>Ga0209986_10000020_pt1 | contig 127604 bp, 136 predicted proteins | sample BlataG_FD_183168 | JGI IMG/M metagenome (GOLD analysis project Ga0209986, IMG submission 183168) | Deep subsurface microbial communities from Black Sea to uncover new lineages of life (NeLLi) - Black_00105 metaG (SPAdes) (version 2) | ecosystem: Environmental > Aquatic > Marine > Oceanic >...
TCCACATCGGCCCCAGTGATTATGTGGCCTGGCAAAAGGATAACAAGGTATGCTTTATTCGCATGGAGGGCAAGCTGTTCGGCGATGTGCCCATGAACCTGGAGTTGCGCCTTTCAGTGGAGGATTCCCCCAATTCCGCCGGTGTTGTTATTGACGCTATCCGCTGCATCAAGCTGGCCCAGGATCGAGGTGAAGGCGGGATCCTGTACGGGCCATCGGCCTATTTTATGAAACACCCGCCTAGACAATATACCGATGACCAGGCCTATAGGATGACCGAGGCCTTTATCAACGGAACCGAAGGAAAGAAAGCCGGATGAAATGCTTGATTATCAGTGCCGGCAAAGGCAGCAGGCTGTGGCCAAAGGGCGAAAGCAAACCCCTCATTCCCATCCTTGGGGTAGCCCTCATTGAGCGGGTGATCCGCTCTGCAATGCGCGCAGAAATCAATGATTTTTACGTGGTCACCGGCTACAAGGGCGATCGTGTGCATCATTTCCTCGACGGCTTGGCGAACAGCTGCCACATAAAGATCACCAATATTATCAATGACGCCTGGGAACAGGACAACGGGCTATCGGTGCTCAAGGCCAGGCAACACCTCAACGACGGCCCCTTTCTTCTGTTGATGGGTGATCATTTGTTCGATCCAACCATCCTGCACGATCTGGCCAGAAAGTCATTAGGAGAGGGGGAGGTTACCCTCGCCGTGGACTCGGGCACCACCAACTCGCTCATCGACATGGACGATGTCACCCGGGTGAAGTCGGAAAACGGCAAGGTGCATGACATCGGTAAGGGCCTTGGGGCATTCAACGGCTTTGATACCGGGATGTTTCTCTGTACTCCCGAGCTGTTTGACGCGTTAGAACAAAACGGGGCAAAATGGGGTGACAGCAGCCTGACAGGTGGTGTACGTTGCCTGGCGGCTGAAGGCAAAGTGAATGTCTATGATATCAGGGGCAGGTTCTGGCTGGATGTTGATGATTCAAAGGACCTGGAGAGGGCAGAACGCGAGCTTCTGGACCAAATGCGGGCCAAGCCGAATGACGGCCCGGTTTCCAGGTACATCAACCGTCCAATATCGGTGAGGATATCGCGTCACCTTACTCGGCTATCCATAACACCCGATCAGATATCTCTGGTCTCATTCCTCTGTTCCATAGTTGCCGTAGGGCTTTTTGCCCTTGGCGGCTATCCCGCCCTGCTGGCTGGCGGCATCCTTGCCCAGTTTGCCTCCATAATAGACGGCTGCGACGGCGAGGTGGCCAGGCTGAAGTACTGCGAAAGCGATTTCGGCGGTTGGTTCGACGCAGTACTGGACCGCTATGCCGATGCCTTCCTGTTGTTCGGGCTAACATGGCATCTCCTGGCGGCGGGGACAACAGTCTTAGTCATATTCACCGGTTTTATGGCCATCATTGGCTCGTTTATGCTGAGCTACACAGCGGACAAGTATGACAGCCTTATGCGTGAGCGCATCACCGCTGGAGGCAAGGCCGGGTTGCGCATGGGGAGGGATGTGCGGGTGTTTCTCATCTTTTTGGGCGCCGCGACCAATTTGGTACTGCCGGTGCTCGCCTTGATCGCTGTGGTTATGAATTTTGAGACACTACGCCGAATCATGGTTGCCCATGATGGACAACATTGATCATGCCAAACAGCGAATCAAGCTGATCATCGAGGGTTCCCGCGTGCCCGAGGACCTCCATCACGCCGATAACACCCTGAAGTGGCTGTTGCACTTCGAACCCGAGGCCGACGAAGCCTTGCAAATCGCGGCGCTGGCACATGACATTGACCGAGCCATTGATGAGACTAAGGTCAAACGTAGTGACTTTCTGGATTACAACACCTTCAAGGCCGCTCATGCCCGGAACGGGGCAAAAATACTGCGCCCGATTTTGAACGCATTCAACTTGGGACAGGACGTTGTGGAAGAGGCCTGTCGGCTGGTAACCTGCCACGAGGTGGGCGGCGATCCCCGCTCCAATCTGCTCAAAGACGCGGACAGCATTTCCTTCTTCGACGTTAACCTGCCGCTGTATTACGAACGAGAGGGTTGGCAGGAGGCTAAACAGCGATCTATCTGGGGCTATAGGCGTCTATCCTCACAGGCGAAAGAGGCACTAAAGAACATTACTTACCATAACGAAACGCTGACTCGCCTTCTAAGAGAGGTCATTGACGGAAGAGCCTGTTGACGGTTTTGTTGCTCCTGACCTTTCCGGGATCGTACGACGTTCTCACCACCCTCATCAACCAATGGGCCGAGGAAAGCCTGAAGGTGAGAGCATCGTTTCAGTCGTAACTGCAGCGCTCCTTGAGAATCCCCCAGCATGGACATCCAATGTTTTTACGACATATTTTGGCCAGATCCCTGGGTTTCATCTGTTTAACCGCCTTTTAGGCACGACGGGGGCATTCTTGTTGCTATGTTTCGACTTTCGAGGAAACCGGCTTTGTTTTATCCGGCTCGATGAACGTATCCACCTCGTCTTGAAGACTACCATTGTGTTTCCCCAGCATTCTCTCACTCGACTCCATTATAGCCTGGCGGTTGGCCTCGGTTTCCCCGGGACGAATCTCCCAGATAAAGTCAGAGCCAATCGCTTTTCTGATTATATCCTCGAACTGCTCCCACAAACAAGTCAGTATGTTTTCCTTGAGCATGATGCGCCCTCCGACCTTTGTTTTTGTTAAAATTACTTGTAATAAATCAACCCAATCTCAACAGAGGTGACTTAAGCCAACTTGCGGCTGAAGAAACCGACAACTCAACACAAAATCGGGTTTCAATCTTCCTCTGTAAAGAGCTTTCTGCCTGTAATACCGCTGTGTTGCTTCTCATCCAGGTTATATTTTTTGACGATCTCAGGATCGATGTACATTTTTTCGCCATCAATGATCATATAGACCTTTTTGCGAACTCTATCGGCCTTTTCGTTCTTGTCCTCATAATGATAAACAACCATCAACGATTTCTCCTTATTCTGACAGCGTTGGCGCTAAACTATACGCCACAGATCTCTCAAGTGTTCTGAACACTATCATTCAGGGTTCTGGTTAGTCAACAAAACTTCCACCTGACAGAGGGCCTATTTAACATGGTAATATTGTTAAATTGCTGGCCGTGTTCGACCAGATTATGCGCAGTACAGGAAGGTCCAGCATGTATTCGTTCAAAAAAGAAAGCCGTTTGCTGTGACACGTTGACACCCCGGTCCTTTTTTCATAGACTCCCCTCACCCAAGTGGGAAATCTCAGTGTTGTGAGCTCTAACGTCATTTGAAAGAGACTTTAGGTGCCTTGCCAACACCTCGGTCCCAGGTTTTCGTTATTAGCTAAAATGATTACGAGATTTGGGATAAACATTAAGAGAGTCTCATGATTACGACTATTACAGGTATCATCCTACTAGTTTTCTTTCTGGTCTCAGCCATACGGATCCTCAAAGAATATGAACGAGGGGTCATATTCCGCTTGGGCCGTGTCATTGGCGTCAAAGGCCCTGGACTGATTATCTTAATTCCTGTTATTGACAAAATGGTAAAGGTAAGCCTGCGTCTGGTTGCCACGGATATGGACCCTCAGGATGTTATCACAAGGGACAACGTGTCTGTTACGGTGAATGCTGTCATCTATTATAGGATTATGGATCCGGAGAAAGCTATTGTCGAGGTGGAAAACTACATGTATGCTACATCTCAGCTTGCCCAGACCACCCTTCGCAGCGTGTGCGGACAGGCTGAGCTGGATGAACTACTTGCCGAGCGGGAAAAGATAAACTCGCAGCTTCAAGAGATCCTGGATACTCAGACAGATCCATGGGGTATCAAGGTCTCCACAGTGGAGGTCAAACATATCGATCTCCCACGAGAAATGCAGCGAGCCATGGCCAAGCAGGCAGAGGCAGAGCGAGAACGACGTTCCATAGTTATCAATGCTGAGGGAGAATATCAAGCGGCCAACAAGCTGGCAGAGGCTGCTGCGATCATCCAGGAACACCCAATGGCCTTGCAGTTGCGATATTTGCAGACAGTTCAGGAGATCTCGGCCGAGAACAATTCTACCACTGTGTTTCCGATCCCCATTGACCTTTTCAGGCCTTTTCTGCCTCTGCTTGAGAAGAAAAAGCCGGAATCAACCTGAAGATGCCACTCGGGGAGTCGAACTCATATATTGCCTTGAGTAAAGGCTCACCAGTTAACTGCCGCGATTGATCAGGGGAGTATATCCGTGGTTAGCATATCACCGAACAAGCACAAAGCGGTCGAACTGGCTATGGGTCAGATAGAGCGCCGGTTCGGCAAAGGTTCCATCATGAAATTGGGTGGGCGGGTAATTGCAGACGTTCCTGCTATTTCAACCGGCTCACTTGCCTTGGACCACGCCCTGGGAGTAGGGGGTATACCGCGAGGGAGGGTGATTGAAATCTTCGGGTCGGAGTCTTCAGGTAAGACCACGCTGGCTCTTCACGTGGTGGCTGAAGCCCAAAAGCGGGACGGTATTGCCGCCTTCATTGATGCCGAACATGCCTTGGATGTCATGTATGCCAAAAACCTTGGCGTAAATTGTGATAATCTGCTCGTTTCTCAACCAGATACCGGCGAGCAGGCCCTGGAGATTGCCGAGGTGTTGGTCCGCAGTGGCGCCATGGACGTTGTGGTTATTGATTCGGTGGCAGCGCTGGTACCAAGGGTAGAGATTGAAGGCGATATGGGAGATGCCCATATGGGTCTGCAGGCCAGACTTATGTCACAGGCATTAAGGAAGCTGACTGGCAGCATCGGAAAGTCGATGACAGCGGTTATCTTTATCAACCAGATTCGCATGAAGATCGGGGTCATGTTCGGGAATCCTGAGACCACGCCCGGAGGCAATGCCCTTAAGTTCTACTCATCGGTCAGGCTTGACATTCGAGGGATTGGAAAAATCAAGGATGACCAGGATGTTGTTGGAAGTCGGACCCGCGTAAGGGTGGTAAAGAACAAGGTGGCGCCTCCTTTCAAAGAAGCACAGTTTGATATTATTTATGGTGAAGGCATTTCCACTGCTGGGGACTTATTGGACATGGCCGTTCAAGGAGAAATTGTTGACAAGAGCGGGGCCTGGTATTCCTTTGAGAACGAGCGGATTGGACAGGGCAGGGAAAAAGTGAAGGTCTTTTTGAAGGAAAATTCCGAAGTGTCTGTCCGTATCTTGAAGAAGGTTCGAGATGCCCTTGGATTGTCTCAGAAAGAATGCAAGGAACCGGAACCAGCTTTTGCCCATCGGGAAAAACGCAGCAAAGAGTGAGCTATGCCGAACGTAGTCGGGATAGCCGTCATAGCTTGTGCTATCATTTTTGGTTAGCCAACGCATCTTTTCCCAATAGCAAGACGAGAAAGGGATTATGCAAGACACAAGGAGACGTGAGGTTTTGTGAGCGAAACAGGAGGAAACGTGACTAGAAGACAGTGCGGCCTGATGGTAGTATTGGCCTTATTAGGCGGGCTCGTGGGTGGGCTGGTTTCCAGTCAGTTGTTTGTGGGGCGACCGGTGTTTGCTGAAACTGCTCTGCAAAATGAGCAAGTGGTTGTGGCCAGGGAATTCCGTTTAGTGGACAGACAGGGGAAAACTCGAGCTGCACTGAAGTTTTCTCCGAGTTCCGGACCAAGCCTGGCCATGATTGACGAGTCCGGCAAGGCGCGAGCCGCACTCGGGCTTCTGGGGGACGGGACCCCGTTTTTGGGAATGCTTGATAAGAACGGTCAATCCCTTTGGAAAGCACCGTAGAACTCCGGCGAGAAACTTACCAGCAGGATCGTGTGACTTTCTTTTCTGCGCTATCAAACCATCGGCAGAGCATCAAGGGAGATTAGATACTTTTAATTAATTGGCCTCATGCATAAATACTGGAGGAAAGAATGATAAGGCAGAGAACCGTTTGTCCCAACCTAAATCACAGGCGCACAGACGCACCAGTGCGGTTTTGCCCCATGTGTGGCGAGGTGGTAAATAAAGACATCCACCTTAGAAGGTGTACTGAGGAGAAACACGCAAAAAGTCGACGGGAAATGAACAAGTATTGTGTGGCCTGTGGCGAACAGCTTATCAACGGAGCATGACCGTAATGTGGCTTATGACTGGGCACCAAGGCACAGATAAACATTGAGAAGAGGATAAAGTCAGTGGCACGGTGGAAAAAGTCAGGCGATAGTTGTCCCCTTTGCGGCCAAGAGACAGAGGTGCTGGCAGGTGTCATGGGTAGCTACGACGGCGGTTGTTCTGCCCAAACATGTTGGAGATGCGGATGGGTTGCAGAGCCTGATGAACTGAAGGAGATTAACAAAAGCAAGGAGTCGCTCTCAGAAAGAGGACGAGGACGACCAAAGCAATGGTCTAAGATATTGGATTAGGGCCTGTAGCAATTTTGGCGCCTTCAAATGCTACTGACATCAAACCCATATATACATAAGCACAGGGATGAGGCACACTAAATTCTTCACCGTAGTAGAAGGCGACGCCAAAGGGAAAGCGGCTATTGTGGTGCCCTCCTTAAAATACACGCCTAACATATTATGCTTATAGAAGTTCGCCCTCATCCTGAGAATGATTTGGCTTCTCTTCGGGTTTTATAGTTTTTTTATCCAGTTTGGCTTGTCTTTTTTGCTCTTTCTTTTTTTCCTTGCCAATTCCTTCTGACGTTTTTTGAATTGAAAATTTGGTCTTGCCAATTTTGCCCCCTTCCTTGGCTATTATTCTTGCTAAATAAAGAAAAGAATCGTGGGGTGGACTTTTTTATGGTCTGAGATCAGAGAAGTGGATTGTGGGGGTGTAAATTCAAACAAAACGAAAGGACACCCCTCAATATGAGAAGGAATGCCCTTTTTCCCTTGGAAACAAGAAATTAGATTACAGCGACATTTGCAGCGCAAGGGCCTTTTTGTCCTTGCTCTATGTCAAAGGAAACTTGGTCGCCCTCATTGAGGGATTTAAAACCGGTTGCGTTGATTGCTGAATGATGAACAAACACATCCGGTCCGTCTTCCTGCTGAATAAATCCGAATCCTTTTTGGTCGTTAAACCATTTAACAGTTCCATTTGCCATGATAAGATCCTCCTTTCTTAGAAGTTTTCAACGTTACAAACTGGAGGATGCCACTTTGACAAAAAGTGTAGCCCTTCAGAACGAAACCGCCCCGCCAATTAAAGGTGGAGCTTAATTGATTGTGTGAACAATAACCTCCCTTTTGGCAGAAAGCAAGCTAATTGGTTCTTTAAAAAAATGCCAGACCTCGCCTTCTATAGCTCGGCTCACGGCAAGGATATCTACACTGCTCTGCTAGCGCACAAGCCTTCCTCCTGTTTCGATATCCATTACAACACAGCATTAAGTGAAAAATAGCACAACTTTCGATATCTGCTAACAGGCAAAAACTGGAGACTCCGCATCTTTTACATATCCAAATGGAATCTTGGCTGTGCTCCTCTGATTGCCGATCAGGCTTTCCTAGTAAAATAGAATATCGTATCTATTAAGAAACCAAATACATCCACTAATCTACCATTCCCTTAATTCCATCTATCTCCAACACCCCGTATCCTAAAGAAGCACTCCGATATCTGCAACATCCTGTTCCATGTTCCAGAATGCCTACGCCTTCCTTATCTCAATGTCCATTTAGGGCCTAATAGTTTAGATCGAGATTGTTCAAGGTTAACGGGGTTGTTCTTTATCAGGATGAGGTTGTTGGGTGTTCTAAGGTTATGTGGGATACTTTATTATTTTACTACTACTGAGGTATAGGTTGGACTGGTTGTGCCGTTAGAACGCAAGTGGGAGCGCCTGGGAGGCATTTTCGCGCCGTGGCAGGAACGTTTGTTGTTGATAAAGAAAAGACAAGTGCGACTGTTTCAAGGAAGTCAAAATTCGTAAAACCCGGCATTCACAAAGACCTGTATTCGAGTTGACAGGGTGAAAGGGTGGAGTCGATACTTTGCCTGAGGGTCCAACGTCAACAAGCAGATATCACAACTTCTTGGCCGCTCTCAAAAATCGACATAAATAGCAGGTACTTGTATTTCGAAGACTCTGCTTTCGGATAAAGATATAATGACAGGTTGTTTTACTCCTGGCTTACTTGCTCAAGGATATTTCTGAGAAGAAAAGGCAGGCCATGAGACTCGCCTCGATTCTATCAAAATTGAATGATTACTCCTTGAACTTCTTTCTGAACCTTCGGGAAGCCACGATGCCAATACTTAGAAGGATCAACGTGCCTAGTGCTATCCAAGGAGTTAGCAATTCAATCTTGCTTGCCATGAATGCAGTGCCCCCAACAGCACCTCCGCCCGAGGTCGTCACAGTAAACCCTGGATGATTGGGATCATCAACCACATCGATGCCAGCGTCATAAACCCCGTTCTGATTGGCATCAAAGACCATGTCATACTCACCCACCGTGAGTGGTGGTTGCCATACGGCTATTGGTCCAAGGCTCCCAGAGCCATCCGTTTGAATGGTGTTCATACCGTCATCGGAAAGATCAGAGGGGATTGTCATACCGTCTGTCCAGGTATCATCTGGAACTATATATACGTCTACATCGGAACTGGCAGGAGAACAGCCGCCACTTGCATAGACCGTTTCGTCTGTAAGATAGATGCCTTTGGAGTTGCCACTAGCGTTAGTTGGTCCACCTGATGAGCAAGATTCTAAGCACTCAGGTGGCATAGGATCATAGTGAAGATTAATTCCAGGATTATTCTCTTCTATAAGGGGGATGACACTGAGATATGCGCTACAGTTCAAAGGATTGAGGAAAAGATTTAGAACTGCCAAACCCGTCACATCCTGTAATGCACTTATATCACTGACGTTATTATTATCCAGAAACAGAATTCCCATATTCGTCAAACTGGACAACGTGTTTATGTTAGCTACTTGGTTTCCTCCAAGATTCAGGGTGACGATGTTCACCAAATTAACTAACGGACTGATATCAGTGATCTGGTTGTCGGATAAATCAGGACCAGTTAGATTGGTCAAACCTGCCAATGCACTGATATCAATGATTTGATTACGTGTAAGATTCAGACCAGTTAGGTTGGTCAAACCTGCCAATGCGCTTATATCAACGATTTGATTAAGCCCTAGACTGAGTGTTGTTAGATTGGTCAAACCTGACAATGCACTGATATCGCTGATCTGGTTGTTATATAAGGCTAGAAATGTGAGATTCGTCAAGTTAGACAACGAACCGATGTCGCTAACATTATGATTATCATTCACGTTCAGCCACGTCAGATTGGTCAAACCTGACAATGCACTGATATCAATGATTTGATTCTGACCCAGATACAGATAAGTTAAATTGGTCAAACCTGACAATGCACTGATGTCGCTGATCTGGTTACTATGTAGAATGAGTGTTGCCAGATTGGTCAAGCCTGACAATGCAGTAATTTCAGTTACTACGTTATACCTCAGATTTAGAGTTTCAAGATTTGTTCCGTACTCAAGTCCGTTTACATCTGCGATCCCTCTGTTTTGTGCATTGAGTGTTATCAGATTCAGCATATCTGTCGGAGCAGGATCAGAAACTCCAAGCTCCTCCTCTATGGCTGACTTAAGATTGGAATCCGGAAAATACACTGGATCCTCTGCTACCGCTACATTTGCCGTCACCAGCACTAAAAAGAAAAAGGATACAAGCAAGAGAAATAGTCTTCTCATTGTTTTCTCCCCGAGTGTGTGCAATGCTTGCAAAAAATACCAAACAATGGCAAATTGAGAACTTAAATACCTAAACCGATATACAGTCACACTCCCCTATTTTTCAGAACACTCGGCAGTTCTTTCGCCTAAACTCAATAAATCCCCATCAGCCCTAAGTTATAGCCTACGCCTCTTCCGTCGAAGAATTAACACTGCGGTACCCGCCATTAGTAATACGCCAAATGTTATCCAGGGAGCCAACAAATCGAATTTATCCGCCATCTCTGCGGTTCCGCCCACCGCGCCACCACCACCGACGGGAGCATAATAAAGATGGATGGTCGGGTCCGTATTAATGTCGACGGGGTTCCCTATTGAATCCGTGCCATTCCATATGATGTCCAAATCGTAGTCGCCTGGTTCAGCGTCTGCACCAACATTAAAACATGGTGTGTTGACAGATCTTGACTGACCGGCAAGAACGGTGACAGGTCCACCTGAAAAAGTGACATCAGACGGAACCGCCTGGAACCAGTCGATGGATGGGGATATGGTGACATCGTAGGGACTTGGGTTGTCAACATTTATGGTGAAGCATCCAGATCCTGGGATTGTGATTTGTATAGTTTTGGCAGTCGCTGTTGCGGTTGGTACGTCACAGGGCAAGTCACTTCCATCACAATCCTGATCTATACCGTCGCCACAAACCTCAGTTGCGCCTGGATTGATGGATGCATTATTGTCATCGCAATCTTCCCCAGATCCTAAGATTCCCTCATAGCCATCGCCGTCAGCATCAACATCGCACACATCTCCCACACCATCCTCGTCTGCATCTTCTTGCCCTGGATTTGGGTCGTTGGGGCAGTTGTCGTCATTGTTACATACACCGTCTTCATCTGTGTCGCCGCCTGAGTTGGCACATGGGTCGGGGAGAGGCTCTCCCTGAATTGTTAATTGAATCTGGCGCAAATAGAAATCACTGCAATCATAACCATTACGTGAAGGAACTAAATCGAATTTGAAATCTAGATTAGTACTATCTGTTAATCTCTTAACCTCGTTGATATTTAGACTATAACTAAATATATCTTTGTAACCCGAGCTAAAGGCGCCAGAAGATCCTCCATCGTATACATTATGGCTAAAGGAAGGTTCATCTTGATCAAATAAATATAGATCAAAATTATCATCAGGATCGTACCAATAAGAATCATCTCTACAAGTAAATGTTAATATTGCGTTAATATTATTGTATTGGTGAAAATCTATATTATAGCTAAAGCTATCAGTAAAAAGATCATTTAAACCACCAACCCATGCCCCGTCAGTAGCTCTTCTATATTCAGACTCTAAGTACAAATTGTAATTCTTTGTATTATCATATATCACTTCAGCTGCAGATATCTTAGGCATTTGAAAGAGAAAAGGCGACAACATTAATAGGCTTATACAGAAGACGTGGGTTGCTTTTTTCTTGTAATTAATTTCTTTCATCGATAAGCACCTCATTTTTCGATCCATCGCTTCCTGCCTTGATCCGCAAGAATAATACCAACCACACGTTATACATTTTATCGCCCGATTTCATTATAGATATCTAACCATCCCCCGCCTCGAACTACAGAAGCCCTAGTCAGATATCTGATATCATGCCCGACGTAACTGTCAAGCTCACCAAAGATCACCTTGGATCATCTCTGTCCGCTAATCCGACGATTCTATCGCAGATTTGATATACGCATCAGAACCGTCAGAAATTACTGCCTGAGTACATCCCAGCTCAACCCGTCTCTGTCTTCCAGCACATTCCTCCAATTGTCAAAGATGACCTCACCCTTGTTGCCCAGCTAACTTCCAACGTCCGGCGCACAATACACTTTTCCTGTTTAGTGCAAGAATTACACCGATCAAACAAGGTGAATGTCTTTGCTTTTAACTCCAATGCGTTAAGCCAAGTGGGAACAGAGTCAGCGGCCCAACAATTGGATAATAAAGTTCCGCTATTGGGAAAATAAATGCCCATTTGGTGGCACTAAAAGCAACATTGACATGACTGAATGAATGGGTCTTTCGGGCGGATCACAAAGACCTGTATTCGAGTTGACAGGTAAAAGGGTGTAGTCGATACTTTGCCTGGCGTCCAACGTCAACAAGCAGATATCACAACTTCTTGGCCGCTCTCAAAAATCGACATAAATCACAGCAATCTATGATCGGTGTCGATTCGAGATGCATTGCAGGGAGTTGTGTTCGTGAACTCTGTCCCTTGCGCACAGATAGCTGACAGAGATCATTGGTTTTGGAGGCAAGCCTGTAGCGCCGTGCTCTGGCACCGAGCAACGAGGTGAGCAGCAGCAACATGTTGTGTGAAAGCCGGTTCTCGAGACACTGATACTATCGATCGATTGCCACGATACCTGCGTGTTGCACCATCCCTTCATCGATCTTGCGTATGACATCTTCTGGGCTGGTGCCTTGGCTTTCCTCCAAGTACCGGAGAAATATGAATTTCAGCACACGGGTCGCCTGTTCCAGCATGGGGCTAAGTTCCGCATCCTCGATGTTCCCATGCACTATGCGGCTTCGCATCGAGTACATGTCGTCCAGTGACTTGAGACGCTCACGCGGTGTGCCAAACTCTGCGGAAAGCAACGCTGCACCCCGGAGCCGGAATCGGTAAGTCGACTCAAGAGCAGGCGTGTCGTGGGCAAGCAATCCTTCGAGGGCAATAACGGTGTCAAGGAATGCGTCTGCGGCGGACTTACGGCTGGCCGCAGCGCGCATCCTGCGCAAAGGGAGCCGCAAGAGTTTTAGCCGCCCGTCCGTCGATACGCGAATGATCTTCGGGAGCATCTCGTCGAGTTTGGCAACAGCCGATGCCGAGAGGTAGATTGGTCCGCCCCATCCACTGGGGACCGGTTCTCCGCCACTCTGGCGCCCCACATCGAGGAACGTGTTCGTCACTTGCTTGGCGAGAAGGTGGAAGGTCGCTCTGCCCTCGCTCACCAGAGACAGCGCATTCAGTAAAGCATCGAGGTGATCGGTGGCGTTGTTGTAGTCCTCGAAGGTGGACTTGTTGCTCTCCATTAGGATGCGGCAGATCCATCCTGACCAATCCAGGTGGAAGTGGTGCCCCGTCAACAGGACCTCCTGCCGTCTGGCGTAGGTCCGGAGATCCTCGTCAGACACGGGCGCAAAGGATACCTTGCCTTTCCACAGTGCGAACGGGCTATTCGCACGCAGGTTCTCAACGTAGTAAACCAGCTCGATCTGTTCGACAGGCGCTGTTAGATCTTGCCGGAATTCATCTACGACTTTTGTGGCTACCGATGGATCTTGGATGAACTTACCAATTCTCCCGAAGTACCTGGCGAGGATTGTCCTACCGTAATCACTCCACCAATACTTACTCATCGCAACGCCGTGCCTGTTCTTGAAATCTTCGCACAGAGCATTCAACGTGACGATCGGCTCCGCTGTATCGAGTTTATCTCGCCAGGTGAAGTAGAAGGACCTGAAGGAAGGCTCTCTCCGGTCGTCCGTCACCAGATGGCCACGAGTGGAGTCGCCGTCGTCTGGCTTCCAGTATTGAAGTTGGAATTCTTCTTCCGGAAAAGCGTCCTTCAATCCCTGTTCTTCGGCGAAGGAGATCACGCAGTCGATGGCTCGCCCAAGAGTCGTCTGTATTGTCGAAAGGAGTTCCATCTCGTTGTCAGCGGATTCGTTTTGCATAATACTGTTCTTGCTCACACAACTTTGATTTCGACTGCCAAAAAGCTACCCCCGCGTTACTACATGCGAAACGGGATTACATTTCAGGCTGTCTGTTGGACACCTATAGCCACACCCGCTCACCCCGCATGACAACTAACTTGCCAGAAGCTATATTCTGAAAAAATAACAGGTTACGGTCGGACATCTATCAGAAATTGGGGAAACTGTCAAGTCCGGGGGTGGGGGCCGTCATTCGTGATGGTTCCAAAAGGAAACCGAAAAGGAATGGGAACTTTCAAAAACCCAGCCTCATTGTAGGTGCCTGTATTCTTAGCCTAATATTAGGACTCATAGGATTGTCTTAGCCATGTCAAAGAGGGTCCATAGCCGATAGTCTAATTTGTTGTTTTTCACTGCCTGTTCATTCTTACAAAGGAAACGACAGAAGCCTGTCAATATCTCTTCATCTGGACTTTCAAATTGGTCTAAATATTCTTCACCAGTCGGAGGGGGGATGTCAAAGTACTGCTTTGGATAGGGTGTGAAGAGAGTCAAAAGTTTGGGCAAAAAGGTTTCCTTATCATTCTCCAGGTTCTTTGCGATGTCACGAAATGTTATTTGTTTCGCCTCGCGTAACACCACGGAACTGATTGCGTTTCCTGAGGCCTTGAGCGTCTTATCCGAAGGGTTGAGTGTTAGAAAGTGTGCATGGTAAGCTGATCGGTACTTATCTATCTTCATCTCATATTGTTCTAATTCACGAAATTTTGAGGGATAGAATTCATAAAGGATTATGAAGTAAAGGACGAAAATGACGTTAATGATACTGCCATTAGTCTTGATTTCAATCTCTGGAATTTGCTCGTGGTTGCCTATCTTATTGGCCTTGCAATATTGGACAATCAAGTATTTGTTCAGAACCTTCTTCACGTGGCGTGGGTTTGTAAACGCGATATGTTCAAAGAATAGAACCAGCTTTTGAATTAACACCTGGTAGTCCTGACGAGTGCTGTCCAATGTGGCCTCGGCAAAATAGTATTTGAGCAATTGCTGCAGGTCAAAAGCCATTGGCATATTGAAGGAAATATCAAAAATTTTTTCAAGGTACTCCCCAGACTTTATTACATCGCCGTACTTAATCTTAACGGCCTTATTTACAGCGTCTTTGTCAATTGCACAGAAATAAATGGTCCTTTTGCCGTATGTAAAGAACAATTTTATAGCAGAAAGAAGATTCAATATGTTTTCAGGCTCGCATCTGTCCAAATCATCGACAAATACGATAAGTCTGTTTTTTTCTTTCAAAAGCTCCTTCTCTAACTCCTGGAACTTATTTTCCAACTCTTTATTCGTTTTGTATAACGAGAGGGTGCTCTCCAACTCTTTTTCGGCGTCTGCTATAAATGTTCTGTTGTCTATTGATACAATGCCTAGATTTATTGTGGCGCTTTTTGCGAAGGCCTTGAAAGCGGTATAGGCAAACTGTATTACACTTTGCTTCAATTGTTCTTTGGCTCTTAATGTTTCACAAATAGCATCAAGCAAGGAAAACGGTAAGTTCCCATCTTTCTCATGTTTCCATGCCTCAAAGAAGACAACCTTGAGGGAGTCAGCCAGTTCTTTTTCTAAATATTTTATTATGGTGGTTTTGCCGCTTCCCCACTCTCCAAAAAGAGCCAACATCCTACTTTCAGTTAGTGTCTTCTGATATGTTCTTATGAAATCCCGAATGGTGTTTGCCTTGGGTAAGGAGTTGAATAAGTCGTTTATGTGTAAAGAGGCAGGTGTGTTTGGGAGTAAGGGACGTTGTTCAACCAAGTCCGAAGTCTTTTGTTCGGTTTTGTTCATGGAACATGCCCTCATACTTAGAGTCTACAGAAACAGTGTAACTCACTTCCCGCCATATTGAAACGGCACGGAAACCCTGATGATACACAAGTTGCCATTATCACGCCTGATACAAGTGTCAAGATATTACCAATAGCCGTGCCTTATTATCGCCATTCTTAGGAAATTACAGATATCATCAAAATGAACCGCTTGCAATGGTGGCATTAAAGTAAATCTTGATTCTGAGCGGTGTCAAACGATCTTAGTCCAACAGCACCTGAAAGCCCGGGTGCCATATCTCTTGTTGAAGAAGCTTCAGCAAGATGAACTGAAACCCTGACATTAACAAGATGGACTTTATCCTGGATTAGGGGCACAGTCTTTCTTGTTTAAGGTTGTTTTTCAGTTTTTTTAGAAGAAGATGAGTTTTTGTCTCATCTTCTTAAAGACTCATCTTCTTTAAAACTCATCTTCTTATATGTCCCTGTATGTGACCAACTTTGAAGCAAGTCGGTCAATATTTGACCAATATTCAACTAAGTTGGTCAATATTTGACCATTTTCAATTGGACACATTTTGACCGTCTTTCTTTGTAATGAAGATGCCATCCCTGAAATAGTGCTCAAAGACCTTCTTTTTACCGTTCTCATCTTTGCCCGGATGCCACCTACCAATAATGAAAACACTCTGTCCTCGCTTCTTGCCCGTGGGCACCAAGTGTTCAACCTTGATAACACCGGCCTTTTTGAAATTGTCGACATATTCTTTGACCTTGTTTTTATGGAGTCCGCAATCCCTGGCCAACTGCCGGTAGCTTGAACAGTAGGCCAAATAGCCGTTGTCATAATACTTTTCCTTGATTGGATAACCCTTGGTGTCTTGCCACTGGCTTCGCACCACGTTGGCCCAGATCCACTCATAGACGGTGCCTGGCCCTTTGAACAGTTCACGGTATGACTCGTTTCTGACAATGCCCCGTTCAAGGGTCAGGAAATAGTCGTCCCCTCGCTGGCGCTCTCGTTGGGTGACCTCAACCTCCTTGGGTTGGCTATGCTCAGGTTTAGGAGTTGCCACGACCGCCTTGGCAGGGGCCTTTTGTTCTGTTGAAGAGCCCTTTCGGTGAGTTCCCGATCTTTTGGTACGTTCTGGCCGAGGTTTCCTGCCTGCCCGTATGTCTTTCAATTCCTGCCAGAGCCTCTGACTCACATGGCCGGTTTGCCAGACGTCGTTGGGATAATTGGTGCCTTGCTCAATTTCTTCGCGTATCCTGTGAACCATGCCCGAACCATAAAAATCCATCATGGCCTGTTCATTTGACATCCGGCCCGAACCAAAGTCGTACATGGGAATGGTGCGGTAGTAGTCCACTGATTCTTGAATCATCTGCTCCAGTGAAATTTCACGGTCCTCAGCCTCCTCAGCTTTCTCAGCTTGGGCTCGCAGCTCAATATAAGCCTCAGTCACGTCAAAATCATCGTCTTCCTCCGACTCCTGTGCCTTGGCTTGCTTGTTATATTCATCCAGCCTGGCCTGCACATGGGCTGGAATTGGATCATTCCGCCTTTGCAATATTTTGTTCCAGTATTCTTCGTCATGGAAGTCGGGACATCTCTTCTTGTTCCGGTAGTCCCAACTTGTTTGATGTTTTGCTTCCATAATAACCTCTCTTATTATCCTCTCACTTTATGAATTCAGTGTGGGTGGGGAGTGGAGAGGCACTCTGTTCAAGTAAGGAAGCCAGCCTTACTCTAACCCACACCGTTGCTCAAATTATTGATTATTCACTGTCGCCTTCAAGGCGCTTTCTTTCAACCTCGCTGAGACGGTAAAGGTTGTAGGCGATAATGCCAATTTCGCACCTATTCAGGATTTCGTTGTAGATCTCACATTCCGTCTTCAGGCAGTTCTGCTCCATAAACGGGCATGTTTTTTCTTTGGTTTTTTTACGCATTTTCATTTCCCTCCGTTTTTCCTAAAATATCAGCTGCTGCCTTTTCCGCTGCGCTGTTGAGCCGGAATCCGGCGTCAAGGTACCACTTGATTCTCTTGATGATTTCAAGATCCTCTTCCACAAATTGCCTGTAGGCTCTTTCGCCACACACGACTCTCTGGGGCTCGGGAATGAATTCCCGGTCCTGCCAGTATCTGATTTTCTTGGCCGTTACGCCACAGAGCCTGGCCGCTTCTCCGATGGAGACCGTCTGTCTTGCTTTGTTTTCCATAGATTTTCCTCCTGCTGATTTTTATTGAGGACATTGGTTTACCTTTCCAAAAAATGTCCTTCTATATATAGGGAGGTTACATTATTCGGGACAAAACGGGAGGTTGTGTTGAAGGTCAGGTTGCTCAGCGAGTGGCTGTCAGTGCCCAGAAACAGGTGGAATTTGAAAGCCAAAGGAACAGGCGATCACAAAGTCCGAATGCGGGCAGATTGTCTTTGGGCTGGATCAGGGGCCGATTGGTTTGTTGGAGCGTGGGGGATTACCGATACAGGAAGGTGTCAGTGAAGAATTGATGATTTCAAATGGAGACCTGAACGCCAATATGGGGATTGTGGAACACAGATGGATTGCAAGTATATGCACTTTTGACTGTGGTTGAGCAGCCGCAATATATGGACATAGAAAAGGCGAAGCCATTTCTGACTCCGCCTCTGTTTTTGTCATTGTTGATGTCGACTATTTCTTGAGCTTCTTTCTGAGGGCTGCAAGGCCGATCAAGCCAGACCCAAGGAGCCAGACTGCGCCTGGGATGGGGATTATACTTATGTTAGTCAGCTCCTGAATCTTAGGTGCATTCTGCGACGTCCAATAGTCAACTTCTTTCACGAAGCCTATATCCGGAACTAAATAGGTCCAGCAGTAGGGAGAACTTGAGACTGCATCGTGATGTCGAAACACGTAAGCGTCGTAATATGTGCCTTGCCCAAAGTAAGGGACATTGACAGACTCATTTTCCATCCTTTCATACTCGTTATCTCCAATACTCCATGTCGTTCCCACCGGCACATCTATCTGAAAGTGGACCTCCTCAGCCGCTGCGCCCCACACATAAAGCTTAAACTCTGTGGATCTGAAATAATGGTCTTCGAGTTGGCCATCGTCCTCATAATTCCACACACGCCACTGAAAGTAGGTTTCGGACCCTCGGACTACTTCATCTAGCACAGTCGCTTCCACTGTCCACGAATAGCCAGTGCTATCTGTCCTCAGATAGTCAAACCTTTGTCCAACTTGTGCCGGCATTAACAGTGCGGCGTTAGCAGGTACAGCAATAAACAAAAATAGCCATACGACCAATACCCTCTTTGACTTGGCGAACATGATGACCCCCTCCTCAGATTTGAGTCTCAAATGGTGTGCAGTCAAACAATGGCAACAATGGATTGTCCTCCAGAAGACAATACAAATTACATTAGCTCATAGACTGTTCAATGTAAAAAGTCAACACCTAAATCGCACGATTATTTACAATCTAAGAGCGTTAGAGGCACATCGTGCGAAATCAAGACACCAGAAAGGAAGGATGCCAACCAGCATTAACGGAAGGCAGATTAGTGCACAACATTTTGTGGATCTATTCCCAGAAGCTAGATTATAGCTTCCTGGCCATGATCTTGACCGAGCGAACCAGACGATTTTCTCACAGATACCAGAACGAAGTCAAAATCAAAATTCCGACCTGTTCCCGGAGCTCGTTGTCCGTCGCCAACTGCCTACAAAACAGACTGAAAGTCGAACTTAACTCTCACCGTTAATCTTATCTCTCAATACCCCGGAGCACCTGAAGGTTATGACTCTTCTCGCTCTCAGCCTCATTGCTTCAGCAGTCTGAGGGTTCCTTCCGAGCCGCTCTCTCTTGTTTTTGACGCAGAACTTGCCAAATCCGCTGATCAACACGTCCTCGCCAGATGCCAGGGTGCTTTTGATGATTTCAAGCAGGGTTTCGCTCAGCTGGACGGACTGGGCCTTGGACATGCCGGTTCCGCTGCTGAGGCTCTTTACGATGCTGGATTTGGTGAGGGGCATGGAATTCACCTTAGTTCAGGATTTCTGGGAGGTCGTTGCTCAAAGCGATGCCTATGACCAGGCTTTCTCTGGGGGCCTCGTCCTGGTATTCCTTGTATTTAATCTTTCCTCGATATTTTTCCTTTATTTTCATTTCATCGTCTTTACCAAGCTCAACAAGGCTGTCAGAACAGCCTGCGCAGGCCGGTCCATGTTCTTTCTCCCCTTCATAGAAATAAGGAATCCAACCTTCATCCATGGCTTTTTCAGCTGAATCAATTGTGATGCCGCATATCACACATTTCATATCATAATCTCCTCACCTTTTGCAGAATGAATATAGTTTCATATGCCTGTTTTGGCAAGAAATTATATGGGCTAAATAACTCAATGGCAGCCAGACTGAAAAATGTGCCAGTTTAGAGTCGGCTCTTGCCAAACATGGCGTCCTTCCTGCTTTTCAACAGAGCTAAAAACAGTCGTCATCATATTCCTTTTCCGTATCGTCCAAGTCCAGGACTTCTCTTTCAAGCTTTTTCCGCTTTCGTTCTTCCTCTTCCTCGTCTTCCACCAGCGCGAAGAAACCGCCAAGTACAGCACCTTCTTCAGCTTCAAAATCATCATCGAAAAAGTCGTCAAAATCCATTGAACCTCACCTCCCTTATTCATCTATCAAATGTCATTTGAAATGACAAACATCTTGACCAAAGGCCTGTCGCTGGCCAACATCATCCGGCTTTCAAAACATGCACAATTGGACAGAAGTGAGATTACCTTTCTCCTTAATCATTTCATCCAGTTCAGATGCCTTGACCTCAACCCTGGTCACCTTTTTCCTCCTGCCCACATACTCAATGAACGAAACCTTGAGGACCTTATCGCCTATCTGTTCTGCCTCAACGCTTATCTTCTCAACGCCGGTGGGTAATTCTTGCTCTTTTATGTCTATGGGTGTGGTTTGGCTAACGTTGCAGTCTACCTGGATTTCTTTCTTTCGGTAGGCGGCCCACAGGTCTTTCAAAGCGCCACTATCATCGATCTGTTCTAAAAGGGCCCGGGCCAATTCCTTGGACATGGAATCGGAACTCTCTGACAAAGCCGATAATCCTTTATCCGTCAGCTCACCTTCCAGGGCTAGACTTGTTTCAAGTTTAGTCGCAATCAGCTTCATGGCTCGTGTTTGCATCGTATCCGAGTAGGTCAGGTAATAAACCTTGACCGGATTTTTTTGGGTGATCCGCCATGACCTTCTTGATGCCTGTCTCAGAGTATAGGTGGAGTATCCGCACTGATAGAACACAATCGAGGGAAACGATAAGAGATCCAGACCGGTCTCCACGAGCTTTGGATTACAGATGAGGACATCCAGACCTTTCTTGACCCATTTATCAATCTTTTCTGACCGTCCTTCCGTGTTTCCTGATCTTAAGACCTTGACCCGGTATGCCTTGTCCTCAAGGATTTTCACAAATCGTGGGCTGATGTCCGTGGTATTGGAATTCTGAATGTAGACCAGTACCTTTCTGCGGTTGGAGATTTCATCTTCTATGATTCGCGACAATTCCTTTTCTTTGGGCATATCACCTTGTATCGGATGACCGAAAGCGACCAGTTCATGCGTATGGGGATGATAAACGCTCACACCTTGATATATCCTGTCGGGATAGCTCAATAAAGCGTTCAGATAAGCGCCCAAGAGAGAATTATCCCCCACAGCCAACGCCTCTTTGAGCGCCTTTTTCATGTCCTCTTCAAAGCTGTGATAGGCTTCCTCTTGTTGAGGATTCATCTTCAATTCGATGACCTCTTCCTCGTATTCAGGCAGGTTCTCAGACATGTCCGAGAGCCTGAGAAAGACCGAATTCGACAACAGCATCTTTCCCATAAGGAGCGGGCTGACACCAGGCTTGGCCTTTACAATCGTTCTTTTCTTGGATTTCACGGTTAGGCCGTCTTCTTCCGGGATGGTCGTGATCCTTTCAAGCACTCCATATTTCTCCATAAAGCTCGTGAGGTTGCTCCATGGGTTGTCGTCCGCGAGCATCACTTCAGGGTGAGTGCGATAAATGAGGTAAAAGAGATCCGAGGCATAGCCGCCCATCAATGTTCCGGTCAGTCCAAGCGTATATTTGCAGGCCCTGGATAATATAGCGAAAGCATATCCCTGGCCGGAGAGGTTCTTATATTCATGAATCTCATCGGCAATCAGAACGTCAAAGAAGTTCTTGAGTTTGTTCTTGATGAATAGTGCCGGCATGTATTTCCTGTATTTGCGGTTATCCAAATCCGGCTGCCATAGTTGTTCACCGCATCTCTGATCTGTACGTCCATGCGCGCCGATCTCTGCGTCCCACTCCCATTTTGTGATCATGTTCCGGCAGGCATGCTTTTTCTTGTATTTGCCCTGAGTATTCCTTTCAAATACAGGCAAAGGCGTTTCGTCCATATCCAGAAGCAATCCTCCGCACCTGGGACAGAAATCTCCGGATTTTTTGCGAACCACAGCCGGTCTCCACTGAAAGGTGGTCTTGGCCCTTTCTCTTCCAAGGACATAGAATTCGGGGCTTGTGAGAGGTCTCGGAGATCTCAGAGCTTCCAGCGTGGATAAGCACTGTTTTCCGTTGAGGTTAAAGACTCTTGAAGCAGGGGCAGCCTCCTTAATTTCGGCTATCCATTTTCGAACCAGGTGAGGCGGACACAATATCAACACTCTTGGATTTTCCTTCAGCAATAAGGCTGAAGCTATACCCATCAGCGTTTTTCCAGAACCCATCTCAGCCGTAATGTAGACTGACTTATTTCCACTCTTAAAAGACTTAACCACGGCCTTGACCACCTCTCTTTGAACAGGAAAAGGCTTTTTATTCAGCCTGTCCATGATGTTATCCATTTCTGTCCGCTCATCCGCTAACGGGTCATGGATAACCTCCAGTTCATCATTGACCCTTTTTGCGAGCGAAGGGCCATAAACATCCAGGAAATCCTTAAGACTGTTCGCTTGTTCCATCCTCTCCTCCTTTGTCAAAGCACACCATGACCTCCGCGTTCTTGTTTGCGATAGCCGCGGTTATCGTCTCCCTTAGCTCATTCTCCTCTATTTCCACCAGGTATCCTTGATACTCTCCAACCAGGGCCTCCAATGGAGTGAGCCAGCCTCTTTCCAAAAACGTCCTCCATAACCAATGCGACCATACCGGGTGCAAAGGAACCTCTGTCTTTTCATTCAGATGCTTGAAAAAGAGATCCTCGGCCAATGAATTATCCTCTGCAAGGACCAGAAAGACATGGCTTGATTCATCATTTGCAGGCAAGGCTATCTTGGGAAGGATCGCTCCTTGAAACAGCCCTGACGGTAGTTTCTGATAGTGAACTGAATAAGTCTCTGTAGACCTGACGGGATACACGTATTCGTCATCTATCTCTACGGCTACTGATCCGTATTCCAGGACGTTAGCGATTATTCCTTTGACAGCCGTTTGATAGCCTGCCACTGACAGAAAGTATGCTTCCATATCTCCGTTGACTATCAGATCTGAACAATAGGCGGTAATGCCGCCCGAGCTGATAACCGGTATGGCCATGAAATCACCTCCTTCATGTTATCGTGATAATGTCTCCACGCTCATTAATGGCGTTTATTGTGATGATAATCTTGTCCGTCTCGATTATCCTTTCCTTGCCGTCCTCATGCTCTGTCCTAGTTTCCACGACTTTTCTTGTGATGCCCTTTACCACCAATGGATTACGACCGTCTTTGTCAAAGACCACGCCGTTCATCATGCCGCAGGCCAATAATTGGGCCAGATGACCCTGGCGCAATGGCATGATAGGCTTGATCTTCTCGGATAAAGACAGAGGCGACACCATTCGATTTATTTTCCGTCTCAATCCGCATTCCTTGAGTTCTACCTGAAGTTCTTCAGGGTCTATTTGGGTTGTCCTGAACAGGAAGTTTTTGACGGAAGGCGAGGTGGGAACCACATATTTACATTCTGCCTTGTCGAGGAATGGGATAATGGATTTACGATGTCCTACGTCGGTGAGAGACTGCGCTAATTCATCGTCCGGTTCAGGCCGTTTCTTCAGTCTCCCGAACAGTACCAGTTGTTTGAAGGATTCGTATTCTTTCTCCGGGAAGCGAAAGACACGGACATCTGTGAATCTGAATGCCAGGATCTTGGCGATGGCCTTGTCCAGTCTGGATTGCGGGATGAGATAGACTAAGATTCCGTTGGGCGTGAGGTACTTTATAGTGTTCCTCAAAAACGTTCTCTCATACCTCTCGCTTGCCGACACTTCGTCGTTTTTGATGGCCCAATCATACGGGGGATTTAGAAAGAGCAGGGAAAATGCCTGATTGCTTATTCGTGTGGTCTCATAATCGGTGATCAGGCAGTGCGCAAGGTTGTGTTTTGCTGCCCCTCCACGGTGAGTGTCGAGTTCAATGCCGTAGGTCTCACCATTCAAGGTTTCGTCTACGTGTTTCAGTGCATGACCTTCTCCCACGCATGGGTCAAACAGGCGAATTCTGCCCGGCCCATTTCTGACCAGGATTGCTGCTATCAGAGAAACGACCGATGGCGGTGTCGGGTAATAGCCCATCTTGGCTTGCGCTGCTAATCTCATGACTTGTCCCTCCTGAAATAGAAAAAGCCGCACACACGATTTGCAAGCGGCTCTTCCAGTTATTTGTCTTGACCAGGAACCTGGGGTGTTTACCTTTCTATGTGTGGTTCTGATTTCAAAAGGTTCGAGAATCGGCTTGAAACGCCCTTTAACCATCCGGTATCGGCCATACTGTGGTAGCCGTCCCCGATGATAATGTGATCGTGGAACTGTGCATCAATGCTTGCAGCCGCTATTCCCACTTTGATTGTTATGGATTTGTCTTCAGCAGACGGGTTGATGTCCCCGGACGGATGATTATGCGCCATGACAAAAGCGCTGGCTTTCAACTGGATCAGCCGCTTGACAATTTCGCGGGTGTATATTGTCGAAGATGTGATGCTTCCGGAAAATAGGTTTTCAATTGCAAGAATCTTGTTCTGGGCATCGAGGAAAATGAAGTAGCTCTTTTCAACATCATCTTCTTCAGAAAACAAAGGCTTCAGAATGTTATAGACATCTTGCGAGCTTGATACAGATTGTCCTTTTGATGATTCTTTGACCATCGAGACGAAACGACCGGATTTCAGGTCTTGCCAGAACTGTGATACTTTGGCGGATTCACTCATATCTTCCTCCTTTACGCATAAAAAAAGCCCGCCTGGATTGATCCAAGGGGGCTTGTGATTTTATGGAGTTGCTCAAATGAATTGTTTGCTTCCTATGGGTTCACGTAGCCTCTTAGCCTTCTGATGATGGTGAACGGGACAAGACCATCCTTTCCAAGAACTTCTTTTACCTGATGATCTTCAAGGAATATTTCTCCCATCGCCTCGTTAGCTTTAAACGTTTCAAGACCGATATAACCAAGGCCCCGGTTCTGTAAGAACACAAAGGTTTCGCCTTGCTCTCGATACACATAAATCTCGTCACCATAGCCGGCACTTATCTTGTGTTTGTGTTTGCCATTGCGGTCTCGAAAAACAATTTCCAAACATTGGTTAAACCTACCGGCCTTCATCATGTCCTCGACGGATTCCTTTGAGATGACGTAATTGATGACTTTTCTCATAATTCACCTCCCTTACGCACAAAAGCCCCTGAGATTTCTCCCAAGGGCTTCTGTGTTGGTTATGGTTTCTTGAAACGTTTAGATCAAGCCGGAACTTCTAAGGTGCTCTCACAGTCATTTTCTCGCATTCTCCCAGATAGGATAGGGATCAATGCCAAAGAAATCGCTATACGGGCATGTCAGTTCAGCAAACAAATCCTGAAAATGTTGGAAATGGCCTGCCTTGACTTTCAGAATCAGTTCATCTTCCTTTGAGATATTCTCTCGGGCATTGTTTTCTTTGAGCCAGCCGTGAGCAATTCTGATTTTGTCAATCTCTATAGCTCTTCTTACCTGCCAGAATTCCTCAAGCTCGCAATCAATCTCAAGCCATCCGTCAATCTTGATGGACTTCAGTTCGCCAAATGATATGTACCCCCACTCCGCATTTTGAAAGTCGTTGTTGAGGATAGCAAATCCCCAGAATAGGTCTTCTCCATCAAACTCAGAGATATACCAATCGCATCCTCCGACGAAGAAATGCAGGTAAATCAGCTTGTCCTTTGACGGCACATTCTCCGTCTCGTATAGCTTGGGTATCTTAGCCAGCCTTTCCTTGTTTGGTACGTTCCACATAGTTATACCTCCTGTTCAAATTCTTTTTTGAGCACCAGGTAAACAGCGTAGCGTTCATCCCGCTGCTTATATTCAGCCCACTTGCCAATTGCGTCCTTGTGCAGGTCAACAATCCGGCAGAACTCACGCTTTATCTCTGCCTTCGTGTACCCTGTCTCTTTGTAAGGTTCCTCATGGCATGGATACGCGCCATTGAAATATTTGTGTTCACGGTCAAAATGCCGGATGAACACTTCGGCAAAATGTTTCGCCGGGGAATACACCGCCTTGAACCCGTTGATGTCATAGTGAGCAATGAAACCGCAGTAGAGATTCAGGAACTGGTAAAGCTCCCTTTTCATCAGGCTAATGTCCCTTGCCTCGATGACCTGCCGGAAGTTCCTCACAACCAGAAGGTTGCCTATAGGCTTCCTGTCTGGAGCTTTGACTAATGCCATTTGCATAAGAGCACCTCCATAAAACAAATGAGCCTCCCAAAAAGAGAGGCTCATTGTTAGATTTGGAATTCTGTTTTTGTTGGATTACGTCATGCCCACATGAGCAAGCTCGTCAACCAAAAGGCCGCAAAAAGGGCAGTGCCTGTGTCCAAAATCATTGTAATCTTCGCTCACCTTCAGCCACACGATCCTGTAGATGTTGCCGCAGTTTTGGCACACTTCCGCGTCCTCCTCGAAGAGAGCCTTTACCATTTGCGAGAAGCCTGATCCCTTTTCGGATTGCGTTCCTGCATTTGTCAAATTCACGAATCAATTCCCTCCTTTCGTTAAGATTTGCTGTTCTTCGTATTCTCTCTTTGATTAGTGAAAGATTTACGAGTGCCAGCATAATGGTTGCGCTGAATTGTTTTGAAGGTGGCGTTGCCTGCATTGCCTTACACAGATTAACCCTTGCTTTCTCCACCTCATTGTTGAAGTTTCTGAGCATAGCTATCTCACCTCCTTTTTTTTCTCAGGTGATACAAACGGCTGAGAAGTTAAGAGTTTTGACTAACAAAAAAAGCCTCTCACTCTGACCTTTTGAAGGATCAGAAAGAGGGGCTCAATGTGCTGTTATTGGTTAATCGGTATTACGGATACTGTCCGTCATCCTCGGGATTGTCATGCTTCGGTCGATGTATGACAGTTGGTGCTCTATGAGGCTGGTTTTGACTTCTACGAGGCCGCCCGTTTCAGGATTTGTGCGATTATTTGGGGATGCCACTTGATCTTTCCAGTCTTTGTCAAATGGCCTTCTTTTTCAAGTTCGCGACAAATTGACCTTAATGAGTAAGCTTTTTCTTTCAAGTCCTTCATGAGTCTGATTACTTCTTGTTCTTTAGGATCTTCTGTCAAGGTTTGACCGTCCACGTCCAAACAATAACCAAAAGGAACATCTCCGCCGGTCTTCTTCCCGTTGGCTCTTTTGTGCGCCAAAGCCGATGCCGTTCTTTCTCCGATGATTCCACGTTCCATCTCTGCCAATGCTGCCGTGAGAGTGAAGAAGAAGCGGCCCATAGCAGATTGAGTGTCAATGGTCTCATTAATGGAATGAAATGCCACACCCCACCTGTCAAACATCTTTGTGGTCTCCAGGGCATCTATCGTTGACCGGAACATGCGATCAAGTTTGTAGACGATCACAGCGTTTACCTTCTTTTTTCGTGCCATGTTCAACACCTGCTGGGCACCTGGCCTGTTCAGGTTCTTTGCTGATATCCCAGCGTCTTCGATGATGCCGATGAGTTGAAGGTCTTTCAAGTCGGCATACGCCTTGATTTTGGCCTTTTGATTGTCCAGGCTTACGCCTTGTGTCTGATCTTCCGTACTGACTCGGATGTATCCAACTGCTTTCATGGCTTTTCACCTCCTTTGGGATAACACGCCGAAATCCGGCTTCCAGAGAGGCCCTCTAAGGCACGCTCCTGCTATGTTTAATGGTTAGATATGGACTTTTTGTTCGCTATTTGAGGGAATCCGGGCTGGCAAGGACGGTTAATTGATTTGCCGGGGGATGGCTTTGAAGTGTGGCAGGTCTTAAACCGGCACAGAATGCTGCTGTAAGTTGAATCAATGGCCAAATGACCCTTGTGAGCTGATCAGCCACAAACACCCTGCACACAAATTTAGATTTTCGTGTGGAGCGTTGTTAAGCAGGAAACCAGAAGTGTTGTGGAGGCAAATAACGAGGTGGGGCCGGGAGTGTTAGCGAAGCGGTTCAGTTCAGAATGAGATCTGAACCGCTTTTTGGCGAGGTTGGATCACAGATGGATGGCAGGTAGTTGTGTCCTGAGGATTCGGACCTGCAAGTCAGTGAATGATGGTATCTACACTTTTGCCAGAATGGCGATCCATTGCAGCAATCAGTGTTCCGGGGTTTAGGGAATGGTTTTAAGGTTAACAAGAGGTATCAGTAACGCTTAAGCTCACTGGCGGGGATGGGGCGCAGCGGAATTGCCGTCCGGTGCAGCGCCTTGTTATCTGTATTCACTACAACGCCCCATTGGAGATATCAAAAAATCGTTCAAAGAATTGAGTAAGCCTGGTTAGAACGCTCTCTCGTTTTTGGGTTCGTTCACCAGTTTTACTAAACCTGGATACAGGTGGTAAAACCTTGGTAATAGCGGTGCCGGTGGTTGCGATATGACCATCACGAAAAGCATTGTTCACAAAGGTGTAAGCGGCATCACGGTTAAGCTTTTCATCTTTAATAATCTGCTCAAGCTCCTCGATTTTCCGCTTGTTGACAAATTCCTGCCAATCTTCATCGATATTTGCCCCCACATCAAGAGAGGTAATAAACTGATTGATAAGCTCTTTCTTGTTACGCAGCTCAACACTTGAATCAATCGCCTTGTTGACATCAACCAAAATCTCCTTATCTTTGGTATGTTTTTCGTGATACAGCTTAATCAGCGTGAGGATATAGTCAATGTTGATCTCTATCTGCTTGATCAGCTCCATCTCAAACACCAGATCATCATTGATGTTCTCTTTCTCATCGGTTTTGCGTAACTGGTTATAGAGATCAATGTAGGCGCTGTGATAATCCTGAACCTCACGCTCGGTCAAAATCTCATTTCCGGCAAACTCGTCAAAAGTGGTCAAAATATTTCGCATCCGCAAAATAGCGCTATAGAGCATGATAAAATCCTTCTGGGCTTGTTCGCTGATGATTTGCTCACCTGCCGGATATTTTTCCAGCAATTCATCAATCAGGCTCTTGTAGCCTCGAACCTCTTTATCTTCACTCTGGTAGCCGTTGTAGTACTCATCATACGATTTTAACAGTACTATGCCGCCGGCCTCTTTATCACCAAACAAGGCTATTGACTCGTTGGTGGCTTTTTCAAGATTGCGGAAGCAAACAATATTGCCAAATGTTTTAACGCTGTTCAGGATTCGGTTGGTGCGTGAATAGGCTTGCAGCAAACCATGCAGGCGCAGGTTTTTATCCACCCACAGGGTATTCAAGGTGGTTGCATCAAAACCTGTCAAAAACATATTCACTACAATCATAATATCCACTTCACGGTTTTTTACCCGCTCGCTTAAATCTTTGTAGTAGTTTTGAAATTTGTCGGCTGAAGTATCATAAGAGGTGCCAAACATCTGGTTATAGTCGCTGATTGCACTGTCTAAAAAATCTCGTGAGCTGGCATCTAACCCTGTCGTGTTTTCTGAGTTTTCATCATCAATAACCCCGTCTGCCTCCTCCTCGTTGGCACTATAACTAAAGATGGTGGCTATTTTGAGTTGCTTGTCACTGGGCATGCCCTCAAGTTGTTTTTTAAATTCAAGATAATATTTTTTTGCTACATCAATAGATGAAACAGTAAAAATAGAGTTAAACCCTGCAAGACGGCGGTCTTTAATTTTATAAAAACTGTTGCGTTTGGTCTTTTGATCAAAATGCTCCCGGATATACCCCACAATATTGCTCAAGCGTTCAGCAGAAGAGAGCGCCGCCTCACGGTCAATAGCGCTTATCTTCTTATCTTCGATATTCTCCTCTTCACGCATGGTGGAGATGTAATCCACCTTAAAGGGGAGGACATTTTTGTCACTAATGGCATCAACAATGGTATAGGTGTGGAGCTTGTCGCCAAACGCCTGTTCGGTGGTTTTAAGATCGGCTCTGCCACCAGAGCTGGAATTTTTCGCAAAAATAGGTGTGCCGGTAAATCCAAACAGGTGATAGTTTTTGAATGTTTTGGTGATGCCTGTGTGCATATCACCAAACTGGCTGCGGTGGCACTCATCAAAAATAATCACATAATGATCAGTAAAAATTGCATGTCCTTTGTTTTTTTTGATAAAACGATCCAGCTTCTGGATGGTGGTGATGATGATTTTTACGTTTGAGTTTTCAAGCTGTTTGGTGAGTACCCGGGTGCTGGTGTTGCTGTTCGCCGCCCCTTTTTCAAACTTGTCATATTCGCGCATGGTTTGATAATCGAGGTCTTTTCTGTCCACCACAAACAGCACCTTGTCGATATAGGACAGTCTGCTTGTTAGTTGTGCTGCCTTAAAGCTGGTCAGCGTTTTGCCTGATCCTGTGGTATGCCAGATGTAACCACCCGCTTCTAATTTACCCAAAGTTTTGGCATTGGTGCTGATCTCTACGCGGTTAAGAATCCGCTCGGTGGAAACGATCTGATAAGGGCGCATCACCATCAGTTCTTTGTCGGCGGTAAATACGCAATAACGGGTGAGGATATTAAGCAGGGCATGTTTGGCAAAAAAGGTTTTGGCAAAGTCCATCAAATCTGCGATGGGTCTATTGGTGGCATCCGCCCACCAACTGGTAAACTCAAAACTGTTGCTGCTTTTTTTGCCTATTTTTGTAGCAGATTTACCGCCCTCTTTAATGTGTCTGGCACGGGTGGTATTGCTGTAATACTTAGTATGTGTGCCGTTAGAGATCACAAAAAGCTGCACAAACTCAAACAGCCCGCTATCTGCCCAAAAGCTCTCACGGGCGTAGCGGTTAATCTGGTTAAATGCCTCGGTAATCGCCACCCCTCGGCGTTTTAGTTCGATATGCACCATCGGCAAACCATTCACCAGCACCGTTACATCGTAGCGGTTGGCGTGTTTACCCGTATCGGTGGCATATTGGTTGATCACCTGCAAGCTGTTGTTGTGGATGTTCTTCTTGTCCAGCAGATAGATATTTTTTACCGTGCCATCTTCAAGAGTAAGGTTCTTGATGTAGTCTTCGGCAATAGTGGTGGTTTTTTCAATAATGCTCTGGTTGGGGTTGGCAAGCTCGGTATTAAAAAACTGCGCCCACTCGCTTGGTGTAAACGAATAATCGTTGAGTTTTTCCAGCTGGGTGCGCAGGTTGCTTTCAAGTGCCCTCGCATCGGTGATGGGCAGATAGTCGTATGCCTGTAGTTCAAGTTGCTTGATAAAAGCTTTTTCAAGGGCATCTTCACTCTGGTAATATTCTGCCCGTTTTTCCCGTGTCTCAGTCACGCCTTCAGGTGGATACTGTGCCACCACCGTGCTGGTCGGGTTTTGAGCAACCAGGTTGTAGCTGTAATCAGTTGGCACCTTGTGCCTCCAACGGTTTAAAGGCTAGGAGCTGGTTGCGGTAATATTCATACTGTTTTTTGCGGGCGGTGATCTCTGCGGGCAGACCGATTGAGATGTCGTTGACCAGCGCATCGAATTTGTCGAGGATGGCGACGATCTCTTGTTGTTTGGATAGGGGTGGGATGGGGATTTGGAATTTTAATATTTTATCAGCTTTTACGCGAGTCACCTTGGCTCCTTGTGCATTTCTTTCTTTATATTTTTGAAAATTGGTAGTTTGCAAAAGGTAAGTAATAAATTTTGCATTTTGATTATGACGAAAGGCAAACATATCACCGCTAATACAAATTTCGTCCCCCAGCCAAGCTAGAGGCTTACAAACATCTTCAATATTCTCACTCACACCAGCAATTAAAACATCCCCTTTTTGAGCTTTTTTCAATTTTTTCGCTAGCTCTGGAGATACAAAGGTTTTAGTTTTATCGGCAAAAGTTCCATAGTAAGTATAAATTTGACCATAATGAATACAACCAATTCCAGTTTCTGTAAAATCTTTCTTCTGCAGTCCATTACCTCTAATCAGTTCACCCACTTCTCCAAGTGTTCTCAACTCCACATCATCCCCAAAGCTTAAAAGCTCCTCACGATAATATTCATACTGTTTCTTTCTCGCTTCCAGCTCTGCTTCCAGCTCTGCTTCCAGCTCTGCTTCCAGCCGGGTGAAATTATCAAGGATTTTGACAATCTCTTTTTGGATGGTGAGGGGTGGGATGGGGATTTGGATTTTTGCCATAACATTGCTCATTATTTTGGGGTTACCCATGCCAGCACTCACATGGGATTTTGCAGTCACCCTCAAAATATATGATAAATAGTTTATGTTTAAATCATCTTTTTTTGGTTTTAATAATCCGCAGACATTTGTAATACTAAATTTACCATTACGATGAAACACCGACCCAGCATTTGCTCCATCGGTTGTCCAGGTTACATATTCACCATCATAGTCATAAGTATTTATGCGCCCAAAAACACCCAGGTTAGCTGTTTGCGAAGAATACACAGGATATTCTCCTAAATTTGTTGCTAAATAATCTTTTGACATGACTCTGCCACGACTAATCTCACAAACCTCCCCCAACGTCCGAACCTCCACCCCCTGCGGACAAAACTCCTCAATCAATTTCTCTATTTTATTCATCACGCCCCCTCAATATCCGCCACAATTTCATCAATGGCAGTTCGTAGCTCACTCTGCCTTGCGACTATCTGTCTAATCTCGGCATTGAGTTGGGTGATGTCGATAACTTCTCTGGTGTCTTCCTGCTCCACATAGCTTGAGACGGCGATATTGTAGTCATTTTCGCCAATCTCTTGGTTATCAACCAGCTTGGCAAAATGCTCACTGTCTTGACGATTCTTAAAGGCATTTAAAATGTTTTGGCGGTTTTCATCGCTTAACTTATTTTTATTGCCACCTCGGACAAACTCGGCAGAGGCATCAATAAACAGGGTTTTGTTGTCCTTCTTGCTCTTCTTTAAAACGATGATGCAGGTGGCAATGGGGGTTCCAAAAAACAGATCAGGCGGAAGCTGGATCACCGTATCAATATAGTTGTTCTCTATCAGGTATTTTCTGATTTTCTGCTCGGCGCCACCACGATAAAGCACGCCGGGAAACTCAACAATCGCCGCTGTGCCTGATGTTGAGAGCCAGGAGAGCATGTGCATGGTAAAGGCAAGGTCTGCCTTGCTGGGCGGGGCAAGCACACCTGCGGGTGAAAAACGGGGATCGTTGATAAGAAGCGGGTTGTTTTTGCCTTCCCATTTAATCGAATAAGGGGGATTGGAGACAATCGCATCAAAGGGTTCATCGTCCCAGTGGTTGGGGTCGATCAGGGTATCTCCGTGAGCAATATCAAAATGGTTGTAGTTGATGTCGTGCAAAAACATATTGATGCGGCAAAGGTTGTAGGTGGTGAGATTGACCTCCTGCCCGAAAAATCCAACCCGCACATTCTCTTTACCTAAAACCTTGGCAAATTTAAGCAGCAGTGAGCCGGAGCCGCAAGCAGGGTCATACACTTTGTTGATCTCAGTTTTGCCCACGGTGCTTATCTCTGCCAAAAGTTCACTCACCTCCTGCGGGGTGTAGTATTCTCCACCTGATTTGCCCGCATTTGAGGCGTACATCTGCATCAGGTATTCATAGGCATCACCAAAAGCATCGATGGTGTTGTTGGAAGAACCAAGTTTCAAGCCGGCAATAGCCGTGAGCAGTTTGACCAGTTGCTTGTTTCGCTTCTCCACAGTAGAGCCTAATTTATTGGAGTTGACATCCAGGTCATCAAACAGCCCTTTGAGGTCATCTTCACTCTCTGTGCCTTTGGCAGAACTTTCAATATCACGAAAAATAGCGGCAAGGGTTTCATTAAGGTTGGAATCATTTGCAGCATTTTTAGCCACATTAACAAAAAGCGCACTGGGCAGAATATAAAACCCTTTCTCTTTTACCGTATCAGCGCGTCCAAACTCGGCATCACTGTCGGCGAGAGTGGCGTATTCAAAATCTTGTTCAGGTTCATTGGCATTGATGTAATTGGTGAGGTTTTCACTAATAAAGCGATAGAAAAGCATTCCAAGTACATACTGCTTAAAATCCCAGCCATCGACACTACCACGCAAATCATTGGCAATTTGCCAGATGGTACGGTGTAGTTCTGCCCGTTCTTGTTCTTTACTCATTTATCATCCTTTTGCTTGAGTTTTTGCCACTTTATCATAATACTACACTCTGGTGCAGAGTTGGTTGCTTTTTTGCACCTAACAGTAATATTAGATGGAAAGTGTTCCATCTATTGGAATATTACCAGCAAAAAGCGGAAAAATCCATTTCACACCTATTGCCATCATCACAGCAAAAGCCGTTGTCACAAAACACATAGTCTTGCAAGATCGAAACTCACAACTGCCTGAATCCGAGCATATCTTGCTTGCCAGCACCTGTGATTTTTAAGCCGTGATTTTATTGCAGATACCATACAATGTCCATCGCGTCAACCAACGTATGCCCCAACACAGGTATCTAGCAAAAATTTCTGATCCGTCAACCAGACGATTTTACCGTAGATTTCGTGATGGACATCACCAATTTTGTCGTGCTCTTGGCTCAAATTAGGGTCAACTCTCTCTGCCGGTGTCCCCGGTCAGTATCAGGTTGAGAACCTTTTCCGTCTCGGACATTACCTTCAGACAAGCTGTGTAAGGGCTGATTGTCAAGCTTGAAGCATATTTCTCTATGTACTTGTAGGAATTCCCAGAAGTGTCGTTTGACTGCTTTCCAACGAGTTTACACAGGGCCTGGGCAGACAACTCCGCCACAATTTCTTGGAACGGATCTTGGCCTCTTTTAAGACCTGCCTTGACCTTCTCATGCGCTGCGTGGCTCAATTCATGGAAAAAGGTCTTTTCCTCTGAGGTAGCAAGGGCGATCTCCTTTCTTTCCGATGAATAATAGCCGCAATACCTGTAATTACCGGGGATCGCCTTCACTGATATGCCCCACTGTTGTGCTCTCTCAATCAGGGGTAGGTCTGGAAGCTGGATCTGTTCGTATTCGAGTGGTTCGCCTTCGGTGTCTTCCACTCTGAAAATTCCTCCGCAGCCAAAGCCTATGAGAGCTTGCTTGTCTTCGCCTTTATCTTCGTCCTCCACTTTTTTGATAAAGGGCACAAGAATGTAGAATGCCTTGCTTCCCTTCTTGACATACCGGTTCACTTGCTGCCACTGCCGATAGCCCCGGCCGTCCTGAGTGCCAGCAATAAACATCAGCGTCCTGTTGAGCAAAGACCAGTTTCTGCTTGGAATGTCTGGTATCGGAAACATCGAATAAGCTACTGCTTTTGGGATATCACCGCTTTTGAATCGGTCGAGAATACCGCTAAGTACTTGTTTGACCTTGCCATTCATTTTCATACTCCTTTCACGTTAACGGAAGATACCTTGATAGTGCCTTCTCCTTGGCATGGATCTATCTGCCTACCGGCTCATCAACAATTGATTGATCAGGCTTGATGCGTCCGGGCGTGAGAGATGATCAAGCCCTACGCCATAGGCTTCGACACACTGGTTATTCAACTCGCTTCGCGTGATTCCTTTCTCCTGAGTAAGATCCAGAATGTAGGTATGCTGCCTTGCGCTCAAGCCGCCATTTCCTTCTCCGCCTGTTGGCTTCTCGCCATTGCCGCCCTTTCCACGAGGAGCCTCTTTCCTCTCATCTTGAGAGGGTGCGTTGTTGTTGGGACGCGAGCCCTTGCCATTTGAGTTTTCTAGGTGCGAAATTTCCTCCGCCGAACAGTACTCAACACCAAAACCTGCGAACCGGAGACTTCTCGCTATGGCCCGCGTTTCGGCTAATTCCAGAATAGCCGGAGCAATTGTATTGTCCCGTGCAACACTTGCCATGCCAAGTCCTGTGAAATTTCCTTTGCCGGTCGTGGCCAGTGCGCGAACCACAGCCAGGCTGTCATCATATTTGACAACTTCCGTTGCTATAGACAGGCTTTCGTGCTCCTCGTGCGCCAGCCTGAGCCTGCCTCCAATCTTGGGGTAAGCAGTCTTCACCCACCTTTCTTCTCTCTTATCCCAATGGGACATAATGACGATCTCATCTTCTCTGAACTGTCCGTTTGTTCGATTTTCCATGGTTGACCTCCTTTACGATTTCAAAGTTGGAGATAAAAAAAGAGCGGCTACCAATATGGCAACCGCTCCTTTGTCAGAGTTGTCGGCGATTCAGGATCACCGGGAAATATAGAACCGTTTTACAACATGCTTACTTCATTGCCTCCTTCATCTTTCGGTTATGTGTATCGGTTTCGCTCGGGTTAAACGCACAAATAGAACACTTGGAGTCATCCTTGCATGCTGTGCAAATTGCTCCGTTGCTTATCTGCGCGGTGTGCCTTGCGGTCATTTCAACGAGTCTTTCCAGGGTCTTGGTCATAGGCTCATTTAAGAACCAGGCCATTCTCCGCAGGGTAGCGCTTCCGCTTGAACTCAGTTCTGGCGTATATGCCATCTGTTCCCGCCTCCTTTCGACGCAAAAAGGGCCGCCCATCAAATGACAGACGGCCCTCTCGTTTGTTCACTTTTCCTGTTGAAGAGACTTCTCCAGCAACATCAACAATGCTTAAACTACGTGAACATCACCTCCTTTCATTGCTCAGAGATTACTGGCATCAACACAAAAATGAGAAAAGTTGACTTGTAAAGCCAAGGCCGGCCCCTATATTATTGAGAGGTTTATATCAATCCATCTCTCAATGTATGGGTGCCCGAGGCAATTCTCGATTCCAAATTGAGATTTTCAACCAAGATGAAGGTGCCATATATATAAATCGGCTGGTCTATGTGGCTTACGACCACGATGTGGAACATGTAAAACATGTATCGGGGAGACTTTCGGCTGGTGATCGAGGTACAGAAGTTGAAGTGCCACTGACGCTCTCAGACAGCGAATTTCAAGAAATTGGATTTCGCTTGATTGAAGAAGGGGTGGCTAAAAGGGATTCGTGGCTTCTGGCGCGCTTTCAGGCGGTCTGGGGCAGTAAATTCCCCAATACCTTGAAACGCCAGGGTTGTTGTGATAGACAAAGCGTAGGTTTGCAGAATATTAGGGTTGGAGTGCTGCAACATAACCACCCCGAACCGAGGTGTAAAGATGCATTAATTGCACTTTTGTAATGAAGTGGCTGTTTCCCAATAACTAATGTTCGTCCCTTTAACAAACGAGGCTTAAGGTATGATACAATTCGAATGGAACCCTGCCAAAGCGAAGACGAACTTGAGAAAGCACGGCGTTGCTTTCCGAGAAGCTGCCACTGTCTTGCGGGACCCATTGGGTATCACTATCTTTGATCCAGATCATTCCGATGAGGAAGATCGGTTCATCACTTTCGGATTCTCGGCTGCTGGCAGGCTCCTAATGGTTGCTCATACCGAACGTGGCGAGAGAATCCGCATTATAAGTGCACGAGGCCTTACCCGTGCAGAGCGAGAGGCATATGAACAAGAAATCCAAAGACGACAAAAGTGACGATCTTCGTCCTGAATACGATCTCCGTGAACTGCTCAAGGACGGTGTCCAAGGCAAATACGCAGATCGTTTCCAGGAAGGCACCAATTTGGTTCTATTGGCCAGTGATGTAGCGGAGTTTTTTCCAAATGATGAGGCTGTAAATGAGGCCCTTCGGTTGGTACTTAAGCTTACGAAGCTGCCAAGGTCCAGAAAGAATAGAGCCGACAAAGGAGCATAATCAGATTCTGGTTCACTGGTTGGCAGGCAAGTGCTCCGGACGACGAGAAAAAGTGTTTTATAAAATCGAGGTTCTTCTGGATTGACTTAGAGGCAAATGTGTGGTGTAAAAGGAGGACGGTTGAAACGTAAAAAAAACGTAGAAAACGTAGAAAGAGTGTGAAAAGTTTTACCACATATGCATACTGGATTTGCGGAAAAAGTGGCAAACTTTTTCCTAAAAAGTCCGGAGTCCTACATTTTTGTAGGAAAATTCGCAATTTGAATTACGCGCCCATAGCTCAGTGGATAGAGCGCCGGACTACGAATCCGTAGGCCGCCAGTTCGAATCTGGCTGGGCGCACCAGGTAATATCAAGGACTTAGCCATCATTGGTCAAGTCCTTTTTTGTTTCTGTGTGAGAATCCTCGGTCGTTTTGTCTGACTGTTCATTCATATTTTGATTGGTTCATGCTTCTTCTCAATGATATTTCAGATTTTTGAAGCAATCGTTCAAGGGTCTTGGCATTTTTGATACCGTAGTTTTCATAGCAATTGTTGAAGAGAACAAAGGTTTGATCAGCTTGATTGCTCGCTCCCTTTACTTTTTCAGCCCACTTCTTCAGTTCTTCTTCGTTGTAAAGATATCTGTAACGCTCCACGGTATCTATCCCCTTCTTGAACCAGTTCTCGCGGTTTCGACCATGGAGGCGGATGTAAGCAATAGGCGCCGTGACTGCCGGAGGTCCCTCCCAACCCTTAATCCAGGGGGCATCTATGACTACATAGGAGAAGGCATGCTCTTTTAAGAATTTTAAAGATCTCTCCTTTTCCGGGGTGGTAATCCAGCGCCAGTTGCGAAATTCTACTGCCAGATGATGGTCGGGGAGCTTTTCCCTGACGAGTTCCATCCGGGCGTATGCCTCAGCGGACGGCAGGAACCAAGGGGGAAATTGAAAAAGGAGGCACCCGAGCTTTCCGGCCTTTTTCAAGGGGCTCAAGGCCGATGAAAACATGTCAAAGGCGGCTTCCACAATCTCCTTTGGAAATTCTTTGGCCTGGGTCTTGGCCAGGATCGCTTTTGGAAGCTCTGCTTGCAACACCTTCGGGATACTTTTTACCAGAGTGGGATGGCCCGTGAGCATAGAGTAGGCCTTGATGTGAAAGACAAAACCGGGCGGTGTCCGCTCGGCCCAAAGGACTGCATTTCTCTCAGCGGGCAACGCATAGTAGGAAGAGTCGACTTCCACGGTGTCAAAATGGTCGGCGTAAAATCTAAGCCGGCCTTCCGCGGTAGTTACTTGCCTCGGGTAGAAGCTCCCGCTTTTTATCAGGGTTTTGTCGGTCCAGGAGGCCGTGCCAATCCTTATCCTTTTCATCTTTAAGCCTTTCGTAAAATTCCTTCAGGGTCCAAAAGCGCCTGGCTACTATTGATATACCTCTTAATCCAAAGCGGTGCAGCACGCCCTCTACCAGGAGCGCCGAACTGGCCAGGATCTTTTTTGCATATCGGGCATGGACATCTTCAAATACGGTCAGGTCAAATAGCCCCTCCTCATCCTCCAGGGTCAAAAACATAACGCGTTTTCCGCTCCTGGTCGGTGGCGTGTGGATGATGATGACACGACCGGCGGTCTTTACCCTGCTTCCATGAGATTTCCACTTTAAGGCAGCGCTTTGGATAAATCCACACCTTTTAAGATCCTCCCTAAAAGGGGCCATAACGTGTGTAGAGGCAGAGACTGGCATCAGATCAGACTCTGTTAAAAAAAGATCAAGGCTCTTTCTATCCACAGGCACGTCTCCTTTATTTCACATGGAAAACCCCGTCCTCTGGGCGGGGTCAGAGTCAATTGGCTCTGCCGAGAACGATGACACTAGGTGTTTAAATTCGAAATCCGAATATCGAAATCCGAAACAAATTCAAAGCGCTAATGTTCCAATGACAGAAACAAACACACCAAGTAGCAGTCTCGAAACCGAATGTTGCACAGTACAGTTTCGGTCATTTGGATTTTGGTCATTTGATATTGTTTCGAATTTCGGATTTCGAGATTCGAATTTCTATATTCTATAGAGCGATGCCCCCCGCACCCCTATGGGGTATTGCCTCAAAGCCATGTCCTCTGGGCGTGGATTCTGTACTTAACGGCAGTCCCAGGAATGCCCCTGCCAGGGAAAGCCTCAAGATGATTTCCCGGGGAAGATTGACTCGTTGGCAAAACTCCCTGATGCTGGCAAAGGACCCAAGATTTTGTTCCCTTAAGATTCGCTCGCAGAATTGTGGCCCAATTCCGTTTAGGGCTAAAAGCCCGATTCGGATACCGCCGTTTTCTGCTGTATAATCCTCGCGGCTATAATTGACGTGGGGGGAGAGCGCCTCAAACCCCCTTCTTTTTGCCTCGTTTAAGATAACACTTTTCGGATAAGAGCCCACATGGCCTGCATTGAGGAGACCCAGGTAGAATTCAAGGGGATAATGGGCCTTGAGAAAGGCGCTCTGGTAAGTAATGTGGGCAAAGGAGGCTGCATGGGCCTTGCAAAAGCCATAGCCGGCAAAGCCTGCCACCATGGCAAAGATTTCCTCAGACGTCTTAAAGCTATAACCCCGGCTTATGGCTCCCCGGATAAAGGATGCCTTGATTCTTTCCATCTGGGCGGCTGAGCGATTTTTGGTCATGGCCCTGCGCAATTGGTCTGCCTCGGCCAAGGAGAATCCTGCTATGCGGTGGGCAATCTTTAAGACTTGTTCCTGAAACAGCACAACGCCGTAAGTTTCGTGAAGGATTGGCTCAAGATCCTGGTGAGGGTAATGCACCGGCTCCTTGTGATTTCGTCTCTCTACATAGGGAGTCACCATGTCTCCCTTCATGGGGCCAGGCCTAAACAGGGAAATCTCGGCAATAATATCTGAGAATTTCTTTGGCTGGAGCCTTCCCAGGAGCTGGCGCTGCCCAGGGGATTCCACTTGAAAGACCCCCACCGTCTCTGTGGTCCTCAAGAGGCGAAAGGTCTTTTCATCATCTAAGGAAATACCGTCAAGATCCAAAGTGATGCCTTTTTTGCCAAGGAGATCGAGGGCTTTTTGGATAGCCGTGTGCATGCGAAGCCCTAAAAGATCAAGTTTTACGAGGCCAAGGGCCTCCACATCGTCCTTGTCATACTGTGCCACTGGAAAGCCTTTGCGGGACATCTCTACGGGAACCCATGAGGCCAATTCCCCGGGCGCGATGACCACGCCACCCAGGTGAACTGAGAGCTGATAGGGGAGCCCTGAGATTTTTGCAGCCACTCTGAGGAGCTCAGTCTCTTCTTTAAGGGGGGTGTCTTTCAGTTCGGCAAGGGCATGGGAGGCTTCTTCAATGTGCGAACTTTTCAAATAATATGGCAAAAACGTGGTCAGTTGTTCGATTCTTTCATAAGAATACCCAAAGGCCCTTCCAAGCTTACGTATGGCCCCGCGGGCCCTGAATGTGGGTATGGTGGCAACCATGGCGGCCTGGCCTGCGTATTTTTCCATCACATAGGCGATCACTTCGTCCCTTCTTACGGAGTCAAAGTCAAGATCCACATCAGGCATATCTGAACGGCTTTCATTTAAGAACCTTTCAAACAAAAGGTCATGTTCCAGCGGGTCCACACCACCCAGGAGCAAATAGGTTATCAGGGACCCGGCTGCTGATCCCCGCACCGTGCAGCGAATCCCTTTTGCTCTGGCAAAATCCCGAACATCCTTGACCAGGAGAAAATAGCCGGAAAGTCCCTTTTGGCGCACAAGGTCGAGTTCCCGTTCCAGGCCCATAATGGCCTGGTAAGTGACGGGTTTATATTTTGCTGCCAGGGAGGAAAAACAATACCTTGCAAGTAAGCTATCCGGAGAATCACCTTCTGGAAGGGGATAACACGGGGGGTGAATCCGGTTTATAGGAAGATCGAGTTGACAGATCCTGGCAATGCTTGCGGCATTTTTCAGGGCTTCACCGTACGGGATTGCAGCCTGCATCTCATTTTCTGTTTTTAGATAAAACTGATCATTAGGGACCCCGCGGATGTTTCTGTGATGAACTGTCTGCTGGATCCCTATGAGTCTTTGATGGATTTGGACATCTTCTTTCTCTAAGAAAGCCACATCATTGCTCGCTACCAGAGCAAGGCCTACCTGTTTGGCCAACCTTGCTGAGGCCTTCATGAGAGCCTGGTCGTCTTTAAGGCCATGATTCTGAATTTCAACAAAGAGGCGGTCAGGGCCGAAGATATGTTTTAGCGTTTCAAGCCAAGACTGGGCCTGGTTTAAGTTTCTCGTAGAAATAAGTTTGTGCAACCTCCCGTCTCTTCCTCCGGTCAGGCAGATGAGATCCTGGGCAAAGCGCGTAAAGTGATGCAGGGGGCAGGAAGGTTTGCCTTTTGGGCTTTCTGAATATATCCTGGATAAGATGCGGCAGAGATTTTTATACCCTTCAAAGGATACAGCCAACAATATCAGAGACGTTTCGTCCCGCAGCGTAATCTCTGATCCGATAACAGGATGCATGGCCTTGGATATGGCGGCCTTGTAAAATCGGACAGCCCCATAGAAGCCGTTTTTATCCGTAAGAGCAATTGCATCAAATCCTATCTCCTTTGCCCGCCGCACGAGAGCTTCAGGCGTAAAGGTGCCGTAAAGAAAGGAAAAAGCGCTGTGGATATGTAAATGGGCAAACATAGTTTATTGCCTTTTTCTCACCAGCCCAGCCATTATCCCGAGGATTCTGAAAGAGCGGGCCTCTCCCTTTTTGAAGATCAGGGGAGGGTATTTGGGATTGGCCGATTCCAGCCTGATCTGGCGCTTGCGCCGGTAAAAATATTTCAGGGTCACCTCGTCATCAATAAGGGCGGCTACGATATCCCCGTTTTGGGCCTGATCCTGTATCCTAATAATGACATAATCTCCGTCTTGAATATGGGCATCCACCATGGAGTCTCCCTTTACTTGAACGGCAAAGCTTTTTTCAGTGCCAAAAAAGCCCTTATCAATACCCAAAAAGTCTTCGATGTTTTCAAGGGCTAGAATAGGCAAGCCTGCTGCAATCCGGCCCACAACCGGAATTTTTCTCTCAGGCAGCCGCCGTGCTTCGGGCAGGGTAATCCCTCGCCCCTTTCCCGGATGAATCTGGATATGGCCCTTCTTTTCCAGGGACCGCAGGTGAAAATGGGCGGTATTGAGGGATTTAAAGCCAAAGTGATCGCAAAGCTCCCTGATGGTTGGCGGAAACCCATACTTTGCATTGAAGTCCATGAGGAATGTCAATACCCGCGATTGCTTGCTGGATAGATTTTCCATAAGGCATCTCCCCTGTAAGTAGAACATACGTTCTATATTTTGCAGCATAGAACAAATGTTCTATTTGTCAAGAAAAAAAGTCGCGGCCTGCGAAGGCAAGGGTGATGTGTGGGCGGCCAAATGAAATGAGAAAAATGGTATAGGCGGCCAGGGGAAAGCCTGAACAGTTTCTGCCTGTTCGTTGACTTAAGATTGAAATGTGAGTATATTTCACAATGGCTATTGACGGCAAGGTAAGATCAGCGGCAAGAATGACCACGACAGGTTCCGATTGACTGTTTATTAAGGAGAAAAACTGATGAGGATTTTGAAAGCGACATTGTGGGGATGCTTTGTCCTGGTAGTGTTGGCAGGTTTCGTTCAAGCTGCGGAGCAAAAACAAGCTGTGGAGCAAAAAGACGCGGCGCCGGTTATCGAGGTGGAAAACCCCATCTACGACTTTAAGCAGGTGCCCCAGGGAGAGACAGTGAAACACGAGTTTCGCGTCTTTAACCGGGGCACAGCCCCTCTGCAGATCAAAAACGTCAAGCCCGGCTGAGGCTGCAGTGTGGCCAGGTTTGACCGGACCATCCCTCCAGGAGAGGAGGGCAAGATTATGTTGGAAGTGCGGACAAAGGGATACCAGGGCAGTTTGCACAAGAGTGCCCGGGTGTTTACAAACGATCCCAAGCATCCCCAGGTGACCATTGGCATGAAGGGGATAATATGGGCTCCCATCCATATAAATCCCAGGTACGCTCATCTCAACGGAATTTTGGGAGAGAAGATCGAAAGGGTAGTCCACTTACGGGGAGAAAAGAAGGAGCCCTTGAGCGTCGAAATTGCGTCGGTCTCGATTCCGGATAAGGTTGAAGTAGAACTACGCGAGATCGAAAAAGGTCGTAGGTATGAGGTTAAGGTTAGGAACAAAGTCGACAAGGAGACTAGATACCAGGGGGAGGTGAAACTAACGACCAACTATGCTGAAAAACCTGAGGTGGTGATCCGGATTTCAGGTAATGTCGGGGCGCCCCTTGAAGTTAGGCCAAAGGTTGTGAGCTTTGGCCGCATGTCAGATGAGCGGATGCAGGAGTTGAAGAAAAAAGGCAGATTCATGAGACGTCCGGTCATGGTTATTTTGAACAAGGGCAATGACTTGAAGATTGAAAAAGTAGAACTGGAAAAATCGCTCTATAAGGTCGTTACCAGGCAGATGCAGCGAGGTCGAACTGTGCAGCTCATGGTTGAGCCAATTTTTGATAAGCTCCAGAAGGGGCCAAACGAAGACCATATGAAAATTTATACGAACCATAAGGACAGTAAGGTCCTTGAAGTGCCCATCAGGTTTGAGATTTTGTAGCAACTGTATTACTTATAAAACGTGAAGCCTTTCCGTATCATATTCATGGGCACTCCGGAGTTTGCGGTGCCAACCCTCAATGCCCTTCATGGCAGCAGTAATGACGTCCTTGCTGTTGCCACCAAGCCAGACCGGCCAAAGGGACGCGGCCGCCGTTTGGTTGCATCACCTGTCAAGCAAGCTGCAAGTGCGTTTGGGTATCCTGTATTGCAGCCGGTTAAGGTAAAGGAATCCTGGTTTCTTAAAAGGATAATCGGGCTAAATCCGGACCTCTTTGTCGTAGTTGCCTACGGCCAGATTTTGCCGGGCTCGGTTCTCGCGATTCCCCGCGTGGGCGCCATCAATATCCATGCGTCTCTTCTTCCCAAATATCGTGGACCCGCCCCCATCCAGTGGGCAATTATCAATGGCGACAAGGAGACGGGCGTGACCACCATGTGGATGGATGAGGGTATGGATACAGGGGACATACTCCTGACCGCCAAAGTGTTGATTGGCCCGGACGAGACTTCCGGGACGCTTCACAACCAGTTGGCCGAGATGGGGGCTGGACTGCTGATTGATACATTGGAGCGGCTCAAGCAGGGGCATCTTGGAGGCACGCCGCAGGACAAATCAAAGGCTACGTATGCGCCCTTTTTGAAGAAAGAAGACGGATGTATCGACTGGACCAAGGACGCAAACTCCCTGGATGCTTTTGTTCGCGGGATGAATCCGTGGCCAGGGGCTTTTACCTTCCTTTTTGGCAAGAGGCTCAAGATATTCAAGGCAAAAGATCTCCAGAAGGGGGCTCGGGAAAAGCCAGGGACCGTGTTGGACGGCTTTCCCGGGGATCTTGGCGTGGCAACGGGCCGGGGGGGCCTGGCGTTGAAAGAGGTTCAGCTTGAATCCGGAAAGCGCCTTGATGTTGAGGAATTCTTGAGGGGCTGCCCTGTGCCGCCTGGCACAATCTTGGGGTAACCAGGCTATGGCAGCCATTGCACGGCAGATTGCCCTTTCGGTTTTAGCCGCCATCAACGACTCGAACGTTACTCTGGATCATCTGCTCACCCAGGCCTTTGAACAGAAGCCTCAACTGATTCAGCGCGACCGTGCCTTGGTTACCCAACTGGTGTACGGGGTCCTCCGGTGGCGCAATCGCCTTGATTGGGTGATTCAACACCTTTCAAGAAGTCCCTTTCACAAGATAGACCCACTGGTCCTGAACATCGTTCGCCTGGGGCTATATCAAATATTGTTTCTTTCCCGGGTTCCTGTTTCAGCCGCAGTTAACGATTCTGTTGAACTGGCAAAAAGGATGGCGCCAGGTTGGGTAGTGGGGTTTGTCAATGCCATACTTCGATCAGCCGCACAGAGGGAAAATGATATCCCCCTTCCGGATTATAACGATGACCCGGTTGCCGCCATTGCCATTCAGGAATCCCACCCTGCCTGGATGGTCAAAAGGTGGGTGAAGCGTATGGGCGTTGAAGATGCTAAGAGGCTTTGCAAGGCGAACAATGAGATCCCTCCTGTGACGGTCCGCGCCAATACCCTAAAGGTCTCTCGGGAGAGGCTGGGCGAGTCTCTCAGCGCCCATGTGAACAAGATCAGCCAGACCAGGTTTGCTCCTGAAGGGCTTATCCTCAGAGGTCTGCGACAGTCAATTCGTGAAATGCCGGCGTTTCAGAAAGGCTGGTTTCAGGTTCAGGACGAGGCCGCGCAACTCATAAGCTACCTGCTTGAACCAAAACCTGGAGAGATGATTTTGGATGCCTGTGCGGGCCTTGGCGGCAAGACCGGACACATTGCCCAGCTTATGAAAGATAGTGGAAAGATAACGGCCGTGGATTACCAATCCCGCAAGTTGTCCGAACTGAAAGCCTCTATGCAAAGGCTTGGCGTTTTTTCGGTTACAACATTACGCCATGACCTTGCAGCGTCTATTCCTGAGAAGCTCGCTGAAACCTTTGACCGAATATTGCTTGATGCACCCTGTTCTGGTCTTGCCGTCATTCGGAGAAATCCTGACATCAAATGGAAAAAACAGGCAGAGGATCTCGCCAGACTTCAAAGCAAACAGCAACGTTTATTGGCCGGTCTGGCTCGCTTAGTGAAAAAAGGGGGGCTTTTGGTTTACTGTGTCTGTAGTTTTGAGCCTGAAGAAGGGGAGAAGGTATTAGAAGATTTTTTGAAAAGCCGCAGCGATTTTGCTATAGATGGTTTGTCTGCCGGACCTGACGAGATCTGCGGACCTTTTGTTGACAGGTCAGGTATTTTCAGAACTCTACCGCATGAGCACGACATGGACGGGTTCTTTGCCGTTCGCCTGAGAAAGGTTGCGCCGTGAAACCGCTTTTTAAGATAGGCGTGTTGTCCTGTCTTTTTATCGCCCTTGCCGGGATCACCGGATATCTTACGTTACGGCTCATTATCAGGAGCGAAGATGTCGTGGTCGTGCCTGACCTGGTGGGAAAGGATGTTGTGTATGCCCTGGAGCTCCTTACCGACCTGGGACTCAATACCAAGGTTAGGGGCTATGAATACAGGGCCGATATCCCAAAGAACCATGTGGCAGGTCAGGAGCCTGGGCCCGGCGCTGAGGTTAAGAAAGACCGTGATATAAGGATCATCGTGTCCAAGGGGCCAGAGACTGTGATTGTGCCCAATCTTGTGGGAGTGGGTGTGCGCGAGGCGAATATTGTCATGGAAGATAACGGGCTCGTAAAAGGTGTTGTGTCAAAAACTTACAGCAAAGGGGCTGTAAGAGGAGAGGTCATAAGCCAGGTTCCGGCTCCTGGCGAGGTAGTGAAGCGGGGGGATGCCATTGACTTGCTGATCGGCCTTGGCAGCCGGCCGGTTAGATTCAAGATGCCCTATTTGGACGGACTGGCCCCGGAGGATGCCATCCTTATTCTAGAGCGTTCTCAACTCAACCTGGGCCGAATACGCTATGTTCAAAGAGATGACATGCCCAAGGACGTCGTGGTGGAGCAAGACCCTCGATCCGGATTCCCGGTTGTTTTCGGACGCCTGGTGAATCTGACAGTCAACAGGAAAGAAAAGGTTCTGCTTCGTGACAACGGACTCTACCTTTTTCGTCATCATGTCTGCCATGGTTTTTTGAAGAAGCACATCCGGCTTCGCATCAATGCCTTTGGCATGCTTTACGATCTATATGAGGTGTTCGGGAATCCGGGAGAAGAGATCTGGATGCTCCTTCCGAAACATCGTGAAATCACTTTTTTCCTGTACGAGGATGGGGAACTCACCTTGAGTCATTCCTTTGCAACGGAGGCCAAGCTGCCTTCCTTCCCAGAGTTTGAAATAGTAGATCTCAGGTGATAGACGAAAGTGAAAGGAGTAATATGAAACTGATAGCGCCATCCATATTGTCAGCAGATTTTTCAAGACTCGGTGACGAAGTCAAGGCGGTAGAGGCTGCCGGGGCAGATTGGATCCATGTGGATGTCATGGACGGCCATTTTGTCCCCAATATAACTATCGGGCCGCTGGTTGTGGAAGCGGTTAGCAGGGTGACCGAGCTCCCTATGGATGTGCATCTTATGATTGAAAATCCGGACCAGTATCTTGAAGTGTTTGCCAAAGCAGGGAGCGCCTATCTGACGGTTCATGCAGAAGCTTGTTACCATCTACACGGGACAGTTCAGGCCATCAAGAACCTGGGTGTCAAGGCCGGAGTGTCGCTGAATCCGGCGACCCCCCTTTCAAAGATAGAATGGGTTTTGGAGGATGTGGACCTCGTTCTCGTCATGAGTGTAAACCCGGGTTTCGGGGGCCAGAAGTTCATTCCACGGGCCATTCAGAAGATAAGAGACCTGAGATCCATTATCGATTCAAAGAACCCGAACGTCCTCATCGAGGTTGACGGGGGCGTAAACCTCGATGTCATTCAGTCTGTGTCAGAGGCAGGAGCCGATGCATTTGTGGCAGGCTCGGCCATCTTTGGGAGCTCCGACTACGGTGCGACCATCGGAAAATTTCGTTCTCTTATAGGACGTTAAAATGAATCAGACAGGATTTACAAGATGATCAGGATATGTTGCTTTTTGCTAACCCTCCGCATTTGATGGCTTTTCCCGAATTCGTCGATTTTGACCTACCGGCAAATTCTTCAGCAATTGGCTAAAGTTTTCCTGATTGGTTTACGATAAGAAAGCCGACCAGTCAGTGAATGGATGGTCAGAAGCTCCTCCTTGATTTGCCTAAGGCTGCACCCAGTGTTGTGTTCCGGCCATCTCTGGGTGCAGCTTCATGGCATGTGGCAAGTTTGTGGTTGGGCGAAAATGCTGACGGAATTTTGACACTATATCTTGAGAACCAATATCGAGATACAGGAACTGCCTTGTAACTATTTGAAATAACACATTCTGTTGTTTTGGCTCGATTATTGCTGTACCGTCCAGTCAGTGAATGAATGTTGACTAATAGATTCAGGGATGCTAGGGGGCCGATTGAAATGATTCAGCCGTTCAACTCAAGGTTTCTAACACCGACAAAGACGTTTCGGCGTCTATCTGTGCTTCTTGCCATCCATGCTTCTTCCCAGATAAGTCAACACAAGATGGCGCGGATTACACATCTTAGCAGTTCTATGGTCAATAACTACGTTAAGGAGCTGCAGGAAGAAGGGCTCATCAGGCTGAGCGGCAATACGAACCGAACCCAGACGTATCATCTGACGTCTTCCGGACGAGATTTGCTGCTCTCGTTGTTGCTTTCATATTCCACTGAGATCATTCAGCTTTATGGTGGCGCCAAGCGGGAGCTCGCCAAGAGACTGCAGGGTATGCACGAGGAAGGTATCCGCACTGTAGCCTTGTTCGGGGCTGCAGAAACCGCTGAAGTTGTTCTCGCAGCCATCAAGGAAACCCCGCTCACCGTTACTGCCGTGGTGGATAGCGATTTTAGCAAACAGGGCAAGGTTTTTAGTGGGTTTACGGTTCAGAAACCAGAGCGGCTCAGCCAGATTGCCGCAGACGCAGTTGTAATCACTTCTTTTGCCAAGCAGGAGGAAATCCACGATTTCGTTCGACAGGTCGTGGGAGAACGACTCGAAGTAGTAAAACTTTCCGACTTGTAGGAGCTCTGATGAAGGTTCTGATCACCGGGATTACCGGGATGGCCGGAAGCCATCTGGCAGAATATCTATTAGGTCAAGGCGCTTGGGAAATTCATGGGGCTCTGAGGTGGCGAAGCAATAAGGAGAACATTGCCTCCTTTGAAAGAGACGTTCATTTGCACGAATGTGAACTCCGAGACCCCCATGCCGTGCTCCGGTTGTTGCAGGAGATCCGGCCCCAAAGGATTTATCATCTTGCATCACAGAGCAATGTGGCCGCCAGTTGGAATTCCCCGCGTGAGACTCTGGTCAACAACATCACTGCACAACTGAATATCTTTGAGGCTGTCAGAGAACTGGACCTAGCGGATACACGCATTCATGTCGCAGGCAGTTCAGAAGAGTACGGTTTGGTCCATGAACATGAACTGCCTGTCAAGGAAACCAACCAGCTCAGACCCCTGAGTCCGTACGGGGTTAGCAAAGTTGCGCAGGATGCCCTGGCCTACCAGTACTACAAGAGTTTTGGCCTCCATGTTGTGAGGACAAGGGCGTTCAATCACACCGGCCCAAGGCGCGGGGAAGTCTTTGTCACGTCCAGTTTTGCAAGGCAGATCGTGGAAATTGAGATGGGCAAGACAAAGCCGGTCATTCGAGTCGGGAATCTGGAGGCAAAACGTGATTTCACCGACATACGCGATGTGGTGAGAGCTTATGTTATTGCCCTTGAGCGCTGCGCCGCCGGAAGCGTTTACAATATCGGCTCTGGCTCGGCTTACAGCATTAAGGATGTCTTGGATCTGCTGCTTGGCATGACCAAAGTGATTATCCATGTAAAACAGGACCCTGCACGGAAGCGTCCATCAGACGTTCCTGTCATGGTCAGTGACAGCTCGAGATTCATGGAAGAAACGGGATGGCGACCTCAGATCCCATTTAGACAGAGCCTCCTCGATCTGCTCCAATACTGGCGAGAACAACTCAGTCAACGATATGGATCTGCACGCAGGGATGAATTCGCTGTTCGTATCGCTGAGTTGAGCTGACTGTAATTAAAAGAAAATCCGGAAGATCCTGAAAATCCTGTCCAGACTGGGAAGACAAAAAGCGAAATGGAAACCATCAGAATCGGCAATCGTGTGATCGGCCCTGATCAACCCACTTATATCATTGCTGAGATTGGTATTAATCACAATGGTGACGTGAAGCTGGCCAAGAAACTCATAGATGTGGCTGTGGATGCAAAGGTGGACGCAGTGAAATTTCAGAAACGACACCTTCCCAGTCTTTATCCAGAGGATGTGCTTAATGATACACTAAAGTACGAACAGAATTTTCAATACATGATTCCCATTCTCAAGGAGGTGGAACTCAGCGAAGAGGACTTTGTTGCGCTGAAAGCTTACTGCAAAGAAAAGGAGATTGAATTTCTCTGCACCCCTTTTGATCTTCACAGTGTCGATTTTTTAATGGCGCTGGGAGTCAAGGCCTTTAAGATCGCTTCGGCCGACCTCACCAATTTGGAATTGCTGGAATATGTGGCTGGGAAGGATAAACCCATGCTGGTTTCCACCGGCATGTCCCGTTGGGAAGAAATCGAGAAGGCTGTAAGGCTTCTACAAGAAAAAAAAGCGCCGTTTGCGCTGCTCCATTGTCGCAGTGTCTATCCGGTGTGGCCGCGTGAGGTCAATCTCAGAATGATCAATCGGCTGAGACAGTTTGGGTGCCCCGTGGGATACTCTGGTCACGATGTGGGTATCGTCATCCCTCTTGTAGCGGCATCCATGGGGGCCTGCATTATTGAAAAACACATCACCGTGGACAAGAAAATGCGTGGCCCTGACCACAAGATTAGCCTTGAACCCTATGAGTTGAGGCGTCTGGTGCGCGATATTCGCGTGGCCGATCAGGCCATGGGTAAGAGCAAGCGGTTTTTGCTGCGTGGAGAAATCCTGAATCGTGAATTGTTTGGCAAAAGCCTTGTCGCTGACTGTGAGGTCCGGGCAGGGAGTTGCATCACCCGAGAAATGATTAGGGTACAAGGTCCGGGGAAGGGTCTTTCGCCGAGCAGTATGGATGAACTTGTTGGCAAGGTCGTTCATAGGGATCTGAAAAAGGGTGATTTTTTTCTGGAGCAAGACGTAGAAGGCTACTGCAAGGTGGATTTTTGCAACTCTTTCAAAAGCCGCTGGGGCCTCATCGCCCGGTTCACCGATCTACGCGAGATGGTTAAATACAAGCCGGAAGTGATTGAGTTTCACCTGGCGGAAAGGGATTTTGAGCTGGGTTTTGAAGGCAACGGTTTACACCATCAAGAATTGATTGTCCATGCTCCAGAGTACTTGGGCGATCAGCTCTTTGACCTGTGCAGCGCTGATGAAGAGACACGGACTAAGTCTGTAGAGTTGGCTCAAAAGACAATAGATCTGACACGGATTCTGTCGCCACATTTCAGGGGCGAGCCCAAGGTCATCGTCCATCCAGGCGCCATGAGTCTTAACTCCAAGTTAGAGAAAGAACCTTTGCGACAGGCGTTGATCCAATCGCTCGAGGAAATCAATTGTGACGGGATAGAGATATTGTTCGAGAATCTTCCTCCCTACCCATGGTATTTCGGCGGCCAGTGGAAGGGAAACTACTTCATAGGCGCAGCAGAGATCCGTTCTTTCTGTGAAGAGACTGGTGTGAATATTTGCTTCGACATCTCTCATGCGGCCCTCTATTGCAATGCAAAGGAGAAGAACCTCTTAGAGTTTATCCGTGTGGTCAAGCCATTCATTCGGCACATTCATTTTGCAGACGCCTATGGCCTGGATGGTGAAGGGGTCCAGATAGGCGAGGGAGACATTGATTTTGACGAAATTATGCCTCTCTTTGCGGGTTACGAGGGGACGTGGGTTCCCGAGATATGGCGCGGGCATCTGCAGGGAGGCAAGGGTTTTTTGGAAGCCTTGACCAGGCTTAGAAAGTACAATTTGTAGAACGGCTCGTTGTAAAAGTGTTGGAGTATTAGACAGTTAGAGCGGATACCGATGTGCAATCGAGGGGGCGGAGCTGTGAACACAGTAACGCAGATTACGACTGATTGCACCGATTACGCACATTTTCAAGGTAAGTTCAGCTCGGTAGCTCATATTTCAATCAGCGTAATCAGCGAAATCCCAGTAATCAGCGTTATTAACACAGATTTGGAGAGATTCCAGAGATTTCTTAGGGGCAGTGGAGACTTCTTTTCAGTCTTCTAATCAGCGTAATCAGCGAAATCCCAGTAATCAGCGTTATTAACACAGATTTGGAGAGATTCCAGAGATTTCTTAGGGGCAGTGGAGACTTCTTTTCAGTCTTCTAATCAGCGTAATCAGCGAAATCCCAGTAATCAGCGTTATTAACACAGATTTGGAGAGATCACACAGATTCCGATTTTCAAGGCAAGATCAGCTCGGCAGCTCATATTTTAATCAGCGCAATCCCTGGCCCAGAACTGGATTATAGGCTTAATAGAGTGGTCCGAACATGTAGTTCCCTATTGACTTAGCAGGATGATTAGAGTCCTTCGCACCAGGGCGGGCAGCGCAATCCAGCTAATCAGTGTTGACTTTATGGAGAATTATTGGACCGAACAACAGGTGTTGCAAGTTCTTTTTGACGTTTATCAGGCGTTGTGAGATAGAATAAATTGACGAAGGAGATCCAAACCTTAATTCCCACAAGGCGGACGGGTTAGATAAAAGAGATTGATGGAGATAACCAAAGAAGAAATGGCCGCATATAGGGCAACGGCAAGGCGGCGTTGGAGCGAGGAGCAGCAGCAATTGGCCCAGCGTCATCAGCAAGCTTGGGTTTTGGCCCGGCGGGCAGCCGCTTTGTTAAGAGAGCGATTTGGGGTGAATCGGGTATTTGTGTTTGGATCGCTCGTCCGCGGGGATTTGTTTCACGCACATTCAGATGTGGATCTCGCGGTGTGGGGGTTGGATGAGAGAAAATTCTGTCGGGCGGTGGGTGAGTTGCTGGCTCTGGATCCACAAATCAAGTTAGACTTGGTTATGCTGGAGAACGCTCCGGTTTCTTTGAGGGGAACCATCGAGCAGGAAGGGATGGCTGTATGAATACAGATTATGCTGCTTTGGCGGGGCGGATACGGCAGTGGTTGCTGGATTTGGAGCACTTGGTCAGTCGGGCCGAGTTGCTTTTGGGCAAAGCTCAACGCAGCGGCGATGACGGCTATTTGGACGGAGTGGCCTTGAACCTGCACGGATTCTATGCCGGTGTTGAGCGGATTTTTGAAGACATCACTCGAACTCTGGAAAAAGCAATGCCTGGAGGACCGGAGTGGCACCGGGATCTGCTGGTGCAAATGTCGGCAGGAGTCAATGCTATTCGACCTCCGGTGATAACACAGGAAACAAGGTATTGTTTAGACGAGTATCGGGGCTTCCGTCATGTTGTACGCAATGTGTATACGTTTAACCTGCGGCCGGCCCGTTTGAAAGAACTCTCCATGCAATTGCGAGACTGCTACAGATCTGTGGAACAAGACTTGCAAACGTTTGCCGGCTTTTTGGAACAGCTGGCCCAGGAAGACGAAGCCACATGAAGCATAGGGTTTGTCCAATGTCTATTTTTTGACTTAATTGAAAATAAACATAATAATTTTGGAATGAAAACAAAAAAAGCCCTTTCGTGAAAATATTTTATTATATCACATATTGAGACCTCTTTGCCCAATTCTTCGTTCTTTGTATTGACAGATGAGGAGGTTCAAAAATGTCTTCCATGATTTCTATTGAAATAGCGCGTGAGGTCATCCCCAGTTTTGTGACCATTGTGAAAAATATTGAGAAAAATATAGGCGATTAAAAAGGAAAGTTCTAGTCAGCAGACGTGACCTCTTGAGATTCATGGAAGAGGCCTGGACGGAGCAGTCTGTTCTGGAAATTCTTCTAAAGGTGTATGAAGATCTGTAATGCCGTTATCAGCATTCAAATCAGCGCAATCCCTGGCCCAGAACTGGATTATAGGCTTAATAGAGTGGTCCGAACATGTAGTTCCCTATCGACTTAGCAGGATGATTAGAGTCCTTCGCACCAGGGCGGGCAGCGAAATCCAGCTAATCAGTCTTGACTTTATGGAGAAGTATTGGACCGAACAACATGCGCTTGGAATCCATTTTAAGAGGTATGAAAACTCATAAAGCTCTGCCAAGATGTTTTAAACCGTTTTTTTGGGATGTTGATTTCGATAAATTGTCCATCCGGAAATCGCGGCGTTTCATCATTGCCCGCCTGATGGAGCATGGAGACGATGTGGCTGTGCGCTTCTTGTTAAAGACCTATAGCCAAGAAGAGATGGCTGCAGTGGTCCGACGAAGTCGATCTCTTTCTCGAAGGTCAAGGAATTTCTGGAAGGTGCTATTAGATTTGGAGCATGAAGAATGTATCCTGAGGTCTTACCCCAATCCCTTTGGGAATTACTAGAAAAGCTTCATTCTGTTCTTCAAGAAGGAGAGTTTTACCTGGCAGGTGGCAGTGCCCTATCACTTCAGCTAGGGCATCGGGTTTCTGAAGATCTGGACTTTTTTTCGGCAAAGGATTTCAATGCCGAACAGGTCAGGTTTCTTTTTCAGAAAACTGGCTTGAAGGGTTTGACAGTGAACGAAACTCACCGGCACACGGAAATGATTATTCAATCAATCAAGGTTGATTTCATCAAAGAATCAATTCCTTTGATGTTTCCCCTGATAGACATGAGGCATTTAGACACAACTTTTCTTGTGGCTGATGCCAGGGATATCGGCAGGATGAAACTCATGGCTATAGGGAGCAGGGGTAACAGGAAAGACTTCGTAGACCTCTATTGCTTGACCAGACAGACAATTTTCCTAGATACTCTTCTCCGGTTGGCCATGGAAGAAAACAAGGGGGTTAGCTACAGCAAGACGCTTTTCTTAAAGGGCTTGGTTGATTTCGAAGAGGCTGATGCAGATGAGCTCGTCAATGTCATCTGGGATGTAGGCTGGGATGACATCAAACGTGTTTTAACCCATGAGGTAAGAGATATAGCAAAAAGCATCTGAACTTAGATACCTGCTACGATTAGTAGCGCAGACTATTGAGACACAGATTAGTAACGCAGATTAGAAGGATTACGCAGATTACGCAGATTTTCAAGGTAAGTTCAGCTCGGCAGCTCATATTTTAGTCAGCGTAATCAGCGCAATCCCAATAATCAGCGTTATTAACACAGATTTGGCGAGATTACACAGATTCCGCAGATCAAGAATGAATAATGAGCAAGGGTTATCTATACCAAGATCTGACCGAAAAAATCATCGGCATAGCCATGGAGGTTCACAGAACGCTGGGTCCTGGATTCCTTGAGGCTGTGTACGAGGAGGCATTGATTTATGAGTTGGAGAAGGCGGGCTTTGTTTGTGATAGACAAAAAGAATTCATGATTAAGTACAAGGACATCATACTGAAGAAAAAGCTGCGTGCAGATTTGGTTGTGGATAATAAGATAATCATCGAGAATAAGGCCACCGCCCAAGTTGCTCCCATCGACGAAGTTCAACTCGTTAGCTATCTCAAAGCTTCAGGCTTAAAAGTCGGCCTGATATTTAACTTCGGTGGAAAGTCATTGGAATTCAAACGAAAAATATTAACGCAGATTAGGCATGATTCCAGCGATTCCACACATTGCCAAAAGGTATAGTGACCGGTTTTTTTGGGGTTTTAATCTGTGCCAAAATAATCAGCGTAATCAGCGTAATCGGACTAATCAGCGTTGAGATCAGCGTTACCATGAGTTTTTAATCAGCGTAATCGGACTAATCAGCGTTTCGAAAAAGGGGAGGATCTATTATGCCACAACCGGAAAAAAAGCGGATTACCCCCGAAGAATATTTTGCACTGCAAGAGTCTGCCGAATACAAGAGCGAATACCACCATGGTGAAATATTTGCCATGACCGGTGCATCCTTTAATCATAATGTAATTGCAATGAATGTTGCCTCGAGGCTGCACGAGTCGTTTCACGATTTGGACTGTTTTGTTTTTGCCGGTGATATGAGAATCCAGGCCGATAAAGCCAAACACTACACGTATCCGGATTTGAGCGTAGTCTGTGGGGATATTGAATTTGTCGATGGTCGGGATGATACTATTGCTAACCCTGTGGTTATCTTTGAAATCCTCTCCGATTCGACAAAAGATTATGACAGAGGATCAAAATTTACTGCATACCGGAATATACATTCTCTTTAAAGGGTTATATCCTGATCGATCAATATGCTTACAGCTACTACGAAGAATCAGGCATTAAAATTCCCAGTTGTTGGGAAACTTGTTAAATGCAGCAAATGTGATAGAAGGATATTGGTTGAAAGAGGACTGATAGGAGTAGACCACACCATTGGTATTTATGTAACCTGTTGGGATTGTTTGGAGTCTGAAGGACAAAAGAAGGTAAAGGAGAGGTATGACTTAGAGATTGTATAGATGGAAAGTCGCCGAAGTGAAACCCCAATAATCAGCGTTACCATCAGCGTAATCGGTGTGTAACGCATTTCCAAACAACACAAGTTGGCACCAATAAACCACTTTCTGAACAAGTTGTATAATGGCTTTGCCTGAGTTCAACAAAGCGGGTGATCTGCCTCCTGGCGTGCACCAAGCTGCCCTGGATGAGGTAGCAGGGCGATTTGGTGCTGTTCAGGGACAACGGAATATCTGCACCCGACATTTGCTGCACGTCTACGCCCTGGCTGAACGTACAGGGCACCTTCAGCGGTTCATCATCTTCGGCAGCTACGTTACCGCCAAGCCGGATCCGAACGATGTGGACGTGGTACTGGTAATGGACGATGCTTTCCGCCTGGAAAATTGTCCGATTGAAATGCGAGGACTCTTTGACCACGCCGTGGCCCAGGCCAGGTACGGTGCCAGTATCTTTTGGGTGCGACCAGGATTACTGCTCAGCGAGAGCATTGGGGATTTTCTCACATATTGGCAGATCAAACGAGATGGTTCCAAACGAGGGATTGTCGAGGTGAGCCCATGATTAGAAACGACCAAGAACTAGAGGTGACGCAGGAGCGGATCGCGCATTTTCAGGGTTGGCTGGCTGACTTGCGCCAAACTGCCCGACCTGAGGAATTTGAGGCGATGAGCAGTGGCTATCGCCTGGAGATCGAGCGCATGCAGGCCGAGGTGCTGGAATACTTGCTCCGCCCGGTCACGCCCGAAGTCGAGTTGCAGTTGGCATAAATGATATCGAATCTTCTAGATCGCCGGTCAAGTCCTGACAACGAGCTGGATGAGGCGCTTCAGCTTAACCCAATATTCCACCGTTCCACCATTCCATTATTCCAATTGGGGCGAAGCCCCTAAGTTCAGCGGTGATTCCGTGAGGCTTCCAACGGATAAGGCAATTGCCAAAATAAGCAACTATGCCTTCTTTGAAATGCAAGAAAGCCTGATCCGTTTTGACGTCAAAAGAGGTTATACTGAAATGTCAATGAGTTAGCGACGTCCGACGCTAAGGAGACCCTCTTCAAAAAGCAGCCTATCTCCTTTTTTGGTATGACACCGCATTTTCACACTCTACAGAATTGTTGACAACATATTTGTAGATTTAGTATGATTTTGAATATGTGCCCTTACATTAATGACTTTAGCAAAAAGCATCAAATGCAAATTTACGTGACGGTAGGGATTCCATAAAAATGGCCTTTACGTTGCAGCCGGCAGTTGGAGAGTCCTTTGTTAATCGCAGAGCGATTGTTGAAGAGATGGTCTCCACTCTGAGCGATAAGAATTTGCTTATGGGTTTTGCCCTCGTGGGAAATAGAAGAATGGGCAAGAGTTCTATCTTTCAGGAGGTGTGTCGAGAATTAACAAAAAAGAAAGATATCATACCAGTCTATTTCTCTTCCTGGAGTTTGATTGAAAAGAGCGTAGAGGAATTCTGTCGGTCACTTGCTTTTCTGGTCTTGGAAAGATACAAACAGAAATTATCTCTGAGATATCGTATAAAAGATCTGGTCAAAGTGCCTGTTAATAAATTGTTCGATTTCTTAAGAACAATTGATGTAAGAATAAAAATTCTTGAGGAGATAGAAATCTCTTTGTCCACAAGAGAGGGGGGGGAGGACCTTTCATTAATGCTTGAACAAGCCTTAAGTTTGCCAGAAAACTTGGCAAGTGAAACGGATACGAGGTGCATTCTCTTTCTAGATGAATTTCCCAGTGTTATTGAATTGGCCTCTTCGAATGGTCGAATGATCGGAGAGCAAATTATTCGAAAGATAAGAACAATTCAGGAAAATTATAGGCAAACAGTTCTCTGTATTTCCGGCTCCATTAAGAAAAGTATGGAACTTGCTGCTCTTTCTTCTGCCTCCCCTTTTTACCGGCAGTTTATTGTTAAAAATGTCGAAGCCTTCAGGAAAGCTGATTTGAAAGAACTATTGGAGACAAATCTCAGGACTAAATTACCCGAAGAGGTAATCAATACCTGCTATCAGTTAAGCGGTGGTATCCCTTTTTATATTCAATTTATTGGACGGTGTCTATTAAAATTGGGTCGAAAGAAGATTACCTCGGCAAACACGTTTGAAATCTTTGATGAATTACTTCGTGAAGAAGGCAACCTTTTGTTTACTCAGGAGTTCAACTCCTTTTCTTCGAGGGAGAGGAAAGTTTTAGTAACGATGGCAAAGAATAATTTATACAAGTTGAATGAGATCGCCAAGTATTTGCGACAGGGTTTGAATGTTGTCGGGCGATACCTTGAATACCTGGTGAAAAAGGGTGTAATCACAAAGGAGAACAGAGGAATCTATAAATTTATCGATCCCGTGTTCGAGAAATGGGTGAAGGAGATACTGGTTGTATATTAGAAACAAGGCCTTGCCGCTCCGCAGGGCAAAATTGTCATATCCCTACTGCGGTAACAGGAGTGGAGGGATTGGGTTGAAGGAGATCGCAAATAGAATCGTGGAGAGACTTAGAAGTTATTTCGAGAAGAGAACCGATATTGTTATGGCTTTCCTTTTTGGTTCGTGGGCAAAAGGTCACGAGGGAGCTGAGTCATATATTGATATAGCCGTCTATTTTAGACAGGAGGGAAAATGTCCGAAATAAAATTAAAGACAAATCGTCCTGACCAGGCAACAAGGATCGTCAAGGAAGCCCTGGCAACAGAGGCATTACGATTGGGTTATAGTCTTCAACTTGCCAGGAAACGTCTCGCAAAATTTGAAAAAAAGTACAACATATCCTCAGAGAAGTTTATGAGTGAATGGACTGCTGAAGACCTGGAAGGTCAGGATATGGAATATGTTGAATGGGCAGGAGAATTTGAACTGGCTTCTCGACTAAATGATCGATTGACAACCGTCAAGAATATCGAGCATGTCCCTTCGTGTAATGCGACAAATCCAGAAACATCCATAATCTGAAAAATCTGCACAAGAATTCACAAAATCTGTGCAATCCGCGTAATTTCACTAATCAGCGTTATTAACACAGATTTAGCGAGATTACACAGATTCCGCAGATTGACAAAAGGTAAAGTGACCGGTGTTTTTTCGGGGTTTTAATCAGCGTAATCCGTGTAATCCAAAAAATCAGCGTTAAAATCAGCGTAATCAGTGCCTGCCCAGTGAAATGCTTTTGATTCTTTTATTTCACCGGGGTAATCTATCTAATCAGCGTTAACATTATGAAAAAACTTCCCATCGGCATACAAACATTTAAGAACCTGATCAAAGAGGGGTACCACTACGTTGACAAGACGCCGTTTGTTCACGATCTCGTAACGAGAGGCAAGTACTACTTTCTCTCCCGTCCCCGCCGTTTCGGCAAAAGCCTTTTTCTGAGCACCCTGAAATCCGCTTTCTCCGGTGAAAAGGACCTGTTCCAGGGCCTTTTCCTGGAAAACAACTGGGATTGGAGCGTAACTTATCCTGTCGTACACATCAGCTTCGGTTCCGGCGTATGCAGAAGCGTGGAAGATATCCAGGTGACCTTTGATGAAATTTTATATGATCACACGAAAAAATATGGAATTCGGTTCGTCAAGAAAAGCCGGAAGGGGAGATTCGGAGAGCTGATACAGCTTCTCAACGAAAAATACAATCAAGCGGTCGTCATTCTCATTGATGAATACGACAAGCCAATCCTTGACAACATTTACGATAGAAAGACGGCGATCTCGATTCGGGAAGAACTGAAAAATATTTATTCCGTTATCAAGGACAGCGACCCCTACATCAAGTTCGTTTTTATTACCGGCGTTTCCAAATTCAGCAAGGTTTCGCTTTTCAGCGGGCTGAATAATTTAAACGACATCACCCTTGCCCGTGAATATTCCGCCATCTGTGGATACACGCAGGAAGACCTGGAAAGAGTTTTTGCTGGTCGCCTGGAAGGCGTGGATCTGGGTGAAGTCAGGAAATGGTACAACGGATACAACTGGTTGGGTGAAGAGGTCTACAATCCCTTTGATATCCTATTGTATCTCGACAGCAAAGAATTTCGGAATTACTGGTTTGAGACCGCCACTCCCACATTCCTGATCAAATTGCTTGAGACAGGACAATACTATATCCCAGACCTCTACAGACTGAGCGCGGGAGAGGAAATCATCGGCAGCTTTGATGTGGATGACATCAAAGTCGAAACACTCCTTTTCCAGACCGGATACCTGACAATCAAAAAACTGGAGCAGATCGGCGCTTTCCGCCGCTACGACCTGACCTATCCCAATCTTGAAGTGGAATCCAGTTTAAACAACTACATTTTGAGTGCCCTGGTTGAGGACCACCTTGCCAAAACCCGAAACCAGTCCGCGATCCTGGATGCATTGCAGGCCAATGATTTTGACAAGCTGAAAACAACCATACACGCCTTTTTTGCCTCTATACCCAATCAATGGTATCGCAAGAACCAGCTCGCCAATTATGAAGGCTATTATGCCTCGATTGTTTACTGTTACTTCGCCGCGCTGGGCCTGGATATGACTCCCGAAGATACCACAAACCACGGCATGATCGATCTGGTCATCCGATTTGACGGCAGGGTGTATATCATCGAATTCAAAGTGGTGGAACTGACGGGTAAAGGAAACGCCCTGAAACAAATCAAGGCAAAAGAATATCACCAGAAATATTCAGGAAAGGACATCTATCTGATCGGAATTGAATTCAGCAGCCAAGATCGGAACATCGTCAACTTTGAATGGGAGCGGATACTTCCGGAAGCGAACTAAAGCAGAAGACGACCCAGTGAGCTAAAAAAATAGGTACAGTTCAGCATATTTTCATAGAACGATCGCTTTATCTCCCATCGTTCTTAACCAGCGTAATCAGCGCCTGCCCAGTGAAATGCTTTTGATTCTTTTATTTCACCGGGGTAATCCCAGTAATCAGCGTTAGCGTTACCATCAGTTTTTAATCAGCGAAATCCGCGTAATCCCATAAATCTGCGTTAACATCTGTGTTAGCGTTATGAATATTTTAATGATTACAGAAAACGATCCGGCAGGAATGGGGATTGCCTTTACCAACGCCATGAATCGTTATACGGAACACCGCTGCCGGCTTATCACAAAATCCACCCGCTATGAATTCGAATTCGAGAAAGACCTCCATGTTCCCGACCTTTTAACGCAGATTACAACTGATTCCACAGATTCCGCAGATTCTGACGGGTTTGAGGAAATCAGAGATGTGCTTAAGAATGCAGACATCATCCACTTCCATATCCTGGCGGATGAGAACATAGAACTGGGTCCCGTTAAAGTAAAGGATTTTATCAAAGGAAAAACTCTGCTCCATCACCTCCATGGCCACCCCCACTTCAGGGCCCATCCGGAAAAATATCGGCAAAAGTATCGCCGCTTAAAGAGGCGAGTCCTTGTAAGTACCCCCGACCTACTCCGTTTGCTTCCTGAGGCAACGTGGCAACCGAACCTGGTGCCCATAAATGATCTCTCACTCCTTCCTGAACCTGCCCCGTTAAACGGTGGCATACTTATAGGACAATCGGTTACAAGGAAAGATCTGAAAAACACCGAGGATTTATTAGAGGTGATTAGCAAAATTCAAAAGATAGGTTTAAGAAGGAAAATACATCTGGATATCATCGAAAATACGGACTACCGGGAATGCCTCAGGCGGAAAAACCGGTGTCACATCATCTTTGACCACATGCAGGGCTACTACGGGGTCTCATCTCTGGAATCCCTCAGTCAGGGTAAGGCCGTGATTGCCGGCCTTGACGACTGGAACCTTAACCACATCAAGGAGTTTGCAGGCACACCAGATCTCCCATGGGTCATATGCAGGACACGGGCCACGTTGAAGGAACATATTTTGAGCCTTATGAATGATTCGAAGCACCTAACGGAAACCGGCAGAGCAAGCCGAGAGTTCATGTGCCATCACTGGTCGGATGAGAAGGTCACAAAAACCCTCTCAAGCTTCTACCACACTGTTTGAACCACACAGAAAGGATGAAATCATGACACACATGCAATCGATCAGTCCCAGGGTTAGTGTAATCATGCCGGTGTACAATGTTGAAGCCTATGTGGCGAAATCCATCGCTTCAATTCTGGGTCAGACGTTTGCTGATTTTGAATTCATCATCATTGACGACGGGTCCAAGGATAAAACACCAAGGATCATCAGATCCTTTAAAGATCCGAGAATCCGATTTTATGAAAGGCCCCACTTGGGCACGGTCTATCAACTTAATTTCGGACTAAAACAAGCCCGCGGGCAATATATCGCAAGGCAGGACGGTGACGATTACAGTAACCCCGAGAGATTCCAGAAGCAGATCTATTTTCTTGATACACATCCTGAGTACGGAGTAGTCTCCAGCGCTATGCAATTAATTGACGAAAAAAAATGTCCCATAGGTACTCTTCGATACCCACAGGAGCCGGACTATGACAAGCTCATGAAGAAATGTTGTATATCTCATCCCGCCTCCATGTGGCGCAAGGAGATCAACGATCGCTTAGCGGGGTATGGTGAGAAATTCAATAAGAATTGCTGTGAGGATTATGATTTCTGGTTAAGGGTTGCAGAACACTATAGGCTCTATGTTCTGAATGAGGTCTTATACACCAAGAGAGAGCATCCCCAGAGCAGTATTCAATTGAACCGCTGGACCCATGTTCCTGTCTATGATGAGCTGGCCCGGGAAAAGGCAAGGACAAGAAGGCGGGTTCGGGAGATGACGCCTGCTAAAGGTTACCGGGATGAGATCTATTCATAGAAAAAACACAAGTAAATATATTGTTATTACGAGCATCAATCAACCCAATGATGTCCTGAGAAGATACGCTTCCCTTGAAGATTGGAAGCTAATCCTTGTAGGCGACAGGTCGGGACCTCATCGGGTGGATGATAAAAATATCATATTTCTGGATATGGACACACAGGCTAACCTTGAACTGTCATATGCCAGAACCTGCCCGGAAAATCATTACGCCCGGAAAAACATCGGCTACCTTTATGCGATCTCCTTGGGGGCAGAAATTATCGCAGAAACTGACGATGATAATATGCCAAAAAAAGACTGGGGCGAAAATATTGAGTTCCGGGTCCAGGATCTTAACGTCATTTCAGAAACAAGTTTTTTTAATGTCTATGCCGGCCTTACCGCTGAGAATATCTGGCCCAGAGGCTTCCCCCTGGAATGGATAACCCAATATTCACGACCTAAACAGGGAACACAAAAGTGTAGAGTCGGGGTATGGCAGCACTTGGTGGATAATCACCCGGATGTGGACGCCATCTACCGGCTGACCAACAATCGATCCGTTATTTTCAAACCCTTTGAAAATTTTGCCCTGGCAGAACATGTCTATTGTCCCTTTAATTCTCAAAACACCTTCTGGTGTCGTGAGACCTTTCCTCTTATGTATCTTCCCAAATCCGTAACATTTCGATTTACAGACATCCTGCGCGGATACGTGGCACAAAGGCTCATGTGGGAGAAGAATCTTCTGTTAGGAATCGGAAGCGCCAGTGTGTGGCAGGAGAGAAACGGACACGACCTCTTCAGGGACTTTCTTGAAGAGGTTCCCATGTATCAAAAGGTGACTGAAATCGTAAACAGCTTCGAATCCCTATCGTTCTCTGGGAATTTCCTGCACGCCCTTTATCAATCCTATGAAGAACTCGTCAGGGAAAAGATTGTCGACAAGTCGGAGATAACGGCCTTAGAGGCCTGGGTAAAAGACCTGGAAACCATAGAAGAAGAAAGCGGGCAATTCCATTAGGAGAATATCTCATGTCACCACACTTCTTACTGGCCTGTGACACCCTTCCGACCAACCCATGGGAAAGGGACAGGCTTCCTGCCATTAGAAAGGCTCTCGAGTATTGGAAATACTCCATTATCGATATTTTTGAGTTTAATTCACATGAAGAGGCCCATTTCATTCACCGCACAAAGGCCCATTATTCCTTTTTTTCCAATGGGAACCTCCAAGATCTGAACGAAAAGTTATATAGAAAAATATCATCACACCCGTGTGATATCCTCGTACTTGGCACGCTGGACTGCTATTCATGGTTTCTATCCCCGGACACCGTTGAAAAACTGCGCAGGGACGGTGTCTTCGTTGTCGGCATACTGGGTGACGATGAGTATATGTATAAACGGAATCGCCTTTACATACCCATGTTCAACAGGACCGTTGGTTATGTGAAGTGGTGTGTGGATTACTACAACTCCATTGTCCCTAACTCCTGTTATTATCTGCCAAATAGCTGTTTTTTCCCGGAGAGGGATTTTGAGAAACTCCAGATCGATGAGAGTGAGAAGGAGCATGATGTGGTCCTCCTTGGCGCCGCTTTTGGAAAACGGCCCCAGATGATCCGGGCCCTTGCCCAGGCGGGGATAAAGGTATCCCTTTTTGGAAATCCCCAATGGAAAGAATTCGATCATCTTTCGCCCTGTTATCATGGATATCTCCACAGTGACGAGATAAGCCCGATGATCAGGAAATCGAAAATCGTCCTGGCACTCCTTGAGGACCACCTGACAGGGGTTCTCCACATGAACACCAAGATATGGGAAGCCGTAAAGATGGGCCAGATGTGCATTACCGCCCTATATCCTCCTCTGATTGAGGATTACGGTCTCTCGGAAAACGAGGATATTGTCATGTACCATAGTACCAGTGATCTGGTAGATAAGGTGACTTACTATCTTGCCAACCCTGCTGAAAGAAAAAGAATCGCGGCCAATCTCTTTCATAAGACCAAGATCAGCTTTGATTACGAAAATATGTACAGAAGGCTATTCCGGACCATGGAAACGGATTACCTCAATGCAAAACATAATGGCGGCACGAAGGAATCCTATCGTGATGATCTGATAACCATCATCGACTATTCCTCTTCGCCCTCCTCCCACAGGGGGTTTAAGATGGTCCGACCCCCTTTGACAGAGGAATGGGCTACATCGCTGCGCGATAATTATGAAAAATGGATCCAAACACCTTATGTTATCCTTACTTATGGTGGGGTTAGCTATTCTCCCTACTTAAACAGAATCGTGGAAGTTTTTCCCCATGAATTTTTTGACGGAAAGGCCGCCTTTCTATCTGACCATTCAAGCTATGATGATCGGGAAAACCACTTTGCAGATATCCGCACCATTGTGTGGAGAAAGGAGGCCTTTTTTGATCAGTTTCTGAAGGGACAACACCCCGTAAGTTCTCCTAATTCATCCTGTGAGATTCCGCGATACAGCTATGCGAATATACGTCTATGCCGCCCTAACCTTAAAGATCAACATGGAGGACTATCGTTATGAAGACCGTTGCAAGGTTGATGGCACGTGGTAATGGGTCAACCCTAAAAAAGAAAAATGCTTATCCTATCCTCGGGAAGCCCATGTTATGGTGGGCTTTGACCGAGGCGAAAAAAGCAGATTTCATTGATGAGGTCTTTGTGTGGACTGAAGATGAAGAACTGGCACAAATTACCAGAGATTGTAGATGCCATCTGATCCCCAGAACCCGGGATCAGCTTTTTTACTTCGGCGGCTTCAGTGATCCCAATGGCTGGGCCTCCTACCTGGATGACTATATCCAATCAAAGTGTGGGACAACGGGTGACATCAAGGTCTCGCTCAACTGCAATTACTGTTTGCTGACCGCGGAAATTCTCGAAGCAATGTTTGTCAAGCTGATGGAAGATAGAGTAGCTGATACCGTTGTTGCCGTCACCAAGGTTGATCCCCATCTATACATGGAAAATCCAAAAACAGGGTACCTCTTTCCTGTATGGGTTCAACCCGGATTAGACCGCCAGGATTATCCAGATCTTTATCGCATGGGTGGAATCAGTATTAGACATTCAAAAAGAGGAATAGGGAGCTATGGGCTCAGAGTTCTTTATCATGAGGTAGAACCGGAGTATCTCCTTGATATACATACCCTCGAAGATATTAAATTGGCAGAGTATTACCTCATGCGGCGATTGGGAGGGAAGATCGTTATACCCCATCAGGAAAAGACACATTTAATTCCGGCCAGCAACAGGTGACAGGAATCTCAAGCAAGGCTGCAAAAATTTACAGGATACTCTGATGAAGCTCGCCATATACCCTTATCAACAGGACAGTATATATGCGTCCCCGTGGATGTGCTATCGAAAGGAAAAAGGCTGCTATATTGCCGAAGTTGAAACTGCCGATGCCTATCTACCGTTTACGGACGTTATCGGGCATTTAAAAAAGACCCACGATGAATCTTTATGGCAGCTTATCATTCAGGACAGTATAAAGGATTGTCTGGCCATGGTCATCCTGGGAAATTTTTATGATACTGCGGACCTTGATCGCTCAAATAAAAAACTATATGAGATGTTGTCGGTTTTTCCCCATCATCCCATTTCCCATGCATTATTGCATCATATTGATGCTACACATTCCTCGTTACTGACCAAGTCTGCTGAAATCGTGGCCACATGGCATCAGATAAACGATGACATAGATATCCCGAAATCAAGGATGAAGGTGACGACATTAGATTCCATCGATACGTGCTTGAAACACTATCCCCCGTTTATTCGCTCAGCATTAAAGAAATTACACTCTATTTTACATTCTTGTGCCTCCTTTTTGTCCGGGGTATATCTGCATGGCAGCATGGCCACATTGGATTATGTTCCTGGTTTCAGCGATCTTGACCTTGTTTATATCTTAAATCTTCATACGGCGCAAAGTCCCGATGCCTTGCTTAAATTACGGCAGGGCCTGATCAAAACAAACGAATATTTTTATAAGATTGACCGATTTCAGCACCATGGACCGTATACACTCACGCCGACAATTCTAAATAATTATATCGAGTCCTATCTTCCACTGGCAGTATGGCGGACTGCACGGCCCATGTTAGGATCGCAGGTCATCTACTTCAATATATGCAAGAGCCCATACCATCAAGAGATGTGGTTTCGCCGGTCGGCACAGTACTATCGTCGTCACTTTTTTGAAAATGGCAAGTTCGCCAATCTCTATGATGCCAAGCTTTTCGTGAGCATGGCGACATTGTTACCAGCTGTGGCCCATGCATATGCTAATGGTACCTTTACATCCAAGGCACATGCACTGGAATGGGTACAACGAACTTATTCGGATCCGCAAATTGCGGATTGGATCGAAAGGCTAACGCGAATTCGTGAGGAGAATCCATACCAGGAGATTCCGTCAGCTAAGCCCTTCTCTGAGCCACCGGATCGTACCGCTCCCATGAATTCCAGGATTGGCGAAATGTTGTCCGAAGATCCATATCTGCGCGTCATGGAAATATGCGATCAGATTTTGGGCATAGAAATTCGCCCGAAAAGAGCACGTTGGTGCAAAGAGTATTTCAACTTTCCTAAACCGTTACATCCAGATCTTTATATCCGCCTAGCAGAAAAGGTGAAAAATCGAGTGGCGCAAATTACAGGCGTAACCCGGATGTTTATATCAGGAACCTTTGGAGCACCAGGTATTTCCGATTTGGATCTGCTCATCGTCACACAGGATCGTCTGTCAGGGCAAAGTTCCAACAGACTTAATGCCCTTTTCGATTCCTTGAGCATGGAAGAAAAAGCCATTATCATGCATCCGCCGATGGCTATTGTACCTGAATCGCTTGTAGATGATCTGGAATGGCTTTTCCCTTTAACCGTAACCGTGGCGTCGCATGGAAAAAGACCTCAGTTCGGATCCATCACCCCCGAAGAACAAGAAATCCTTTCATTAGTTCAAATTACGGATTTCTCGGTTGCCATGAACGGTCGGCTATTTCAGGAGATGAAACGGCGCCGCAAGATCGATGTACGACTCCTCTTAAATGTTTTGGGAGGGTTAAAATATACGGTAGAACTGCTTCGAAAGGCGGGTGGAGAAGTAACAAGCGCTTATCAATTCTTGTATGATATCCAAGCATTGCGCACTAACTGGATCAAAGCCCCATGTATTGATAACTTGCCCGGATTTCTCAGCAGGGGTGTCAAATTCGTAAAGGAAGTGAATCAAAAAATTCATGCCTTGTGGCAAGAACAACCGGTCCACAAAATTTCTTCTTTTGCCTTTCGGACACCTAGCACGGGTGTGGATTTCAAGGATGGTGATGAAATCGATATTTGCCACCTGGAAAAAGGGGAGATCGTCTTGCATCTTCCGTCCACATTCTCTGTACCTCTCCGAAATTACGCCATGAGGACGGGACCACTATCCAATCATTTAAATAGAAATCTTCCCGTTCCTGGATGCTTACAATCAGCGCTTCTTGGACAGGTTTTATCACGACGCGCAGACCTTCTCAATAACCATTTCCGGTATCTTATCGAAAATGGACTCCACTGCGGATTTTTTGCTCCATTCCATTTTGGGTGGCAACTATGGAAAGTAAATATAAAAGGGGGAAACCTCGAATGAAGATTTTGTTGATATTGCCGCGCTATGAATTGGCCCTTGAAGAGAAGGACTTTAATTTTGGATTCGGTTATCTATGTTCTGTATTAATAACCTCAGGATACGATGTTGAAGTATTAAACACAGAACCCCTCTTTATCGATCGAGCTGGAATTGAGCGTAAGATCAAGGAAGCGGAATGCGATATTATCGGACTCGGGGGAATCCAAAGGAAATCAGGGGAATTATTTTTCATGATGGAAAAAACGTCATCAGAACCCAATCCCGGGAACCCATACGGAATCTTGATGCGCTTCCCTATCCAGCATGGGATGATCTTCATGTTGAATCAATCATAGAAAATGCCCGTGAAACGCAACAGACCAGGGTCTTTAAAAATAATGGTGATTTTCGGCAGATGTCGGTACTGGCAAGCCGATCATGTCCATTCCTGTGTTCTTTTTGCTTCCACCCTTTGGGAAACGGATATCGAAAGCGATCGCCAAGCTCGGTTGTAGCGGAGATGAAAGAGCTGATCGATAGATATGGGATTAATAAAAGGTGTTATCGAAGACCTGAAGGACTGTGGAATAGAAGAAGATAGAGTTATTCCCTTCTAAAATGTGGAGCTGATGCAAATAAAATGAAAAGCAACCCCGATTATGAACTGCTATCCAAAGGAGATATTGACCAGGGTACCCTTGAGGCTGCTCTACGGCATAGATCCTTTGATGTCATGACCGGGGTCCTGGGCTGGATTTTGGGTCTAATGGGAAAGGAATTCCGTGACTTTACACTCCGTAACAGGAGCGCCCTTGAGATTGGCACCGGCAAATTTCTAAATCATGCATTAGCCCTCTATATCTGCGGATGTGGTGAAGTCATATCCGTTGATAAATACCGACAACTTCTTCCGGCAGCGGTGAAGATATCAATGAAGAGGCCTATACTGGCTAGGCGCTTTTTAAGCGGGCAGGTGAGCCACGACGATTTCATGGAAAGACTTAAACAGATAGAAAGCACCGGTTATGATCCTGATATGCTTGAGAATTTAGGCATTACATATAGAGCTCCCTTTGACTTGTTAGGCTCCGAACCGCTCAGAGATCAGTTCGACTTTGTGTTCTCCTATACGGTCTTCGAACATGTGCCCCAAGAGGGGGTCAAACAGCTCCTGAATGTTACCTGCTCAGCTTTGAAACCGGGTGGTTTCTGCGCCCACTTTATTGATCTTGAAGACCATCTTAATGCGGAGGCTGATCCTTTTGCTTTTCTCTCTGCCCACTTGAGATGGTCATCCGAGGACACTTTTAATCGAGGAAACAGACTGCGGTTCTCGTCCTGGAAAAGGTTTTTTAATCAACGTGATGATATGGTATGCCGGTTTCCCTATGTAGCCGTGAGAAACGATAAACCTCTGCCGGAAAATATTAACGGGGACATACAATACCTCAATGAACAGGATCTCAGAACTACCGCTTTCCTCATTGTGGGAAAACGAGGGAAGTAAAAATAATGTGAACATTCTACTGATTAATTCCCCTATTAGACTGGATGCAAAACCAAATTGCATGCCCTATGGACTGGCCACGATTGCAGCCGTTCTAAGGGATGCCGGATATGAGGTGGATAGCTACGATATCAATGCTTTAAGACCTTCAAAAGATACCATTATTGAGACATTGAAAAAAAATGTTGGGACCTTGTCGGTGTTTCAGGTCTGATTACAACCTATAACTTCCAGAAATGGTTGATTTCCCAACTAAAGGCCATCAATCCCGAAGCTCCAATTATTTCAGGAGGTGGACTGGCCACCTCAAATAGCGACTTGCTTTTTAAACGAACAGAGGTGGACATCACGGTTGAAGGTGAGGGCGAAAAGACCATGTTGGACTCTGCGACGCTTTAAAGGCAGGAGATGACTTACGCGGAATCGCCGGCATACGTTTTCGACAAAATGGAGATGTCATCAAAAATGAAGATAGAAAGAATATTGAAAATCTCGATGCGATCCCCTTCCCGGCCTGGGATCTCCTGCCCATGGAGATTTACCTAACAAACCCGATATGGGGCGATGTGGCCAAGAACTCCTCCGGGTTCGGAGAGGATGTCAAAGTCACCCGCACCATGAACATCATATCAAGCCGTGGTTGTCCATTCTCATGCGGATATTGCCATTTTGCCATGGCAGGATGCAAGTTTCATCATGTTCCCAAGGTTCTCTATTCGGTGAGGCATCACGGGGGTGATAGAAAGACGGGGCAACACACGGATGAACGATATAAGAACCTTCTTGAAGAATCCAAACGTTGCGCTTGGCGGGCCAGGGATTGGCTCAACGCAGATTAAATAGGATTACCCCGGTGAAATAAAAGAATCAAAAGCATTTCACTGGGCAGGCACAGATTTCGCAGATTGGTAGCATAGATTAGAGGGATTCCACGCCCGCCTGCCATTGCGAGGCACGAGCGGGCAGGGATTCCGCTGATTATGGAGGCTTGTTGAAAGTGTTTGAGAAATAATCGGGTTGCTATATAATACAATGAAATTATGAAATCTATCTGAAAACGATTGGGGGCACGTGTCTTTACAGGATCTTCTAATATGAAAAAGTTTCATTAATAACACTGATCTAAATTTGGAGTATGGTATCGGCGCCGCGCAGGCAATTTACGGTCAGCAATACAACGCAGTCCTGACCTTGAAGGCTTTATCCTACTTTCAGGATGGGAATGTTATGACATTACCTGATAAAATTAAACATGATTTGACCAATATGGTGAAAGAGTGCAATCTCTCAAATGTGCCCAAAATAGCACCCATAGCAATTATCGGAAAAAATATCGAATTGGAGCCATCATTGTTATAATGAATGACGAACTAAAAGAAATAGCCCAGCGCGTAAACTGGTTTGAGCCACCGGAAAAAGTGGTCCGTGATGTTGACCGCTTTCTTGTGTATTTCATGCAATATTGCTTGGATACTGACATTCGAGTTATGCGTCGATACTTTAGTGGCCAGCAGTTTCGTCATGGCTTGAATAATCGACCGCCAGGCATTCTTGATGATCGATCAATAGCCTATTGGGATTTGGTGTTGCCTGTTTGAATGGTGCTATGAAGATACTCCTCATCAACTCACCCATCCGCTTGGATGCCGAGCCCAACTGTATCTCCTATGGCCTGGCGACGGTTGCTGCCGTGCTGAGAAATCACGACTTTGATGTGGAGATTTACGACATCAACGCCAAAAGGTCTGAATGCAATGTTTGCCTGAATGAGCGCAGTAGGTACAATGTATGAGGTCAGTATTTTGCCTCACGCTGCATAAACAGCAACGCGAAAACCGAAAAAGGCCTTTAGCCTTGTCATGCCTGTAATTTTATGGAGTCGAAGATGTTGGACAGGCTGCGAACAGATCGAGAGACATATGCGGGAAACCGTTTAGCCCATTCCGAAAGGAGATTGAAGTCAACCTCGTCGATTTCCAGTTCATCTTGGGCTGGGATTGCCTTGCGGTAGTAGATGGTATCCAGAATGGCCTTTTCCGGCGAAGCCATATAGTGCCTATTCTGGTATGTGAATCCAAAAAAAAGTAGGGGGGAAATCCTTGAGAATTCGATGGTGATCCCTTGATACTGGACGCTTCGTTTCTTGCCTACCGAGGTACTCAGGGTCACTACGGTACACACTGCAGGAGATTGCAGGGTAATGCCGTGGTAATTCAAGGCCCATTCACACGAGATGTAGGATGGTGGCTTCAAGAAACACGCTACCTCCTCCACGCCAGGGAATCCGTGAAGAAACGAGTTGATATAGTTGCCTCGATTGAGACGATGGATTAGTCCTTTTTGGAGTGCCCTGGTCAAAAACACCCCAGGATGAGAAGTAACCTTTTCCGCATCCTGTTTCCGAAAGAGTACAGGGAGGAACTTCAAACGTTTATGACTTGCTTTTTCTGCTTTCATAATCTTCAAAGTGTTTTTTCATGCCCTGATCCAAGAGGGCTGACGTGACCTCTTTCGTTGCAGTAATAAACTTCAAAAAAGCCTCTTCCTGATGCATGGAGAGGATATTTTGAGGCAAAAAACGAGGCAGATCTCTTTTTATTGCTCCTACGATGCTTGAGACAGATGCCCTTTTTTGAAAGTAGTCAGCTTCTCGAGCCGGTACAAATGGAGTCTGATACATAGAAAGTTTGTCTCTAACCTTTGTCCATGCGGGAGCAACCTTGAGTAGTTTCCTTAACCACCAGATGTCATAAATATCTCTGCCTTTGAGATATGTTCTTTCATAGATGGCCCTGATCTTGTCGGATAGTATCTCTTCAGGGGTTTCAGCTATAACGATACTGCTCGAATATGGCATGATTAGCTTGCCGCCTGTGATAAGGCCTGAAACCGATGGTAAATCCCTGAGGATAAATTTTTGAGACTCCGGTTTGTTTTCTGGCTTTAGAGACTCAAATTCCAGTCTTACGGCTATTCTTTCACGTTGGGTTTCGGGGCGAAATATGAAAAACGTTTTGGTTGCTTCCTTTCGTGCGGACTTGCTTTTTTGTTCAGACTGCCCGGGACCGAACTGGGCAATACATGCTCGTTGAGCATTTTGAAATGTCCTATCTAAAATCTTGATAATTCTAGCCGTGGGTAAATTGGTCACGAAATCTAGATCCTCTGAAAATCTCATCCCGCCGTAGACCCACCTTAGGGCGGTACCGCCCTGAAAGATCATATGTTCTGATCCCGATTGAGCGTAAAGGCTGTCCAGCAAAATCAATTGCAACAATTCCGAGCTTCTTATTCTTTTTTCGTTGTACATGGGTTGTCTTTTTTCAATGAATATTGGAGGCATAAGGGGCCCCAATCCGTCCATCGATTACGTTACTATACATTATTGTATGGTATTGTCAATGACAACATTGACTACTGGTAACCCTTACGCTCAATCTGAGTAACAGCATGTAGCGTGAGATCATCCTTGTGAAAATCCTTCTCATCAACTCACCCATCCGCTTGGATGCCGAGCCCAACTGTATTCCCTATGGCTTGGCAACCATTGCTGCCGTATTGAGGGCCCAAGGATTTGACGTGGAGATATACGATGTCAATGCTTTGCAGCCCCCGCGGGAGCATATCCTTTCAACCCTTAAGGAGAGAAAACCTGGGAGGTTGCAGGGATCTCCGGCCAGATTACCACCTTCGGATTTCAGAAGTGGCTGATCCCGGAAATTAAACGTATCAATCTTGAAGCGCCCGTTATCTCCGGAGGCGGTCTTGCCAATTTCCGCAGCCGGATTTTCACCGGCAAGACATGTGGCCCTATGGACTGCAAACAGATTACGCAGATCAGGAACGGAGAGAGGTGACGCTGATTGGGTAACGCAGATTAATGGGATTACGCAGATTGGGTAACGCAGGGACAAAAGAGGAGTGCCTTGAAACGGGCTCTCTGAGGATAAAGATGCGCTAACGTACGATAAAAGATACATCTCCTGGTTATTTTTTGGGCTTGCAACCAGCCGAACAAAGCGGTATAATTTTCATAGCGTGTGGAAATTACGAGATATTAAGGTTTAGCCCTGCCATATAATGCAACCAAATGTATCTAGGAGGAATATTATGGAATGGGAAGTAGAAGAATTACATAAGTTAAGTAAAATTCAGCCAGATGTCGTAAGTGGCGCTCTTAAAGAACTGTGGAAAAGGAATCCTGATATTTATAAGTCTGTGGTAATAAATGCTTATCTTGACGAAAAAATAAATCTAGGAAAGGCGGCAGAGTTACTAGAGGTTGATAGGATGGAACTGCAAAAGGAATTAAGGACCAGAGGTATTCCAATTAGGTTCCTTTCTAAGGAAGACGTGATAGCAGAGACGGAGGCCGTAAAAGAATGGTCAGAGAAGGAGTCGTAGCTGACAACACCATATTATCGAATTTTGTTCTGATTGGAAGAGAAGTTATTTTGAACAAGGTGTTCAAAAACAACTTCTTTACAACGGAAGAAGTCTTAGAGGAATTAAAACGGGGGGAAGATAGAGGAATTCTACCAAAAGGCGATTGGCGATGGATTAAGATTTTAAAAATACAGTCCCCCCGGGAAGAATTCCTGTTTCAGGTATTTACGGCATCCCTGGGAAAAGGTGAATCGTCGTGTTTGAGTATAGCTACAACAAGAAATTTCAAGATGCTAACTGACGATTTGGACGCGAGAAGACTTGCCCAAAGGAGAGGCATTCCTGTTTCAGGTACTATAGGTGTTTTAGTTGATGCAGTACGAAGAGGGCTCCTATCCTCTGACGAAGGTAATGCCATGCTTTCAAGGATGATCGCCAAAGGCTATTTTTCACCATTTGAAAAATTGGACGAATTGCTTTAACAGGCGATCTTTCGACATGTTCCTAAGATACTTTATTTTTGGAGATATCATGGAAATGGGAGAAAGACAGGCCAACACACGGAAGACAGATACGAAAACCTGATTGAAGAATCGAAGGAATGTGCTATGAGGGCGAGGGGGTTAACGCAGATTAAATACGATTACCCCGGTGAAATAAAAGAATCAAAAGCATTTCACTGGGCAGGCACAGATTTCGCAGATTAAAAACTGATAGACATAAGAACGATGATTATTGGGATTGTAAGTTATGCTTTTGTACGATTGTGAGTTACAAGTTCAAATGAATCCTCAGAGCATTATTGATTGCCTCCAATAATTTCGGATCTTCAATAATCCCCAATGCTCTCTGAAGCCTACCTTTCGAGATGGTCCTTATTTGGTGAGTCAACACAAGGGAATCGTGGACGAGCCCTGCAATCCCTTTGGGCAAGAGAACTTCATTAGGATAAACCCTCCGGCCTTGTCTTAAGGAGGTAACGGGGAGAATAGTAATAACCGGCATTACGTGATTGAAATCTTCATCGCTGATAGCTAAAACAGGCCTGTTGCCTCTCTGTTCAGAACCTTTAACTGGATTTAAATCTGCGATGAAGATGCGCCATTTGTAATCTTTTATCTTCATGACTTCCCTTGATATTCGAAATCAGCAAATTCAAAATCATGCTCGGTATCTCTTATGTCAGAGATAAAGAGGGGGTCCTGGCTGGCTTCGAGGATCGCCTTTTTAATTTCTTCCTTTCGGATCATCTCGATCTCATCCCTGAGGGCCTTATCAATAAACCAATTTAACGACTTGAATCTCTTAATTTTAACAATAGCCTTTGCCTCTTCAAGGACCTCCTCGTTGATGACAAAGGTAGCTTTTTTTCCCATTTCTACCCCCCGTATTATAGATGGAATGATGGTAGCATATGCAATATAAAAAGACAAGCGAAAAATGCTGGTAATATGAATCATTAATCATTATTCATTTTTTCCAATCCATTTGACCCATTTCAGCTTGTCCTTTACCGCATCGTAGAGCCGTTTATCGCCCGTCACAAAATCGATATTATTCTTCTTGGCCAAGGATATATAAGATGCATCGTAAACTGACCTGAGGAAAGGGCGGGCCAAAGACAGGATATCCGGGTAATCAACGAAAGGATCAAGGAAATTAATTTCCAGCTCCATGAAGCCATAAAACGCCTCCTCGGTCACGCCCTCGGCGATACGATCCATTCTCTCAGCCACAAGCAGTGCATTCAAGACCTCATAGGGCAGGATAGTCGGCGCCAAGAGAGCTACGTCTCCAGCTACATGCTGCGCCAGAATACTGAGAGCTTCTTGGCCACATTCCTCATCCGTCAGATACCATTTCAGAACAACGCTGGCATCTATAACCAATTCTATCATCTCTTACCTTCCAGCTCTTTTTTCGAAATCTGATATATCTCCTCGGCACTTATTCCTGACTTGCGATATATGGCCCTGGCCTCTTTGATCTTTTCCAAAGCCTCTTTCTTTCTGGTTTTGTTGTATTCATCGTATGGAAGGATAACCGCCACAGGAGTACCCCGGCGTGAAACAATGATTTTCTGTCTCTTTTCTTCAGAGGCCCTGATGATTTTTGTAAAATTCCTCTTTCCCTCAGCAATGGAAACATTCAAAGTATTCATAGCTTCCTCCATAAGATTCATAATGATCACACGACATGGCCACCATGTGTAACTATTTTAAATGGCTTGCACGGGCGTGTCAACTGTAACTTGATAGTAGCGGGCCAGGGGTTTTCTAAATCAAAAATAATCCACCGGCTCTGCCGTTTAAGGCGTTAACATTATAGACAGGATTTACTGGATGGACAGGATTTTTTTGCCTTTCCTGAAGAAAGGCAAAAAGTATCATCCCTCTTTGAGGGAAAAAATGGGCCTAATTGACGGGAAATTATTTTCTGCGGAAGCAGTGTGGATTCGGGCGGTTATATTTTTTTCTGCCCTGCGCGGGATTGAGTTTTCTACCTTCCATCCAGCCGTCGCAGCTTGGCAGATGCTATGGCGAGGCAAGCAGGGAAGGGAGAAATTAAAAACCACATCCTTGAGATCCTGTTCATCGTGTCAAAAAGAATGAACGAGGGTACAGGCCCCTTTTAGGGGCCTTCCTTATACCACCAGTTCTACTGGTGGTGGCTGATGTGTGCCGGTAACTTAGCGGCGTAGCCGCGTTGTATAAAATCGTAAAGCGATTTTATACCGGATTATCTTGTGGTTGACAGATGTCAATATTGTCGTTATTATGTTTCGCAAAAGTGCTATAAATAGCATTTTAGGGAAACATAATGCGATACAGTGAGTTCAGGGATGCCTTCACGCCTTATGCTATAGTCTCTGTGAATGAGATTAGAAAGGTAGAAAGGAGTTTTAATGTCAGAAGGCTAGTAGAATGGCAGAGCAAAGGATATATCAAGAAAATTATCCGGGGGTACTACATATTTTCGGATCTAACAGTGGATGAGAATGTTCTTTTCGAAATTGCCAACCGAATTTATCATCCTTCTTATGTTTCTTTTGAAATGGCCCTTTCGTATTATCAGATGATACCGGAAAGCGTATATGGCCTGACTTCTGCCACAAGCCGAAAGACGATGAGTTTTGGCACCAAGGTAGGTGACTTCATCTATCATACCATACGACCAAGATTGCTGTTTGGATACAAATTGGTTGATTACAACGGCAGGAGATTCAAGATTGCCCAGCCAGAGAAGGCGCTTCTTGACTACTTTTATATCAATACCTCCATGAAGTCATCAGATGACTTTTCCGGGATACGTATTGACAAGGAGCAATACCTAAGCCACGTCGATGAGAGACGCCTTTTGGCTTACTTGAATGAATTTGGACATAAGAGGCTTGCAAAAACGGTCAAGAGCTTTGTGGAGTACATGAAACATGCTCAGTATTAGAGAAATAGAATCCTACTATCCGGAGAATCTTCGAGCATTCAAGCGCAGTTTGATGCGTGAGTATCTTCAATACAAAATGCTGGAAATCATTTTTGACTCAAATCATGGAGGAAAGCTCTCGTTTCTGGGAGGGACTGCCATCAGGATGCTACACGGCAACAAACGTTTTTCCGAGGATCTGGATTTTGATAATTTCGGACTTACTGAAAGTGAATTCGAATATCTTGCCGCAGAGATTGGCAAAAAGCTCAGGCTGGAAGGTTATGAGGTAGAGATAAAGAATGTTTTCAAGGATGCCTACCATTGCCATGTGCGGATCCCTGGTCTTTTGTTTAACAGTGACCTATCCCGGCACAAAGAAGAGAAGATCCTGATTCAAGTGGATACAGAACCACAAGGTTTTGATTATTTGCCGGAAAGCATAATACTGAACAGGTTTGACGTCTTTTGCAGGATAAGGGCAACCCCTGCTGATATCCTGTTGTCCCAGAAGATAGCCGCGATATTCAACAGGAAACGGAAGATGGGCCGGGATTTTTACGATACTTTGTTATTGTTCGGCAAGGTGAGGCCCAATTTTGATTTCTTGCGGTTAAAGATGGGGATCGAGGATACGGTTGGGCTGAAAAGGGATCTGCTTTCGCTTTGCAAGGAACTTGATTTTAAGGCCCTGGCCAGGGAAGTAGAATCCTTCCTATTTTCGGCAATTGAGGCAAAGAAGGTACTGGCTTTCCCTGATTACATTGCCCAGCTAATATGAAGATTCTCCTCATTAACTCACCCATCCGCTTGGATGCCGAGCCCAACTGTATCCCTTATGGCCTGGCAACCATCGCCGCCGTGTTGAGTGCCCAAGGATTTGACGTGGAGATCTATGATGTCAATGCCCTGCGGCCGTCCAAAGAGGAGATTTCAAGAACGCTCAAGGATATGACTTGGGACCTTGTCGGCCTGTCGGGACTGATCACAACGTACAAATTTCAGAAATGGTTGATTCGTGAACTGAAGGCCATGAATTCCGAGGCGCCTGTGGTATCTGGCGGAGGACTGGCCACGTCCAATAGTGAGCTTCTCTTCAATCAAACAGACGTTGATATTACAGTAATTGGTGAAGGTGAACAGACGATGTTGGAGCTTTGCCGGACGTTCAAGGCAACTGGCGATCTGAAAGGGATTCCAGGTATTTGGTTTCGGCAAAACGGCAACATTGTCAAGAATGAAGTGAGAGAAAATATTCAGAACCTGGATAGAATGCCCTTTCCAGCCTGGGATCTCCTGCCCATGGAGATTTACCTAACAAACCCGATATGGGGAGATGTGGCCAACAATTCATCCGGGTTTAGAGATGATGTGAGAGTCACCCGCAGCATGAATATTATTTCTTCCCGGGGTTGTCCCTTCTCGTGCGGATTTTGCTATCACCTGTTTGGCCGATCCAATTACCGTTTTCGATCACCGCAGAATGTAGTAGATGAGATCGAAATCTTGGTAGACAGATACGGGGTGGATTTCGTCGGCTTTGTAGATGACAATATGATGGCTTCGGAAAGACGGCTTCTTGAGTTCTGTGATCTCATTGAGAAGAGGGGATTCCCGGTTACGTGGGGATGTCACGGCCGGGTTACCAGCGCCAAGCCGGACGTGTTGGAGCGTATGAGCGAAGTGGGCTGTGTGTGGATTGGCTACGGGATAGAGTCGGGCAGCCAGAAGATACTGGATGCCATGAACAAGAAGGCTACCGTAGTGCAGGCCAAGGAGGCAATTACCAATACCAGGGAAGCGGGGATCTATCCGAATACGACCTTCATTTTCGGATACCCTGGTGAAACACTCGAAACCATTCAGGAGACCATTGATTTTAAGCGGGAGTTGGAGATTGAGTGTGGATCATTTTTTGCGACTCCCTACCCCGGCACCCATCTTTATGAGCAGGCACTAGCACAGATCGAAGATGAAGAGGCTTTCGTGGAGTCACTGGGCAACGCCACAGAATTTACGATAAACCTTACAGAGTTTGATGATTTGACATTGTTTGAGTTGAAAAAGGCCATGGATGAGAATCGGGATGTGGTAACGCAGATTAGCAACGCAGATTGCAAGTGATTACACAGATTACGCAGATTTGCTAAGCCAGTCTATTTCAACGAGGTGCTCTATCTTTTTGAATTCCGGGTCGCCAGTTATGACGGTTGCTTTTTCGCGGCGGGCGCTGTCTACTGCAAAACAATCAGCAAAGGCAAGAGGGTGTTCCGCCTTTATTCTGGCTGCACTTATGACATCTTCCCATGTGTTCGAGATCGTGAGAATAGGAAGTCCTGCGAGTATGGTATCCAAGAAATACTCTGCTTGTTCCTGCCCTCTTTTCCTAAAAAGTATATAATATGTCTCGCCCACATTGATTTCATTCATAAGGACAGGGAGTTGTAACCTCTGCGCTGTGGCGAGAGCGTCCCGAACCTTTTCAAAACCGCTTTCCTTATTCAGATAAGCCAGTAAGGCAAAACTATCCAGCAGTCTTTTTCGCTTCATGTCCTTTATCCCTTCGCCGTTCATCCAATAGGGCCTTGGTCAGTGAGCCCCTACCCTCAAAGAATCCGCAAAAAGACTCAACCGGATCATCCGGAAGCGGTGTAATCACAGCACGCTCTCCTTCAACCTTGACCAGAAGCTTCTTCCCGGGTATAATTTGTAATTGCTTTCTGATGTCCCTGGGTATAACAATCTGTCCCCGGCTTGATGTAGTTACAACTGGCATGATTATTCCCTCTATCCTTTCATAATTTTCTTGATGGTGAATGACGAAATGACTTTCGTCATTCATTTTGAAAATTATCATACATTTTGCAATTTGTCAACACATCAAGGAGTGGACAAGAAGAAAGTGGTTGGTGTGGGATATTAGCTTTGTGAAATGCAAACCATAACAACAGATGTGCTGGTTATAGGCGCAGGGGCGGCCGGAATTCGGGCCGCCCTTGCTGCTTCTGAGGCGGGAGTTGAGGTGGTCATGGTGGCCAAGGGCGAGGTAACACGGTCCGGGTCCACGTTCTCGCCCATTTCAAGAGGATGGGGCATCCAGGCTTTGGTTGGCAAGGAGCGGACAGAGAAGAACCTGGAAGCGTTTTATGATGATATTATGCGAGTCGGTCTGGGTGTGTGTGATCCAAGGCTGGTTCGCATACTTGTGGAGGAGTCAGGCCCTCGCTTAGAGGACATGGTTTCGTACGGCATACGATTCAAGAAAGGTCCGGACGGAAGCTATGTCCGGGCCAAGGGGTGTTTCAGTGATGTTGAGCGGGCCTTTTTGACTGAGGAATATGAAAACATTCAAGAATCCTTTTTGTCAATTTTTCGACGCTCTGTAGCCAAAATCATCCAAGGGCGCGCACTGAGTCTGATCACGGCTGACGGCACATGTTGGGGAGCCTGGGCTGTGATCAAGGATGACAAAACGGTTAAAATCAATGCGAAAGCCACCATATTGGCAACCGGTGGTGGCGCCGCCATCTTTAGGGATCATCTTGTCAGCGACGCGGAGGTTGGTGACGGATATGCCCTGGCCAATGAGGCCGGAGCCGAGTTGACCAATCTTGAGTTTGTCCAGTTCATGTTGGGTTTAAAAAAGGACGACACTCGCCTGTTTATGCCTTTGGCAGACCTGGATTCCCCTGGTATGTTGCACGATTCAGATGGCCATGATCTGCTTAAGCTTCGTATCACTAATCCAGAGACAAGGGCCAAGGCAGTGGCTGAGAGGCATGAACATTTCCCCTTCAGTTGCCGTGATTTGTCTTGCCAGGTTGATATTGCCGTAGCCCAGGCCAGGAAGAAAGGCAAGAAGGTTTTGTGGGGAGGTAATGGTCAGACGGATGACAAATCTCGACATGAAGTGGTGCATTTTGCTCACGCCTTTAATGGAGGCGTAAGGATTAACGAGATGGCTGAGTCCACAATTTCGGGCCTATTTGCGGCCGGTGAGGTGGCAGCAGGGCCACATGGGGCAGATCGCATCGGAGGCTGTATGATGACAGCCACACAGGTCTTTGGCGAAAGAGCAGGACGGTTTGCAGCCCAGCGTGCCAAGGCGTTGGCCAGATACGGTTTTCCTGATATTGGGCCTGGCAAAGACACCGAGTGGGCCAACCGCATGCCGGAAACTTGTCATATCAACCATATTACCAATATTGCACTGCAATGCAGGCAAGTCCTAGGAAAATACGTCATGATCCTTCGGTGTGACCAAGGATTGACACAGTGCAAGAAGATCCTAAATGATTGTGAATTGGAGTTAGAAGCAATGAAGTTAAAAGGAACGATTCATGCGGCCCAGTGTCTTGAATTGCGGAACATGATCTTGACGGGTAGACTCGTTGTAGATAGTGCTCTTATGAAAAAACAGAGTCTGGGACCACATTTTAGAGAAGATTATGCGAATGTTTGAGCAACTTTTTCGGCCTTCAAAAGTCGTCAAGATTCGTATGAGAAAGGTTGGTGGCGGTACGACTGCCCAAGGATATCATGCAGCAATTGATTGTTTGATAATGCTAACTTCGTGTTCAATGTTTGCAACACGTTCTTCCAATTTTTGTTGATCGGCTTTGGACACACTGCTTTGAAAAAAGAGATCGATCCTTGCGTTGTTGGCGTCAAGGCGATGGATGAGATCAGAATGGACGTTATCGATACGCTTAGTCAATTCAGAACGGAGATCATCAATGCGCTGGTTGGTTTCCTCGATACGCCGGCCGAGATCAGAATGGACGTTATCGATACGCTTAGTCAATTCAGAACGGAGATCATCGATGCGCCTACTCTGATCTGCCAGATGAGTATTTACATCATCAAGCCTTTTGTTGGTCAAATCAAGCAATGAAAGGATCTTGGTGTTTTCCTCCCTGATTCTGCCAAGATCAGGCACGACCATTTCCTGTAATACTTTTTGTACGGTCTCCCTTACGTCCATAACATACCTCCGAATATCGGTAATACTTTATCGAAAAGGACTAAGATGTCAAGAGAAATCAGGTTTCCGCAGTTATTTCTGTTGGTTGTATTTTTCGATAAAGCCGAGAGACGATGAGTTCTGACAGCACGGAATTGTTTTGAAAGATGTTCGATGTTCATTTTTTTCAGTAAACCTTCCACAGTCCATCCGGTGCAAAAATAACTTAGCGCTTATGCTCACTTGTTGCCAGCCTCATGTTCTTAGCCAGTTTTCTATGGTCAGCCCAGAAATCCTTGAGAAGTGTTTTACGTTTCCTGTAACCAAAACCAATTTATGACACAGCGCAATGGAGGCTATGCGCATATCTGGTTCCGTTAGAGGTGTTCCCTTCTTTTCCAGCTCTGCCCTGATCTTCCCATAAATTTCAGCAGACTCCTTTCCGAATGGCAATATTTGTATGTTCGGCCACACTAGGTCATTTAGTTTGCTTAGGAAGTGGGCAGGCCGATCGCTCTTATGAGCGCCGTAAACCATCTCCCCTACTGTAATGGCAGTGGTGAATTGCTGGCGAGGCGCGACTAATGCCAGTTTTTTAATAAAGGATATGGAGGGACTTTTTCTTATTATCTGGCTTAGTGCGTCAGTATCAAAGAGATACATCAAGAAATTCCCCTTACGCTACGTTCTTTTGCCTTTTTTCTCCTCCTGTATATGTCCTTGATGAGGCTGTCCATATCTTCGAAGTCTTCCCACGCACCGATGGCAGCCAGCAACCCCATATTTTCTCGTTTTTTGCCATCTTGCGCTACAATCTCAAAGTCCTTCAAGCTGACCAGAGCCGCCAGTGGCTTCCCACTTCTCTCTATTACGACCTGATCTCCATCACGGGACACCTCTGAAACTACCTCAGAGAACCGTCTTTTTAGTTCTGCCACCCCAATATTTTTTGACATGCGCTCAATTCCTTTCATGACTTGTCATAAAAATATTATGACATTTCGGTCATTGTGTCAACATTTTTTTCTCTCGCTACGCCTTTCACCGTGGTCATTATCCCCGTCACTTCAAACCCGGCAATTTCTTCAGCTTTAACTGTCATGGAATTGACAGTTTTTCCTAGCCCTCCGTTTTAGGCAAAAGTATCCCACTAGAATAATTGATAAAACCAAATTGGCCTGTGTTGGCACCCGTCTTGCTAAAGTTTGAGTGAAAGTTAAAGTTAGAGGAAATTTCACCTTAACATATCAGTATGTTGTTGAGAGACTCTCTGTAACTCAAGGGGGCGGAGCTTGTCCCGACTTAGCTCAGCGTATCTTCATGAATCCTGTGCATCCTGTCAGAGGGCCATGCAAGACAAAAATCTATTAACCATAAGGCAGCTTAGCCTGAGGCTTAACATACCCAGGCCCACCTTGCGTTTCTGGGAGAAAGAGCTCGAGGGCATTCTGGTGCCCCTGAGAACCGGCGGGGGACAGAGGCGGTATAGCGTTGAGACCATCTCGGTAATTGAAGAGATAAAAAGACTAAGAGAAAGAGGGATGAGCCTGCTTGAGATTAAGAGGAAACTCAGTAATAGCGACAAAGGAGGCAGCCCAAATTCAAACAGGATTGATCTTCTTGCAGAGAGGGTGGCAGAGGTCGTGAAGGCGGAACTTAATAGGTTTTTTGAAGGTGTAACTTAAGCCATGATTAATGTAGCAGTGGTTGGCTCAGGATATTGGGGAAAGAATTTGGTTCGCAATTTTGACGAACTGGGAAACCTTCACACAATTTGTGACTGCAATCCAAGAACGCTTCAAGCCTTTCAGGAAAAATACCCAGACAAGACCTGCGCGGCCTCTTACGAACGGGTGTTGCAGAATACTGCGATTGACGCCGTGGTGATTGCTACACCTTCAGAAACCCACTTTGATTTGGCCAAGAGGGCTCTATTAGCGAACAAACATGCCTTTGTGGAAAAACCGCTAGCCCTCATGGTCAGTGAGGCAGAAGAACTCCAAAGATTAGCCGTACACCGGAATCTCAAACTCATGGTGGGGCACATCCTCCTCTATCATCCTGCGCTTGTTAGACTCAAGGAAATCATACACTCCGGTGAACTAGGAAGGATCAACTACATCTATTCCAACCGACTGAATCTTGGCAAGTTCCGTACAGAAGAAAATATCCTCTTGAGTTTTGCACCGCATGACATATCCGCAATCCTGTATCTATTGGAAGAGATGCCCACCCAGGTCATGGCACAGGGAGGCAATTACTTGAACACCGAGATTGCTGATGTGACCATGAGCATTCTTTCTTTCAAAAGTGGGGTCAAGGGGCATATCTTTGTCAGTTGGCTGCATCCTGACAAAGAACAAAAACTTGTGGTCGTAGGTAACAAGAAGATGGCGGTCTTTGATGACACATTGTCAGAGGGTAAGTTGCAGATCCACGACAAGGGAGTTGAATGGGTGAACCGCCAGCCAGTCCCCCGAAAAAACGAGGCTATCGTCATACCTATTGAATGTTGTGAACCTTTAAAGGCAGAATGCGCCCACTTCTTAGAGTGCATCGAATCCGACAGGATACCCAGAACAGACGGAAACAACGGAATCCAAGTTCTAAAAATGTTGAACGCCTGTCAGGAATCCCTGGAACACCAGGGCGCAGTGGTCCATCTGACATGCCCGCTTGTGCCCGCCCGGCTTGGCCGATTGGCGGACGGGCCTCGCAGTGGCAGGCGGGACGGAAAGAATGATTCTCTGTTTTCATCCGAACGTAGGCCCAATATTCCCTGCCTGTGTCCAACGCACAGTCAGGCATCATTCGAACACTCCCGTACTCCAATTGTAGAACAGAGCAGAGCCGAGTTCGAGGATTTCTTTGCCCATGAAACTGCGGTAATCGACACACCCTGCCAGATAGGAAAGGGGACTAGAATATGGCATTTCAGCCACATCATGTCGGGCGCTGAGATAGGAGAAAGGTGCAACATCGGGCAGAATGTCGTCATTTCTCCAGGTGTCAAAATAGGTAACAACGTCAAGATCCAGAATAATGTATCCGTCTATGAAGGCGTAATCCTCGAAGACGATGTATTCTGCGGGCCATCCATGGTCTTTACCAATATCACCAATCCCCGAAGTCATATTCCCCGAAAACACGAATTCAAGAAAACTCTGGTCAAAAAGGGCGCAACAATCGGCGCCAATGCCACTATAGTTTGCGGGCACACCATCGGTAGATATACTTTTATCGGCGCAGGCGCCGTGGTGACCAAAGATATCCCGGATTATGCTCTTGTTCTGGGAAACCCTGCAAGGATCGCGGGGTGGATGTGTGAGTGCGGCTATCGACTTAATTTTGAGAACGGCGTTGCCACATGCGAAGAATGCGGAAAACAATACAGGCAAAGTGAGAAAGGGATTACACGTCTTGAAGACGAATGGGTGATGCAAGAGGCTGTGGGAGCAGAGCAAAAGGAAATTCTATGATTCGGATTTTCGCTGCTGGCCCCTTTTCTTATAGTCTTTCCACAAAGTAGGAAGAACAAAAATAGAAGCTACGATAAAAATACCAATAAGAAGTATTAAAATGTTAGTCGTCATTTTTCTTATCACCACCCTTCAAAAGAAAAAAGCCATAAGCATAAAGACCGAGATAAATCATTATGCCTACGATGAACAATACAACATTTAAAGGCTTATCAGAAATGAACTGGCCAATGATAAAACCTGCAATGATTATGTTCGCTGTGTTGGCTAATTTATCTGCTAACCATTTTCGTTGCTTATCATTCACAGATAACTGAGTATACCTAAAGCTAATCGAATTCAATGAGTTATGGGAATTTCGAGATTCCATATTAGCCGATAGAAAGGTGTAGGTCAAGGATTTTCTCTGTTGCTGAATGCAAATCCGCTTTCAAAGATCTCATGTCTTATTGGCGCAGGCGCCGTGGTGATTAACCCGGATATTTCACGAACAGAGGTTGCTGCAGACGCAAGGCGTGAGGTATGAAGCTGTGGTTTGCCACCGCGAATGCTTTACAACACAGCGGATGCGGTGAGATCGGCTCGCCCGGAGGGTGAAAAACGTCGATTGTTTTTCTACAACGCATGCCTAATGAATTCTTACTACAAACTGTGAGCACAACATCATGTTATCTATATAAGACAGGTTGCTTTATGAAGATTTATCGACATTTTTCACGCAATGTTCGGGCCAAAGATGTGCCGGATTACGCCCTTATGCTGGGCAACCCTGCCCGCTTGTGCCTCGCAGTGGCAGGCGGGCCTGCCGAGGTTACGGGCTCGATGTGCGAGTGTGGTCATCAGATAAAATTCCAGGATGGATTGGCTAACTGTAACGAATGCGGGAAACAATACAGGCAGACCGGTGAAGAGGTTAAACAGATTTAACGAGGCAAAATTGAACATTTGTCAAGGTTTCATATTTTCCTTGCAAACAGTAAAATAAATGGATATATTTTCCCTCTAAAAGGGATAATATGAAATGAAGAACATACTCAAACGAATTATTAAAGATTTTCACGATCGTCCGCTCCCTGACCTTAAAACCAGGCAGGCCGATGTTCCTCTGAATCTGGATAAGATTATCACTATAGTAGGTCCCAGAAGGGCGGGAAAAACTTATTACCTTTTTCAGCTCATGGCGGAGCTGGAGAGGCAAGGTGTGGCGCTCAATCAGATTTTGTATATCAATTTTGAAGATGAACGTCTGGAACTGGAAGGCCGTCATGACCTCATTATTGAGGCTTATCTTGAGCTTTATCCAGAGATGGATCCTTCTTTATCCTATTTTTTCTTTGATGAGATTCAGGAGTTGGATCAGTGGGAAAAGTTTGTTCGCCGCATGTTTGACACGGTGACCAAAAGGATTTTTTTGACCGGTTCCAACGCAAAACTTCTTTCCAAAGAGATAGCCTCATCTCTACGCGGCCGGAGTCTTTCTTTTGAAATTATGCCGCTTTCCTTCAAAGAGTTCCTGAGTTTCAAAGAGATTGACGCACAAGACATCTATTCCACCAGGAACATTTCACTTATTCAAAATGCCTTTGAAGAGTACCTGTTATGGGGCGGTTACCCTGAGTTGATGGGGATTGAAGACCGCTTCAAGCCGCAAGTGTTGCAGGAATACTTCAATGTAATGCTCTATCGAGATCTGGTAGAAAGATACGCTATCAAGGATGTTTCCGTATTAAAATATTTAATGAAGCGTTTGATCGCCTCATTTACCAAAGAGTTTTCCATAAACAAGTTATACAACGAGCTCAAATCGAGAGGCATTTCAATCAGCAAGGATCGTATCTACAGGATCGTTGACCAAATTTTTTCGATCTATATGCTGGCGTATGTGGAAAAACATGACCCATCGGTCACTAAAAGAGAGATGAGCAATAAGAAGATTTACCTTTTTGATAACGGTTTCGCGGCAGTGACCCAATATTCTTTTTTTGAAGACAGGGGAAAACTTTTGGAGAACCTGGTTTTTACCTGCCTTAGGGCTCAAACAGAAGAGATATACTTTTTGAAAAACGGATGGGAGTGTGATTTTTTGGTTTTCCTAACAGCAAAACAGCCATTGATCATTCAGGTGACTGAACGCTTGAATTCAGATAACCTGAACCGTGAAATCAAAGGCCTGGAGATGGCGAGAAAACGAATTCCTAATTCTAAATGCCTGTTGTTGGCAGGACAACCTGATCAGACTGTTGATTTGCCGGACTGGTGTGAAGTCATGCCGATATCTACTTGGCTTTTGGAGTAACAAGAGAGCCTTTTAATGGAAAACAAACTAAAACAGGGCGAAGCACTTTTTTGCTGGAACACAAAAATATCTCTCAATATCAATATATGAGAATTGGATGATAGAGAGATATGAACAGGAGAGGAGTAATAAAGTTACAAAGTGCCAACGTGTTTCTGTACTGAATTCGACGATAAGACCATGTTTCAGTTGAAGAAGGCCATGGATAAAAATCGTGATGTGATTTAGCTGGAGACACAAAGGTGTTATGGATAAGATAAACACCGACGTATTGATCATAGGTGCAGGGGCGGCCGGGATTCGAGCCGCCCTTGCTGTTTCAGAGGCCGGCGCTGATGTGGTGATAGTGGCCAAGGCTCCGGTCACGGAGGCCGGCTCCACATTTTCATCCATTTCGAGAGGGTGGGGCATTCAGGCCCTAGTCGGGAATGAGCGGACAGATCGAAACTTGGAGGCCTTTTACGATGACATCATGCGTGTAGGGCTTGGAAGGTGTCATCCCAGGTTGGTTCGCATATTGGTGGAAGAGTCCGGCGCACGTCTGGAAGATCTTGTATCATACGGTATGCAATTTAAGAAAAATGAAAACGGAGATTATATCCGCGCGAAAGGGTGTTTCAGTGCGTATGAGAGAGCTTTTCTAACAGAAAGCATGAAGAATATAGAAAGGGTCTTCGTGTCAGCGTTAAGGCGACTTCGTATAAAGACCCTGATAGGCACGGTCCTCGATCTAACTATTGTTGACAGGGTTTGCTGGGGAGGCTGGGTTTTGACTGAGGAAGGGGAAATAGTCCGGATCAAGGCCCGATCCACCAGACTGGCCACCGGTGGGGCAGCCGGTATTTTTAAGGACCACCTGGTGAGTGATGAAGACGTAGGAGACGGATATGCACTGGCGCACCGTGCCGGGGCGGAGCTGACAAACCTTGAATTCATCCAGTTTATGCTGGGCTTGAGAAAGGGAAATGCCCGGCATTTCTTGCCGCTGTCACGGTTAGGGCAAGAAGGGCTTCTTGAAGATGAAAAGGGGCGGGATCTCCTGGACCGCCATCCCTGGGATATAGAGACCCGGGCTAAGACCTTTGAAGAAAGGAACAACCATTTTCCCTTCAGTTGTCGGGATAATTCCTGTCTGGTGGATATTGTTGTGGCTGGTGTACGTAAAGAAGGAAAGAGGGTATGGTGGAAAGGCCATATTGAAGAAGAAAGCCAGTCGAAACAGGAAGTTGTCCACCTTGCCCATGCCTTTAACGGGGGTGTTAAAATCAACGAAAAGGCCGAGGCGACGATACCCGGTCTGTATGCGACCGGTGAGGTAGCCGCCGGGCCTCATGGAGCGGATCGCATTGGTGGTTGCATGATGACGGCTACCCAGGTATTCGGCGAAAGGGCAGGGCGGTTTGCTGCCGAGCATGCCAAAGGGCTGAAACAAAGCCTGATTCCTGAAGTACGGTTGCCTCAGGTGCTGAAGGGCATTGAGTCAGCTTTAGAAAATATCGACAAGAGATTTTTCCTTGATAGGGAGCTTGAAGTCAGACAAACAATGACAAGATATGCAAGCATACTGCGAACAGAAAAAGGGCTAGGCAAATGCCAGATGAGACTGCTTGATCTTGAAAACGCTTTGGAAAAGATTCGGTTGAATGAAGAAGCCGTTCCGACTTGTTATTTTAGGCTCCGAAATATGATTCAAAAAACAGCTAAACTAGTCACGTGCAGTGCCCTTTCACGAAAACAAAGCCTTGGTCCTCACTACAGAGAAGATTTCCCGTCCGATTCAGTGGCTCCGGCTCCACCGATCTAAACGCCCTTTAAGGGTTTGTCCTTCCGTACTGAACTTCATTGGGGGACCAGATTTACCCAAAAGTGCTTTGAGCAAAAACGGGTAAAGTGTGATGTGGTTTATAGGAAACGGCCTAGAATTTATTGACACACAAATAGGACTAGGTTAAAGGTAGAGGTATATTTTGTTGGAATTGTGGTTGATATGGAATGGATGTTGAAAATGGTGATTGCACAAAAAAGTGCCTTGTTTGAACTAACAGCTGTCTTGGTGCAATGAGGGGAAAACGGGGAGTTGGTTAGTATGCGGTTAGATAACAAACTCAAAAATGCAATACTTGAACGCCTTCGTCCTCTTGGCCCGGACAAGGTTGTTCTGTTTGGTAGTTATGCCTGGGGCGAACCGGATGAAGATAGCGATGTTGATCTGTATATAGTTTCAAAAGAAGATTATATGCCGAAAGACTTTGCTGAAAAGATGAATGTGAAAGCAGCCTTTGCACAGGCCATAAGAGACTTAAGAAAAGAGATTCCTATGGATCTGATAGTGCATACAAGGGCAATGCACAGGAGGTTTGTTGAGAACGGTAGTATGTTTTGTGGGGATTTGATGAAACGAGGCGTTGTTTTGTATGAAAAAGGTAACTGAAGATTGGCTTGAAAGTGCCAAGCTGGATCTGGACAGTATTGAGTTGATTGTGGCCAGAGAAAGTCTGACGCCGGTGGTGTCTTTTCATGCGCAACAGACCGTTGAGAAGTCCTTTAAAGCATACTTGGAAGAGAAAAGGATATCTTTTCGGAAAACACACGATGTTGTCACGTTATACGGAATGATGGCGGACCAACTGCCTACATTAGATATTGTGATGCTCGAAAGGCTTGATGACCTTTATATAGAGGCAAGATATCCTGGGGAGCTGGGCTTGCTTCCGAACGGTAAGCCCAGTGTTGATGATGCCCGGAAGTTCTATGAGTTCGCGAAGTATGTTTTTGATCAAGTGAAAGACTTAGTCGAAGAGGCTTGAGCAATGGATTATGATGTGAAATGATCTGCATTCCTTTGTTATTACAAATACCGCCTCGCGTAGTATTTTGCCACCTAATTCACCGGCCTTGGTCGAACTTACCCGATCGAACTTTTGAGGACGGTTCCTATCCTGCTGGCTTTATTCAAAGATCGGTTTTACCCAAAAGCGCTTTGAGCTAAAAATGGTTTCGAAATGATGTTTTGATCTTGCATTAAGCTTGCTTGAATTATTTTGCGATTACGTCGTGCTAGTAGGTCCTGGAAGATGTAATCCAAGATTGGTTGCGCTGGATAAAAATATTGCATGTGGATAAAGGTTACGGATATTGATACGTCTCCAGGTAAGGTGCTTCGGCAGATCAAAACATCTTTTTCCTGATCCATTCTTTAAAAAAAACGTCGTTAAACCGGAGCTCTTTGCCATCAGCATCTATGACATTTTTTTTCTTAAGCAAAGTTATGGACTTTTGTATTGAACCGGGGGTGCCAAGGTCATTTTCTACAATAAAATCCTTCGAAAACATCGATTTGTTCTGAAACTTGCTGATGGCTTTCAGAAATAATCTTTGATGTAAAGATAACCCATCCCACAAGGCAATATAGTTTGCGGATTGTTCAGCAATGATATTATCTACTACCTTAATTATATCTTCTTTCTCTATTATTTTTGCTTCCAAACACCAATTCCAGAGATGGTGACAAAGGTACTGGACATTGTATGGGACGTTCTCGCTCACTTCCAAAATATCATCGAGTATGTTCTCTTTGACTTTGATAGACTCTTTTGAAAACTGTTTTTTTAGAAACACTATCATTTCAGCAGGCTTAATTTTTTGAAGGTTCATAATATCGCCTAATTTATAAAATGCTCTATTGGGGTCAGAGACCATGCTGTAGATTAAATGTCTCTTGCTTCCGGCAAAAAGATAAGCAACTCTATGATGATGTTGAAAACAGGCCCTCATCATCTTCTCTATTCTTTCGCCGTCGAGGTTGAGTATTTCCTGAAATTCATCAAAGACTACCACAAAATTTCTTTTTCGCTTCTTGGCAATTTTTTCCGGAACATCAAAAACTTCCTCCAGAGTGGCCCAGAATTCCCTATCCTTTAATTGGATATCGACCTCTATTGAAGGCGTGTCATCACCGCCAATGATTATTTTGGGTCTCAATCTGGGAAAAATATCCTTAATAAATTCAGAAAATCTTTCCACCCGTGTTGTGCATGAACGTGCTACACCTTTGGCATATGTCTCCAACAACTCTCGCAGAGAAGCAACTTTATACAGGTCAATATAAAATGTAAGAAGGCCTTCTTTGTTAAGATATTCGAGTACATTTATTATAAGAGAAGTCTTGCCGTATCGTCTTGGAGAGATTAAAAATATATTATGTCCCTCACGCAACTCTGTTGTTAGTCTTTTTATTTCATTAGCTCTGTTAGTGAAATTTTCACCGGTTACAACTTCACCGAAAAAAAATGGGTTTCGTTTCATAGCACGCTCCTCTTGATTAAGCCGACAAGTATTATACCAATAGGCATAATGCCATAAGGAATAATAAAAGTCAATACCAAAAAACTGGTAACTGACCTCTGCCCCCTGACAACTATCTTCAAGCTACTCACCCCTGTCCACTAACCACCGACCACTGATTCCTGACCCCTAATAACCAGCAACTGCCCACCAATCACTGATGCTACCTGTCAACTTCTTCAGCTTTAACTGTCAACACATTGACGTATTTCCTCCATATTTTTTGCCGTCGAGGGCAACTCGTTAAAATCATTACACTCATTGTATAGCCAAATCTTGGCACCTATATTGCTTTCAGTACAAGCTAAACTTGAAGTTGAAGCAAAACCTGCCGATGAACAGGAACAAGACTTTGTTCCGATCCCTGGCTTGTCTTTGATGATAGGGCGAGCGGGGGGAAGCCCTTTGGGTTGAATGAGGTGGGAGATAATGCATTTAAAAGCTTTAGTCGCCCTCAGTGAGTGCTCATGTAACTCAAAGGGGCGGAGCCTGTCTGCTTCGGCTGAACCACAAAAGAGACAGACCCTATTATTCCTTTCGGGATTGGGGCCATTGGATGGAAAATGTTTGACACGGGTAATTAATAGTCAGGATAAAATTGCTCAAAAGCTTTTGACCCCCAACAGGACAACATGCAGATCGGGCATAAAATCAATGAGTGTTTCATCAATGGTGACCGCAGGTTCTCCCTCAAAGTTTAAGATAGTAATGCTGGTTGTATGTGAATACGCTGTTGTTATTCCACTTCCTGTTCGAATTGTTCTTTCAACTCCAGCCTGGAGATTATGACCCAAAAGTGGTGCATAAGATGCTGGAAGGGCACATTCATCAGCTCCGGTATCAATCAAACCATATGCGTTTTGGCTTAATCCTGTAGCCGGGTTGGTGATAGAGATAGAAAGCCAGGGGCGCGGAGGACCACCCGCTTGAATAGATGTAAATGGAAAGTCGCGTATCGGCATTAGTAAATGTGAGATACCTTGCTATCGGGTACAAAGACTAACACAGCATCAGGGTGTCCATTTGAAGATGCCTCTTCCATAACACGCTTTGGGTTGGCACCATGGGCGATCACGGTAGCATCCTTAAATGATTTCAAGGCCACATACTTGTCAATATATTCGTTTGTCTGTAACAAGACGTTTTTCTTTTCCATATGAATGCTCCTTCCACAATAAATAATGCTTATTGAAGTTGATGTATAGTTTAATCGATGGGAAGGTCAAGGTCAAGGGGTTTTGTATGTTACCGGACGTTGCTCCGTCTTAATCTTCCTGAGTGGTTTTCGTTTCCCGCCCTCTCAGCGGCAAATGAAAAAAAAGAACCTCTGCGAACTCTGTGTCTTGAGCGAAGCGGGCGGTAGAAAGTAATCGAAGTGATTAAAATACAACCTTTAAACCTATGAACAGTCCCCTTATTTCTATGAACAATCAAGACCGCCTTCTCGCGATCCAACAAGCCAGCCATGAGCTGAACATTCCCAAGCCAACGCTGCGTTTCTGGGAAAAGGAATTCGAGGGTATTCTTGTTCCCCAGCGAACCGAGGGCGGTCAAAGGCGTTACAGCATCGAGAACCTCTCCACGATAGCGGAGATAAGAAGACTCAAGAAAAAGGGGATGAGCTTGGGTGAGATTAAGAGAAAACTCAGCGACAGCAATAATGCGAAAGCGGGCAATTCAAATTCAAACGAATTAGATCTTCTGTCAGAAAAGGTAGCAGAGGCCGTTAAGGCTGAGATTTATAGGTTTTTTGAAGGAGAAGCGGCGTAGCCGCGTTGTATTAAATCGTGAAGCGATTTTATCATGACTAATGTAGCAGTGGTTGGCTCAGGATATTGGGGAAAGAATTTGGTTCGCAATTTTGACGAACTGGGAAACCTTCACACAATTTGTGACTGCAATCCAAGAACGCTTCAAGCCTTTCAGGAAAAATACCCAGACAAGACCTGCGCGGCCTCTTACGAACGGGTGTTGCAGAATACTGCGATTGACGCCGTGGTGATTGCTACACCTTCAGAAACCCACTTTGATTTGGCCAAGAGGGCTCTATTAGCGAACAAACATGCCTTTGTGGAAAAACCGCTAGCCCTCATGGTCAGTGAGGCAGAAGAACTCCAAAGATTAGCCGTACACCGGAATCTCAAACTCATGGTGGGGCACATCCTCCTCTATCATCCTGCGCTTGTTAGACTCAAGGAAATCATACACTCCGGTGAACTAGGAAGGATCAACTACATCTATTCCAACCGACTGAATCTTGGCAAGTTCCGTACAGAAGAAAATATCCTCTTGAGTTTTGCACCGCATGACATATCCGCAATCCTGTATCTATTGGAAGAGATGCCCACCCAGGTCATGGCACAGGGAGGCAATTACTTGAACACCGAGATTGCTGATGTGACCATGAGCATTCTTTCTTTCAAAAGTGGGGTCAAGGGGCATATCTTTGTCAGTTGGCTGCATCCTGACAAAGAACAAAAACTTGTGGTCGTAGGTAACAAGAAGATGGCGGTCTTTGATGACACATTGTCAGAGGGTAAGTTGCAGATCCACGACAAGGGAGTTGAATGGGTGAACCGCCAGCCAGTCCCCCGAAAAAACGAGGCTATCGTCATACCTATTGAATGTTGTGAACCTTTAAAGGCAGAATGCGCCCACTTCTTAGAGTGCATCGAATCCGACAGGATACCCAGAACAGACGGAAACAACGGAATCCGGGTTCTAAAGATTCTGAATGCTTGCCAGGAATCTTTGGAGCATCAGGGCGCCATTGTTAGCCTGACCTGCCCGCTTGTGCCTCGCAGTGGCAGGCGGGACGGAAACAATAATTCACTATTTTCATCCGAAGTTAAACCGAATATGAGCGCACAGGGCTTCACTTCGTGTCCATCATGCCACCATTCCCCACCCGCCTCGCCTGAGCCCGCCCGGCATTCGCCTGAGGCAAAGCCGACCCGCCTGCCATTGCAAGGCACGAGCGGGCAGGTGGCGGACGGGCGAGAGCCATGGCGGGCAGGCACTATTCCAATTGCAGAACGAAGCAGGGCTGAGTTCGAGAACTTATTTGTCCATGAAACCGCGGTAATCGACGCGCCCTGTCAGATAGGAAAAGGAACCAAGGTCTGGCATTTCAGCCATATAATGTCGGGCGCTGAGATAGGAGAGAGGTGTAACATTGGGCAAAATGTTGTCATATCTTCTGGTGTCAAAATAGGCAACAACGTCAAGATTCAAAATAATGTCTCAGTTTATAAAGGAGTGACCCTTGAAGATGATGTCTTCTGCGGCCCATCCATGGTTTTCACCAATGTTATCAATCCCCGAAGTCATATTCCCCGAAAGCACGAATTCAAGAAAACCCTGGTCAAAAAAGGCGCAACCATCGGTGCCAACGCCACGATCATATGCGGACATACCATAGGTAGACACGCCTTTATCGGCGCAGGCGCCGTGGTGACTAAGGATGTGCCTGATTACGCCCTTATGCTTGGCAACCCTGCCAAGGTTGTTGGCTGGATGTGCGAGTGTGGTCATCAGCTTGATTTGCAGGATGGAATTGCCATCTGTAATGACTGCGGAAAACAATACAGGCAGAGCGAGGAAGGCGTTAGAAGGTTTGAAGATGTATCGGAGATGCAACAAACAGTGAACGATATGCGGGTTTCGGGCTTACATGATTTTCCTTACAAACGATAAAATAAATAGACATATTTTCCCTCTAAAAGGGAAAATATTAAATGAAGCATATAGTCAAACAAATCATTAAAGATTTTCACAATCGCCTGCTCTCTGACTTTAAGCCCAGGCAGGCAGATGTTCCGCTGAACCTGGATAAGATTATCACCATTGTAGGTCCCAGAAGGGCGGGAAAAACCTATCACCTTTTTCAACTCATGGCTGAGCTGGAAAGGCAAGGTGTGGCACTCAATCAGATTCTGTATATCAATTTTGAAGATGAGCGTCTGGAATTGGAGGGCCGTCACGATCTCATTATAGAGGCGTACCTTGAACTTTATTTTAAGAATTTCGTTAATCGCCCGATTCCGATAATCAAAACTTTTGGTGTAAGTTAATTATTTAACACAACGTCCCTCATATCCCTGGAGATAAGCAAATGGCTGATTTGAAAATCCTGATTACAGGCGGAGCGGGTTATCTTGGTTCAATCATGGTGCCTGAGTTGTTAGCTAAGGGCCATGAAGTGACCGTTCTTGATTCCCTGATACACGGGCAAAATCCTCTGCTTGAGTGTTGTGCGAATCCGAAATTTGACTTCATCAAGGGGGACATATGCGATGAACGCTTGATGTCAGAACTCATTCCCCAATTTGATGTTATCGTTCCCCTGGCTGCTATTGTTGGCGCTCCGGCCTGCAAGATCAATCCAACAGTAACCAGGTTGGTGAACTATGATGCCCATATGAATATCGCAAGAAAGGTATCGTCATCACAAATGGTTATATTTCCCACCACCAACAGCGGGTATGGTATAGGCGAAAAGGACGCATACTGCACAGAGGAAACTCCATTACGTCCTATTTCGGAATACGGCAGGACGAAGGTAGAGGTGGAAAAGGCGCTCCTTGATAAGGGTAATGCTATCACCTATCGATTGGCTACGGTCTTTGGGATGAGTCCGAGGATGAGGATGGATCTACTTGTAAATGATTTTGTATACCGTGCATATAAAGATCGCTTTATTGTGCTTTTTGAGGAACATTTCCGAAGAAACTACATTCATATTAGAGATGTGGCCAAGGCATTTATTTTTGGAATAAACAATTACCAGAAGATGAAAGGGGAGCCGTTTAATGTTGGCCTAACCTCTGCTAATTTAACAAAAAGGCAGCTATGCGAAAAGATTAAAGAGTACATCCCGGATTTTTATATCCATTCGGCGCCCGTGGGGGAAGATCCTGACAAACGCGACTACCTGGTGAGCAATGAAAAGATTGAGTCCCAGGGGTGGAGCCCCGACTATACACTGGGCATGGGTATACACGAGCTTTTAAAGGGCTATAAGGTCATCAAACCCAATAAATTTGCAAACGTTTAATAGAGAAGCTGAAAGCTCAAAGGTGAATGCTCAAAGGAAAAAAAGGAGTAAAACGGTAAAGCTTTCCGATATAACGGCAGTAATTTTAGCAGGGGGGCTGGGCACCAGATTGAGGCCCGCAGTCTTTGACAAACCAAAGGTACTGGCAGAGGTGTGTGGGCGGCCCTTTCTGTCATATCTGCTCGACCAACTCTGCCGCGCAGGCACCAGAGAGGTGATCTTATGTACCGGGTATATGGGAGACATGGTGCAGAAGATCTATGGAGATACATATAAGTCATTGCACCTTTTATACTCCCTGGAAGACGAGCCTATTGACACAGGCGGAGCTATTCGCCTGGCAACGCCGCTTTTCAAGTCAGATGTTGTTCTTGTGATGAACGGTGATTCGTACATTGATGCGGATATAGTTTCTTATGTGGACTGGTTTTTTGAAAAGGACAGGCAAGCCTCCATCCTTCTGACCAGAGTGTCCGATACTGGCCGATACGGCATGGTAAAAGCGGAAAAAGATGAAAGTGTCCTGGCTTTTGAGGAAAAAGGGGTAGCAAGAGGATCTGGTTGGATAAATGCGGGAGTGTACCTCTTGAAGAAATCGCTTATAGTATCAATCCCTCCAGGGAAAGTGTTTTCGCTGGAACGGGATTTTTTCCCCTCCCTGGTGAGAAAGGGGCTTTTGGGGTACCAGTGCAAAGGCAGCTTTATTGATATCGGCACACCTGAATCTTATGCAACAGCAGAGAAATTTTTTAGTGAGAGGAAGACTGAAGGTTGTTGAAAATAACGCTCATGGAGGTGAAGATCTATGATTATTAGTAGAACACCCTTTCGGATCTCGTTTTTTGGGGGTGGTACCGACTACCCTTCCTGGTACCTCAAACACGGCGGTTCGGTTTTGGCTACTACGATCGATAAATACTGTTATCTTACCTGTCGCTATCTTCCGCCTTTTTTTGAACACAGAATACGTGTGGTTTATCGCAAAATAGAAAGTTGCCAGAGTTTTGAAGAAATATCTCATCCATCAGTACGTGAAGTTCTGCGTCATTTAAATATAGAACGCGGTGTGGAAATCCATCACGACGGCGATTTGCCTGCTCGAAGCGGGATGGGGTCCAGTTCTTCCTTTACCGTGGGACTTATACATGCTCTGCACGCCCTTCTAGGTAACATGCCAAGTAAGCAGCAATTGGCTAAAGAGAGTATCTATATAGAGCAGGAGTGCATCAAAGAAACAGTGGGCTCTCAAGACCAGGTGTCGGCTGCCTATGGCGGTCTCAATCATATCTCATTCCTTCCAAACGGGGAGATCTCAGTCAGGCCGGTTACCATCACAACAGACCGGTTAAATGAACTTAACTCTCATTTGATGTTATTCTATACAGGGATTGTACGAACAGCTTCAAACATTGCCGAAAGTTATGTGAATGATATCGACAGTAGAAGACGACAATTACGCATTATGAAAGACCTGGTAGATGAGAGCATTTCGGTCCTTAGCAATGGAGATGATATTACAAGTTTTGGGAAGCTGATGCGGGAAGCCTGGGATTCCAAGCGAAGTTTAAGCGACAAGGTTTCAAACCCCCAGGTAGATGAAATGTATGATCAGGCATTGTCTGCCGGGGCATTGGGGGGCAAGCTGACCGGCGCTGGAGGTGGCGGTTTTATGCTTCTTTTTGCGGCCCCCTCGGTGCACCATAAAATCAGAGAGAGACTGAACAAGTTGATATATGTGCCGTTCAAGTTTGAATCTTCCGGAAGCCAGATTGTTTTCTTCGATCCGGAAGAGGATTATTCATCTCTGGAAAAAGAACGTGCCAAGCAGTCAGTGCGAGCATTTGAAGAACTTGAATATAGCAAATGAAATATTGGTGTTGGATATGAAACTTCCTCGGAAAACCTTGGCAATTCTTTTGAATGTTAGGATAGGAAGGCACGGTAAATGAGCCAAAATCTTTTGCTTAATGAAGTCTGCGTGATCGTCAACACCACGTTGGATAATGTTGCGATTAGCAAAGTTGATTTGAATGCGGGAATGACTATTTACCTTGGCAATGGACATAATATCGTCATTAAAGATTCTATAGCAAAAGGGCAGCGTTTTGCTGTAAGGGACATCGCTGAAGGCCAATCCGTGGTTCAGTATAGCTGTCCATTCGGAATTTCTGCTGGAGTCGCTAAAGGAGAGCTGGTTCATGGCGGCAACATCTGTGAGATCGAGATCAACTTGGAAGCCGATTTTCAGTCTGATCCCCTCGAAACCATATACCGTGAGGAATTCGTATCAAAGACGTTTGATGGGTACAGACGACCAGACGGCACCGTAGGCACACGCAACTACTATTTGTTAGTTCCCACCTCCCAGTGCGCCAGCCAGACAGCGGTACAGATTGCGCACGAAGCTTTAAAAAAATACCAACTGGCTTTGGACTTTCCAAACACCGATGGGATTGTAGCTATTCCGAACACTGAGGGATGTGGGTGTGCGAGTAATGTGCAAATTGATCGCTTCTTGCGGGTTTTACAAAATTTCATTAACCACCCTAATGTTGGTGGTGTGTTGATTGTTGATCTCGGATGCGAACAAACTAACTACGCGACGCTCTACTCGTATTTGAAGAACAACTGTGCCTTACCTGTTATCCCAACCGACTGGCTAACCATCCAGAAGGAAGGTGGCACACGGAAATCCATAGAAAAAGGGCTTGGTATAATAGAAAATCGTCTTGTCGAAGTAAACAGCACCTCCCGTTCGAAATGCGCTATTGAACATTTGGTCGTAGGCACCGAATGTGGTGCCTCCGATTGCTTTTCGGGAATCACGGCTAACCCGCTAATCGGCAACATGGTAGACAAAGTTATCATTGGCAAGGGTAGTGCGATCCTCAGCGAGGTCCCGGAAATGGTAGGAACGGAGCATATTTTAATGCGGCGCATGCGTAATTATGATGTTATAACCGAGTTCAAAGCAATTATGAACTGGTATCGAGATATAGCGAAATCACTTGACGTCGATATGAGCGACAATCTTGTTCCGGAAAACAAGGTGGGTGGGCTGGTTAACCCCTGTATCAAGAGCCTCGGTGCCATCACAAAAGGCGGAACTACTGCGATCGAGGGTGTCCTGGATTACGGGGAGCGACTGTCGAAGCGTGGGCTTCACATCATGCAGGGACCTGGGAACGATATCGAGTCCGTTACGGGCATGGCGGCTTCCGGAGCAAATATAGTCTGCTTCTCCACTGGAAAAGGAACTGTCACCGGGAATGCAATTGTTCCGGTGATCAAAGTATCATCGACAACGGAGCTTTTTCGAAAAATGCCTGATGATATAGATTTCGACTCGGGAGTGCTTCTTGAAGCGCATAATATGTATTCTTTGGACGATCTGGGAGATACGCATTTGAAACTCGTTCTTGCAGTTGCTTCAGGGGAAAAAACAAAGTCTGAACGAAATAACCAAGCACAATTTCAAGTTTGGACAGCAGGTAAATTGTCTTTATAGTCCATGTAAAAACCAAGAAAGGAGACGACAATGACACGAGCCGTTATTATTACTGCCCCCGGTTTTCAGGATGAGGAGTTTGTGTACCCATATTACCGACTGAGGGAAGCGGGCTACGAGGTCGAGGTGGCCACAAAGGACGGACAAATCGTTTACGGAAAATATGGCGTTCCGGCCCGAGCAACGATGAGTACCAAAGACCTTCATTCTAACAAGTTTGACTTAGTTATTCTTCCTGGTGGTTTTGAAGCTCCGGACAGGGTACGGCTGTTGCCTGAAGTACTGGAGTTTATTCGAAGAATGGACGAACAGAAAAAACTTATTGCTGCCATTTGCCACGGACCGTGGGTACTTATTTCAGCTGGCGTTACAAAAGATCGCAAGATGACTGCTTACTGGAGTATTGAGGCAGATGTACGTAATTCAGGAGCGGACTATCAACATAAAGTTCCTGTAGTGATTGATGGGAATATAATCACGTCACCGCATTACGACAATAACTGTGACTTCATGAAAGCAGTTATAGAATATATGGAAATCAGGAAATAATAGTGGGTAAACATGGAAAAAAGTGAAAAAATTTATGTGTGCGGTCACACCGGTATGGTCGGTTCCGCGCTGATCAGAAAACTGACCCAAAAAGGGTACGTGGATATCATTACCTGTTCTCGGGAAAGTCTGGATCTGCTTGATCAAAGAGCTGTAGCTAAATTTTTTGAAGAAAAAAGACCGGAGCATGTATTTTTTGCCGCAGGCAAGACGGGTGGCATTTATGCCAACAATACCTACCGCGCAGACTTCATTTATGAAAATATCGTTATGCAGAGCAATGTGATTCACCAATCCTTTTTGCACGAGGTTCGTAAACTGATGTTCTATGCCTGCTCTTGCATCTACCCGAAGAGTTGCTCCCAACCGATGAGAGAAGAGTCCGTTCTCTCGGGTACTATTGAGTCCACGAACGAACCTTTTGCCATGGCCAAAATTGCGGGGCTGAAGATGTGTGAGTCTTATAATAGACAGTACGGCACCGACTTCATGACGGTCATTCCAACAAACATCTATGGTCCGAACCAGCGGTACGAACTGATGAATTCTCTGGTCGTTCCTTCGTTGATCCTGAAATTCCACAGGGCCAAGATCTTGGGAGAGGATGTGGTGACGATTTGGGGATCTGGCTACCCAGCCCGAGATTTTCTATATGTGGACGATCTGGCGGAGGCAAGCATCTTTTTGATGGCAAATTACGAAGGAAACGTGTTGCTCAACGTCGGAACGGGAAAGGACTGTACCATTGCGGAATTGGCCGAGGTCATCAAAATGGAGGTCGACTACAAGGGGACAGTCATTTACGATACTGCCCTGCCGAACGGTGTGCCCAGTAAACTTCAGGATGTGTCAAGAATTAACGATCTTGGGTGGGAATCCTCCGTTGATCTCGAAGAAGGGATTAAACTTACATATCAGGACTTTCTCACGCGGATAAAAAACAAAGAACTGCTTATCAACTAATAGATAGTTTCTGAACAATTGGATTTTTAAACAATTTGAGTATTCTCTCTGACTGATGGAGACAATGATAAGACAATGTAAACGGGTTATGCTCTCCGACAAGGACAGGCAGCATCTTAACAATGCTCGAAAACGCAATGAGGTAAGACAAGACGAACAGCCTAATGACTATAAAGGCAAGGTTGTCATCAAGCCGTGGGGCTATGAGTTTTTGATGTTCGAAAATGATAGTGTGGCAATATGGTTTTTGCATATTAAAAAGGACCATTCCACCTCCATGCATTGCCACCCGTCGAAAAGGACGGCTCTGACATTGCTCTCGGGGAAGGCGTTCTGCAACACTTTTCGCCACCGGAATTTTTTATCTGCGAGCGACTCACTAATCATCGACGCTGCTGTGTTCCATTCCACTAAGGCGCTGTCCCTTGACGGCATTTCCCTTATTGAGGTTGAAACGCCTCCGATCAAACTGGATTTGTGCAGGCTTGAGGACAGCTACGGTCGGGAGAATTGCGGTTACGAGGGCTACTCCCAGATGGCTACGGAGAATCTGGAATCGTTCAACCATATTTATTTTGAGATAAACAATTGCCATAAAAAAAAGTTTGCAGTGGAGGGTAAGTACTCTATATCTATGGAGAGCTATCCTTCTGATGAGGAATTCCAACATTCCTTTTCCCTTGATCCGGGTGCTTTGTATTGTGTTTGTAAAGGCATGCTCTTTGGCATTGATGGATCGAAGGTGATACACGTCTGCGAAACCGAAAGGGGCAGTTATCTGCAACAGCTCGACAGGTTGAGCATCAACAAGGAAATTGTTTTGATGAAGTTTATTGTTTTCAATTGAGAAGCGTATTTGACATGAAATACAAAGCCATAATATTCGACTTCGACGGCGTTATTGGTAAGACCATGGAGGACAATTACCGAGCTTGGTCACGCGCCTTCGGCAACTTAGGCGTTGCTCTGGCTATGGAGGAATATTTTCTCCTCGAAGGCTTGAACGTAAAAGGCGTCGCTGAAACGATTCTGAAGAAATATGACATGGCGATCACGCTTGCCAAAGCGATCGTCACACAAAAGGAACAATATTACATACAAGATAATACTTTCGAGTTCTACCCGGGTGTATTGGATCTGATCGAAGAACTACGAAGCCAATTTGTGCTGGGACTGGTCAGCGGAGCTGGGATGAGCCGGATGCAATATAGTGCTGGGACGAGCTTTTTGAGAAAGTTTGAGGTTGTAATCAGTGGTGACACGGTCAAAAATCCAAAGCCGCACCCAGAGTCCTATTTGATGGTATCTGAAAGGCTGTCAGTGTCGCCGTTGCAATGCTTGGTTGTAGAAAACGCTCCTTTCGGCATTGAGTCGGCAAAAGCTGCCAATATGGACTGTGTAGCAGTCTCTTCAACCCTTGACCGAAAGTATTTAAGCCGGGCTGATTTTATAGTAGATCGAATTGATCTCGTGAAAGAGTTGTTAAACAACATGAAAAAGGGATTTTACCATGAGGCTACCGAATTTTAACGTTCAGGCAGAGGTCGCAAAGCAGTTTTCTTCTAAGCTGTCGTTGACCATATTTGAGCGCATGTGCAAAGTACGGTACTTTGAATTGGGCGTTATAGATGCTGTCAATAAGAAAGAAATAACCTATCCCGTATACCTCTGCTCTGGCCAGGAGGCTGTGGCCGCAGCTCTGTCCACAGAAATCAGAAACTATCTGATTTTTGCTCAACACAGGGCTCACGATGTTTACCTTACATTTGGCGCTTCACCTGAGAGGCTTCGAGATGAGCTGTTGGGCTTGCCTACTGGAACAAGTCAGGGAAGGGCGGGCTCCAATTGTCTTCAGTACCACGAAAATGGGATCTCTATGTTTGGTCACCACGGACTTATTGGCGAGAACGTGCCGCAAGGTGTGGGTGCCGCTCTGGGTAGTGGGAAAAAAACCGTGTGCATTTTCGGCGACGGAGCGGCCGAGGAGGATTACGTCTTGGCCGCAATTGGGTTCGCGGTGACGTATAAGCTCCCTGTGTTGTTCATTTGCATTGATAATAACCTCTCCATCTTAACTCCAGTGGAAGTTCGTCGCTCTTGGAGTATCACCAAGGTAGTTAAGGCTTTTGGAATCCCTGCTATTGACGTAACAGATGATCCATGGACGGTATTGCAGCACACCAGAAAGTTGACTCAGGATCTTCCCGCGTTCATCAACTGTTACGTTTGTAGGAACTACTGGCATGTCGGTATAGGAATTGATGATACTCCGGAGTGGGACAGATATCAGATGGTAAAGGAAGAACTCATTCGACTTGGACATAAAGAAACGATTCAGGATATCGAAGAAAAGATTCGTAATGATATGGAGAAATTATGGGACAGAGAACTGTTGCTGAAACCATTAGGGAAATAAGCCGCAAGCATTTGGAAGAAAATAATGGAATTCTGCTTGGCGAATGTATTTCTGCGGTCGGGTGGGTAAATAACACCGTACCGAACTGTAAAGGCATAGTTGAACTGCCTATGACCGACGTGGCTGGTGCCGGGATTGCAGTAGGCGCGGCAATGGTGGGTCGCCGACCGATTTTTGTTATTCGCTTTCAAGACTTTCTGAGCCTTAACGGTAGCCCTCTTATTAATTATGCAGCGAAATCCAAGGACCTGCACGGCTGGAGCACGCCAATCTTTATTCGTGCCTTAGCTTCAGAAGGACTTGGACCTGTCCATTCAGGTGTGCTTCACAGCGTCTTTATGCATTTCCCTGGCTTTCGGGTGGTCTCGCCGATGACGCCAAGAGAGTACGATAAGGTTTGGCAGGAGTTCATGAAGTATGACGATCCGATGATTGTTAGTGAGCACAGGGAGAGTTTCCAGAACAGCGAGGAGATGGCAGACGTTGTGAACGATACTGCCGACATTACACTGTTCGCAATCTCTTCGCCGCGCTTTGCCGTCGAAGAAGCGGCGAAGATGCTCCTAAAAAAGGGTATTACCTGCAATATTGTCCACATCTTCCGGCTTAAGCCGTTTGATGTTCAAGAACGCTATTTGGAGCCATTACGCCGCTCCAAGCTTGGGCTTGTCATTGATGCCAGCTTCGAAATTTGCGGGGCCTCACGCTCCATCGCCTACGAACTGACCCACGCCTCAGGATACCCGGTCAAGGCTTTGGGGCTTCTGGACAGGACGAAGTGCCTGTGTCCGCCGTACCAAAATAAGGCGCCGGACACCCGGCAGATATATGATACTGTCAGAAATATTCTTAAATGACTATTTGATTGTTTATGAGATACAAGAGATTATGTTCAACCTAACTGAGTGGGAAACAAAAGGGAGATTTTATGCTGAAAGCTCACAGAATCCTTTTAATCAACTCTCACGTCTGGTCGAATGATTGCAATTCGGCCATGGTGGGCGCTTTGGGAGAGGAACCCTATCCGCCAATAGGATTACTGTCGATAGCGGCTTACTTACGCGCTCGCAGGTATGATGTTGCTCTGCTGGATATTCCCGCTGTTCTGAAGCGGAAACGTCGCTATGCCGAAGCGGAACAAAAGACTATGTGGGTCGTAAGTGACGCAGTTGTGGAGGAAATGGTAGCTGAGCGTGTACGTGACTTTCGGCCGAACGTGGTTGGGATTAGTTGTCTTTTTTCCGGAAAATTTCGTGGTACTGTATTTATCAGCGAGGTGGTCAAGAAAGTAGTCCCTATGTGCCCTGTCGTAATCGGGGGCCTCCATCCAACGATATTTCCGGGCGAGGTTTTGGAGCGGCTTTCCTCCGTGGATTTTGTTATTATCGGTGAAGGTGAAGAGTCTTTTGGTGATTTATTGTCATCTATATTCGAGAATCGAATACCGCTCTCTGATGTGGATGGCCTATCATATCGCGACAGTGGGGGTGTCCATATCACAGCGAAAACACGCTACATACAGGAACTCGACAGTCTGCCGCTTCCGGCGTGGGAAATGATTGATTTCGATGACTATGCTATCGATGATGAGACATGGAAAATTTTCTGGGAAAATCCGAGGGGGTATCCGTTGCGTTATCGTATGCCGCTCCTCAGCAGCCGTAGTTGTCCCATGCAGTGTCGCTTCTGCGCTATGCATCTTGTCCACGGCAAAAAAATCCGTTTCCGGTCAGTAGAACATTGTCTGAAAGAGATCGAATGGCTCTACTATGAATTCGGCGTAAACTATTTCTCTATCATCGATGACAACTTTACTTTGAAGAAGAGTCGGATTCTTGATCTAGCGAACGAAATCGAAAAGCGGAACATCAAGATGTACCTCGACGCGCCGAGTGGGATCTCCATGCACTTTTTTGACAAGGATATCTTCGAGGCCCTCAAGGTCATGGGACTGGTGAGGCTCTTCTTTGCAATAGAGAGTGGATCAGATTATATGCGCGAGCAAGTGATGTGCAAGAAGTTGAGCCGGAAAAAGATCTATGAGTGTTCCGAGCTTGTGCGTAACGAGAAGGATCTCCTAGTTCGGGCCTTCTTTGTTATCGGAATGCCTCAGGAAACGGAGGAGACACTGAAGGCAAGTTGGGATATGATCAAAGAGCTCTATATTGACGACGTCTCGATCCATTTCGCTACACCTTTCCCAGGAACGTCACTGTGCGATGAAGTAGTACAGAACGACCTGCTGGTGATTCGGTCGCAGGATGTTCTTTTTGCCGATGAGTTTCAGCAGTCTTCTGAGCAGCCTTTCATCAAGCCCTATCATCTTGAGATAAATGAGCTGATCGACTTTAAGTTTAGAGTTGAAAATCTATTCCAGCATCGTCGGAAGGAATACGGTGTCAAGAAAAACCGTTCCATCAAGCATTTGTATTGATCAGAAAAAACGCTGGAAGAAGTATATTGTATTACCAAATATAAAATAAAAAACGTTATTATTAAAACCGTTAATTACGGGTAAGCTCAAAAAATGTTTTAAGGAAACGCTAATGACTGGACCCGACATACTTATTATAAAACCTGGAAGCCAAAAAAAGATTTACGGTGAGCTGAGTTCCTACAACTTAACCGCTATTGAACCGCCCTTATGGGCTTCGCTGCTTGCCGGATACCTGCGTAAACATGGTTATGCTGTTGAGCTAATGGATGCGGAAGTAGAAGAATTGGATTATAAAGATGTAGCTGAACGGGTAAGGGATATGGCTCCGGTATTAGCCGTCATCTCGGTTTCAGGCACCAATCCATCAGCCTCAACAATGAACATGACAGGCGCCGGAGAGATCTTGCGATACACCAAAGAAATGGCGCCAAATGTCAGAACGCTTTTGCATGGATTGCATCCGTCAGCGCTTCCTGAACGAACTTTGAATGAGGAAATATTAGATTGTGTGTGCCAGGGAGAAGGATTTTACACATTGCCCAAACTTATTGATGCTCTCAAGGCTGGCGAAACCGAATTTAATATAGAGGGTCTCTGGTACAAAAAAGATGGAAAGATTAGATCGAATCCCCGTTCGCCTCTGTTTAAAAATCTGGACGATTTGCCAATGCCTGCATGGGACCTTTTGCCCATAGAAAAATATCGGGCTCACAACTGGCACTGCTTTGACAATATTAACGATAGAGAGCCTTATGGCGTTCTGTACACAAGCCTTGGGTGTCCATACAACTGCACGTTTTGCTGCATCAACGCCATCTTCGGCAAACCCGGTATCCGCTATCGTAGCCCACAAAACGTCATAGAGGAAATCGATTTCCTCGTGCAAAACTACGGGATACACAATATCAAGATCATGGATGAGCTCTTCGCCCTAAGGGAAGACCGCGTCGTGGAGATATGCGATTTGATAATAGGACGTGGATATGACCTCAACATGTGGGCCTATGCTCGGGTAAACACTGTCACACCGAGGATGCTTTCTAAAATGAAGGAAGCAGGTATCAACTGGATTGCTTATGGGTTCGAGTCCGGCAGTAAGCGGGTCCTGCAAAGCGTGAACAAGAGATATGATTTAGATATTGTAAAGAATGTTGTGAAAATGACTTATGATGCGGGACTTTATATTGGGGCAAACTATATATTTGGATTGCCGGATGATGATCTTGACAGCATGCAGGATACATTGGCGATGGCAATTGATATAAATGCAGAATGGGCAAATTTTTATTCTACCATGGCTTATCCAGGCTCGAAACTCTACGACGAGGCCATAAAAAAGAGATGGCGATTACCGGAAACATGGCAGAGCTATTCCCAGTATTCTTTTGATGGCCTTCCTCTGCCGACAAAATATCTGAGACCCGGAGAGGTTTTGAGCTTCAGGGATTATGCTTTTCATGCCTATTTTGAAAATCCGCGGTATCTTGATAAGATCAATCGCATTTTTGGAATTGAAACGGTGCGACATATTCAGGAAATGACAAAGCATAAATTAAGTCGTAACCATGTGCAATTTTAGTTTTTTATTTCAACGTACAGCATGAGAGTATGTGTATGAATTTCAAGTGGCCACTTATGGAAGACAATATTACCAGGCAAGATGTAGACACCCTTATTGACTTTCTTAAAGGAATGCCGCGGCTGACACAATCTGAAAACGTAAAGGCATTTGAGCGTGAATGGTCCGATTGGCTGGGCGTTAAGCACAGTGTTTTTGTTAATTCTGGCTCTTCTGCCAATTTCATCACCATGGCCGCAATAAAGCATTTGTACGGTATGGGAGAGGTCATCGTTCCTCCTCTTACCTGGGTATCCGATATAGTCTCAGTGCTTCAAAATGGCTTTAAGCCGGTATTTGTGGACATCAATCCCCGAACCCTTTGTATGAACGACGAGCAGGTAATAGCCAAACTTACTGACAAGACCAGGGCAGTATTTCTGACTCACGTACAGGGTTTCAATGGCTTGACAAATCGGCTCCTTGAGACGCTTGAAAAAAAGAATATTCCGCTCATTGAGGATGTGTGCGAATCACACGGGGCCACATTCAAAGGGAAAAAACTCGGATCTTACGGGTTTGTTTCCAATTTTTCCTTTTACTTTGCCCATCATATGAGCACTGTCGAGGGGGGGATGGTATGCACAAATGACAGGACTATTTATGAAACAGCTCGCATGCTGCGTTCACACGGCATGGTACGTGAGATCGAAGATAACAGTTTGAAAAAAAAATACATAAAGGAGAATCCGGATCTTAACCCGGACTTCATCTTTGCTCTTCCTGCTTACAATATGCGCAACACAGAAATCGGGGCAGTGCTCGGCAGAAGCCAGCTAAAGCGACTGGACGGAAATAATGTCAAACGGAGAAGAAATTTTGAGATTTTTCTCAATAATCTTGATCCGACCAAATACAGGATCAATTTTGATCTCGAAGGAAGTTGCAACTATGCTTTTAATTTGGTCCTAAAGAAATCTGACCCGCAGTTTCGTGACAGAGTTGAGAATGCTATGCGAAAAAGTGGAGTTGAATTTCGGCGGGGCAGTTCCGGCGGAGGCAATCAGCTCAGACAGCCTTATCTCAAAGGAATTGTGCCTGAGAAGGAGTTTGAAAATTATCCCGAAACGGAACATATCCACTTTTACGGATATTATATAGGAAACTACCCTGACCTTGAGAGGCAAAAGATCATTGAGCTTTGTATGATATTGAACGGTGTTTAGTTCGTGTCAGTTTACAGGCCAGATATTATGAAGATGTCCTAAGTTGATCAATAATCTTAGCTTCTTCAAGATGGTTTGGTGAAATACGGAGCAAAATATAATGCAAGAATTACATATATTATATTAGGATGCAAATATCACGATGCAAATCCAAGTTTTGGCTTTAGTCAAGTTGAACAGCACCTCTTGGCTTCTTTGGAAGCAACCGAATTAGCATCTTTGACCAAATTTTATCCTGACGATTTTTTATTGAAACACCATTGTCCAGGAGACCCTGAACTATTAGATTTGTGCGGCAAAATAAGGCCTGATTTGATTATTTTAAGCTGGATGTGTGGTTTAAAGTACAATCCAAAGCTGGGGGCCATAGGCAGGGATGAAAATCCTAAACTGGCAACCTTACAAATTTTGAGCGATAAAATGGGTATCCCGATCGTAGCTATGTGGTGGGATCATGTATGGGACATTCATATACTGAATGCAGAGATGCTCCGGTCCTGTATCAGGTTAAATGTTGTTGGTGATACATCGACTTTTTTTTCAAAAGTATCACACCCGGAAAAGTATTTACTGTTGTGGGGACCTCAAGCTCCACGTTTCTTTTATGATTCAAAAGGAGAAAGGGACATCCCCATCAGTTTTGTTGGTAGACTATCAAAAAAAGGGCGCAAGGAGAAAATAGCTGCCTTAAAAGAAGCGGACATAGGGTTTTACCATACTGGTGGTCAGCAGGAACACCCCATACCGTTTGAAGAAGTTGCGAGCATATGCCGACGATCTAAGATTATTGTGAATTTTTCTGCTTCGCCTTCTGGAAATCCACAGGTCGTTGCCAGGGTAATGGAGGCCACATTGTCCAGCGCAATGTTGTTAGAGGAAGATAACCCTGAAACGCGAAGACTATTCGATCCCATGGTCGATTATGTGCCTTATAAAGGGGTCGATGATTTAGTAGAAAAGGCGCGGTATTACCTTGAACATGAAGATGAACGGGCGGCTATTGCGGAGAGCGGATGTCAAAGGGCTACTGAAAATTACAACAATGTGGTCTTTTGGAAAACTGTTTTCAACCGTGTATTCCCTAATCAGTGGGAAAGTGTTCCGCGCTTAGCTTCAACGTCTCCTATTAGCACAGCAACGCTTAAACCGAAACATGTTTACAGAAAAGCCGAGAGTAAAAGGCCAGTGGTATTGGTTAGTGAAAAAGAAGCGGAAGTCAGCATACTTATCCCCACATTAAACCGATCAGACTTTTTGATCAGGGCATTGAGTTATTATGGCAAGGTCGGATTCAAAGGCTGGATTTGTATCGGTGATTCAAGCGATGTTCAGCATAGTGAAAAGATTAAGAGTATTGTCCATGCGTTGGAAGATAAGCTGAATATTATCTATACATATTTTCCTAAACCGCCTTTTAATATCCAAATGTGTTTTAAAAAACTGGTTGAAACTGCTCCAACCCCTTATGTAGTTTATTCCGGCGATGATGATCTTTTGATCCCGTCTTCACTTGCTCGATGTGCCGCATTTTTGGAAGACCACCCGGAATACATTGCTGCCCATGGGTTGCGAATAGCGTATAAGTTAAGAAATGGGGGTGAGTTCGGTGAGATAGAGCATATTCACTATGTGCAGCAACATATCTGGGAATCTGAAAAGGCATCAGAAAGGTGGGTCGGCTACGTCAGGCATGCTATTTCAACCCAGTATTATGTCCATAGGAAAGAGATATGGAAAAGAATATATCAAAATACTGCGTCTGTGCCGAGTTTTTATCTTGGGGCGGAATTTCTTCCGTGCAGTCTCACCGCTATCCTCGGCAAGGTAAAACAATTAGAGTGTTTGTCTACATTGTTTCAAATCCAGGATAATATTCGGTCCGTTGGCTGGTTCTTTGACATTGCCGTACATCCCGATTGGTCCCAATCTGTTCAAGGGCTGAGACATAGTATTGTCGAGGCATTGATGCAGCAGGACGGGGTTAATGAAAAGATTGCACAAGAAATATTTGACAGAGAGTTCTGGCATCATATTAAATCCGTTCTTACTTGGCAGTATCAGAAAAAATATGGTGATCTCAGACCCGGCGAAATAGCGGTTTCCTTCAACTTGACTGATTCTTGTCAGAGCGTTTACACCTTGATTACTCATCCAGGCTGGTCGGATTCTATTCGAGCAATACGTGCTAATGGCATTAAAGCAATTGCTCAGAATAATGGTGTTGATATTGAGAAAGCCCCAGAAATATTTGAGAGAGGGTTATGGTTCTATTTATTACTGCATCTTAACAAACAATATCAGGGAAAATACGGGGTTGAGCAGCCTGCTAATCAAGCAGACAGAGGCCAAAATATTTCCCGTGATTATGGTAACTTGCTGTCATTAGAAAATCTTTTAAATCCCGAATCTCCCTTTCATAAAGATTTTATGCCTGCATATCAGATCGTTACCAAAGCCTATCCCGGATCGATGTCTATAGATGGCCGATTAATTAAAAAAGCGATTGCGCTAAATGAGCGGGGTGAAAAACTTTTCAATAAAGGCGATATTGACGGCGCATTAACTGCCTTTACAAAAACCATGGAGATAAATCCAAACTATGCAATAGTGTACAACAACCTTGGTGTATTGTACTGGCAGGCCGGAGAGGTTGAAAAAGCTGTTGACAATTTTGTAAGGGCGTTTGAAATCAACCCAAATGATAGGGATACGATCGTAAATTGCGGCGAAATTTTTAAGTCATTGGGAAAAATTGCAGATGCAAAGAAAATCTATTTAAACTATTTGGAAAGCAACCCCAATGATGAAGTCATCGCTATCGCTTTGGAAAATCTTCTATAGATATTGGGGACGTATTAAACTATTAAACTTGATTTACACCTGGGGATGTGTTATTCGAGCTGAATACCGAGAAAATCACGAATAGATGCTCCGGGAGCCCTTCACCACATCATTGCCAGGGGTATTGAAAGAAGGCGAATATTTGAGAACAATGCCGACAGGGATAAATTTCTTGAGCCGACTCGGTAATATTCTCTCAGATACCCAAACAGCCTGCTATGCGAGACCTTTGCACAACCTGCCAAAAAAATTGTCAGATAGAAAGTCACAAGATGGCCCATTGTTGACTTTCGAGAAAAGAGGGTGCAAAAGAGTCTTCGATCACAAAAAATAGAGCAAAAAGTGGAATATCCTACTGAAAATAATAGACAAGTGGATAACAATATAGTATGGTTCTCCTCAACTTATAAAGGCGGTGACAGATGAGTGAGGAGGAGAAACACGGGGAGCATATGACGTTCAACATATTTTGAAGGACAAAGTTATCGGCAAGAGCGTAATCCTTTTAAGAAAAATTCAAGGGTTTCAGAAGAAGGTTGGAGCGGGTGGGTTAACACTTGAAAAAATCGATTATTTCTAAGAGAAAACTTTCGATATCAACTATATCTTTTTGAATTATTTCATAAACAATTTTCAGATCAACCTTTTCATACTCATGGATGATAATATTTCGGAATCCTACCATAGCAATCATCTTTTCGCTTAAATCACGGGGGATAACGCCCTTGTCCCCAAGAAGGTAAAATATTTCGGAAAAGCTTCCGGGAATCCCCCAACCTTCATCGGAAATAATATGACTTCCTAAATCGATACATCCCTGGATGCCCAACTGAAGGTTATGCAAGATGATATCTTGTGTGTTTACATCATTCAGGAATTCTTGAAGGGAAATATGGCCATGTTCTTTTATCCTGGAAAGGTAATACCGGATACGGGATATTTTTCTTAAGACTATAGAACGATTAACCACGCCTTTCCTCCCTCATAGCCTTGATCATTCCTTTCTGCATGATACTTTCATGATATTTAAAATCAAGGTAGTCCACTAAACGTCTGCTCTTGAACAATGTGTGACAGGCTGGATCTTTTTCCAGGATCAATTGACCATACTTTAAAACCTGAAAGGTCAATAACTCTCCTGCTTCTTTTAAGAATATAATATCGATCTCCCTTTTTAAAAATTTGGAAAGGTCAACGTAATATTGCTTTCTTAATTGGTAGCTTTGGGCAGGGGTTAATGGAGTTGTCAGAATCGCAAGATCAATGTCACTTAAGAGAGTATCTTTTAGAAGGGGAAAAGAGCCGAATAGATAAACGGCTACTACTTCAGGGCGTTCAGAAAAGTAGCTTGACAGGCGTTTTTTAATCTCACTCAATTTTATCTCTTTTTCATAAACCTGATCAGACATTTCTATCTCCCCGTAGCAACCGTGTATATTAGGAATACAGGTTTGTCAAGGGGAGAGGGGCCTTAAGTTAATCTCTCTTAAGGGAGAGCTTTATCACAACCTGCCAAAAAATGTCAGTTAGAAAGTCACGAGATGGTCTATTGTTTACCTTCGAGAAAATAGAGCAAAAGAGTCTTCAAGCATCGAAAAAATATAACAAAAAATGGCATATCTTAATTGAAAATACTAAGTGACAAAAAAATGTCGGCCAAGGACCATATTGTCCTTTTCAAGAAAAGGTCTCATTCTTTCGAGCAATCATTGGAATACTTTTTGCGTTAAATTCTTTGTTGAAACAGAAGATAAACGATTTCTACTGTTTTAAGAAAAGAGATTTGGGCAACAGCTAATAAAGACCGCCCCTGGGATGAGAGGAGAAGATCGTTAAAGGTATGGAATATTCACCACAACAGGCACTCCCTGAACAGTTTTCTATGACCACTCTGGAAAAAAATTTAGCAGCTTTAGCTAACGTCGATGAGAATTTATTTCAGCGGATATGTTTGCCCGTCGACGGGTCCCACATCCATTTTTTAAACGGCGGGGAAATTCGCTACCAGAGGCATCGAACCCTATTTCCCTTCGCCATCAACAGGGAAGATATGGAAAGTTCATTGGGGGATATTGACTCCGCAAAAAACATATTCGTCTTCGGCATCGGCCTGGGGGAACAACTCGATCTTTTGCTTGAGCGATGCGTGGCCAGGATCACAGCCTGGGATCGTGATCCTTGGCTCATCCGTTTGGTACTGATGCAGAAAGACTACTCACAGCATTTCCGTTCAGGCCGCCTGAAATTGTCTATGGGTATCGATATCCTGGACATATCCGGAGCGACCAGAGATTGCCTGGTCATACATCATCCCCTCCTGCGCTTGATTTATAAAAATGAACTAGAATTGTTAGAAGGCAAGGCAAAAGAAAAACGGGCCATCATCTATTCGGAAAATCTTTTCGCAGACGACGTGGGCAAGGCACTCGAAGAATTGGGCTTCTCCCTTTACACGCTGAATATAAAAAAGCTATCACTTGAAGAAATGGAGACGACCATCAGGCGTTTCAAGCCGCAGGTGTTTTTTGCCATCAATTATACAAATGGCCTCGCGGAGATCTGCCACAGGAGTAACGTCGATCTGGTTTGCTGGGAGGTAGATCCGGCGACAGACCGCCTTAAATCGTGTAAGACATCGACAGATAGAGCCCACATGTTTACCTACCGCAAGGCCAATGTATCGGAATTTGTCAGGGCCGGATTCAAAAACGTTGAGCATCTCCCCCTTGCCGCCGACACTGAAAAAAGGTCACCATTACAACTTTCACCTGAGGAACAAAACAGTTATGGCGCTTCATTGTCTTTTGTCGGATCGAGCATGATCGACAATGCAAATTCCTGCAGGGACATCTTTCTTTCATATTACAAGGTTTATCGGGGTGGTTCTACCGATGCGGTAGAAGAGGCAATGCGTTTTCTGGAAGAAGTCCTGTCGGTGCAACGGAATGATTTTTCGAGTTATGTGATCCCAGATCTTCTACGTGCACATTTCCCGGACTTCATTAGCTATCTTTTGGATCTTCGTGGTGCCCATGATCCATTCATGTTGGTGGGTGAGATTGCGGCGGCGGAAAAGCGAATTAACTACCTTGCCAGGTTAGGTAACGTTGATATGAAGGTTTGGGGGGACGAGGGATGGCGGGCGATAGAGCAATATGGAGTTAAATATATGGGAAGTGCCGGTCATACCTATGAGATAAACAAGATTTATGGTGCATCCTGTATCAATATAGATATAAGCAGGCTTTACCAGATGGACATTACCCCGATGCGGATTTTTGATATTATGGCTTGCGGTGGTTTCGTTTTAGCCGAATATAGCCGTGAGCTCGATGAGATCTTTGAGATAGGCAGGGAGGTAGAAACCTATCGCACGATAGATGAACTGGTCTCCAAGGCAGATTATTATCTGGATCACAGAGCCGAGGCGCTGGAGATTGCCGAGCTGGGCAGGGAGGCCGTGTGCAAAAATCACATGATATCCATGAGAATGAACCACATGCTAAATACCATTCCCCATCCCGTTTTATCTCCTCCCAATGAGGAAAGGGAAAGATGCAAGACCTGATCTATATGGTAATCCCTGTGGGTCTTAACTTTGGCTGGGGAATTTGTGGAAAATACTTAACGCTTGAGATGTGCAAGTTAGCGGATGTTGTTTTCATTACGGAGAAATTCACTTTAGAGAATATCGGAGATTTGAACCATTATTTCATCTTAAAAAAGTTAGTGCCATCGCAGGGGATGCTGAACAGTCTCATGCAGGATGATGATTTCTTTCACTTTGACAAGCCGGTCATACAGGCAATTCAAAGTAATAATTTACTCCCCTCTTTCATCAAAGCAAGATCGCCAAGGAACATCGGATACACTTTTTTTGAATACAACATCCTCAGAGAAAATATTGAAATGGCGAAAGACTATTACGACGTTATAGTAACGGGTTCCTCGTGGTGCGAGAAAATATTGAACAGTCATGGTTTGAAAAATACAAGGACTATAATTCAGGGTGTGGACCCTGACCTCTTTAACAATGACAAATCGGACAAAGAGCTTTATAAAGATAGGTTCGTAATCTGTTCCGGAGGCAAGTTAGAACTCAGAAAGGGCCAGGATTTAGTTATGAGGGCTTTTAAGGTGCTCCAGGATAAGTACGATGACGTTTTATTGGTGAACTCCTGGTATAATCATTGGGACCAATCCACCGCGACCATGTCTCTTTCCCCATATATCCATTTTGAGATGCCCAAAGGCGACTATTTTAGGGCCGTTAATCATCTCCTAATAAGAAATGGCATAGATCCTGAGAAGGTAGTAACCCTTCCCCCGAAGCCATATGCGGAAATGCCGGAGGTTTACAGAAACACTGATCTGGGACTCTTCCCTAACAGGTGCGAAGGGGGGACGAATTTGGTTTTGATGGAATATATGGCCTGCGGGAAGCCAGTAGTTGCATCCTATTCTTCTGGCCACAAGGATATTCTAACGAGAGAGAATTCCCTGTTGGTCGAAACACTCCGGTCGTTTAATATTCAAGGAAGAGATGGCAATCTGTTTGCTGAGTGGGATGATCCTGATCTTGATGAACTTATCTCAAAACTCGAATGGGCATATCTAAATAGAGATCAGTTGCACAATATTGGAAAAAAAGGCGCGGAAACAATATCATACTTAACGTGGAAAGAATCTGCTAAGCAGTTTCATGGCCTTGTCTTCGGAGGGGGTGAATAGGGGAATGTTTGCAAATTATGAAAGTCTTGGCGCCTATTTAAAGAAATTGAGGGACGAGATATATCCTGAACCAGAGTCCGATCTTCATAACGAGCTAACCCAAAAAGCGATTGAATTTTTTGTCAAGCCGATTGGAAAGGATATCTGCAAGGTTCTGGATGTTGGATGTGGGCAGGGAATTGCACTTAAGAGATTTTATGACTTAGGTCTGGACGCGATAGGAATCACCTTGGGGCGTGAAGATTTTGAGGTGTGTGCGGAAAAGGGCTATCAAGTGAAAATCATGGATCAATCTTTTCTCGATTTTGAAAGAGACACCTTTGACCTCATTTGGGCAAGACACTGTATTGAACACAGCGTTATGCCGCTGATAACCCTGTTTGAATTTAATAGGGTCTTGAAAAAGGGGAAATACCTGTACCTTGAGATGCCGCAGCCAGAAGGTATCCACGTCAATAACGCGAATCATTACTCTCTGTTTGGCCCAAAGGGGTGGAAGCACCTTTTATCAAAAGCATCTTTTGAAATCATTCAAGATGGCCGATTTAATTTCACTCTTATTGACGGAACGCCCGATGAATATATGGTGTTCTGGAATAAGAAAATTGACGATATATTGATTTAGATGATATGTAAAACACATCCATGCGTTTCTTAGCTGTCAACAAAAATGTAAAAGCCAACATTTACGGTCAGGATTATCGGCTAAAACCTTTAGACCCACGAACCGAAAATTTGGAAGACATTCTTGCTACAGATGATTTTTCAGCATCTGAACTTTTTGCAAGACACAGGGACATTTTACGTGTGGTCAATTTTGATTCAACCAAACTTAAAGGCTTTCCACGCATTATAAATAACTTAAGTGACCTTCAAAGAGGGGGCACAATTCTGATCATGCGTAATGGGGCTATTGGCGATCACGTCTTATTTCTTCCGGTCCTTCGTACCTTCAAAAAATTATTTCCTCCTGACTCGGTAATCTGGCTTTCCACACAAAAGGAAAAGCACCCCATTTTTTATAACAATGATAATATCAACAAGCTATATCCCATGCCTTTAAGATTAGATACTTTGCTGAAGGCAGATTACCTGATTGATTTCTCGGGGAGAGACGATCAATACGAATTCACACATCTTCATTTGACAGATTATTTTTTAAATTATTTACAGATTGATTATAAAAAGATCAAAAATAAAAACCCCGCAATGAAATGGGACCAAAGCAGATCGCCCATAATTGGCAATTTGTTTCAAGATGTCAGGAGACTCAACCCGAATAAGCCGTTAATCCTGTTGAACTGGAAGGCCAGCAGTCCTCTAAGGAACCTTCCTCCTGAAAAACTACTCTTCCTTGTCAGGCGCTTTCAGGACATACTTTTTGTAATAGCTCAACCTGAAGAATTCGCAGAAGATACGGAAAAAATTGTTGAAAAGTATGGTAATAATATTTTTGACTGCAGTTCCGATATGACCTCCCTTGAAGACTATATTGCAGCCATAGCCAACTGCGATGCCGTTGTATCAACGGATACGGCAACCGGTCATCTTGCCGAAGCCCTTGGAAAGCCGAGTCTTACTATTTTTGGCCCGATCAGCGACGATCTGCGAATCCGGTATTATAATAAAGCATACGCTATACGGGCGGAATATTCAGGCAAAACCTGCCGATCTCCCTGCGGCCTCGGCAAAAGCGATAAAGGATGTGCGGAATCTCATCTCCTGGGAAGCCCTTACAGCCCATGTCTTCTATCAATACCTGAAGAGAAGATATATCAGCGTTTTAAGGAGTTTCGTGACGATGCTCTGAGGAATTCACAGGGAAACTCACGAAGGAAAATTGGAGTAATGGACGTCACTTGACACACGTCCATGGCATTAGAACTTAAATTATCTTAGACATCAGTGAAAGTGAATGAATACAATGGCAAAGAAAAAGATCAGAAAAAAGATGGATAAAAGAGTTAAGCAGACAGCAGTCTCAAAGGATTTTTCCACGATTTCCGCTTGTATGATAGTAAAAAATGAGGAGGAATTTTTACCTCAATGCCTGGAAAGCATAAAAGATTATGTTGATGAGATCATCATTGTTGATACAGGTTCGACGGACAGAACGGTCGATATTGCCAAGAGCTATGGAGCCAAGGTCTATCACCATCCGTGGGAAGATGACTTCAGCAAACACCGAAATCAATCTATTTCTTACGCCACTTCAAATTGGGTATTTATTATTGATGCGGATGAAGTCCTGGAGAGAGACGGTGGTGAAGTAATGAGGCAAGTAACAAAAAATGACACTGTTGACAGTTATTTTGTTGTAATCAAGAGTATGTACAACCAGGGGATTGGAATGGCATCTCATAACTCCGTACGTCTTTTTCAAAATGGCAGGGGAATTCATTATGAAGGAAGAGTGCATAACTTAATTGTGGGTAATAAAAAAAGCCTTATATGTCCCATTTACCTCATCCATTACGGCTATGATCTGGGAGAGGAAATAAATGAAAAGAAATTTGAAAGGACTGCAAACTTACTCAAAAAGGAGATAGAGGAGAACCCCGAACATCCCAGGGCACACCACTATCTGAGCGCTTCCTATCTTTCTACAAAGGCCTTTGATATGGCTATCAAAGAGGCATTGACAGCCATTGAACTATCGGAAAAACATAATCATAATGATTTCTTATATCTCTGGTCACACTTTATTGCCGGGTTTTCTTATATAAATACAGGGAGATATGATGAGGCTGAAGCAATTTCCTTGGGGGCTCTTGCAAAATATCCTGACCATCTCGACTCCCATTACCTCCTTTCACAAGTCTATCTCGAAAAGAAACAGTGGGACAAGTTTTTCACACATTCCAATAATTATTTCCGACTCCTGGGAGAGGTCGAAACCAACCCTGGTAAATTTGGGCCTATGGTAAACAACACATTTAACCACAGGTGGAAGGCTCACCTGTTTTCAGGCTATGCTTTCCTTGAAACAGGAAACGATAAGAAGGCAAAAGGCGAATTTGAATCGGCAATTGAACGTACGCCGGACAAGGGTGAATGCTACTGGTTAATGGGAAGATATTTTAAAGAAAAAAACAGATTTGACGAGGCAAAAGGATATTTTTCCATGGCCCTTGAATACAAACCGGAAGATAAAAATATCCTCCTTGACAAGGCTTCTGTCTGCAGGATTCTGGAAGACAGCGAAGAGGAGGGGCGTATCCTTGAGAGACTCCTTGACCTCGGTTATGATGATACAGACGTCTTATTTTCTCTTGCCAACCTGCATCTGCGTGAAGGAAGGTACAGAGAATCCATTGAGCTATACGAGAGGATTCCGGAGTCCGACAAGAGTCATCCGGGCGTTATGATAAATATAGGCCTCGCCTGGAGAAAATTGAACCGTTCCGGGGAGGCCATAGGTTATTTGAATGAAGCTGTCAAAATATCCCCTTTTTCTATAGAGGCCAACTCCAACCTTGCCTATGCCTATTATGAAAGTATGGATTTCGAATCAGCCCGTAAAATGTTCCTTAAAGTATGCCGGATAGATAACGATCTTGAAGACATCCACCTACACCTGGCAGTAATATACCTGAGAGACGGTGAAATTGAATCGTGCGTCACGGAGTGCGATAATGTCTTACGTATTTTAGATTTGCCGAGAAATGAGGTAATAAATGAAATCTCCGATATCCAAAGACAGTTTATCAAGATCGGAAACAGGTTCAAAGCTCTGGGAAAAAGCCATCTGGTTTCTCTGGCCTTCAGCATAGCAGGCGAACTAACCTCCGCATAACTCCGCTTGAGACTGCCCGCCTTAAGACCTTCCGCATGCCCTTCGAAAAAATCCTAAAGTAAATCCCTCCTTTTTCCGATAAAACAGCTAAATTTGAGAATAAAGTCAGTTCAATTCATGAAGAAAGGAGGGAGGTGAATAGTAAAGAGTAAGCAGTAAGACCTTAAAATTTCTTGGCAAGGATGCCAAAAAAAACAGATGTCAGATGTCAGAGATCAGTAGTCAGTAACAAGTGACAAGTGACCATTGACAAACGACAACAATTCAATCAAGGAGGATAAGACTATGGGACTTAGAATTCAACACAACATCGCGGCGATGAACGCTCACCGCCAGTTGACTATTGCTGATTTTGGGCTGAGCAAGTCTCTTGAAAGGCTTTCATCTGGTTATCGGATCAACCGTGCGGCCGATGATGCCGCAGGCCTTGCAATTTCGCAGCAATTCAGGGCGGATATTGCCAGTTATAGAGTAGCATCGAGAAATGCCACAGAGGCATCGTCCTTGCTTCAGGTGGCAGAGGGCGCCATGGATCAGATCGGCAACATGCTTACCAGGCTCAAGGAATTGGCCACCCAGGCCTCTTCGGCAAACGCAGGCTCGAACCTCTCGAAGATTAACGCAGAGGGTAACAAGCTGATCGATGAAATTGACCGTATTGCAACTTCCACTGAGTATGCGGGAACAAAGCTTATTAATGGAACCTTCGGTGTTACAGTAAGTGGCGGCACTCTGGGTATTAGTGCAAGTGAAGGTGTTGTTGGCGCTTCAGGTCTGAAAGCAGCAGAAACATATACTGTTGGGATTGCTGCGGATGGAAGTGATTTCGCGGTAACCGTGACCACGGGAGACGGTTCTCAGACTATTAATGGTGTAGTTGACCCTACCGGCACCAATACGTCTGAAGTCTATTTCAGCGCTTTCGGCTTGACCCTTGAATTCAACGCGAACCTTGATACGGGGACTGCCGGAACAATTGTAGCTACAAATACTGGAAACTCCAAATTCCAGATAGGCGCAGAAAATGAAGATGATAACCGGATTGCTGTTGCAATAGGCAATGTCAAAGGAGTCGACACCGATGGTCTTAACCTGACCAAGGAGCAGCTTTTGAGCGCTACCGATGCACAGAAGTTCCTGACAACCCTGGATACAGCGATTGGCAGCATGGCCGATGCAAGGGGCGATATCGGTGCCTACATGAACAGGCTGTCCTATGCTTCATCCAACCTTGCTGCGACCATTGAAAATGTGCAGGCAGCGGAATCGGTCATCCGTGATGTGGATATGGCGGCTGAGATGATCAACTTTACCAAGAACCAGATTCTGCTCCAGGCCGGCACGGCCATGCTGGCACAGGCGAATATGGCGCCACAGCAGGTGCTGGCGTTGTTCGGATAATAAAATTCTGCTTACAGGATTTTATGAAACGCAGCTTCGCTGCTTTTGAAAACAGAAACATACAATTGCAAAACCCCGCTTTCCGGAAGGGATGCGGGGTTTTTCTTTTTTAAAGCGGGGGGACACGGATACAGATATTTTTTTCCATGACATGATTAAGAATACGATAATAAGGCTGTTCTTAATATTGTTAAAGTCGTAGAGATTTCGCAGTTGAGTTAGACAGGATTTACCCCAGTACGATCGTTCCGACCTACGGGGCAGGCAGGATTTGTTGGATTTCCTGTTTTCTCAGTTTCCTGATGAAACCGAGAAAAGCCAATCCGCCTTCGGCGGAAAGAGCCTATGTTGTTTTAGCGAATGTTCCAAACGAAGGTGGTATGTACTTAGAGTGACAACCCCTTGAAAATTAACAGCGTTGCCTTTGCTCGACCAGCTTTTTCCTCGTGGCTACGCGGATACCGCTGCAAGGCAGTGCATCTGGTAGTCTCACTCTTGCCGCTTTCAGGAGTTGACTAACCATTGATCGGGGTTGCGGTATCTTGTTGCAGCTGGACCTGCCATTTACCACCATCTCGGTCGCACACAGTGTCGTAAGTTCTTTGATCCCTTCTTCAAGAGCAAGCCTTTCTCATCTGTCCCACGGTTAACCAGTTCCTCCATAAGCTGGAAAATAAGGGTAGATTTACCGGCTCGCCGGATTCCGATCAGAGCCAGTATTTGTCTGTCCGGAATAAAATAGCTTATCTCCGGCAAGGATAATGGCGGAACCGTATCTTGGGCTAGATTAACACCGCCCCATATATTCCAGTCTTTCAGTACATCGATTATTTGGAGAGAAGACAACATAGCCTTTGGCCATCACAGTGGATAATATGTCAACGTTTCCCCCCTTTTTCACTGTAATCTAAAGTGATCGGTTCCAGGTTCAGGGTGTCGTCTTTATTGAGGCATCATCTTTTGATATCAGGCACTTAAACGATGTCAGAAGGAATCGAAATCACTGTCCGCTTTCCGGGGATGGAGGCGGTATTTATCTTGACATGACCGTCAGGACGATATATGGTACTACCGAATGTCAGATCGAAAGGGGGTATTAAAGGTGAGGACCAAGAGAAAGATAAGTGTCACGGTTGATACAGAAATCCTCAAAGCGATTGAGGAAGCATCCAGGACCTATGATATGGCTAAGAGCCATCTGGTTCAAGAAGCATTTAGTTTGTGGCTTAGGAAGAAGACCGAGGAGTTGATGGCTGATGGGTATGCTGAAATGGCTGAAGAGGATAAAAAATTTGCAGAGCTTTCATTTGATGCCCAAAGGGAGATCCTGTCATGAAAGATTTTCCGAGGCGCGGTGAAGTATGGCTGGTTAATTGGAATCCTGCTAGGGGAAGTGAACAAGCCGGGAGGAGGCCTGCCGTGGTTGTTCAAAATAACATAGGCAACGAGAAAGCACCTACCACTATCGTGGCCGCAATTTCGAGTTCAGTGAAGATCTTTCCCATAAACGTTAGAGTTGACCCGCCTGAAGGTGGACTAAAACACCCTTCGATTGTGAAGACAAGCCAGATTCTTACTGTCGAAAAGGGCAGGCTGGGAAAGAAGCTGGGCAAACTTAGTAAAGAAAAGATGCACAGGGTAAACGAGGCAATTAAATTGAGTTTGGACCTTGTATGATTGTTTTTTTGTGTCTCCTGATACTTCTCAAAATCCGCCGCCCAAAAAACGAAGTGCCGATCATCGTGACGGCGCTTCGTACGCTCTCGCACCCACCGCCGTGAATTGCCGGCAAACTCAGCGGCCGGTGGATCTGGGTTTGTTTCTTGCTCTGGAGAATGAATTGCGACTGCTGGAAGCCGGCATCCGCCGGACAAATCAAAACCTGGAGAAATTTGAAATGCACCTGAGCAGATAATAAAATCCTGCTTGCAGGATTTTATGAAACGTAGCTTCGCTGCTTTAGTCCGATTAACAACATTTAAACGCAAGGCAAAACCCCGCTATCCCAAAATGGGAGGCGGGGTTTTTTGTTTGTTTAGAAAGGATCAACCGGATGATGGAACTCTGGGTTCTCTACTTTCCCTGCCAACCCTACGCTATAAGTTCTGCTATACTCACGTTAAGTCCAGTTGCAATTCTAGAGAGAGTTTCAATATTGGGATTTGTTTTTCCGTTCTCCAACCTGGACAGATTTGGCCTTTGAATTCCTGTCATTTCTGAAAGTTGTACCTGAGTTATCCCTCTTGATATGCGTATTGCTCTAACCTTTTTTCCTGCCATCTTCCCTTTTTCCAATGATTTTTGCTCTACCTCCTTGTATTTCCAACTTTTCTTATAAAATTCATAATTAGGTTCACAGTGATGCAGTATCAAATCTGACATGACCTCCATTTTCTTTCCGGATGCAAGCTTTACAATGAATCCAAAGCCGTATAACGTAATCCTCACGCTGACTATTTTTGAACCATCATCCTGTTTTTTTAAATGTTTTCTGGGGCATAAGTATTTGTTTCCGTTATTGAAGACTACGCTGAATGCTTTTGCCTCCTTTACATATGTAACCTTTTTCAATCGTTCATCTTGTTCCAAAAGAGTTTTGTTCACGGCCTCAACAACTCGTGGATATACGTTGGGAGGAAACTGCTTCCTAAAAAGTTTTCTGTCATTTTGATCGGTTATTGTAATGACATGTCCCATAATCTTTCATCCCTTTTTCTTGTATTTTCTTGTATCCTAAGAATTCTAATCCCCTCTTCATGACAGACGTTATCTCAAAATTGCCCATCATTTGCTGATTTTCAATATCCCATTTTCCGACCAACTTTCTATCTTTGAATATGTGAACATGTCGTGGGGCATGATCTCAAACACAGTCGACAAAAAGATGATTCCGATATTTCTTTTTCCCCATGTTTTCAATGTATCATTTGTGATAACAGTCTGTCAAGTCCTGTTTCTTGTGGCACGGTTCCGTCAAAGTCCGTAGGTTCGTGAATGATTGCTCGATATTACAGAAAAGATTAACCGCAGACGTTTGCAGACCCCGTAGGATCCCGGACCTACGGGGCCCCGATAACGGGATCTCCGCTTGGCTCCGACAGGCCTGACCGGACATAAGTGCCTATCCGCCTAGCGGCGGATATAAAATGAGTATTATAGAGGGGCTTTGAGAGAAAATGAAGCTTGGTGTAGGCCTTGACCGCAAGGGTTTAAAAGCTCTGAATATGCCCGCAGGGCATGGCGGATAATGCCTCCGCCAGGTCGGCGGAGGTATTGGCCTGCGTAAGTCGGCGTCCGTCTGCGGTTCCGGTAGAGTTTGTGCCGGTCAAGAGATTTGTTTTGATTCTTGTTTATTGCGCTTTTGTGTTGAAATTGGTATAAGGAGATGAGGTCAGGTCTACGGGAGGTGTGCGATGGCTGAAGCTGCAGTCGAACATAAGGTTGACAGGCTGGAAGAAGCCCTGATGGAGATGGCTTACCAGTCGAGAAAGACAGATATGTCGCTGGAAAGGCTTTCTCAAGAAATGAGAGATTTTAAGGATGAGATGCGTGTGTTCAAGGACGAAATGAATAGGCGATGGGGGCAACTGGCAAACAGACTAGGGACATTGGTAGAAGACATTGTGGCCCCCGGCGTGCCCTCCGCTGTTGAGAGAGCATTTGGTTTTGAAGTGGAGGACCTCATTATCCGCCGGCGCAAAA
>Ga0209986_10000021_pt1 | contig 122868 bp, 89 predicted proteins | sample BlataG_FD_183168 | JGI IMG/M metagenome (GOLD analysis project Ga0209986, IMG submission 183168) | Deep subsurface microbial communities from Black Sea to uncover new lineages of life (NeLLi) - Black_00105 metaG (SPAdes) (version 2) | ecosystem: Environmental > Aquatic > Marine > Oceanic >...
CATTTACTCACAGAAGCAGGAAAGCGGTCATAACTGCTCTAATATGTAATCTTGGTATTGCTATCTTCAAGCTTGTAGCTGCTTTATTTAGCGGCTCATCTTCGATGCTGGCGGAGAGTTACCATTCAATATCTGACACCTTTAATCAAGTTCTTCTTCTTTATGGATTGAAAAGGAGCAGGAAAGCTCCTGATGACCTCCATCGTTTTGGACATGGAAAAGAGCAGTTCTTCTGGTCTTTTATGGTAGCAGTTATCTTATTTGGTATTGCCGGGACATTATCTATAAGAGAAGGATATCATAAGTTTCTAAGCCCAGAACCAATCAGTCATATTGGCCTGGCTTATCTGGCCATTGCTGTTGGGGTGATATTTGAGAGTTATGCCTTAAGTATTGCAGTTAAGAACATTAAAAAAGAGATGAGAAATGAGCAGTATAGGAATCTATTTGAAGCGATAAAGAACAGCAAAGATCCAACAACACTGACCGTATTTTTTGAGGATTCGCTGGCTATAACCGGTCTTTTGATTGCAGCAGTTGCAATTACTCTGGTAAGCATTACAGGAATCTTAATTATAGATGCAATCGCTTCAATTTTAATCGGAGTTTTGCTTATGGTTTTTGCATTTTTTTTAGCCAATGAAACAAAGAAGTTATTGATTGGTGAGGCAGTAACACCTCTCAAAAGGAGAGAAATTCTGAAGACAGTCAACTCCTTTAAAGAAGTAAAAAAAATAATAAGCTTAAAAACAATGCATCTCAGCTCAGATGAGGTGCTGGTTACACTTGAGATTAATTACAGGGATGACCTAATTGTTGATGAGCTTGAGAGGATAAATGACAGGATTGAAAAAAAGATAAAAGAGATTTTACCAAATGCTAAAGTATATTTAGAGGCTGAAAGCAGATAATCAAGAATATATGCAAAAAATTCCGAAAAGTATTATCTTTAAAATAACTTGCTTCTTTAGTAAAAATATCTGATAATTAGCACTCTTGAGCGTTCACTTCTTTTAATTTAGCTCAAAAAGCGGTGTTTCGTTTGAGGAAGAGTTTTATATTTTTTGATGAGGTGTATTATGGCGGTACAGATTTATGCTGGTAACCTGGCCTACAAAATCTCAGAAGACACGCTGAGAGAACTTTTTGAAAAGTACGGTGAAGTTACATCTGTGAAGATTATTAAGGATCGTGAAACAGGAAGGTCAAAAGGATTCGGATTTATTGAGATGACCAAAGAAGAAGATGCTGAGAAAGCTATCCAGAAGCTTAATGGTTCCGATGTGGAAGGTAGAAATTTAAAGGTCAATATTGCCAGACCGAGAGAGAGAGAGTTTTAGTTATTTTATTTCTTTGTCTTTTATTCTAAGCCTTTAAAATACCTCCTTAGTTTGAAATTCAAATAATGAGTATTTCTCTGCCTTATTTTTGATTCTGTTTGTAATTTAGAGAGGGATATAAATTCAGGGATGAGATTAATGGAAAGGAAAATCCCTAATTTTATGAATTTCACGTTATTGCTCATTGACTATAAATTTTTCCTTTGTTATATCTCATTTAAGAGAGAAATTTGCGGGAAATGAGACATGTATGCCTTTTTGGATAAATTCTTTTTTGTTTTTCATTCGTCACTGATTCTTTTCAATCTTTTCGGATGGATCTGGAAAAAAACAAGAAAAGCCAATCTTATTGTTTTGTTAATGACAGCCTTTTCCTGGTTTATTTTGGGAATATGGTATGGTTTTGGTTTCTGTCCTTGCACAGAATGGCACTGGCAGGTGAGAGTGAAACTTGGATATTACGACATGCCGTCTTCTTACACAAAGTTCCTGATTGATTCCCTAACTGGTGCGGATGTAAATGCGAAACTGGTTGATATTTTTGCCCTTTTGTTTCTTTTACTGGCTTTGTTGGCATCGGTTTTGACAAATGTAAGGGATTGGAGAAAAAAACAATCTAATAAAAAGGAATATAGATACCGATAAAAAGGGATCTGCCGAAGATAGAATATCTATTTTTTTTGGTAGAGTAGTCATCGCTGTATTCGTACCTTGAAATATTCTTGTTATTAAAGACATTTGTCAGGCCAAAATAGATAACAATTAATCTGTTTTGAAAATTAAAGGTTTTACTTCCGTTAATATCCATTCTTTGATAAGAAGAATATCTTTGGCTGTAAGGCTCTCCCCATAGAGGTAAATAGACCTGATTTTCTTCGTCCCATTCTCTACCTGCCAGAGGGCTAAAAGGCAAACCCGAGGCAAAGGAGTATCTTATGCCCAGGGAAGCGCTATTAAATTTCAGGGTAAAGATCCCGGTGAATGAGTGGTCAATTTCATAGGGGGATCTGGCCAGGGTTTTGACATCGTTCTCTTTTCTTTTTGAATTAAGAAAATTATAAAGAAAAATGAAATCGTACTTTTTTTCTTTTTTCTTTATATAAAACTCTGCCCCTCTGGCAAAACCGTATCCTTCATTACTGAAAATATCTTCTTTTATATTGAGGAAAAGATTACAGTATTCTTTGTTATACAGAGTAATTCTTAAATCTGTATGTTCAGTAATTTTATCGTAGCTTAAAGAATAGTGAGAAGCTTTTTTTGGCCTTAAATCAGGATTTTCTTTCAGGATAAAATAATCTCCATATTGGAAATGTTTTCCTGCGGAAAATCTTAAGATGTCATTTCTGGTAACAAGGTAGGCAACAGAGGCCCTTGGTTCAAAATCCAACCTGTAATCATTGAGATCAAGGGAATAAATCCTTGCTCCTAAATTCATATAGAAGTTATCTAAAATCCTGAATTTATCATTAAAGTAGATTCCCAGCCGTGTTCCCTGAGTTTGGTAGTTGTCTGTATAGCTCTCAATAAGGGAGACATTTATTTTTCTCTTTTGAATATCTGCACCAAAGTCGAGGTAGTGACTTTCGAGGTCAAGGGAAGTGTCAAACCTTGCCTGGGAAATATTGTCTTTTATATTTTTCTGAAATATATTCTCAACCTGAAACAAAGCTTGGTAGTTTACGCGGGAGAAAGTGAACTTTGCTATTAGATTCCTGGCGAGTACTGATGTCAGTGAGATAGCTGCTATCTTATTTTTTGAATTGGTGCTGAACCCTTCCTTATGAGAGAAATCATATTCATCAAAAAGGCCTATTAATTTTATGGTGTGGAATTTATTTAATTTCAGGTTTATCTTGCCAAAGGCATTTTCTGTCTCGAATTCGCTGTCCTCTCTGTTGTTGATTTTTGTCATCAAATAAGAATGACCTCTGTTATAACTGCCAACAAAGCTGCCCAGCTTTTTAATCGGAAGTCCTATATAGCTGTTTAGGCCAAGGATAGATATTCCCAGGCCTCCTTCACCTTGAAAAATGTTATCTTTGGCATAAATATCCATTACGCCGGAAAGGGCATCTCCAAATTTTGAATGAAAGCCGCTGGTAGAGACACAAAAATTTTCGATTATCTGATTGTCAAATATGCTGAAATAACTCTCATGCATGGATTCACTGAGAAAAGGATGTTCGATCTCTATTCCATCGAAAAAATAAGCCACTTCATCCGGTGCGCCGCCTCGAATAAGCATATTTGAAGCATCGGGCTTGGAGTTTATTCCTGGTAATATATGAGAAGCATAAACCGGGTCGGCTGCTGTTCCAGGAAGAGTGTAAACATCCATCTTGCTCATGGTGACTGTTTTTTTGGTTTTCTCATCTGAGACTATACTGTCTGCTGTGACCACGATTTCATGGGAGGGGAGGGGTTCAAGTTCAAGCTCTATGAATAAATATTCACCAATCTTTGCCTCTATTTCTTTCTTTTTATAGCTGATAAGCCATACCAATAGCTTTATCTTCTGTTTTGCTTCCATTGCCTTTAAATTCAACTTGAAATATCCCTCATAATCTGCTGTGGAGCCTATCTCAGTTCCTTCCACTGTTACATAAGCGGGAAGAGGGTCTTTTGTCTCTTTGTCGATTATTTTCCCTTCAATTATGGAAGTTTCCTGGGCGTTCAGATAACAGGCGAATAAAAGAAGCAAAAATAAAACACAGAATCCTCTTTTTTTCACTTTTTTTCTCCATTTATTTGTCTTTGTCCTATAGTTATGTAGTCATTTGCGAGGGCCCCTAAGGTTATTTGTTTTCAATTTCTGTTAATTCTTTAGCAGCCAGGCCAAAGTTGGGATTAATCTCAAGTGCTTTTTTTAGAAATTCTCTGGCTTTTTCGTAATCCTTTTTTTGTTTATAGGCTATGCCAAGGAAGGTATAGGCTTCTTCTTTGCCCCAGGAGGGCTTTATAGGGTCTTTAATATCTTCTTTTTCAAAAAGAGTTACAGATTTTTCGAGGGTTTTTATGGCGTTGTCTGCTCCTCCTCCATAAGCCTCTGGTGTATACAAATCTGACATTCCTTTAAGGAGATTTATTCTTGGATTGTCTGGATCTTTTTCAAAAGCTTTTACAAAATATTCATAAATTTTAAGGCCAAGAAGCATGGCTTTTTCTTGATGAAGAGCTATCTCGTGTCCTAATAAAATGGCATAAAGAGCATATAGTTCTCCAAAAGAGGGTTCAACCTCCATTGCTTTCTCTAAATATTTCTGACCTTCGGCATTATACATTTCAGCTTCTTCTGTATTATTTGAACTAAGGTAATAAGTGTTTAATCTGTAGTTGCATAAAGCAATGTAGTAGAGGAGATAGACCTTTTCTTCCTTACTTTTTAGGAGAAGATACAGAAATGAATCCCTGGCTTCTTTAAGAATTTCCGGGTTCCAGGTATCAAAACCTGTTTGTAATTTTGATTTTGCTGTTTCTATCTTTTGGATGAGCTTTTGATTGAGGTCTGTTTCAAGAGGAGCTCTTTTTATTTTTTTATCTTTTGTGTCTTTGAAGAATGAAATATCATCGACATATAAATCGAATCGCTCATGAGGAGCTCCTATAGTCATGAATCCTAAACCCTGGACATCTATTGCCGTCCATTCAACTTTTTTGCCAAATCCAAACTGTCTGAGTTTTGAAAAGGGAACAACTATTTCTTTCCAGTCTTCAGAAGGGGAAAATGTATAGAAGAAGTCATCATAATCTTTAACAGATGCAGTGGAAAATACTATTTTGTATGTTTTCCCGTTTCCACGTACTTTAAACTTAATTCCTGCATATTGGCTGATATCAAAATTTTGTCCAATCTCCTTGCCTAATGAAGCAACTGCACCAGCAAAGCCAAAAGCAAATTTGGTAGTTACTTTTCCAAAAAAATGGAGAGCGTATTTTGAGCTGTTGGCACCGCCAGGAATAATTTCGATATTTGAAGTGGATGAGCCTCCTGCAACTTTATCAGTCAGAATCTGCCACTCGGTTTCCAAGTTGGTTTTTTTAAACCCATCCTCGAAATCATCAAATAGATTTGGAAGATTGAGTGTAGAAATCAGAGGTTTTTGAGGAGGATTAATCTCCTCAGCCAGTTTTTCTCTGTCAAGGATTTCGCCATTTTTAATCACCATGAATATATCTTGAGTATTTTTAATATCTTCTAATGGATTCTCGTTAATAATGAGAATATCAGCCAATTTGCCTTGGGCTAATGTTCCCAATTTGTCGTCTTGTTCTAAGATATCTGCTGCATTTTTGGTGGCAGCGGTGATGGCTTCGAGAGGAGAGAGACCAGCTTCCACCGTAAGTTCCAATTCCCGATGTACAGCAGACCCAAAAAACACAACAGGATTGCCTGCATCTGTCCCTAAAGCTAATTTTATTCCTGAATCAGCCATTTTTTTTAGGTTGATTTTAGCAAAGGAGAGACGCTCCTTTTTAAAAAAAGTATTTTTTGTGAACATTTCCAGCTTGCTTTTCTCCTTTAAATCTTCAACGATTTCCTGACAGACACCCTTTGCTACAAGTGGCCATTCCAGAAATTTTTGACTGGATAATGATAAACCGGAAAAAACCTCAAAGACGGATAAAGTGGGAAGGCAAAAAACATTTTTATCTTTCATATCCTTAAGAAGTGCTTCATCCACTTCCTTATTCGCAACAATATGAGCTAATCCATCTGTTCCAGCTTTGACAGCATCTTTTGCTTGCTCAAGAGTAGTGATATGGGTAACAATTTTGAGGTCGTTCTTGTGGGCTTCATCAATAATCACTTCCATGAGTTCAAAGGTGAGGGAAGTAAATTTTTTTGAACCCTTTTCATAGATTATTTTAACTAAATCAGGCTTTTTGGGAGCAAGTTTTTTTACAGCTTCTCTTGCTTCCTCTTCAGTGGTTGGTGTCAGGGCCATGGGAACACCGTATTCTGTTCCATGTCCCTGAGGCGATGTAAATAAAGGACCAACAGCAAAAATGCGGGGAGATTTGATTTCGCCTTTTTTTTCAGCTTCCCTGAGGTTAAAGATCCAATCCTCGATACCACCTAAATCAAATATTGAGGTTACACCGCAGTATAAAAATCCACTGAGCTTTCTTTCATCCTCAAGAGGAATATATCCAAAAGTACAGGCACCTCCCAGGTGAATATGAGCATCGAAAAGCCCAGGTAAAATGGTTTTACCTGAGCAATCAATTATCTGGCCTTCAGGCATTTTTTCTAAAGACTTGTTCTGCCCAGCGTATAAGATTTTCTCTCCCTCTATTATCACCAGGGAATTATCAATCACTTTTTCGCCTGTTCCATCGATAAGTCTTCCGCCAGCGAGATAAATAATTTTCTGGGGACTTTTTGCCTTTTGAGCTAAAAGAAATGTTACAGAACCCAGCATTAAAAATAAACATAATGCCGTTACTTTAATTTTTAAGCTTTTCCTCATTTTAACCTCCATTTAATCTCTCTAAATTTTTAATTCAAAGTACTTTGAAATACAAAGTAAAGATAATATATTTTATTTCATTTGTCAAGTCTTTAGAATTAAATTTTTTTAATTTTAATTATTTGTGAGTGATAAGATAAAAATTCAGAATTATAATAAAGAAGAAAAATATTAAATCAAATTATAAAACTTATGAAGGTCTGACCCCAAAATAAAAAGGCTTATGATTCTTCTTTTCTGTATTTTTCGTCGGCAATAAGGACTTGTTTAAAAGCTTTTACCACTTCTGGATGGAATTGTTTGCCTGAATCCTTTTGTATTTCTTCAATGGCTTTCCAGGGCGGCTTTCCTGCCCGGTAAGGTCTGTCTGTTATGATGGAATCATAAGCATCAGCCACAGCTATTATAGCTGCTCCAATAGGAATTTCCTTTCTATCTTCTGATGAAGATTTTTTAGCTTCGAAATAATATTTGTGATGAGCTAAAACAATTGGGACTGCCTCTCTTAGGACTCCTCCCACCAAAGATAAAATTTTTGCTCCCTTCTCTGAATGGGAATCCATGAGTTCTTTTTCGGTAGTGGAGAGGGTAGCTGCTCTTATATTTTCTATTTCATACTTAGATAATTCCATGGTCCGAGCAATATCTTCGGATAGATGAGCAACCCGTAATGAGTGTCCTTTGGTGTATCTATCTGCGGTTTCCAAATATTTTGAAAGGATCTCTAAAATTCCAACATAAGCTGATTTTAAATTTTTTATTTGTTTTTCTTTTTCTTCATATAAATGTCCTAAAGCAGCACTGGTTAAGATTAAAAAACAGCTCCAGGCAGTGAGGCTAACTATTACACCAGTTTTGCCCATTTCTGTAATAAGAAATGAAGAAGGGAAAAGTATTAGAAATAAGATGACTACTGCGATACATAAAACAGCAGTAAGAACAGCCATTCTTTTACCCAAATAATAACCTGCTATGATTATGGGAAGATAAAAAAAGTTCAAAAAGGCCATTTTGTAAGAGACAAGATAATGAATAATAATGATGCCGATTAAAATGGATAAGACAATAATTTTTTCGAAGTGGGCAAGAAGAAATATTTTTATTTTTTCCATATCATCCCCCACTCAGGAAAGTTGGAATTTTTGTCTTTTATTATATTCCTTTTTAATTTTATAATCAAAAAAAAATTGGTCAAGGTCTAAAATTTTTTTTAAATTTCCGATTTTTTTGACATCAGAGTTTTCCCGTGTTATAAATTTTTTTAAGGGAAATAAAAAAAAGTGAATGTGCAGGCTTTGATTATTTTTAGCAAAAAATGAATAATGATATCTTTTAAACTTGGATGATGAAGAAAAATCATGACTAAAATTCATCCCCTGCTGGATAAAGAGAAACAATTCCAGGCTAAGCACTATGAAAAAGAAAAACGGTTGCTGGGACTCGTCAGCCTGGTTTTATCCCTGATTATATTACTCGTTTTTTATTTTAGCGGTTTAAGTTCCTGGCTTGCTAACCTCCTTCTTGGCAGCTCTATAATCTGGATTTTCCTTATTTATGTAGCCTCATTTCAGTTAGTGTTGGATATCTTTGGTTTACCCCTCAACTTTTACTCCAGCTATATCCATGAACATAAATGGAATTTCTCCAACCACACTGTAAAAAGTTGGTTCTGGGAACATATTAAATCCTTGTTAGTGGCACTTGTTCTTATGTTTCTCTTGCTGGGCTTGTTGCTCTGGGTGATGGATTTATATCCTCAAAAGTGGTGGCTGATTGCTGGACTGGTCTTTGCTCTGGTAAGCGTTATCCTGGCCACACTTTTTCCAGTAGTGATTCTTCCGATATTTAATAAATATATTCCCATAGAGAATAAAGAATTAACAGATGCTCTGGGAAGAATCCTTGCCAGGGGAGGTTTAAAGAGCAGTGGATTTTTCAAAGAAGATATGAGCCGTCAGACAAAGAAGGAGAATGCCTTTCTTGCCGGGCTGGGCAAAACCAGGAGAGTTGTTCTGGGTGATAATTTGATGGAAAACATGAATATTCCAGAGATTGAGTCAATTATTGCCCATGAAGTTGGGCACTTCAAGCACAAACATATCTGGAAAAACCTTGTCATCGAAACACTGCAGAGCTTGGTTGTCTTTTGCCTTCTGAACTGGGTCATGAGATCGATATTTCCCCAGTTCCTGTCATCAACAAGGTGGAATCTTACACTTTTTCCTGTATTTGTTATCTTGGCCGGAGCAATCTCGACCTTTCTATTCGGCCCCCTAAGTAATGCTCTCTCCAGGTATTTTGAGAGGCAGGCTGATAAATGCGCCCTGGAAGTTATACAGGATAAAAAGCCATTCATGACGGCAATGGCAGGACTTGCTGATCGTAATCTTTCCAATGCTTATCCAGAGTGGTGGGTTAAGCTTTTGTTTTATTCTCATCCTCCAATCGGCGAGCGCCTGGCCATGGCCGAAGAATTTAAATTTTTATTGCCACTTTCTAATGCATTGGGAGGCAGGAAAAAATAGAATAGCGAGCAAAGATTGGAATTTCTAAAAGTAAAAAGAAAAAAGGATAGGCTGCAGCAAAAATAATCAAAGGAAATCTAAAGAGTAATTCTATAGTAAAGGCAGTAATATGAAGAAAATCAGGAATATAAAATTTATCAAGTGGGGTTCGGGATCTGTAACAGTCATTTGTATTTTGCTTTTAATAAACATAATCTCTGGGCTCGGGTGTAAGGATAAAAAGGATAGTGTTATTTTATCTGAGCCAAAAAAAGTAAAACTTGGAAATGAGGTTTTCCTTGAAAATCATTTAAATTTAGTAAAAGGAAAAAGAGTGGGGCTGATTACCAATCCGACCGGTGTTAACAGTCATTTAGAGAACATAATTGACCTTTTTTACCAAAAAGCGGAGATTAATCTTGTTGCTTTGTATGGACCCGAGCATGGAGTTAGAGGCAATGCCCAGGCTGGTGAATATGTCCCTTTTTATATTGATAAAAAGTACAGCATACCTGTATTCAGCCTTTATGGGCAATCGATGAAACCCGACCCAGGGATGCTTAAAAATATCGATGAGTACATGCGTTCTTTTGATACCACGGAAACCGGGAAAATTCCCGAGAGTTCTATGGTAAAAAGTCTGGATGTATTGATGTTTGATATTCAGGATGTGGGAACAAGGATTTATACCTATGTGGCGACAATGGCCTTTCTTATGCAGGTAAGCGCTGAGAATGGCATTGATTTTATTGTTTTAGACAGGCCAAATCCTATAAACGGCACAAATTTGGAAGGTCCGTTGCTCGAGTATCCAGAATACAGTTCTTTTGTTGGCCTTTATCCGGTTCCAGTAAGGCATGGAATGACTGTTGGAGAGCTGGCAAGATTTTTCAACGAAAAATTCTTAAAGAAAAAGGTCAATTTAACAGTCATTCCTATGCAAGGATGGGAAAGGGAGATGTGGTATGATGATACATTTCTTCCCTGGGTTATACCCTCACCAAACATGCCTACCTTGGATACAGCAATTGTTTATCCTGGTCAGGTGTTTTTAGAAGGAACAAATATATCTGAAGGAAGAGGAACGACAAAGCCTTTTGAGATATTTGGTGCTCCCTGGATAGATGGATATGAATTGACCAAAAAGCTTAATATGCTCTGTCTTCCAGGAATTAAATTCAGAGAAGTCTGGTTTACGCCTACCTTTTCCAAGTATAAGGGAGAACTATGTGGCGGAGTCCAGATTCATGTAATTGATAGAATTCAGTACAGACCCTTTGAATCATCCCTTTATATAATAAAAACAATAATGAATCTCTATCCCGATTTTTTTCAATTCCATAAGGAATACTTTGATAAAATAATGGGAACCTCAAAAGTAAGAGAAGCTCTTGAAAAAAGTGTTAATGTCAAAGATATAATAAGAGGTTATAAAGACGAGTTAAATAATTTTTCTGAGCTGAGAAAACCTTATTTGCTCTATTAATTATTAGGTTCAGGCTTTGAAAATGGACATTTTTTCATTTTATTCTCTAAAAATGGGGATAGTCCCCATTCAAATTAAAAAGAAGAATTAAGATAATCAGTTATTTCTCAACCAGCTCTACCCTGCGATTCAACTTGCGTCCTTCCTCTGTTTTATTTGTACTCACTGGACAAAGAGGACCAGCACCCTTGGCTGCAAGACGATTAGCTGCGATTCCATACTTATTTACCAGTGCAGTCATCACTGCCTCTGCTCGTTTGCTGGAGAGTTCCTTATTATGTTCAAAAGTTCCGGTCATATCTGTATGCCCAACCACATAAACTTTCAGGGAAATGTTGGTTTTTAACAACTCAGCAATGGCTTTTAGAGTTGGCTCAGATTCAGGTTTAATGACAGATCTGTCAAGGTCAAAATAAATGCCATAGATCGCCACATGTCCTGTTGTTTTTATATCACTGGCCATGGCTTTTGGGTCAGCGACTATTTCCTGAACCATGGCTTCTTTCTCAATAATTATCAAGTCATAACACTGGCCCCAGTTCCAGGTGTGGACATGAACCCAGGTTATTTTTCCACCCTTTTCTAATTTGAGATAGGCATCACTCTCTTCTTGATATATTAAAGTCCCACCAATTTTTTTTACAGCACTAATGAAGTTACGTAAAATTTGAATTTCACTCGGCTCCTTAAAACCGTTTTTAGTACAGTAACTAATATAGTATTTCCGTCCTTCAATTGTTGCATCTTCACCCTGACTGTTTTTAAATTCTGGATACTGGTCAAATTCTTTTGCCTCGTAGTTGTCAATATAAAAATTAGGCATTCTGGTGAGAAGAGGGTGATCCTTGCTCTCTGGATAGTCTTTTTGTGCTTGGGCAAGATTGGCTGTTAAAATTAACAATCCTCCAAATAAAATACAGAATATTTTGCATTTAATTCTCATAGCCTTTACCTCCTTCTCATTTATTGCTTTCTTACGATTACTTAGAATAGAGAAAGATGGATTCTCCACTTCTCTTATTTACTATATTTTCGGTATTTCTCATTAGAGTTAATCTAAAAAATTCATTCTGTAGAAAGAATCCTAAAGAATTCACAATAAAATTTCAATAGGTAGCAAAATTTATGAAAAAAAAATGAAAAATGGGGACTGTCCCTATTTAAAAATATTGCTTAAAACTGGATTAAAACTTTATCTACTTATAGAATATGGGTGATTAAAAGGAGTGAAAATGAAGGGAAATAAAAAATCTTTCAAGACCAAGGCCTTTGTATCTTTTGCTATTCTCTGGGCATTTATTATTCTTGCCCTATCCGGAATGGTTCTTTATATTTCTCCATCTGGCAGTATTGCAAGAGAAACAAACTGGAATCTGATTGCATTATCAAGAGATTCTTGGAGAGGAATTCATGTTATTTTTTGCAGCATTTTTATAATTTTTGTCTTAATACACATCTTTTTTAATTGGAAAGTCCTAATCAGCTATCTAAAAAACAAAATTTCTGATGGAATACATTGCAAAAAAGAACTGATCTTTTCATTGATTCTAATAGTAATTATTTTATTCTTTGCTATTGCCCATTTTCCTCCATTCTGGAATCTCTTTAAATTAAGAGATAAAATAAAATACCGTGAGAGAACGATAAAAAAGTCTTTCTTAATAATGGATAAAAAGATAAAAAAAGATTATAACCTGACTTTGTTGGAAAGGAGATCAGGTTATGAAATTGAATCTACTTCCTGAATCACAGGACAAAAATAGCCTTACTTTCTCTCAAAGCGGCTCTCATATCCTGAGAGAAGCTTCTCAAAATAATGAAGAAGAACTCTATAAAAACTGTCCTTTTTTCTGGTGTCTGGCCGAATAATCAATTATATATTGGCTTTTTTGAACTTCCTGTATCCCCAAAGCCATAGCAAAAAACCCAGAAACAGGCTTACCAAGAAAACAATTAATGAGATTGTAAACGCTCTGGGTTCAGTTTCCTTCCAAGAACCTACAGCCACTTCAGCCCAAAACACAAGCCATGCCAGCCAAATAATCCTAAGCAGCCATCCATACCAGGGCAGCTTTCTTATCTTAAAAGTCCAGTATGTATTTTTCACTATCATAACTCACCTTTTCCCTTGAGTCGTATCTATCCCATATTCAGGCAGGTTGAGATACCACCATTTATCAGCACTTTTCTGTCTTCCATATCCAAAGGCTTCATCCATCGATGTAAAAAATGCATATAGCGCAGGAATTTTGGCACTGGCAGCCTTAACTATTTCATGAATCATTGTCTTATCCTTCTTCGACCAGGGACATACGGCAAGGCATACACTGCAGCCCGAAGTTGACTCCTGCCAGTAAGCCAGACATTGAGGAGAGTTCTCAGACCAGGCTTGATGACCAGGATTGTTCCATTCACCTTTCACCTGATAGCTGGGTTCATCGTCGAAGGAAAGGCACTTTGAGGGACAGGTCTCTGCACAACGCTTGCATACCTTACAAAACTCTAAAAGCCCGAAATCTATTGGCTTATCTGTGGCTAACGGAAGATCTGTCAAGACTTTTGCCAAGCGGACCATCGGACCAAATTCGGGTGTAATCAGCCGGTTGGTCCTCCCTAGTTCTCCCAGACCTGCATCGATACCAATGGCAACACTGGAACCCAAATCATTCACGCTGGGAATCGCAATATAACCCAACCCCCTGATGAATTCAGCAAGTCCAGCTACGAGAAATTCACACCGGCTGTAGCCCAGGGAAGAACCTGCACTGCTGATGGCAGTAGGTGAACACTGGATATTATCCAGAGACATCTGCACGCTCATGGCAACAGCATACTTACATTTATCTGGTATAACCAGCTTTCCCTTTTCCTGATACGGCTCTTCCACTGATTCAAAGCCAATTTTTTTTCCTCGCTCCTGGGAATGAATATGCCTTCTGTCCAAAATTGTTATACCCACAGTAGCTGCGCCAAAATAACGGGATGCAGCTTTAATCAATTGAGCCGCTTCTTCTGGGCTTCCCTTGTATTTCTCTACTCCTCGTTGTTCAGGGGTAGGAACAGACATGCGTGTCCAAGAACGCGTTCCCCTGTTCAAACCGCCCAATCGAGAGATAACCCAGGCTGCATCGGCAAGTGCTCTGTCTTCAAGCCTGTATCCCGGCTTGTTCTCTCGATAGTACTCCATTGTTTTCTTCCTGCTTCTCTTCCTCAACTCTCCCATCTTTTCCATTCCGTAATACTTATGAAAGGACCCGAACACACTCTTCTGGGAATCAAATCTTGAATACACTCTGTCGTCAATGGATAATTTCGGCTTTTCCAGGTCCTTGACCCACCAGGGATGCGCTTGTGACATTCTTGTGCTAGAAGGAACCGGCTTATCAAAACTGGAAGCCAAGCCAGTGCCAACAGCTAACCCAGCACCCCCAAATCCATACTTGAAGAAATCTCTTCGATGCATCATGCAACTCCTTTTTATGAATATAAAATGGCAAGCTCCGATGAGTATCTGGCTAAAATCGGCCTGATACAAACACAGGGCACAACCTTCACCTTCTTTTTATTTCTGAGTGTTTGAAATATAGAAATTTGGTTTTTCCGCTTGCCAGGATTTATTCTCATTTTGATTGTTATTTAGTGGCAGGATGAGGAACAGTCTATTGGTTTGTTCTTTTTCAGCCATTCTTCCCAATTATTGTATCTTGGGAAGTACATGAACATCAGAAAAAGGGAGACAAATAAAAGAAAATAAAAATCTCTGGAGAGACCTCCTAAGAAAAAAAGAGCGAGACCATAGATTGCGGGCCCTTCACAGAGGGCAGAAGTAAGGAGAGAAGTTTTGTAGAGTTTGCTGGTTAATGTTATTAAATTATCAGAAGAAGATTTTTTTAAAAGAAATCCTCTTAGGATTCTTATGATGATAATCTGGATTATTCCGAGGCCGTAAAAGATGTACCGCAATGTACTCATATCATGTAAATGGGCAAAGCCCATATAGGGTTTAAACTTGGCTTTTATAAACTCCACACAGACAGCGTAAATAAAAAGACTCACAATTATTGCCACACTAATTATAAAAGAAATTCTGTGTGCCTTTTTGAAATCATTAAATTGTTTCATAAAGCCCTCCATTTTCTCTTGTATCTATAAGAGGGGAATTTTTCATCTGTTTATAGCTTATGATTTTCTAAATAATAGTATTTTTGGATTCAATAAAATTAATTATTTCTTTTCCTATATTCTTTTATTCAAGAATTGAAGCTATTTGATTATAAGAAAATTTAAAAGGAGTGACAACTCTGACTATAGAAAACTGAGTTTTCTTTTGATAAGCTAATCATAGTCGGTTATTAGGCAAGTCTGGAGATGAGAAAAATGAATTTATATTTAGTTCAGCATGGTAAGCATCTCCATTTCCGTGATAACTGGTTGTTATGTTCAAGAAAAAAGATTTTGGGAAATAGTTGTAGCGACCATTGAAGATTTAGCCTTCGGAGTAAGCTCAGGCCAGTGGTCTCAAAAACACGCTGCCTTTGCCCCAGCGAGCCAAAGACAGCTCGGTTTCAGGCTTCGCTCTCCTCTCCATCCTGGAGAGGAACCATGCCCGCTTTGCCTTCAAACGGTTTTTTCAACCACTGCCCTTCGCAAAGCAACAAAAAATTAGACAGACGCCGAGAAGAGGGAATGGAGAATGGCGTTAAAAATCTGAAGGGAGCTAGGCTATTTCCCAAAACCTTCTCCAATCACGGTTTTGGAGATGCTTCCTTCAGCATGGAGAAGCAAAGGTGTGTCTTGAGGATCTATTTTATCTTGGTGACAAAGACATCTTGCTGTCCTGCATTGTTCGTCTGAATAGCGTCCTTGGTAGGAAAATCTGTGGAATCAGTATATCCTGTCACATATACCGCACTTTTCCTGTCCACAGCTATTCCATATCCCCACTCATCACCAGAGCCGCCCAGAAAAGTAGAATAGACGAGTGCATTTCCTTTTTTATTTAATTTGGTGACGAAGACTTCCATTTCACTATTGTAGCCAAAAATAGGATTTTTGGTAGGAAAGTCCATAGACAAAGTCCGTCCTGTTACATATGCCTCGCATTTTTTATTCACAGCTATACTGTATCCCTCATCGGCTGATGAGGCACCTAGATAGGTAGAGTAGACGAGGGAATTCCCCTTGGAATTTATTTTAGCAATAAATACATCACTATTTCCTCCTTTATTACCCTGGAAAGGATATTTGGTAGGAAAATCAGAAGACTCAGTATATCCTGTCACATAAGCTGCACTTTTCTTGTCCAAGGCTATTCCATATCCACAATCATTATCAGAGCCGCTCAGAAAAGTAGAATAGACGAGTTTATTCCCTTTTTTATTTAACTTGGTGATGAAGATTTCCAGTTTACCCTTGCGGTCAAAGATAGGATTTTTGGTAGGAAAGCCCGAAGAATAAGTCCGTCCTGTTACATATGCCTCGCATTTTTTATTCACAGCTATACTGTATCCCTCATCGGTTGATGGGGCACCCAGATAAGTGGAGTAGACGAGGGAATTTCCCTTGGAATTTATCTTGGTAATAAATGCATCCCCAGGACTACAAGTCGCAACGTAGTTACCCTGGAAAGGATTTTTAGTAGGAAAATCAGAAGACTCAGTATATCCTGTCACATACACTGCAGCTTTCTTATCCAAGGCTATACTGTTTCCCCTATCCTCCTCAGAACCTCCCAGATAAGTAGAATAGACAAGTGCATTTCCTTTGTTATTTATCTTGGTGATGAAGGCATCTGAGTTTCCAGTATAGGTCTTATATATGGGGTTCTGGGTAGGAAAATCAGAAGACTCAGTATGTCCTGTCACATAAGCTTCACCTTTCTTGTCCACTGCTATTCCCAATCCCCTATCTTTGTCAGAACCGCCTAAGTATGTGGAATAAACAAGTCCATTTCCTTTAGGGTCTATTTTGGTGATGAAGACTTCTCTATCTCCCGCAGGATTTTCCTGAAGAGGATCTTTGGTGGGAAAATTGCCTCAATAAGATTGCCCTGTCATATACACTGCACCTTTCTTGTCAACAGCGATACTCTTTCCCTCATCACCAGCCGTTCCACCAAGAAAAGTGGAATAAACTAACACCACAGGATCTATTATCAACTCATAATCCCTGTTGTATTCTTCTATTATGAACCCAAAAGTGTTTTTCTTTATTTCCTTGAACCCGGCTTCAATACCAATCTTTTCTCCCTCGATCACTTGATAACAAACCGGCTTTTCGTGTTTTAATTGACCGAACTCTGTTTGGACAACCAGGTTTCCTTCTTCATCTATTTGTGTTTCCCTGACATCTCTGTATTCAAAAATTATATCTGAAACCTCTCCTCCTGGCTTGACAATCCAATCATATTCTATCTGCTTCTCGACTCCATAGATCCTGAGGTCAATATTGTTATAAAGCCCCCTGTATAATATTGCTTTTGAGGTTGGAATATCTATTTTCCATTTTGATGAATTTCTGCCGATGAAATAATTAACCTTATGGTCTGTTTTATCTGCCATGATAACTTCAGGATTATTATTCGCATTGAGGAAGATGAGTCTGGAAACATCACGTTCGTATTTCAGCGACTCAGTGACTCTGTAATTCTGTAACTCAGTATTATGTCCTGCACTGTCTTGCCTTTCTTGCCTTATTGTACTGTCAAAGACCAAGCCTTTTTTGGTTAGCCAGAGCCTATAGCTAGTAGCTTTTGCATAAAAGAGAGCTTCCTCATTCACCTGGCCTTGGTTGGGAATGAAATACAGAGGAATTTTTCCATAATCAAATTTTACCTCAAGCTCCTTTGATACATCCTGAGTCCGGATGGTCTGAATTTGTGTTTGAGTTATTGAGCTCTGAAAAGAAAGTAAAATAAATAAAACAATAAGAAAAGAAATTTTTAAGACAGATTTAAACATTTAAATCCTCCTTTATTGATTGATTTGCCTTACTATAATAAGATAAACAAGTGACCAAAACAAACATTTCATTAATTTTTTCATTTAAAATATAAAAACATAGGAATTTGGTCAATCTGTTGGATGATCATTCCTGATTTTCTTTAACGACTATAGAGGGTTGAAATGTTAATAAAAAAATTTTTAAGAATTGTGATTTTATGGACAGTGTTATTCCTTGCTGGTTTGCCGATGACCCAGCTTCGAGGAGAATCATTTGTCAAGATATGGGAAGAATCCCTAATCATTCCAACTTATCTGGTGGGTGCTCCTGATTTAAATCCTATTTTTTACAGCGGCCGGGCTTATCAGGGAGCAAAAGGACCTGTTTATCCTTATCCTCTGCTGGATAAGCTGACTGATATTCGGGAGAACAAAAGGTATAAGGCAGTCTGTCTTGAAAATAAATATGTGAAGCTTTGTGTTCTTCCTGAAATAGGGGGCCGGATTTTTTACGCGATAGACAAAACAAATAATTATGACTTTTTTTATCGGCAGCATGTTATTAAGCCTGCCCTGGTGGGAATGACTGGTGCCTGGATTTCTGGGGGCGTTGAGTGGAATTTTCCCCACCATCACCGAGCCACAGGCTTCATGACGGTTGATTATACCCTTGCAGAAAACTCTGATGGCAGCAAGACAATCTGGATTGGGGAGTTAGAGCTTCGGCATCGAATGAGATGGATAGTTGGATTGACTCTTTATCCTGATAAGTCTTTTATTGAAGTCACAGTTAAACTTTTCAACCGGACGCCATTTGCTCATTCTTTTTTGTACTGGGCAAATGTGGCTGTTCATGCAAATTCAGAATATCAAGTAATATTTCCTCCGGGAACAGAGTATGCTACTTTTCACGGAAAAAGTCAGTTTTCGCACTGGCCAGTTTCCTTTGAAATTTTTAATCGAGTAGATTACACCAGCGGGGTGGATGTTAGCTGGTGGAAAAATCATCCAGGCTCAATTTCCTTTTTTGCCTGGAACTATAAAGATGATTTCTTGGCAGGGTATGACCATGGAAAAGAGGCAGGTGTAGTTCACGTGGCCAATCATCACATTATGCCTGGTAAAAAATTGTGGACATGGGGTACTGGTCCTAAAGGGCAAATGTGGGAAAAAATATTAACTGAAACTGACGGCCCTTATCTTGAACTTATGGTCGGAGCTTATTCAGATAATCAACCTGATTACAGTTGGATTCAACCTTATGAAGTTAAAACTTTTAAACATTACTGGTATCCCCTTCGGAAAATAAAAAACGTCAAAGATGCTAACTGTGAAGCTGCCCTTAATTTGGAGATGACCAAGGATAATATGGCTAAAATAGGAATAAACACAACCTCAGAATATAAAGGAGCGAGGGTGGTGCTGAAATCTGGAGATAAAGTCCTTTTTGAACAAAAAATAGACATTAGTCCTGAAATGCCTTTTTGGAAAGAGATTTCTGTTCCCTGTGGTTTGAGAGAAGAAAACTTATGCCTCACCTTATTCTCGCCAGGGAATAAAGAACTGATCTCATACAATCCTGTTAAAAAAGAAGGGAGTCTGATGCCTGACCCAGTAAAGCCTCCTCCATCTCCTGAAGACATTAAAACAATTGAAGAGCTTTATCTTACTGGTTTGAGGCTTGAGCAGTTTTATAACCCAGCTCTGGAGCCCTATCCCTATTATGAGGAAGCCTTGAGAAGAGACCCGGCTGATTATCGGGTAAACACAGCCCTGGGCATCCTTTTCAGCAAGAGAGGATTGTTCAAAGAAGCAGCAGAAAAACTCGCCTGGGCCATCAATCGGGTGACTAAAAATTACACCAGTCCAAAAGATGGAGAAGCCTATTACTACCTGGGAGTGGTTCTAAAGGCTCAAGGAAAAGATAAGGCTGCCTGTAATGCTTTTTTTAAAGCCTCGTGGAATCAAGCCTGGTTTTCTGCCAGTTGTTATTCTCTGGCAGAACTCGCCTGTAAAAAGGGGGATTTTTTAAAAGCCCTGGATTTTCTTAACTGTGCCCTTTCCACAAATTCGATGAATACCAAGGCATTGAACTTAAAGGCTGCAGTCCTGAGAAGATTGGGAAGAGCGGAACAGGCCCAAAGAATGGCTTTAGAGGTTATGGCTTTTGATCCCCTGGACTTCTGGGCAGGGAATGAACTCTATCTGGTAAAATCCGCTATGGGGTTGAAAAAAGAAGCCAAAGAAGAGATAAAAGAATTAAAAATCAGGATGAGAGATTCAATTCACTCTTACCTGGAAATGGCTGTTGACTACGGAAATTGTGGCTTATGGGATGAGGCTATTGGAGTTCTTTCCAGGTTTGATAGTTCAGTTAGAAAAGAATTCGGTCCTTATCCTATGATTTTTTATTGGTTGGGGTATTTTTGGGAGGAAAAAGGAGAGGAAGAACAAGCCTCAAAATATTATAAACTTGCAGGCAAGTTGTCTTCTGATTGCTGCTTTCCTTTTCGATTGGAATCCATCCAAGTGCTTCGTTCTGCCGAGAAGCGGAATCCTGATGATGCCCGCACTCCTTATTATCTTGGGAATCTTCTCTTTGATATTCAACCAGAAAAGGCAGTGAAAGAATGGGAAAAATCAAGAAACCTGGATGAGACTTTTTTTATTGTTCATCGAAACCTTGGGTTAGCCTATGCTCGAGTTGAGAATAATGTTCAGAAGGCTATTGCCAGTTTTGAAAGGGCAGTAGCCTGTAATAAAAAGGATCCAAGACTCTTCTATGAATTAGACCTTCTCTATGAGGCAGGGGAGATATCGCCTCAGAAAAGGCTTAAGGTTTTAGAGGAAAACCACCAAACCGTTATAAAGAGAAATGATGCTCTTTCTCGAGAGATTGCCCTTTTAGTCCAGATAGGAAAATATGACAGGGCTATTGATTTGCTTGAGAGCCATCATTTCCATGTCTGGGAAGGCGGGGGGCGAATTCATAATATTTATGTTGATGCTTTTTTGTTTAAAGGTCAGGAATATTTTAATACTGGAAAATATAACAAAGCCCTTGAAGATTTTGAAGCTGCCCTTGAATACCCGGAAAATCTTGAAGTAGGGAAGCCCTATCGCGGGGGCAGAACTTCTCAAGTCTATTATTTTATGGGGACGGCTCACGAGGCTTTAGCCAATGTCAAAAAAGCCAGAGAGTGTTATAAAAAATCAGTGGCTTTGAAATGTGGCTGGTCAGAAATTTGTTATTATCAAGGTTTGGCTTTTCGCCAACTCGGGCAAGCAGATGAAGCTGACCAGATGTTTGAGGGATTGGTTCGATTTGGAAAAGAGAGATTAAAAGTGAGTCCTTCCATGGATTTTTTTGCCAAATTTGGAGAAAAGCAATCTGCAAGAATTCGAAGAGCAAATTTCCATTATCTGTTAGGCTTGGGTCATTTAGGAAAAGGTAAATATGAGGAAGCAAAGGAAGAATTCGAGATGGCTCTTAAACTGAATTTCAATCACACTGGGGCCAGAAGACAATTGTATGCCCTCAAATGAAATCATTTCTATTCCATTTTATCTGGCTTATGGTAATAAAATATTCAGGAATGGCTTCGCTCCCAATCAGATTTTTAACGCTATTCTCCTTTCGTCCTTCTCGGCTGCTGCGTAACTCTTTATTGCTTTGCGAAGGGCAGTGGTTGAAAAAACCGTTTGAAGGCAAAGCGGGCATGGTTCCTCTCCAGAATTGAGAGGAGAGCGAAGCCTGAAACCGAGCTGTCTTTGGCTCGCTGGGGCAAAGACAGCGTGTTTTTGAGACCAATGGGCTGAGCTTACTCCAAAGGCTAAATCTTCAATGGTCGCTTCAACCATTCCTGAATATTTTCTTTTGATGTCTCGATATATATCTTACCCGCCCAAAATAGAAGAGAACCAAGAAATCTAATATTTTGATTTTCCTAACATATTGAGGAAACCTTTTTTAAATAAAATTCGTCTTTATTATATGAAAGGTTTATAACACTAAGGAGGAGACTATGCGATTTAAGGTTATTTTCGTGGCAATATTCTTTTTATTCACTTCTTTTTCCTTTTCTTATCAGGAAGTTAAAAATTTGAATTTGTCTGCAGAAGGAATAAAAAAATTAGAAATTGATTGCGGAGCTGGGTTTTTGAAAATCAATGGTATTGAATCTCTCAGAGAGATAGAAGTTACAGCAGAAATTGAGGGAAAAGATAAGGAATTTATCAGAAAATATGTGGATCTTTCTCTAGAGAAAAGAGGGAGCAAAGCAGTTTTAATAAGTAAATTCAAGCAGCATTTTTCTTTGTTTTCCTTCAAGCAGAGATTGATTAATTTAACTGTAAGGATACCGAAGAATATTGATTTAGATATTGATGATGGTTCTGGCTCAATAAACATTGAAAACATTAAGGGAATGGTTGATATAGATGATGGCTCTGGTGACCTTTATATTAAGAATATAGAAGGAATTCTGGACATTGATGATGGCTCGGGTGAAATTAAGGCTAAAGATATTTCCGGGGATTTATCGATTGATGACGGCTCAGGCGACATCCGTGTGGAAAATATTAAGGGAGATATTGATATTGAAGACAGCTCGGGTGGTATTGAGGCTAAAGATATTTATGGTGATATCTCGATTGATGATGGCTCAGGTTCAATCTATATAAGTCATGTTCAAGGAGGGGTTATTGTCAGTGATGGTTCTGGTTCGATTAATATTGATGGGATCGAAAAGAATGTTGTCATAAAAGAAGATGGAAGTGGAAGTGTCAATATAAAGAATGTTAAGGGCAAAATCATAAAATAAAACTAATCAATTAACCTAGGAAACATCTTTTTTTTCCGTGATAAGAGATAAAGTAGTCACAACGAGGGGTAGGCGGTTTGAAGGCACGCTCGCTTTGTCCCAGCGAGCCAAAGCGGCTCGATTCAGGCTTCGCTCTTCCTCCTTCCAGTCGGAAACCGTGCCCGCTCAGCCTTCATACGACCTTTTTCACCGCCTACCCCTCGCTTGTCCTTCAATAATCACGGGAAAAAAGATGCTTACATCAACCTATAAAAAAAAGAAAAAAAAATAAATTTGAGGTACAATAATTGTGAGATATTTTTATAAGGGAAAAAATGAAATCTTCAAAAAAGAAAAATTGTGCCTCGTTTCCTGGTAAGAATGTCCAGCAGATTCTTAATCTTGGAAAGTATCAAACTCATATAAAAAATCGGTTACAATCCTGGAAAGAGATAAACTTCAATCAAAGACTCTGGGCCAAAGATCCCTTTCTCTGGTTCTCTAAACCTGTTCCGGAAATTACTGACCGCCTGGGCTGGCTTGTTCTTCCTGAAATCATGCTTAAGCAGCTTGAGGAACTGGTTTCTTTTGCAGAGGAGATAAAGGCCCAGGGTATAAGTCATATAGTCCTTTTAGGGATGGGAGGGTCAAGTCTGGCGCCAGAGGTTTTCCAGAAAACTTTCGGTAACAAAGCAGGTTTTCCAGAGCTTATAGTCCTTGACAGCACTCATCCGGTTGCTGTGCGTTCTGTTGAAGATAAAATAAATCCAGGTCGTACACTCTTTTTAGTTTCCAGCAAGTCTGGCACAACTTTAGAGACTATTTCCCTTTTTCGATATTTCTGGATGAAGACTAATCAGCATACAAAAAATCCCGGACGTAATTTTGTTGCCATCACTGATCCAGATACTCATCTTATACAGTTAGCTCAGGAAAAGGACTTTCGACAGGTTTTTTTATCAACACCTGATTCAGGGGGACGATATTCCGCCTTTACAGTTTTTGGGCTGGTTCCGGCAGCCCTGATAGGAATGGATATCCACAGGTTTCTTGAGCGAGCTTTGATAGCATCAAAAAATAGTTCATTATATGTTTCAGAAGAGAAAGCTTCTGGTTTGAGTTTGGGAGCAGCCCTGGGTGAACTTGCCAAAAGCAGGAATAAGCTAACCTTTTTTACTTCGCCAACGCTTAGAAGTTTTCCTGAGTGGCTGGAGCAGCTCATTGCTGAGAGTACTGGCAAGAATGGAAAAGGTATAGTCCCAATAGTAAATGAACCTTTAGTTTCTCTTAATTTTTATAGAGAAGATCGAGCTTTTGTTTTTCTTTTTCTTGAAGGAGAAGAAACAGAAGAGCTCAAAGATCGAATAGCTGCCCTTGAAGCTGATGGCCACCCGACAGTGCGCATTTCCCTGGCTGATAAAGCCGATTTGGCCCAGGAGATATTCCGCTGGGAGATTGCAGTAGCAGCGGCAGGAGCAGTGCTCGGGATACATCCTTTCAACCAACCTGATGTCCAGCTTACCAAAGAGCTTACCCGAATAGAGATGGAAAAGAGAAATGAGTCAATTGCACAAATTGAGAAAGGGGTTGAAACAGTATCAGCAGAAGAGCCAATGGTATTGGCTGAAGCTTTAAATAATTGGATGGAAAAGGCTCGGCCAGGAGATTATATATCTCTCCAGGCCTATGTATCTCCAACTCAGGAAGTGACAGGAGCCCTTCAGAAAGTACGTCTTGGATTTTTAAAGAGATTACAACTAGCAACAACCATGGGATATGGTCCACGTTTTTTACATTCCACCGGGCAGTTACATAAAGGAGGTCCAAAAAGAGGACTTTTTCTACAGCTTGTTGACGAACCAGAGATAGATTTGCCTGTGCCTGAGACAGACTTTACTTTTGCTGCCCTGATTCAGGCACAATCTGTGGGGGATTATAAAGCACTTAAGCAGCGGGGCCAGCGAGTGTTGCGAATTAACCTTAAAAAGGATGTATTGGGTGGATTAGAACATCTGACAGCGTTGATAGGTGATAGAGGCTAAGAGAATAAGGTCTTTGTCCCAAGGTAATGTTATTATATGTCATTGCGAGGCACAAAGTGCCGCGGCAATCTTAATTATTGTCATTGCGGGCATAAAGGTCACAAAATGTTGTTGATCATATTTGTATTTTTAATTAAATAAGCATCATAGAGATGAATTTTAGTGTTTTTATTGAATGTATTCAACAATGATAGTAAAAAACACTCTCTATATAACTTATTTAAGAGTAGTATCTTCTTCATTAACAATTGGTTATATTTTGGATGCTTAAATGAAATATAAAGTAATAACAACAATTTGTGACCTTTATGCCCATTGCGAGCGAAGCGCGGCAATCTCAACAGTTCTAATGATAATTTTTAAATTAACACATCTTGGTATACTAATATCAAGCATTTAAAGGAAAACCAAAGAAAGAGTAGATAAGAGAAGGTTTAATAAAGCAGTTGCTAAAGATTCGCTTTTTTTCGTAAAATATAGCCTTTCCTTAAAATTTTACAGGTAAGAATTCTAAAAGGAAGGAATGACTAATGCCAGCAAATAATTTTTCATACGCTCTTGCTAATCCTCTTTCAAATATCCTGGACAAATCCCCTCAGGATTTCCAGAGAGCTGATTTTTTAAAGGTCATTGAGCAGAAACAGATCGAATACATCATTTTCCATTACACGGCTCTGGATGGGAAGCTAAAGGAGCTTAAATTACCTGCAACCAGTTCTTACCAGGTCGAGTCTATTCTGGCTGATGGTGAGCGGGTGGACGGTTCTTCTCTGTTTAAAGGAATGGTAGATACTTCTCTTTCAGATTTATATGTTGTCCCAGTATACAAAACAGCATTTTTAAACCCTTTTGACAAGAACAGCCTCGATTTTATCTGTCGCTATTTAACTAAAGATGGAGAGCCGGCTTCTTTTACTTTGGACAATATTTTGGCAAAAGCCTGCCGACTTTTCCGGGACAATACTGGTTGTGAATTGTTTGGGCTTGGAGAGTTAGAATTTTTTCTTATTTATGACAAAGATCAGAATATTTATCCGCAACACAATCAGCAAGGATACCAGCAATCAGGCCCTTTTAATAAGAGCGGAGAAATTCTAAACGAAATGATCCGCCTCATTGCCCAGACAACAGGTGCTGTGAAATATGCCCACAGTGAAGCTGGTTTAATAGACAGCATTCAGAGCGACATAAAGGAAATACAGGGAAAGAGTGCAGAACAGCTTGAGGTGGAATTTCTGTCCAAACCAGTAGAAGAGATGGCAGATGTCCTTGTCTTGGGCCGTTGGCTGATTCGTAATATCGCCTATAAGCACGGGTGTACAGCTTCGTTCGCACCTAAAATTGAAGAAGGGACAGCCGGAAACGGACTTCATTTCCACCTGGAGCTGAAGAAAGAAGGCAAAAACATCATGGTAGGCTCAGACGGTAAATTATCAGAGCCTGCTCTTTGTCTAATCGGTGGATTATGTGAATATGCAAACTCATTGACTGCTTTTGGAAATACTGTTGCCTCTTCTTATCTGCGTCTTATTCCAGATCAAGAGGCTCCGACACGGATTTTCTGGAGCGACCTGAATCGAAGTGCCCTAATTCGTGTACCCCTGGGGTGGTCGGAATTAGGCCATCTGGCCAAAATTTTAAATCCTCAGGAAAAAGCAGATAGAGAAAATTATCAGAGCCGTCAAACTGTTGAATTGCGCAGTCCTGATGGCAGCGCTATTATTCATCTGCTGCTGGCTGGAATAGTTATGGCAGCAGAATGGGGATTTAAGAGTAATCGGTCTCTGGAACTGGCTGAGAAATTTTACGTGAAGAAAAATAATATTTTTAACAAGAAGATTTTCAAAACCTTCCCTGAATTACCTGCAAGTTGTGTCGAATCCAGTCGTATTTTGTTAAAGAAGCGAGACCTGTATGAAAGAGAGCAAGTTTTCCCTCCGAGTGTTATTGAGTATGTAACCAGGCTTCTTCAAGCTGAAAAAGATGAACTGAAAAACCAGAAATTGGCTGGTTTATCTGATAAAAACCGTCTCCATGAAATACGAAAAATTATGCATAAAGACTTACACAGACATTAGAAAAGACCGAACAACTTAAAGGCCATAACGGCAATTGTAATGGCCAGGACAATTCGAATTATTTTTTCACCACCCTTGACAGATGTTTGAGCGCCCCACCAGCCGCCAAAGGCATTCCCTGCAGCCAGCACCAGGCCTAATTTCCAGTTCACATTGCCTGTATACGTAAAAATGAACAGTGCAGGCAGGGTATAGACCAGGATGATAAATACCTTATGCATATTTACGAAGACCAGATTAAGTTTTAACAAATGATAAAGTGCTGCCATAAACAAAAATCCTACCCCGACCTGTAAAAAACCTCCATAAAATCCAATTCCAAATAATGCAGGATAAATGAGCCATTTATAAGAATGGTTCTCAGATGTGAGTTTATCCTTGCCTGGGTGAGAAAAGAACATTGAGAAAATAATAAAGATCAAAACCAGACCCAGGATATACTGAAATAGGGCATCACTCACTCTAACTGCTAACAGGGAGCCAACAATGACGCCAGGCAGGGTGAAAACAGCGAATTGAATGCTTCTTTTAAACTGATGCATCTTTTTATGGTGAAAGGAAGCTACAGCGAAAATGTTTTGTATAAAAATAGCTACCCGGTTGGTGCCATTTGCCAGGGCGCCGTCAAGACCCATAAAGATAAGGGCAGGCAGGGTCAAGGAGGATCCACCACCGGCCATTACATTAATAAATCCAGCAATAGTGCCAATTCCAAAAAGAAGGACAAGCTTGAGGTCAATCATTTTCCTATTTTTTATACTTGATTTGTTATAGGTCCAAATCGCTGGCAATATTATAGAATTATTCAGCTTGGGATGAAACAATTTTATAAAAGGGAAAAATTATTTTAAAAAGGTCTTGACATATAATGAATATGTAATATAATAAATATGTAATATAATAATGATATTATATTTAAATTTTATTTTTTTAAATGGATAAAAAAATGAATGTCGATTTTAAAACATATAAAGAACTGGCAGATAAGTTTAAAGCCCTGGCCAATCCTGTAAGGCTGAAAATGATAGTTGGCTTAATGAAAGGGGAATGTTGTGTTGGTGATATTCAGGAATGTTTGTCCATATCCCAGCCGAATGTTTCCCAGCATTTAAAGGTTTTAAAGGAAGCAGGAATAATTAAAGGGAGGAGGGATAAGAATAAGATTTGCTACAGAATAGTTGATAAATCAATAATAAAAATTTTAAGAATATTTCTTAAAGGAGAAGATAGAAATGACTGATATCAAGGAAGTTACAGATAGTATATTTAAAACAGAAGTGCTGGAATCTAATATATTGGTAGCTGTTGATTTTTGGGCACCATGGTGCGGCCCTTGCCAAATTGTTACGCCTGTATTAAAAGCACTTGCTCAAAAAATGGTAGATAAGATAAAATTTGTAAAAATCAATACAGATGAAAATCCACAGACAGCTCAACAATATCAAATTATGGCCATACCATCTCTATTGGTATTTAAAGACGGGAAAGAAATAGACAGGATTATTGGCTTTGTACCAGAGGATCAATTAGAAGCTCAATTGAAAAAAAACACAAATGAATAAAAATTTTTAAATTAACTTAGGAAAAAATGGGATTTTTTCTAGTATTCTTCGATATTAAACTTGTCTAAGAAAGTATAGAATGTTAAATAAAAAACCTGACTTGCTCCTGGAGTATTTTAAGTTAAAAAAACTCGGTCCGTTTAGAATTCAGGCAGATTATAAGCCAAAAAGAAAGGTTGGCCATTTTGACTTTGCTGTTTACTTGAAAAATTTAAACAACCAGAGGAGCCAACTTCCTATAGTGACGGGAATTTACAGCAAAGGAAACAAAACTCAACATATCCAACCCTGGCTTGATATCCACTTTATTGATTGGGTAAATTTTAACCAGGAGAAGCCCCTATTGCTCAGTCAGGTAGGCTCTCTGGTTGAAAATTTGTTTCAAATGATAGGCAGTGTCATTTCACCAGGAGGTATGATTTTTCTCTCTTATATTACTGATTTGGTCTGGGGGCAAAAAAGCGAACTATGTGAAGTAACGCGCCACTCTCTTAGCTTAAGTACTACAGGGATTCCGCCTGCAGTTACTCCGTTGGGACGCCTCCTTTTTATCAGTGGATGCCGGAATATTAAAAGCGATGCCTATGATGTTCAGGGCTCTAGCAGACTTGCAGGAGAAAAAGCCCCTACCTTTGAATTCGAAAAACAGTTTACCCTGAAGCTAATTGAACAACTTAAACAATACCTGGCTAAAAAGCCCAAACCGGAATACGAGAAACTGGAAAAAATTTGCCGCACTAATGCTGCAAATATTTTAAATCAAATCACAAATAGTCTCTGATTATTCTTCTTTTCCTCTCTTATCTCCTTTCCTCCTTCAGTTTTTGTAAAAGAATAAGAGTTTCTCTGGTTGGAAAGAGATTGTAGTCTTTTATCAATAATTCAGTCACTTTTTTATAGTCCTCTATAATTATATAAAACTTTGCAGTGTGAATCAGAACTAAATGATTTTCGGGAAATAAATTCAACATTTCCAATACGATTTTTTCTCCATCCAGGATTTTTCCTTTAAAGGCAAGATAATAGGCATAAGTAAAGTAAAAATGTTGTGATTGATATTTTTGTTTTGTTAGCAAAATATTAAAATACTTTTCTGCCATTTTGAAATCTTTTTTAAAAGTATAATATTGGGCAAGATCCTCGTAAATTTTCAATTCATAGATTTTATAGAAATGATGTTCTTTTTGAGAAAGAATAATATTGAATATATCTTTTGCTTTCTTTTCATTTATAGGAAGATATGTTACTCCTACATTAAATTTTGCTATCAAATCTTCAGGACTGATGTTTTTAAAACTGAGCCAGAAATCAGTCTCATTTTTCCCGAAAATTTTGTTTTTTGGGTATATCTCTAAAGTGTAGAAAAAACAAAGTAAAAATATAAGAATAATCGTGATAGATCTATACTTTATTTTTTTAAAAAGTAGATAAACAAAGTATGATATGAATAAAGCTGATGGAAGATATAAAAAACGCCAGGCAATAAAGGTAGCAGTAGAAGATGAGAATATGATGACTACAGAAGGCAGAAGAAGGAGGTAAAAAGAAAAAAAAGCTAAAATTGGCTTTGTTTCTTTTAGCTGTTTTTTAAATAGCAATATCAAGGAGACAATAAAAAATATGGTTATAATTGCTCCAATAATTTGAAATAAAATATTTTTAAAAACAACATAGGAATCAACAGTAAAGCTTAAATTGAATGGAAATAGGATTCTTACAGAATAAAAGCCAATTGTTGCTAAAAAATCAAATATGGTTCTCCCTGAGTATATAAATTCTTGAGAACCCAGGGCAATGTTTCTCAAGATTAACCAAATGAGCAAACCAAAGACAAATGGAATTATTGGAATAGCGGAATCTTTAAATTTTGGCTTTTTTATATAAAGAATGAAAAAAAATATAACCAATAAAAAAATATTATTTTCTTTTGAGAACAATGAGAAAAGGTATAAAAAAGAAGATAGAGTTAATAGAGCATAATTTTTTCTTTTAAGAAATTTTAAGAAAAACAGTATAGAGAGAGAAGCAAAAAGAAAAGAAAGCAAATCCGTTCTACCTGAAATCCAGGAGACATTTTCAAAATGAAAAGGAAATACAGAGAAAAGCAGTGAACTCAAGAAAGATGTTATATTGTTCAGACCAAGGTTTAGAAGAATAAAATATAAAATTATTGTATTAATTATTTGTATAAGGATATTTGTTAAATGGAAGCCAGCCGGATTAAAGCCCCATATTTTACAATCAAGCCAGTTTGACAGAGAGGAAAAGGGCCTGTAAAACTGCCTTGAGCGATCCAACCGGATGCTATTTTCATCCAGACCAGTAAGTCCTCCAAAAGGAGTTATAAAAAGCTTTTTTAAGAAATAAGGTTCCAAAAGATAAGGATTATCACTTATAAAGTATTTATCGTCCCATAGAAAATCTCCATCCATAGAAGGCAGAAAAACGGCTGAATTAACTGAAATTAAGATAAGAATAAAAATAAAATTTAATCTTTTATTTTGTCTCATTCTTTAACTTATCAATATTTAATAGGGTTTGTCCTAAATTTGCTTGATAATAAATCATTGGGAGCGACCGAAAGGAGCGTGGCAATCTCCACAGTTATGTGGACTAATCATTCCGTTTCTCCATAACTCAGGGAAAGTAAAACTAATAAACAGGTGAGATCGTTTCGCCCATTCGGGCTGGCAATGACATATGTAATAAGAAATGTTTATCATTATATCAAGCAACTTTGAAACATAACTATTTAATAAGTAATTTGATTGTCTTGTGTGGGTATTGACTTTAATGTCTGCCTTCTATTTGGACGATTTATAAAAAAATTTTAACACTCAGAAAAATTTAAGTCAAAAAAAAGGATGATCCAGTAAGCATCTTTTTTCCTGTGATTAGTGAAGGACAAGCGAGGGGTAGGCGGTGAAGAAGGTCGTATGAAGGCTGAGCGGGCACGGTTCCTCTGGGGTCAGACTTTATCATGAAAGGATGTTTCCAGAGTATAATGTAGAGCAGTGCCTCTCATGATGACAAAGTCTGACCCCGAAGCCTGAATCAAGCCGCTTTGGCTCGCTGGGACAAAGCGAGCGTGCCTTCAAACCGCATACCCCTCGTTGTGACTAATTTATCTCTTATCACGGAAAAAAAGATGCTTCCGATGATCCGTGAATTAAAATCATCGAGGTTGACATATCTGCCCTTTTTTGTCATCAATATCAATTAATGAAAGCTTCTGAGCCAGAAATAATTAGCTGGTTAAAGAGTCTCGCCTCAGAATACGAGCTTTCACCAGAATTGCTCAAAGAATATTACCATTTGTTTCAAGCACATGGTATTCCTATCTCTTTTAGGCGAAAGAAGACAGAAAATGCAGATAGAATAATTATGATATCCACCCATGGATATTGGGCTGATCCTCCTCCGGCAGGAGTGCCTGATACTGGCGGCCAGACCTATTATGTACTTGAAGTAGCCAAAGCCTGGGCCAAGCAAGGGCGAAAAGTAATCATTCTGGCTAGGTGGTTTAAGCCCTATCCTCGAGTTGAAGCTTTTGCCAAGAATTTATGGCTTGTTCGGCTCCGAGCTGGTGGCGATAAATTCATCCGCAAAGAGGATATCTATCCCCTGGTTCCAGAGATGGCCGAGTCAGCTACAGCAGTATCTCTCCTTTTTGGTGCCAAGGCTGCGATGGGACATTATGCTGATGGCATGGCCGGGGCAATTGAAGTTGGTGAGCGGCTTAAGATTCCAGCAGTTGTTATACCTCACTCTGTAGGAATACTTAAGATACAAAATATGGGGTTTGACGTTTATGATCCTGAGTCCTGGCTTGATCCACAGTATAATTTTTGGATAAGGGAAAGTTTGGAATTAACGGCCTTAAAAGGAGCAAATTTAGAAATTGCAAATACACCAGTAGAGCCAGGTGTTTTAAAAGACTACTATGGGCTCGAGTTTCCGCATATTATTATGCCGGCTGGTGCGGGTAAAGATTTTTTCGAAACATATAAGAGTAGACCAGAACCTGGGCTGCTTGTTCAATATGGTCTTTCCTCTAAAAAATACATTATCTATTTTGGCCGCCTCTCAGAAGCTAAAAATATCCCCGGAGTGGTTGCGGTTTTAGGTGAAGCAAGGCGCCTTAATCCTAAATTGTTCAATAAGATAAAGCTTGCTGTCGTGGGTGGAAATCCAATAGACCCTTATGAGGAAGAATTTGTGGTAGAAAAGCAAATAAAAAATATGGAAAAAAAGTATAAACTTACTAAGGGACACGTGGTAATGATTCCCAGCCAGGGCTGGCAGAAACTGTCAATACTGGCCCATCACAGCCTGTTTTACGTGGGCATGCAGAAAATGGAACCTTTTGGAATGAGTGTTGCCGAAGCAATGGCAGCAGGAACTCCGGTAATGGTCTCCGAAGCTGCAGGGATAACCAGGTGGTTAAAGAAAGGAAAACATGCTCTTTTTGTTGACCCTCAAGATCCCCACCAGGCAGCCAAGAAGCTGTTAAATGCAGTTAAGGACAAGGACTTCCTTAAAAAATTGTCAATCAATGGACAACAGATGGCCAGGACCACCTTTAACTGGGTTAATATAGCTAAGCGTCAGGGAAAACTCCTTGACAGGCTTCATCAGGGAAAAGCGCCCCAGGTTGTGAATAACAAGAGGAGATTCCAGGAGGTTTTTGGCAGAAGAGAGAATCGGGCCTATCACAGACTTTCTTTTGTCTGGAGGGGAGATCCTCCAATTATCAGATCCCAGCATAAAAAAGCTGCCAAAGAGCTGGTTCCTCACATAAAGAGGGCGGCAAATAGGGCAAAAACCAAAAGGAGAAGAATTATTGTTGCTTTAGGCGGAGAATCAGGTGCAGGCAAGAGCGAAGTAGCCGAGTATTTAGGGTTTTTGCTCCGTAGAGAGGGAATTCGGGCCCTGACACTTCCTGGTGATTCTTTCTTTAAGCTTGTACCTGCTGAAAATCACCTGGCCCGACTAAAGGCCCATCAGAAGGGGAGACTTAAGGAATATCTGGGGCCAGCAGAGATCGACCTGCGAAGACTGGACTCAATACTTAATCTGGCAACACATCTGGAAGATAAAAAGGTCTTTGTCCCTTCTGATTGCAGACGCTTGCACTCTAAAAGATATAAAAAGGTGCCAGTAGACCTCACTGATGTAGATGTAATCCTGGTAGATCTTACATATAGTCTCCTTCTAAAAAATGTAAACCTTAAGGTTTTTCTCGAATCTGATTATAGAAAGAGGCTTAATGAGGTAAAAGAGAGAAACATTGCCCGTGATCCTGAGCAGGATTTTAGCTTCATCTTAAAGGTGCTCGAGATAGAACATGATATCATTCAAAAAATGAAGAAAAAGGCGAACCTGATAATAACCAATCATTATAAAGTGACTTTTTCCTTCAAGGTATTCTCCAATCTGGAAAGCAATTAAATGTCCTAAAGGGTAATCAGGGAAGTAAAGAGCAGAGTCAATCATATGAGAGTATCCTCCCATCATTAAGGAAGAGCTCCCTTATGTTCCCCGCAAAGGCTGGACCGAGATGATCAAGAAGGTCTATGAAATAGACCAACTCCTCTGTCCAAAATGCAGTGGACAGATGCAAATTATTGCCTTTATCACAGATTACTCAGCAGTAGACAGGATCATAAACTACCACAAGCTCACGTTCATGGCCGAAAGACCTCCACCTCCACAAGCACAACCTCAACTCTCCATGGCGGCTCAGGAGAGAGGATTGAAAATGCTTTTTCATTATGATATAAATAATTGTGAGTGTCAGTAAGCGGAAATGGACTAAAAATATGAAGAAATTTTCAGTAGCTTAAAAACGAAATTCTTATAAATTTTTTATCGACAGTATAGATTTCTTAAAGCGTGAGGATAAATGAAATTTAAAATTGTTTTGGTATTCTTAGGAATTTTTTGCTTGCCGTTTTTCGAGACAGCCCATGCAGGCCCCTGTTCCGAGCCAGTCGTAGTGATCATGATGGATATCGGTGAGGATGCGCTATTTCAATTACAGGCTGATTATGCCTTTCAGGAAAACGAAATATGGAAGAGCGAGCTAGGACAGAAAGTGGTGGATCTATTAGGGCCGGTTTCTTCAGGTGTGGAAATTCACTCCATCGATGAAATATATTTGGGGAAAAAGTATGATAAACATTTCCTGAAGAAACATCCGGATAAACGCGCGGCACTGCGAGGCGAGTATTTGTTGCGGGTGGCAATCTATGCCGTGGGAGGGCGATATCAATTTTATGCTAGTCTAGTGAGCATTGATACGACCCGAATTGTGAAATTTGAGAGTCGGTATGGAGATATGGTCTTTGAAGAGCTGACTTGGTTGATCAGCAGCTTCGGGAATCTCGGTGCATTAATCAGGGCTTGGGAAATGGCGCATCCGGCACCAGTCAGAGATCCAAGTTATGAGATCACGGTGGATCCAGAAAAAGTCAAGGCTCAAGAGGGACGGGACGAAGCCGAAATCAAAGTGACGGTTAAGCACTGTAATGGTTTGCCTGCTTACGATAAGGTGTATCAAAACTTGGTATTTTTCAAAAAGGAGACACTAAGAGGTCACGTAAAGGCGGAGCTCCTAGACGGTACCAGTATCGTACGGTCAGATGGTACCGCTTTAGCTAAATACAAACTTGATCAAGCAAAGGGCATCGAACCTGGTGTCGACACGGTTCAACTCTGGACTATCGGTCGGGGGAGAAAAAGGTTCGATGCAAGTGCCACGATCGAAATTACCGGCATCCCCGAGTGGGTCTGGACCGGGACCCTCACTCTCCAGCAAACGCGTCGGTTCGATTGCGAGGATTCGGTGAAGGTGGGGAAAACCCCGGAAACCACCAAGGAGCTGAAAGAGCATGATAAGTGGATGTGTAGGGCGTCCATCAACGTCCGCCTAGACGATATCCCACTGTCCGATCTTCCGGTCGTGGTCAAGAGCGGGAGCGAGTTGCGGGCTTCGGGAACCTGTTACTGGTCTGTGAACAACTCCGAGGACTTCGTAGCCAAATCGGATGCGAGTTTGATTCACACTCTCGACACGTTTCGTGGCAGCCGGACGTGCTCGATCACTACCGGCGACCTGAGCCTGGCGTTCCGAAAGACACAGATGGCCAGCGCCGATGAGATCAGAGCGTTGATGCAGAAGATGCACGAGAGCGTGGACGACCACAACAAGCTTGACGAGTTGAGTGCGCGGTTGGACTCGCTCATGAATACGGAGCACGATGACGGGGACATCCCCCTCAAGGTCCATGTCCAGCTCATTGTGGAGTGCCCCATCCAAGCAATGTACAAGTATCTGAGAGAGGTGAATGGCGTTACAACAAGCCACTTCGGCGAGTTTCGCGAAGCCAAAGGAGTGGTGGTCTCCCTCGAGTTCCATGCCACCTACAGCAGGGGGAAGGACGGCACGGAGCGGATCACGGGAACTCACTACGTCACCAAACCACTTGAGGGGTCGAGCCACGGGCATGCGATACAGTGGAAGTGCCCTCCGGTTTTCGTCCTGGAGCAGTGCGAACTCAATTTGACCAGAAAACCGATTCGATAAAGATTCTGCGGCAAGCAACGGGGTCGGTAATAAGTAATTGCTTTCCGGTGTCCATCACTAAAGTTAAGAGAATAGACTCTACCGCTCAAATCGACAAAAAGCAGCAACGGAATTCTTATACCTTTATCCACAACAGTTTTTATTCTCAAATTTCTATTTTACCTGTTTCAAGGCTTTATCGACTGCATCGAGTACTGGTTTTGCCGTAATTTTTGAGCCTACTGCATTTTTCATCCAGACCTGGGGAATAATATTGCCAAGCACACACATTCTTTCCATTTCCTGGCCAAGATTTTTCCCTTCAAGGTATTCCCCAATCTGGAAGGCAATTATATGTCCGAGAGGGTAATCAGGCAGGTAAAGAGCAGAGTCAATCATATGGGAGTAGATGGCCAGAATGGGCTGATCTTTAATTCCAAAGACATCGGCAAAATATTTATTCCAGATATCCTTGGCAATTGAGATAACAGCTTCTTTTAAATCCTCTGGAGTTGCCTCAGGATTATTATAAAGCCAGTTCCAGGATTTCATATCTACAAGAGAAACTCCCATTATTTCGTAGGTATGCCAAAAAGAATCAAGTGCTTTTTGGTGTTCTTGATTCTGGTCTTTACTTTTTAGGCCGAGTACCTCCAGGTCTTTCCCTTGAAAGACAAAGGCAAAAGCCTCGGTAAAAGCAGTGTTGGGAACTCCGTGAAGCATATAGTGGTCGATATTCTGAAGAGTCAGAGTTTGTTCAACACAATGACCCAATTCGTGCATAGCAATGTTGAATCCTTTATAATTCATACCGGCCTTTGGAACCCTGGTTCTTAGATGTGCTTTTTCTGATTTCATTTCTGCACCCCAGGCATGTCCTGCACCTCTGGACGGGTCAACTGATATTTTCGGAGAAATAAATTCAGCCTGCTCTGGTGAAAACCCTAATTTCAAGAGTATGTTTTTTATATCACTTTCAAAGGCTTTTATGTCTGGGTACTTTTTGGTGACGATTTTATCGAGTTCCTCTTCTGGAATTGAGCTTCCTGATTTAAATCCCGGATACCAGATATCAAAAGAATGAAGTTTTCTGCCGAGCCTGCGGCTTATGAGTTTTCCTACTTTTCTCACCTGAGGGGATGAAAGAAAACTAATAAACAAAGCTTCAACTTCTGCTTCGGGTATTTCTCTTGCTACCTCAAACTTTCTTTTTATATGAGTAGGGAGAACTGGATAAAAAGGATCGAGCTTTTTCATGCCGTTGAAAGTGTTGAAGAAGTGTCTATATCGGGTGAATGGTTCCGGAGTAAGGGTTAATTCCTTTCCATCTTTATAGACTTTATTCTCAAAGGGATTCCAGCGATATTCAGGATTGTTTATCACAATTTCCGGGATTTCCTGTTTTATTATTCTTTGCATAACTTTATATATCATCTTCTGTTTGAAAAGGCCGTCAGGGTCACTGTATCTTGCCTTTAATTCATCCCTTAATCCCCAGTGGCTTATCAGTTTTAGATCTTCAGGGAAATAAGTTCTATTGTTTTTATCAATTAATTTACCCATGTAGATGTTGTATTCTGAGATATAGGTATCTGCCTCAGTCATAATTTGAGATATTTTTTGATAGACCTGAGCTGGAACTCTTGAAGTAAAAACATCTCCCATTCTAGCATAAGCCCATTCCTTTCTGCTCCATTTTGGGCCAAGTTCTGTTTTTTCAGATAAGGAATAATAGGGGAAATTTAAGAGGACAAAGAAGGCAGCTTTATTTTTGAAAAGATCATCAGAGATGTGAGCTGATGGATTAAACTGGCCGAATATCAAATCTATGGGAAGAATCTTGCCCCAGTCAAGGTGAAGAGGGCGCTTTAAATCAAGAATCATCTTATTAAAATGCCCGTTTAAGACCTCAAAATTTATTTCAAGCTTTTTAAAGTTCTTATCAAAAGCTTCTGGAGTTCCGACGAAATACTGTTCACAGAAGTATTCAAAATCCTTTAAAGTTCCATCGTCTTTTCTCCAAAATGAGGCGGCCTGATTGATACCCTTTTCGATCCTGAATTTTTGTGTTTCTCCGAATTTCTGAAGAAGTATTTTTTTTGTTTTTTCTTTTGTTTTTGAATCTATAATTGTTTCTCCTCCTTGTAGTTTAATTAAGGAAAAAACGAAAATAAGAGAAAAGAATATAAGGATAAATTTTTTCATTTTTAACCTCCTGGTATTGTAATCTTAGATTAGACAATACATTTTACAGTATAGCAAAGGGTCAGGTCTACACTTTTAACTTATTGGGAATAATTATTCATTTCCTCGATTGCCTGCTGGGCATAGTGTGTAGATAAGTCCATGATGATAATAAATAAAAAAAAAGTTAAAAGTGTAGACCTGACCCTTTTCTCTCTGCTAAAATAAATTTTAGAAATTATTGCGCAGACAATTTACTATCCTAAAGGAGGATTATTCCTGATGAATAAAATCGAGGTATTAGAAAAAATAGCCAAACGGTTACGAATTCATTCTTTGAAAATGACAACCTTGGCTGAATCAGGACATCCAACAACTTGTTTATCTATGGCGGAAATAGCGGCCTGCTTGTTTTTTGATGTTATGGGCTATAACCCAAAAGATCCCTGTGATTGGGCTAATGATGAGTTTGTTCTTTCCAAAGGACATGCTGCTCCTATTTTATGGGCAGCATATGCTGAGGCAGGAATAATTCCGATAGAAGAATTGATGAATTTAAGGAAAATTACAAGCAGCCTGGAAGGCCATCCTACACCAAGGATGAAATGGGTTAAGGCTGCAACAGGTTCTCTTGGCCAGGGCCTCTCTGTTGGGGCTGGCCTGGCCTTAGCCATGAAGATGGGAAAATCTTCAAGAAAAGTCTTTGTTTTGATGGGAGATGGAGAATGTGCCGAAGGAGCAGTCTGGGAAGCGGCTAATGTTGCCTCTCATTTTAAGCTCGATAATCTTTATGTCATAGTAGATATAAACCGCCTTGGCCAATCAGGAGCTACAATGTACGGTCATGACCTTAAAGCTTATGAGAGGAAATTTAAAGCTTTTAACTGGAATGTGTTTACAATTAATGGCCATAAGGTTGAAGAAATTCTGTCAGCTTTAAAAAAAGGAAAGCAAAAGGGCAGCCCGACAGTTATCTTAGCCAGGACAACTAAAGGAAAAGGAGTCTCTTTTTTAGAAGATAAAAACGGCTGGCACGGCAAACCTTTAAAAAAAGAAGAATTAGAACAAGCGCTTAAAGAGCTTGGCCCTATGCCTGAAGTTTATTCTAAAAAATATGTCAAAGTGCCAAAAAAGGCAAATAAACCAAAATTTGTTAAAAGATATAATTTTAAGAGGAATTTTTACAGCAAAAATACAGCGACCAGGCGTGCTTATGGTAATGCTCTGGTGAATCTTGGAAAAATAAACAATGCTGTTGTGGCCATTGATGGAGATGTGAAAAATTCTACTTATGCTGAAGATTTTTTTCAATTATTCCCAGAGAGATCGTTCCAGAATTATATTGCAGAACAAAGTATGGTTGGGATGGGCATTGGCTTTGCAGCCAAAGGTTATATCCCTTTTATTGCTACTTTTGCAGCTTTTCTTAACAGAGCTCATGACCAGATAAGAATGGCCTCTTATTCCTTTTCAAACATTAAATTTGTTGGTTCTCATGTAGGGGTCAGTATTGGGGCGGATGGTCCTTCGCAAATGGGGCTTGAAGATTTAGCCATTTTCAGGCCGATTCCAGGATGTGTCATCCTTTACCCCTGCGATGCTTATTCTTCAGAAGGATGTTTTGAATCTTTAGCTAAATACGAAGGTATGGGTTATTTGAGAACAACCAGACCCAAAACTCCCCTGATTTACAGTTATAAAGAGGAATTCCCCATAGGGGGTTCAAAGGTATTGAAGAAGAGCAAGAAAGATGTGGCGACCATAATAGCGGCTGGGATAACTGTCCATGAAGGATTAAAAGCCTATGAGGAGCTCAAAAAAGAGAATATTATGGTTCGGGTTATTGATGCTTATTCTGTTCAACCATTAGATGAAAGAACTATAAAAAGAGCAGCAAAGGAGACAGGGAATGTTGTTGTTGTTGAAGACCATTACCAGAATGGTGGTCTTGGGGATGCAGTAAGTTTGGCTTTAGCAGGTCAAGCGAGAATAGCTCATCTTTGTATAAAAGAATTGCCGCGCTCAGGAAAGCCTGAAGAGCTCTTGAATAAATATAGAATAAATGCTAAACATATTATAAAGGGCGTTAAGAACTTATTAAATATTTAAGAATTGTTAGAATTCTCCAAAAAAACTAATAAATTTTTCTGTTCGTGAGTAAGTTCAAAAGAAATTTAATAAAAGCTATATTTATTCTTCTTGTCTTCCTAGCTTTTTTAGGGTTATTCGTAAAGAGATTTGAACAACCCAGAGGGAAAATTGCTTCTTCCCTGGGCCCAACGCGAGAAGAGGGGATTGTAATTATTGTCTATGATGGTGATACTATCAAAGTTAGATTCAAAGACGGCCTTTTAAAAAAGGTAAGACTTATCGGTATTGATGCTCCAGAGATTGGTGATCAGAGAGAGAATGTTAAATTTTGGGCTCAGATGGCCAGGAGGTTCGCTTTTTTTTATCTTTTTCGAAAGCAAGTAAGGCTATCGTATGATTGGCAGCTCGAAGATAAATATGAAAGGCTTCTTGCTTACGTCTGGACAGAAGAAGGATTGTTTAATGATTTTATCATCCGTGAAGGTTATGCCTTTGTATTTTTAAAATTTCCTTATAGAAAAGATTATCAGGAAAAATTCAAACGGTCAGAAGAGTACGCTCGAAAAAATAAAAGGGGGCTCTGGAAAGAGGAAGACTTCCCTCAAATTCAGGTCCATGAGACTAAATATCATTTAGGCCGAATACTCAAAGTTGGATATAAATGCTCGACCCTTGAGACAAAAAGGCAATTTTTATTCCTTCATTCTCCTGATAAAGAATTTTCAGCTTTGATTCCCAAGGAGAATCTTTCGCAGTTTCCTGATTCAAAAGACTACCTGAATAAAAACCTGTTAATAACAGGTTTTTTAGAAGAATACAGAGGACAACCTCAGATAATTGTTTATTTTCCTCACCAGGTTAAAATTATTGATTAAAAAGCTCAAGTGAAAAATTAGAGGATAATTTGGAAGAAGGAAATCTCCTTTTTTATTTTTTCATCATTTTTGCCTCAGCTAAAATTCTGGGTGAAATATGCGTTAGATTAAAAGTTCCGGCAATAATCGGTGAGCTTATGGCTGGGGTCATTCTTGGGAATTACGTCTTGGGAGTAATTAATACATCAAACAATGTTTTGATGTCCTTTGCAGAAATTGGAGTTATTTTCCTTGTGTTTCATGTGGGACTGGAAATTCGAGTTAAAGACCTTTTTGCTGTAGGCCGGACAGCTGTTTTGGTTGGAATTCTTGGGGCAATTTTTCCCTTGGTCATGGGATTTTTAACCATGATAATCTTAGGCTTCCAGATAATTGAAAGTCTCTTTGTGGCCACAGCTATTCTGGCTACCAGTATAGGGATTTCAGTCAAGGTTCTGCAGGATATGGGCCTAATCCGCCATAAAGTGGCCTATATTGTCTTGGGGGCAGCTGTATTGGATGATATTCTGGCTTTAATTGTCCTGGCAGTGGTTAAAGGTCTGGCCAAGGGAGAATTTCACATCCTGGAATTTTCCTTGTTAATCATCGAATCCCTGGCTTTTATTGGATTTCTTACTTTATGGGGGCCAAAGCTGGCCCATCGAACTCATTCCTGGATAGAAAGATTGAATATTCCAGAAGGGCCTTTTTTCCTTTCGGTTATCCTTTGTCTGGGTCTGGCAGGACTGGCTGATATGATTGGTTTAGCAGCTATTATTGGGGCTTTTATGGCTGGAATTGTGATAGATGAGCTGGCCGGTGTTTATAAGTTGGAAAACAAAGTCAAGTACGTAAATGAATTTCTCCTTCCTTTCTTTTTTGTGATGATGGGAGCGCATCTCGATCCCAGAGTTTTCTTTAAGCCAAATTTGGTTTTTTTAATATTGATAATTAGTTTAGTCGCTATTGTGAGTAAAATAGTAGGTTCTGCCCTGGCCTGTCGGAAAGAAAGTTGGGTAGTAAGGATTCAGACTGGAGTCTGCATGGTGCCCAGAGGAGAAGTTGGTATCATTGTGGGACTCATCGGTCTTTCCTTACATACGATTACTCAAGAAATTTATACAGTTGTCTTAGCAATGTCCATTATAACGACTTTATTCACTCCACCATTGATTCTTTTGTCTTTTAAGAAAGATAGAATAGTTTGACATGAAGATTATCATAGTTTATAAAACCTATTGCTTGGTTCGAGAGAAAAAATGAATGAAAAAAACAGGTGAGATTGCCACGCTTCGCTCGCAATGGGCATAATACCATTAAATTGTTGTTTTTTCCGCATATCATATCTAAACAGTTTCTATTTAAGCCCATGTTATTAAATAAATTAAAATGCGTAGATGAGTCCTTTAGACAGCCTTTTTATTTTCTTTTATTGACTCCATTCAATAAATGACTAAAATTATAGTTCCAACTTGTTTGGTTACAATAAATTATAAATTATAGCAACAACAATTTAATGGTATTATGCCCGCAATGACATTAAAAAGGATTTTTGAATCGTGTATAAGAAAATTAATCAGAAGATAAAAAACGAGATTGAAAGAATAGTGGGCCAGAAAAACATGATTGTCGATTCAGAAAAAATGTCAGACTACAGCCATGATGAATTTTCTCTTCGAGAAATAGGAAGAGAGCCAGAATTAGTGGTAAAGCCAAAAAAAGTGAAGGATGTTGCAGCCATTCTTAAACTGGCCAATAAGGAAATGATTCCTGTTACGCCCCGGGGAGGAGCCACTGGCCTCTGTGGAGGCTGTGTACCTTCAAAAGGAGGGATAGTCCTTTCTCTCGAGAATATGAACCAAGTGCTGGAGATTGATAAGGATAATCAGATGGCAGTAGTAGAATCAGGTGTTCTTTTGATGGATTTTTACAGAACAGTAGAAGAGGCAGGGCTTTTTTTCCCACCTCATCCAGGAGATGAAAGCGCTATGATTGGAGGTCTTATCGCAACCAATGCTGGGGGCAGCCGGGCCGTGAAGTATGGTGTAATACGAAATTATGTAAAAGGAATTGAAATGGTATTAGCTTCCGGGGAAATAGTTACTTTCGGCGGCAAGATTATGAAGAGCAGTACTGGTTATAATTTACTCAATTTAATCATTGGATCAGAGGGAACCCTGGGAATAATTACCAAAGCAATAATTAATCTCTTGCCCCAACCACCGCTCATAAGATCCCTTATCATTCCTTACGATGATTTAGAAAAAGCTATCGAGACAGTGCCTCTTTTGGGCCTTAAAAAAATATTACCTATGGCGGTGGAGTTTATTGAGCGGGAGGTCATTCAAGTTACCGAAGAATATCTTAATATGAGATGGCCTTGTAAGGAGGGGAAGACATATTTGTTGATTATTCTTGATGCCTCAAGCAGTGAAGAAATGGACAGGATGTCTGAATCTATTGCTGAGGTTTGTCTGGACCAGGGAGCTTTTGATGTTTTTGTGGCTGATACTCAAAAAAAGCAAGAAGATATATTAAAAATAAGGAGTATGATATATGAAGCCATAAAAGATTACACAATAGAAATTCTTGATATTGTTGTTCCCAGGGCAGAAATTCCCAGCCATGTAAAAAAGGTCCATGAAGTCTCCCGCAAATATGGTATTTGGCTTCCTACTTTTGGCCACGCTGCTGACGGAAATGTCCATACTCACATCATGAAAGCTCGTTTTAAGGATGGCAACATAATCCCAGTCAAAGAAGAAAAATGGAGAAAAATTTTCGAAAATGTGCGCCAGGAGTTGTACCAGGACTGCAAAAGTAGGGGAGGTGTTATTTCTGGTGAACATGGAATTGGATTGGTAAAAAAGCGTTTTCTTTCCTATGTTCTTGATAAAAAACAAATTGAACTTATGAAAGGGATAAAAAAATTGTTTGATCCTAAGAATATTTTAAATCCTAATAAAATTTTTTAACCTGGATTATTCACGAGTCGAGGTTGCCGCAGGTACGAGGCGTGGCGGATGAAGCTGTGGTCGTCCACCGCAAGTCCGCCACAACAAAGCAGATGCGGCAAGATCGGCTCGCCCAAAGGGTAAAAAATGTCGATTATTAATAGAAAGAATACAAAAAACGAAGTATTCAGAGTGATTTACTGTAAAATCAAGGTAAAACTCTGATATTGCTTTTGTTATAATAAACATCGACATTTTTTATGAATAGTTCAGGATAATTGAGTCAGAGAGTTTTAAAGGAGGAAATAATGGCAGATTTATCAACTTCTTATATGGGGTTAAAGCTTCGAAATCCTATTATTGTTGCCAGCTGCGGTTTAACTAAATCTGCTGAAGGTATTTTACGATGTGCCGAAGCAGGAGCTGGGGCTGTAGTTATGAAATCTATTTTTGAAGAGCAATTTTTAGGGGAGACAGCTCTGTCAGAGAAAACAAGGAGTTATTATCCAGAAGCGTTGGATTATCTGAGGAAAGGAGGTTTATTAGAATATGCGCCTCAAAATATGTGCGAAACTATTGAAAAGACAAAGAAAGAAGTAGATATTCCTGTTTTTGCCAGCATAAACTGCCAATCCCCTGAGTTATGGCCGAGATTCGCCCAGCAGTTTCAAGAAGCCGGAGCAGATGGATTGGAGCTTAATATATATTTCCTTCCTTTTGATCTCAAAATTCCAGGAACAGAATATGAAAAATTCCATATTGAAATTCTGCAAGAGGTAAAAAAAGCAACCTCAATTCCTGTTGCAGTAAAGCTTACTTCGCAGTTGACATCTGTTCCTTCCCTTGTTTATAAGTTATCAGAGGCTGATTGTGATGCTGTTGTTCTTTTTAACTGGTTTCTTCGACCTGATGTAGATATAGAGAGTCTCCAAATAAAAAACATAATCGGCAAAGGAGATTTTTTTCAGTCTTTAAGATGGGTTGCTCTTTTAGCCGGAAGAGTTGATTGCGATATTGCATCCTCAGGAGGTTTAAGAAAGGCTGAAGACCTTATTAAGCAAATTCTTGCTGGAGCAGCAGTTGGACAAGTTTGTACTCTTTTTTATCAGAAAGGTCTCCAGGTTTTAAAAGACCTTTTAAGGGGTCTTGAAGTCTGGATGGATGCTCATCATCATTCTACTATCGACGATTTTAAAGGAGAGCTGTCGTTCAAAAAGCAAGAAATTTCCTTGAAAGAACCCATTGCAGCAGAAGCATATTTTCGTACTCAGTACTTGAAAACTTATTCCAAGCTTGAATAAGAAATTTTTCAAAATGAACGAAAGAGAAGCTGAAGTTCCGTGGTTTTTAAGTAAGTTGAAAAAAGGTTCTGTTTTAGATATAGGTTCTCTTGAATCCACTTATATAAAAAATTTACTGGAAAAAGGCCATAAAGTTATCAGGAATGATACCCGGGCTTTTTCCTGTCCTTTTGGGACAAAAGTTATTAGCGGAGATATTTTTAAGCTAAAGAGTGAAACACTTGGCAAATTTGATAATGTTCTTTTAGTATCCACACTGGAGCACATTGGTCTCAAAGCATATAAAAATAAAGCTTCTAAGAATCCTTTAAGAAAGCAGCAAGAAGCCTTAAGACACTGTTTCCAGTTTTTAAAAAAAGGGGGAAAATTATTGTGCACCTTGCCTTATGGTAAGTTTGAAAATGGCGGCTGGTATTTTATCTATGACGAGAAGATGGTTAATTTTCTTATTAATGGTTTGAACTTAAAAAGCAAGACATATTTTACTCTTAGTAAAGAAAAGAAAAACTACAGGGAGTGTCTGCAGGAAGAAGTGCCCTTGGTTGGCTGGGATAAATATCACTGCCGGTCGGTTTCAGTTGTTTGTCTTGAATTGGTGGAGTAAATTTGTTTATCTATAAGTTTTCTCGGTTTTATTCCATCTTGTACGGGCAAAACATATCTCTGGATATTAAAAGAAGATATTCGGGAATGGCGTGAAAAATCTGAACAGGAGCGAGGCTATTCCAGAATATTTTCTGATTTTAATTCAAACTGAAGAGAAAAAAATCATTTTCTCTAATTATTAATGAAAGGAGAAAAAATGGAAAAAATCACAGAAATATTTGTCATTCTGGAAAATAAGCCAGGTGTTTTAGGAGAACTGTGCAGTTACTTGGCTGAAAATGGTATCAATATTGATGCCATTGGTGTCTTTCAGGATACAGCAAAACTCTATGTAAAAAATGTCAACAAAGCAGTAAAACTTCTCTCTCGATTAAATTATGAAACAGAATTGAGGGATGTTCTTTTAGTTGAACTTGAAAACAGGCCTGGTGCTTTGGGTGATATTACAACCAAATTAAGTAATAAAGGAATTAATATTGAATATTGCTACGGAACCTTGACTAAAAACAAAAACACCACATCTATTATCCTTGATGTTTCAGATATTGATAAAGCGATTAAGATTTTAAAATAGAAGCAAATATTTGCTTTTAAGTCATTTTTGATAGCCAAGGAGTAATCCATGACAGAAAAAGAAAAGAAAAAAAATATTCTGACAACTTTTCCGCGGACTTTTTGGGTAGCTAACCTGATGGAGCTATTCGAACGCGGAGCTTATTATGGCATGAATGCTGTCCTTGCTGTTTATTTAGTCGATGTTCTTGGTTTTCGTCAGCAGGCAGTTGGATTACTCCAAGGGTTTGTCTATGCCCTGACTTATATTCTGCCGATTGTGGGAGGGGCTTTGGCAGACCGCTTGGGGTACCGGAAAATGCTGCTTTTTGCATTTTCATTGTTGACCATAGGTTATTTTGCTGCCGGCAATTTTACTTCCTATGGACTGATTTTTCTCTTCCTTTTAATTATGGCCACAGGAAGCGGGTTGTTCAAACCCATTATCACCGGCACTGTTGCCAGGACTACAACAAAAGAAAACAGCGGATTTGGTTTTGGTGTTTATTACTGGAGCATTAACTTTGGTGCTTTCCTTGCCCCTTTCTTTATCAGCTGGATAAAAGGATTTGATTGGCGCTATGTTTTCTTTTCTTCTGCAGTTTGGTGTTTTTTGATGCTTGTGCCAACAATTTTTCTTTATAAAGACCCGGAAAAACCTGAAAACACAAAGCCCCTGGCTAAGGTGATGAAAGAGGCGATGCTGGTCTTGGGTAATTCCCGTTTTATGTTACTGATTATTGTTTATTCGTGCTTCTGGATTCTCTATTTTCAAATGTTTGGTTCTATTCTCTGGTATCTGCGGGATTTTATTTACCGGGCACCTGTGGATCAATTCATGCAAAAGGTTCCCTTCCTGAAAGCTTTTAAATTTGATGCTGAGTTTGTCACTATCATTAATGCCGGGACAATTGTGCTGCTTGTTGTTTTAGTCAGCCGAATCGTCAAAAACATGAAAGCCTTCCCGGTCATGGCTGCTGGGATTATCATCGGCTCAGGAGGATTTTTAGTCTTAGCCTTAACCCGCAGCGCCTGGATGTTTATATTAGGTATTGCTGTTTTCTCCCTTGGAGAGATGACCGCACACCCCAAATATTACAGCTATGTTGGTTTGGTGGCCCCGAAGGATAAAAAGGCGGTTTACATGGGCTATGCTTTTCTCTACGGTGTTTTTGGAAGTTTGATTGGAAGTAACCTTGGGGCAATTCTCTACGAGAGAGTTCTCTTGCCTGTTGCCCCTTCTGCTGAGGCTGTTAAGGCAGGCATTCCTTTAGCACCAGAAGTAGTAAGCCAGGTGAAATATTTCTGGTTGATATTTGCTGTGCTTGGTGTTTTCTGCCTGGCAGGCATGCTCCTTTATAATTATTTCTTTTCAGAGGATACTCCCAAAACAAACCGCCGTGCCCGGAAGATTATGCTGGGAATTTATTTTATTATTGCTGCAGCAGGGCTTTGTTTCTTTGTTTTTGCCCTTTTCCTTTCTCCCCAAATCCAGTGGAAGACCTTTGTTCAATCTCTAATTATGTTAGCACTTGGAGGAGGGGGAATGGCGCTTAGTTTAAAGAAAGGTTCCTCTGAGACAAATTCCTCAAAGTAGTGGAAAAGCACCCTGTAGAGAAATGTTCGCTCCGGATGGCGCTGGCGATAGATTCCTGCCATGACAAGGGTAGTAATTCAAAAAACAGGCCAAATTGTTGATTAAACTGAAGCAGGCTCATTTTCCCTGTAAAAGAGAGAGCGCGAATTATATCTTGAATGGAAAGAGGTAAACAGTTGTTTATCAAGTGCCGCTGCCAGTCCTATTTCTTTGGCAAAACTCATGATCAATATCAAACCGCTGGATGCTGTGACTTTTGTTTTTTTTAATGACCAGAGATTGAAATTTTTGACTTTTTGTCGTATCATCAAATTACTTTTTAGTTTTCACCTGTTGGGTGAAAATGTAGATTATTTTTCATGTCTCTATTATACTAGTTTCTTATGGCGTAATAGAGGCCTATATTTATCTATACCTTCTGCTATGATTGAATTACCCGATTATTCGGGCCTTCTGCATTTATTTGACTCCGAGATTTCACTGTGATATATGTGATCGAACATATCAGTTCATATTGAACGGAATTGCGGGAATTGGCAATGCAAACAGAAGTCAAATATCTAACACCAAAGCTTTTGTCTATTGATCTATACTCGTATGAACTATGACGAAAAAACCAGAAGGATCAGCCCCTCAAAAACGAATAATGCGTGTGTTTGTGTCTTCAACCTTCCGGGATATGCATGCAGAACGGGAGGAATTAATCAAGCGTGTCTTTCCTCAATTGCGCAAACTTTGCGAAGAGCGTGGTGTAGCCTGGGGCGAGGTTGATCTGCGCTGGGGTATCACCAGCGAACAGGCGACCGAAGGTCAAGTGCTCCCGATTTGCCTGGAAGAGATCAAACGTTGCCGCCCCTTTTTTATTGGGTTGCTAGGAGAGCGCCATGGGTGGATTCCTGATGAAATCCCTCAGGAACTCGTCGATCAAGAAGAATGGCTGGATGAACATCGTGACACGTCTGTTACCGAGCTTGAAATTCTACATGGCGTTCTCAACAATCCCGAAATGGCGGACCACGCTTTTTTTTACTTTCGTGATCCTAGGTATTTGGACCGCCTTCCCACTGGTGCCCGCAGGGAGGACTTTGTATCTGAGAATCCTACCTCTCATGCCAAGCTGATTAGATTAAAAAACCGTATTCGATCAAGCGGATTTCCCGTCCAGGAAAATTATCCAGATCCTCAAGCACTTGGGAATCTCGTTCTGAAGGATTTTACAGGTATCATAAATCAACTTTTTCCAAAAAAAGAAATTCCTGATCCATTGGATAAAGAAGCGGCCGAACATGAAGCCTTTGCCCAAAGCCATGCAGGAGTCTATATAGGCCGCCAAGAATACTTTGACCGGCTTAACGCACACATTACTAGCAACACCCCTCCTTTGGTTATACTGGGTGAATCAGGCTTGGGTAAATCGGCCCTGCTTTCCAGCTGGTCTTTGCAGTACTGTTCAAATCATCCCGACGATATACTCATCAAACATTTTATCGGGACTTCGGCTTACAGTGCCGATTGGGTATCTATACTGCGGCGGATTATGGATGAATTCAAACGTCATTTTAACATTGACCTTGACACTCCCCATAAACTGGATGAACTGCGAGCAGCCTTTTCCGACTGGCTGCATATCGCCGCAGCGCGAGCATCCCGGAAGAAAAGGAAGATAGTTCTGATTTTGGATGCATTAAACCAGTTAGATAACCGCGACCAGGCCCCTGATCTGGTTTGGCTGCCTCCGGTAATCCCGGAGAATATTCGACTAATTCTTTCCACTCTTCCCGGAAGGCCGCTGGATGAACTCAAAAAGCGGAGCTGGCACTTTCTTACAATTAAGCCTCTAAGAGTGAAAGAACGAAAAAAACTAATCGAAGACTATCTTAGCCAATACAAAAAATCATTAAGTTCCATTCATTCCGGCCGAATTGCCGCATCAAAGCAGGCGTCTAATCCGCTCTTTTTACGTTCTTTATTGGAAGAGCTGCGTCTCTTTGGCATTCACGAACAGTTAGATGAGCGGATTACCTATTATTTGGAAGCACATAACATACCCGATCTCTTCACTAAAATCCTCAACCGTTATGAAAACGACTACGAGAGAGACCGCCCGAACTTGGTTCGCGATACCTTGACATTGATCTGGGCAGCTCGGCGCGGGCTTTCAGAGGCTGAACTGCTGGAATTACTTGGATCGGATGGCGAGCCCATGCCGCGAGCTTATTGGTCACCTCTTTACCTTGCACTTGAAAACTCTTTGGTTTTCCATTCCAACCTGATTGCCTTTGCCCACGAACACATTCGCCGTTCTGTCCAAACCATCTATCTAAATAATAAGACCGCACAGAAAGACGCTCACAAACATCTGGCACAATACTTTGATAAGCAAAAGGTGTCTGCCCGGAAAATTGACGAAATGCCCTGGCAGTGGCAGCAGGCGGAAAAATGGAAAGAGCTCAAAGACTGCCTTACCGACCTTGAATTGGCGGGAGCGCTGGCAGCCCCTCAAAACAGATATATGCTTGGAAATTACTGGCTTTCTCTGAGTGATTTTTTCGACATGGAAAAAGAATATCTTTCCCTGGTTTCTTTCTATTTATTGTATGGCGGGGAAACTGCCAAAGCCTGGCTTTATATTGCTCTTCCCTATCTAGGTGTTTTTCTGAAAATTTACGCCCGATGGGAAACCGCGGAAATTTTTCTGAAGAAATCTATGGAAATTTTTGCCCGGCTGCAAGGTAGAAACCACCCTGATTTTATAACTTTAAAACACGATCTAGCCGAATTATACCGTGATAAAGGAGAATATGAAAAAGCAGAGCCTCTTTATGAGGAGGTGCTGCACATTCAAGATACTAAAGATTCATATGTGGATTCCGGGGAAAAAGGAACAACACTTAATAACCTGGGATTGCTTCACAAGCAAAAAGGGAATTACGCTAAAGCCAAACATCTTTATTTACGTGCCTTAGCTCTCAGAAAGAAGGCAAAAGGTGACAATCATCCTGATGTGGCCCAAACTATGAACAACCTGGCCAATCTCTATAATGAATTAGGTGAAAAAGAGGAAGCTTTGACCTTATATCAGAATTCTCTCAAGATCCGGGAAAGATGGTATGGCCCCGACCATCCCAAGGTTGCTACTGCCTTGATCAATCTGGCCGCTTTTCAATTCGAAAACAAAAAGATTTCCCAGGCTGAACACGACTGCACCAGGGCACTCAAGATCGTGCAATCCTCATTGGGTTCAAAACATCCTGCCTTATCCAGCCCTCTAGTGACATTGGGCAATATTGAAGAATCGCGCTCTCATTTTGAAAGGGCCAAACAATACCTTGTGCAAGCCATGGAGGTCTTAGAACAGTCTCAGGATAGAAATTCCCATCACATGGGCGCAGTTCTGCTAAATCTTGCTCATATTTACGAAAAACTTCAAGATAACAACAATGCTGAAACATATTACTTACGTGCTATGGATACATACCAAAAAGGACTCGGCCAAGAACATCCCATTCTCCTTTCAGTATGGTTCGGACTCTGGAAATTCTACGAGCAGGCAGAAAAAAAAGACAAAGCAACAAATTTGATGGTAAAGATATTGAATACAGTTAAATCCGTCCGGAACCGCCATTTCCGTGATAAGGCTGCCGCAATGTTTTTTGAATGTGCAAAGCTGAAAGAAGCTAAGCGTGATTTCAACCAGGCCAGGTATCTGGAGAAATGTGGAGCCTATCTTATTATGAAAAATAAAACCTATGATTCTTAAATTGCGAAAGTCCAGCAGATAATATTTTTTGTTAAAGGAGGAATTTTATGAGGGGTGATTTCCAGAATAAGAATGTGGAAAAAATTTGTAAGAAAGTATTGTCAGAATTCTCTGAACACAAAGGAAAAGCTGGATTTCTTATGGCAAATTTCTTTGTTGAACATATTTCATCCGCTAATTCTGACGCAGAAGCCATCGAACTCCTTAAAACTCAGGAAGCAGTGATAAAAAAAATGGAGAGGAAGGATTGGATGCTTTTATTGAGTATGGGAGAGGCGATAATTGGATGGATAACAACTCCCCAATTCTCTGATTATATATTTAATGCTATGCGGATTTATGGCCCACAGCAGTTGGATACAGATTTGTTAATCCGCATACACAAACAAATTGCTGATGTATACAAAAAAATTGCCAAAGCCGCTCCTGAATGGGATGCAGTCACAAAACCCTGCCTTTTCATGGCTATTAGGCTCTATGCACATGCGCATCAGTTAACTGATGATACTGAATATTTAAATGAACGCCTTGAACTGGAAGATGAATATCTTGACTGCCTAACATTTATTAAGGAATCCGGAAAACCATTGACAGATCAGGAAAAATCCCAGATCAGGCAGATGCTAGATTTACCCATTAATAAAGGCAGCGTTCAATCCAGTGCTTTCCATATAGAAAAATCCAGAGCCGATACTGCCCCCGTTGACTTAGAGAAGGATGGATGGCAAGAAGTTCTTAAAAAATACTCCCAACATGAAAAACAAAATGGATTTCAAGTGGCACAAGCCCTTATCAAATATGTCCAATGGGATAAAAATGACAAGCAGCCTGACAATTTAATTAAAGACATTCAACCACTTCTTGAGTCTTTTGAACAGAAAGACTGGGATCTATTGTTACAAATCGGTAATGATTTGAATGAACATAATATTGGCAGCGAATTTTCATCTTCTATTATGCGTGAATGCATGGCCGTTTGCAATCCTGGCAAAATGGAGCTCTTGCTTAAAGCCTCTAAGCAAATAGGAGATGCTTATCTGATAAAGGCGAAGAAAAAATTAGATAAAACCAAATCTATCGACCTTCAAAGTTTATTGGCACAAAAAGCCGCGCTCACAGCTTTTGAACTCTATGTTGATGTTCTGCAAGTGGATCCTTTTTCCCAACCGCCGGAATTTCGAGAAAAGCTCGAACGCCAATTTCTCGATTGTCTTACTCTAATCACCACATTCGCCTCCGAGCTGTCACAGGAAGATAAACTCAATCTCTGTCAGATCTTAAATCAAACTTCACTTATTGACGATGACCTGGACGATAGGAAAGTATTTCTCACTTCGAAATTTCTTCCCTCGTAAAAAATACCTAGCGGATTATACAGCCTCATCCAAGTTTTATCAGTTCCACTAAATAAAACCTCGGTTCATTTTCGATGCAAATTTAAAAATAGATCACATCTTTTGTTAGAGATTGTTCTTAAATTAATTATATTTAAAAGCATGCTTAATCCAAATCCATCTTTTTCATTAATGCTTTAAACCTTGGATCAGGACGAAGATTATCAAGGATGGGAAGGACTTTGAGAGATGTCATCCAGTGATCTCTCTTCTCATACGCCTTCTTAAACCACTCGAATGCCTTGTCATTCTGCTCCAGTCCGACATAAATCAGAGCTATTCCCCATGGTGATACATATCTTTTCTCAGCCAAATCTCTTAACTCGTTTACTATTTTTTCTGCCTCATCTTTCTTTTCTGAAAGCGAATAGATGACTCCCAAAAAGACTTTAACTAACAAATTTTCCCCGCCTGAAAGTGCCTCTGCCTTCTGGGCTACGGTGATTGCTTCTCTGTATCTTTCCATTCCCGTATAAGCCAGACTGAGAAAAATATGAGTGATAACTGAATCAGGTTCCATCTCGAGAACCTTTAGAAACTCCTCCTCTGCCTTATCGTAAAGGCGGGCTGAGATATAATTGAGCCCTAAATCTGTGCCTATAATAGGCGAGAGAGGATCTAACTGCTGGGCGAGTCTATTTTCGGCAATAGATTCATCATGTCTTTCCATCGCTCCTAAAAATCCTGCATACCACTGATGAGCAATGGCAAAGCTCGGATTTAGCTCAATCGCTCTTTTATACTCTCTCTCTGCACCTTCCCAGTCCCACTCGAAATTTTCTTTGATGAAGGCCAGTGAATTATGGGCTTCGGCAAGGTTATTATCCAGCTCTAAAGCTTTCTCCACAGCAGCTTTTGCTTTAGGAAAAGTCTCTCTGGGCGGGAGAACATCATAATAGCCAAGGAGGTTATAATAATCCGCTATTCCTGCATAAGCCAAAGCATAAGTCGGGTCTTTTTCAATGGCCTGTTTGAAATATTCCAGACTTTTCTCATATCCCTCTACTGTTCTTTTGTTCCAGAAGAAACGGCCCTTCCAATACAACTCATTTGCTTCAAAGTCATCGGTATAGCTCTTGGCCAACATGATTTTCTCCCTGCCTACAAACTTGATTCTCAACGCTTCAGCAATTGCCTTTGATATTTCACCTTGAATAACAAAAATACTTTCCAATTTCCGGTCGTAGAATTCAGACCAGAGATGGAAACCATCTTTAACACTGATCAACTGAGCAGTAACACGGATATTTTCATTTTCTTTTCGAACACTTCCTTCAAGAATGGTCTCCACACCCAGCTCCCTGCCGATCTCTTTTATATCGCTCTTAGTCTCCTTATAACGCCACACAGATGTCCTGGATACGACTTTCAATTCACCCAATTTTGAAAGTCTCCCGATAATCTCTTCTGTCATTCCATCACAGAAATACTCCTGATCCTCTCGGGGGCTTAAATCTTCGAAGGGGAGGACAGCTATAGAGTTTTTCCATTTCATCTCTGGAATGCTTCCTTTCTCGAATTTTCCCATTTGAAGAATGATGTAAACATTGATGAACAAACCGGATAAAATAATGATTGGCACCAGGAAGAGTTCAAGTTTTACTTTTCTTGGTTTCCCCTCAACTCCCCGGTACCATAGCCAGATAATGGTAGAAACGAGAGCACAAAGAAGAGTGACAAAAGTAATATCCAAAATTTTTTCTGGGAAACCATAATGCTCAATAAATAGCAGGTGAACAAACTCCAAGGTCACCCAGCCTCCTCCGATAAAAGCAGCCAGAGTTCTGATGATTTTCTTTTTCCTCAGTTCAGAAAGAAGTGAGATAAAAAAGGACTTTTTTCTTTTTTTCCCCATTTTAAACATAGGAATTTTCTTTTTGGGGTTGCTTTGATTTCTACTCATTTTCGTTCAATTTCCACCTTCTGAGTTGCTACATTACCAATAATACATAGAAGAAACATATCCAGTCAATAATAGATTAGCATGAAAGAGGAATCAAATTCTGCTTTCCGCATCTTGCCTCTGTGCACGTTTGAGTAAAGCCCGTAATAACGCAGTGTGACTTGTCCTTTATCTGGAATATGGGAGGTTACTCTAGCAATGAACTCCAGATAATCCATCTGCTCCTCTTCTGCTCTGTCTTTCTCGTACTGGTAAGATACCTTGCCCTCGGTCTCATTTAAGGAAAGCCGCCTGAGGGAGAGGATGGGTCTTATCATGTACTTGCCCACCCGCTCTACCTCTTCCCGGGTCCTTGTGCGAACCTTACTGTGTACGTTGAAACCGGTGTGGTGCCAGCGCAGCATTTTCTGCACCAGAGAGAGGTTCACCAACTGTTTGCGAAGCAGAAGCGAGAAAAACTCTGTAAGCAGAGAATCATTGAAATTTGAGACCTTATGGAACTGCCCTTGTTTATCTTCTCCTCCCTCTGTTGTAAGAAAGTGCAGGTGCGGGTGAAGATTGATTTTTGACCCAAACGACTGTATCACGGCGATAATCCCGGGCGTAAGCTCTCTGCCTGTAACCGCCTTGAAGTATTTCAGAATTGCCTCTTTGCCACAGAGACAGAGACCTGAGAGAAGCGAGCGTTTGTATTTGAAGAATACGCGCAGCATCTTGGGGATGGTGAAGACCACCTGGCGATGAGGAACATCCAGCAGGAGTGACTCCCGCATCCACTCGCCCCACTCCTCACGGCGCTTCGAATGGCAGGATGGGCAGAATCCGCGAACTTTACATGAGAATGTTAAAAGCCTCTCGGACCCACAATCTCCACACCGAATCCTCGCAAATCCACAGTTCGGATTGCCGCAGTCGAGATATTTATCCACCACTTCCTGCACAACAGGCCGAAGAAAGCCATACTCTCTTTCAAAGCGTGACTCATATTCTGAGAGAAACTTCTCAAAGTAGTGGAACAACACCCGGTAGAACACAGTGCGTTCTGGATGACGTTGGCGATATATCCCTGCCATAACAGGGAGCAAGATTCAAGAAACGGGCCAGTAGAGGCTCACAGATATCCTCCCCTGTAAATGGTATATTATTCTACAGCCATTCGACTGTCAAGAACCAGACAGGAAAGTGTAAAAAAAAATGGGGACGGCCCAAGATAATTTATTTTATATCAATAAATTAACGTGATAATTACAGGGCAAAAGTGTCTTAGAAGTGCATTTTTTAGGCCGGGTTCTTCTCGGAAATGAGTACCTGGGATTATAAAAAAAAGCAGCTCTTCGATGATGGGTAGCATGGTGTGTCTCCGCCCGCAACAAAAGGGGTTCCCCACGGGGGGATGGGTGGAGTGAGGACGGAGATATACCATGACAGGACCCATCCATTGACCATTTCTTCTCGATCTGTAAATAAAAAGTACTCATTTCCGAGAAGAACCTTAGGCCATTATTGGATCTCTAAGAATGATAGAATTTTTAATTAAGCCAAATAACTCTTAGAATGGCATTTTAGGGCCCTAAATTACGTACCTAAGAGTAAAAAAAGGGTCTATTTTATTGTTATCTTGCTGATAATAAATAAGTTTCTATGGTACGTCCCCACTTTCACCAAAGCCTTTGGGTGTCCCCATTTAGAATTTAATTAAGATTTATTGCGTTTTACCTTGAGTTTATCGAGGAAGGTACGGGCCTGGGTAAATCCCAGATCATAGGCACGCTGGATTTTACCGATCGCCTCCTCTAAGCGGCCCTGGCGGTCGTAAATTACACCCAAGTTATAGTGCGCACTGATATTGTTAGGCTTCAGGCGTAACACCGTCTCACATTCCTGGATAGCTTCCTTAATCCGGTTATCTTTCAATAAAACAGATCCCAGATTACTGCGTGCTTCCACAAGATTGGGATCAATGCGAAGGGCATCCTTATACTTCTGGATAGCCACTTTTATGCGGCCTTGCATGTTATAAACCAAACCCAAGTAACAGTGAGCTACGGCATGGTCAGGTTTTATGTGGATGGCTGCCTGGTACTCCCGGATGGCTTCCTCATACATTTTTTTGTTTAAATATTCGGCTGCCGTATTGCAGTGAGCGTCCGCTTTAAGGGTGCTAGCGAACTTCTCCTTTGATTCCGGGGAAACTCTAGCTGCAGGCGAAGATTTTTCCTTGTGCGCCCGGGCGAGAATTTTACCTCTTAGAGGTTTATACTTCTGATCTTTACTGTCCACTATAAATGGATTAAACCGCAAGGGCTTGTGGCATAAGGAGCAGTTCGACAATAGCTGAGGGTCATCCCAGGCCTCCTCGGGAAGCTCCCAGCAGGGGGATTGATCAGTAGATAAATTGGCGTTTTGGATAATTGAGTTTATCTTATCAAGGATTTCATCTGATACCGTAAAGCGTTGGCCGCACCATTGGCAGGCTGTTTTTATTTTCTCTTCCCACTTTCCTTTTTTACCGTTTTCTCCAAACCGCCATAACCGTACAGCAGTTACAACAGGGGACTCCGTAGGAAAATTCATTGGCCTTACAGAAATAACTTCACCATCAAACGTACCGTAACTAAAATTTCCATTGGGTTTTATCTCTGATATTGAGAACACTATGCTTTTCTCAAGAATAGCAGCCGTACATACATTCCTTTCCAAGTCCCAGACTCGAATTGTAAGGTCTTTACTAGCTGAAACCATTCGCTTGCTGTCGGGAGTTATCCTGACATTATTGATCCAGTCATGATGGCCCTCCAGTCCTGTCATGCTTGAGCTGTTTTTAAAATCCCATATCCAAATTGCATTAGAGGATCCGCAAACAACAATCTTTTTACCATCCGGTGTTATACATATCCCGGTTTGCTCAGTCCATTTTACATCCGCTATGGCCTCAGCGAGACATTCTCCTGTTTTAAGGTTCCATAAAATAAGGGTCTTGTGGCGCAATGAGACCATTAACTTGCCATCAGGGGTTATACCATAATTTTTTCGATAATCTTTGTGCTTCTGTAAACATTTTCCGCTTTCAAGGTCCCAGATCAGATTGGAGTTATCGCTGCTTTCCGATACTAGCCGCCTTCCATCGGGAGTGATGTTGACGCATAATACGATTTTAGTGTGACCTTCGAGTGTTCTCAGGTGTTCACCACTTTCCAGTTCCCACACCCGCAAGACCTTTTGCTCATGTCCCGTGACCACCAGTTTTCCGTCCGGTGTGATGTCCCAATCATGTATTCTATCTGTGTTTGACCTTAATTTCTTTTGGCATGTACCACTCTCAACATCCCAGATATAAAGGTTTAAATGATTTTTATCCGTGGAAACAACTTTATTGCCGTCTGGTGTTATGCGTATTTTATCAATGAAGGTTTGATGCTTGAATTTCCTTAAAGGTTCACCGCTTTCGAGATCCCACAAGCGAATCTCATCATCAACAAGTCCCGAGGCCCCAAGTTTGCCGTCTGGGGAAAGGGTTAAACTCATGACAGGAGCTCTTAGAATACCCGTTTCATAAGTTCCTTTCGCAAGGTCCCATAACTGCACAAGCCCTTCACGTCTTCCTGAAACAGCGAGTTTGCCATCCGGGGTGATATCCAAACATTTGATTTGGGCTGAGCCGGCATTGATCTTGCGCAGGCACTCACCCGTATCCACATCCCACAATCTGAGGATATTGAACTCTTTGGTACTACCGGAAATGATACGTTTCCCATCATCTGTGATTTTGAATATATCGACCGCTTCCGTATGCCCTATTAGTGTTCTCAGACACTTTCCGCTTTTAACATCCCAAATGCGGAGCGCTCCATCTAACGAGCTTGAAACAACTTGTTTACCATCCAACGTTATGCCAAGCTTTTTAATCTCTCTCGCATCCCATAATACGAGTCCAAATACTCTGAGGCATTCCCCACTGACAAGATCCCAATAAATAAATGTTTGATCATAACTCTTAGATAGAATATAACTCTCATCTTCAATTATGGTTAGAGAATAAATGGAATCTTTATGATCGGTAAGTTTTCTTAAGCACTTTCCGGAATCAAGGTCCAGCACCTCGATAACCTTATTGTCTTTCTCACTCAATTTAACCGCCAGCTTTTTTTTAGCTGCGGTCTTTACTATTGCATCTCTGGTTTTAGGCACCTTGCATTCCGCCAGGCATTCTCCTGAGTCTTTATCCCATACTTGGAAAACTTTTTTATCCTCTTTACTCACCTTAACGTGCCTTTTGCCGTCAATGGTTATATCACCACCATACCTCCCTCTAAAAACATAAGAATCTATCTCATGTACGGCAAGTTCTCTTATAAGCTCTCCACTTTCCACATCCCAGATCCTTAACAGATCCGAGATAGTCTGTTTTCCGTCCGGTGTAATGTTCACGCTGGAAATGGGCTTTGTGTCCGCTTCGATTGTTCTGAGGAGGGCAGAGTGGGGATTAAAACGAGGGCGCTGTGATGGGTGTTTCAAAAGCATAGTTTTATCTTTTTGTGTAGAGATAATAGCTTCAGCAGCAGTTGCTACTGTGCCCAGGTTGCTGGAATTGTAAGCCTGCTGTAAACAGTATCCCGGGATGGCTCCAAACTTAACTAAACCATGAGATTCAGAATTTGCGAACTGTAAAAAAGTCCTGATCCGGTCAAGCCGCTCAGGTCTATGGATGATCCTTTCATTATCATGCTTTATCTTTTTATCGCTCCAGTGTTCCACTGCGGTTATGATTTCCGGGAGTCCAATCTTTTCCAATTCTGAGAGAGGATAATTTTCGGGGTCTTTCCGGTATCGCCACCGTGCATCTTTCCTGGCCCGGGTATAAGCCGTCAAATCTTCGACATGTTTTTGGATCTGCTGCTCATATTCTTGCTTTCTTCGTTTTTCTTTTTGTGCTTCCGGCAGGTTATTCAGAGCGGCATTGTAGTCTGCGATCAGATCATAAGTCATTCCAGCTGCGCATTTTGCTTCTACAAATTCCAGATCACAGAGGGTCTGTTCCAGCCGCTGCCAGTCCTGTGCGTGAACTAAATGGAAAGGCAGCTCTGCAGCTTTGCGGCTATTGGGCAGAGTGAGCCCATAAAAGAAGTTGGCAAGCAGTATGTGCCAGCTCTGAACTTTTCTCTTTGGAATCTTTTCTTCTTCAGAGACATATTTTTTCAGGGCAGCCTGCTTAAAGCTTTCATAAAAGAAATCATACCGCCCGTGCCGGTGAGCCAAAAAAGGCCTTACCTGGCGGAGAAAAAGATAGATAGTATCCCGTGCTTTAGTCTGATTTCCTTCATTATTCTCCATATTCAAGGCTTGGATAAATAGGCTGGTTAATTCTTCGGCTGAAAGACCACGCTGGGTATGGGCCATTAATCCGAAAAGAAGAGGCACGGCTTCCTGGGGTTGGATGGGGGAATAAGCGGGATCCTTTTCCAATCGTGCCAGCACCGCTGCAAAGGCTGACAAAGGTGTGTCTCCAAAGTCATTTCGGATCTTTTCTCCCAGGTTGGTAAAAGCGCCAAAAACGCGAAGCTCAGAGAGCACGATCTTAAGAAAGAGGGGATTCCGAGCCGCTTCGGATTTAATCAATGATTCAATATTCGCTTCATCCAACTCCTTGAGGTATTGCGAGAGGTAAGCTTGGATAAGCATCCTGCGATCCTCGCGATCTATAAATGGTTTTACCCCAGCCATATACATCTCTTCATCACTGGCAAAGCTGTGGAAGAGGTCTTCAGCTTCCTTTTTACCCCGTTTGAAGCTAACAATCAACTTAATATTTTTCGGCAGTTTCCTAGGCAGCCAGCTCAAATCCGATAGACCCGCCTCAAGCTGATTGAGCGCATCCAGCACAATCACGGTTTTTCCCTTGCTGCCGATCTTCTCGAGCAGATCCGGGAAGGCTTTGCGAAGTTTTTGGGGATCATCAGGGATTTCCTCATCCAGCTTGCCGCTTATTTCTTTTATTTCCTTTAGCAGTAAATGCAGCAATGAGTATATCGTGGTGGATCCATCACTCGCTCCGATAAAGCGGAAATGAATAGACTGACCCGGTTCTTCTCGGAGCTTTATTCTGCTGTGGTCCACCCAATTGGCCAGTAAGGTGGATTTACCCATGCCGGCTTCAGCCGTGAGTACAAACAGCCTATTGGAATCGCTTCCCACATAGTTATCGAGATCCCAAAAATCACCTTTCCTGTGGATAAATCCCTCGCTGCTGATGAAAACAAACTGTTCCTGCTGATCGATTTCTTTCTGAAGTTCTTTCGGTCTTTCAATTTCCTTATGATCAGGGAAGTGCTCGGCAATGGACCGCTTGAGTTCTTCCAGAATAGCTTTTCCAAGCTCCTTGCCTTCGCACTTGAGGTTGGCTAACCTGCCTTTAGTGATCCGCTTATTAAACTCTTTGGCTTTTGAAGACTCATCTGGATTCTCTTCGACATCCAATCCTGTGACACGAACATTGGCGTAATTTTTCCAATCCTCCCTCCACCTTTGCTGATTCTCGGCTATGGTGGCCGGACACTTCAGGGGCATAGCAATCTCCGGAGTTCTTCGATCTCCGCTCCAAACAGCCTGATAGACATGATAGGGGCGTTTTATCTCCTTGATCTTCCGGATCAGTTCTTCCCGTTTTTGCTGCAGCTCTTCTTTATTTATCTCACTTTCTTCTTCACTATCTGAATAAATCCGCCGTCTATAAACTGGTTCTACAGGAATATCACTGAAATAGGCATCATCCCGTAAATAGAAAAATGCATATTGAGAGGGATGAAAGCCCTTTTCCGCGATCGTCTGTAGGGAATGGAAGGGGGAAACAAGAGAATGGAGCACTTCCAGCTCTGTTACTGAGGCCCCTTTATTTACCGTCTCCTCCAGGCCGGGGAATTTTCCGAACGTTTCTGGAGAGATATCCTTGCGTTCAGGCACCCATCCGTATCTTTGTCCGAGAAAACAAAGAAAAAAGGGACGGCACTCGTCAATCCGGTTCAGGCACACATTGACCACATTCTTGTTATGAGTGGCATCGGCCTCCGTCACTCCCCAGCGCAGGTCGATGTCCACCATGCGCAGTTTCCGTTTCTCGCACCATTCGCTCAATTCCGGAAACACATTCTTTACCAGATAATCCCGCTCCGCATGCATGTCGTTAAAGGTGCTGGAGATAAAGATGTAGACTTTTTTCCAGTTGACGGCCTTTTTTTTAGATTCCACCCGTCATTCCTTTATATTTACATCATTGATATTATATAAGTTATTAAATAAGCAAAAAACTGATAAAAAATAATCAATATGCCTAAAAGAAAAACATAACCAAAAGTAGCCTTTTCTTCCTTTTTCTTAAGCAGGATCTTCCTTAGTAGATATTTTTTCCTTTCCGGAAGCTTCTCCATTATTTCTTTTTTAAATACCGATTTTCTAAGGGATTTCCATCCGAGGATAACAACTATCAGCAGGAGGAAGATTACATAACTTAAAAACATCATGAAATTTCCCTTAACAGCAATAAGGTTGAAAATCCCATGCAGGCACAATGCGATAATAAAGCCGTAGAGTATGTAGGCTCCTTCTCTATGTTTTCCTTTTTCTCCTCCTTCGAATTTTGCCTTGGCAATGAGATAGCCGGCAATAAAACCGATGAAAAAATGTCCGGAATAAAGCCGAAACTGCACCAAAGATTTCAAAGCAACCTGACGCAGGAAGTTCGGGTCAAGTGCGACGTTGGCATCGATCAGTTTCACCAAAGGTTTTATCATATATCCAACGTTTTCATAGATTGCGAATCCGATCCCCACCAACCCAGCATATAAGGGACCGTCATAATATTCATTAAAGTCATTCCACTTATAGATGAGGCCGACAATCACGGCAAACTTAGCCAACTCCTCTATGAAGCCTGCTGAGAAAAAACTGACCAAAATCGCATTCGCCCAATTGGGACTGGATGTATAGTCGGGAAGAGGGAATATTTTTCTTACAATAATGACTAAAAGAGCGGATGTTATCCCCAGTATGATCGCATAAAAGACGCTGAATAACGGCTCTTTCTCATATTTGTCGCCAAAATAAGCCAGGACGGCTGTAACGGCGCCAACCAAAAAGACATAAAAAAAGAATTCAATGATCATTTAACCTGGCATCGATAAGAATATTGTTTTTAGAAAAATGATTTTTTAATCGAGAATTTAATCGAGTTATCTTTAATTTCAACCTGGATTGTAATTTTATCTTTTTCTTTTTTCTTAGTCAGGAATTTTGCCAGCGGGGAACTGATTAGCTCATCAACTGTCCTCTCTAAATTCCGTGCGCCCCATTTTTTGTTGTATCCTTTCTCCGCCAGGAATGTCACAACCTTAGGATGTATCTCCGGTGTGATTCCTTTTTTTTGCCATTTCGTCTTAAGCATAACAAGAATTCTCTCTTCCATTATGCGGCGTACGATCTTAGGAGAGAGGGGATTAAACAGGCCGGCATAGTCGATCCGGTTAACAAATTCGAGTGAAAAAAACTTGGAAAGCTCATCCCTCACGTCTGTGGCATCGTGACTAAACCCGATCCCGGATTTCTGTTTTATCGGGACATTGGTAGTCATGTAATTTATAGGAATTTCCTTTTTATACTTGCCACAAAATCCTCGACATTTTCCTCAATTTCCACGCACTGACATCCTGGAATAAACATATCACAGGAAAAAAGATGAAGTCAACGATAACACAAAGAAACAAGACGACAAAAAAAGCAAAAAAGTCAGCCATAAAATAGACTCCTCCTCTCAAATCGACAAAAAGCAGTCAAGAATGCTCTCAGAAATATTCGCCCCTCTCTTCGGCTGCCATCAACAGCTCCTTCTGGACAATCTGAGGGGGAGGTGGTCGTTCGGCATGAAAAGTGAGCTTGAGGTGAGCGATGATCTTATCAATGACTTTATGATCCTCGATAAAGGAGATGATCGTCATCCGACCCCCACATTGCGGACAGATAAGAGAGTCTATCTGATAGACTTTCCTTATCATCTCTGCCCAGCCTCTGGAAGGAACAAATGGAGTCTCATCTTCAATGATTGGCGGGTGGGAAGGATCTACTCCTCTCTTGCGCATCTTGCCTCTGTGCGCGTTTGAGTAAAGCCCGTAATAACGCAGTGTGACTTGTCCTTTATCTGGAATATGGGAGGTTACTCTAGCAATGAACTCCAGATAATCCATCTGCTCCTCTTCTGCTCTGTCTTTCCCGTACTGGTAAGATACCTTGCCCTCGGTCTCATTTAAGGAAAGCCGCCTGAGGGAGAGGATGGGTCTTATCATGTACTTGCCCACCCGCTCTACCTCTTCCCGGGTCCTTGTGCGAACCTTACTGTGTACGTTGAAACCGGTGTGGTGCCAGCGCAGCATTTTCTGCACCAGAGAGAGGTTCACCAACTGTTTGCGAAGCAGAAGCGAGAAAAACTCTGTAAGCAGAGAATCATTGAAATTTGAGACCTTATGGTAATCGCGGAGAAAAAATTTCTAATATTAAAGAGGAAATTATGAAGAGTATTGGAAGAATTACTTTCCGGTTAAACTGAGATTCCATGTCCAGGTGATTCCAAGGCTGGGGATCGAATAAGATCCAGTGACTGTCTGGGGATTCTTAGCTGAAATATTTGTTTCCAGAGACTCATCGCCCGAGAATTGATTTATATTGGCCCAAACAAACTCAACGGTGTGCGAAAAACTGGGGGTAGAAGCTTTAGTCTGCCCTTGGCATTTCTCTTCTCCTACCATAGACTGGCCTACATATAAATAAGCCTTCATTTCCTTATTATTAATCACCAGATATCCACTATCCCTGATAGCCCCATGGCATGAAGCGGTGCTGGTAAGTGTCTGTACGTACGACGGTTCCTGGTACGTGTCAATCCTTTTATACGAGCCAGAATAACTTCCTGTCACTGAGTTCTCATCTCCTTCATAATAGAGATCGGTTCCTGTCGAGCCCTCGGGGGAATAAGTCAAGCCGTGGATCTGAAAATTTGCTATTTCACTGACTAACTTAACCATTTTTACTGTTGAACCACCTGGGTCATGTTCTGTTTTGATTTGATTATAGCTTCTCGTATAAGTCACGGTTCCCGTCCAGACTGCTTCCCTGAAGACTTTGATGCTCGCTTCGCCTTTGACGGTTTCTGGAATATCTTTAGGCTGGTACTCTGCCTTAAACGTAACTTTTTTATCACTATCTCCAGCCCAGTAAGTTAGCATCGCCTTCCCATTCTCATCAGTCTGAACCTCCTCCTCAGGCGACACGCTGCCGTCGACGAGTCCTTTGACTTCTAGCTTAAGCTTTTTCCCGGCCACAGGCTCTTTGTTTCCTTCCTTGCCGACCTTGGAGAATTCAAGCTGTATCTGTGTCTTCTCTCCAGGGCGAAGAGTTCTTCTTCGGGGTGTTACTTTAATCTCCAGGCCGCTGATGTGGATTTCTGTTTCTGTGACGGCCTTTTTGTCGAGACCACAGGTTGATATTTTCACCTGTTCTAAGCCAGGATCTATACCCTTCTTTAGAGTGTAGGTGGCAGAAGCCCCTTCGGGGCTAATGATGCTCAACGTGACTAAATTTTCTGAGACACTACTTTTTTGATTAAACCCCTCAGTGGGTTTGAGTTCGCCCCTGTCGGTTTTCCTAGGAAGAAATACGTGCTGTTCGTAGCGTTTATCATAGACAGATTCCCCTTCGCAGTTTATGACTTTAATCTTGATATCTAATTTGTTTTCTTCCTCCAGCGGAGATACCTTTTCCGGCTCTTGCGAAACTTCCAATTCCGGCCCTCTTGGCGGCACACGATGGGACTCCTCATATTCTCTTGTCCGATCTCCGATATTTCCGTGGGCTGCGATATTTTGCTCAATTGTCTGGAAAATATCCGGGTTATCTATTGTGTTTGCATGGTTAAAAACTTTGGGTGGAACACCGCACATACCAATTTGCCCGAGCCCAGATATCATCCAATAGGCTGAATAGGCACTTTCCTTGAGTCCAGCGATTTCCTTTTCTTCACCGGCGGTGGTGAGCGCCAACGAGTAGTGAAAATAATATTCACATCCTTCTGGGGACTTCCCGTTGGTCGAGATGAATTGCACTTTTGGGGAGTTTTTCTTGAGTTCCTGCATCACTTTGTCTTGAATTTGTCTGAGCCATGCCTCTTTGGGCTGAAAGGGATGCTGCCTGTACAAATGGTCAAAAACCTTATCATCGATTTCTTTCAGGAAGACAGCCACCTTAGGCTCTGAACAGGGGTCTTCCTGGAGCTGTAGATTTTGGGGTAAGCAGATAGTAAGAAGCCCCATCAAAAATAGAAGGCTCTTAACATTTTTATTCCAACGCATCGAATGATATATTCGGATGGCTTTTCCCATTTTAACTCTCCCGAAAAACTTATAAAAATTTCCTTTTTTGGGTGTGCCAAATCTCTCCAAATTTTAAGAAACTTTCGCTTGCTTGGAACCTTGGATAAACGTATCACACTCAAAATAGCGTAGTCAATAGCGGGAAAAGAAACTCGAACCTTGGTTCAATCTCTAATTATGTTGGCACTTGGAGGAGGGGGAATGGCGCTTAGTTTAAAGAAGGGTTCCTCTGAGACAAATTCCTCAAAGTAGTGGAAAAACACCCTGTAGAGAAATGTTCGCTCCGATTGAATATTCTTTTATGGATGAAAGCTATGACCGCGAATACCGCTATGAAGAACAGATGGGCAGGCTTCTGGGGATTATCACAACCCTGGGACTTATAATTGCTTGTCTTGGCCTTTTACTAATGGAATAACCATAAGTAATTTTTTCAACTTTTATAAATATGTGGGATTCCCATCTAAAAACAAATTTGAGCGTGCTATTTTTCTACAAACTGCAATGTCTCAAAGTCAAGACCCGACTCTCAGGGACTCACTCCTTCGGATAAAACCCAATAGACCACTTACCCTTTCCTTCTTCACTCTCATAGGGTATATCGAAAGATAACTCCTTGCCCTCCATAATGCTCTGCAAGTCCACACTGAAGATCACCGAATAGTCGGTAAGATAGGAGGAGCTGAAATCCTCATATTTCCATGCTAATGTAGAAGATCCTAGGAAGCCGGTAAGAAACCTTAGCCATATTTGTGGCGCTGCTGGCCATAGGACAAGTTCCTCCTGACTTAATTCATCAATAGCTTCTTTCTTTGATGATATCCCCAGGGTCGGCTCAAAACGGTTGGGGCCATGGGTGATGGTAGCTTGAATCGGTTTGTCCGGAGTATCCCAAGCCGGGCAGATATTATATTTCACCAAACCGCCCTCACCGCCAAGCGAATTGCCGGGTATGAATTTACCTTCCCCAAATTCTATATAAAATATGGCGTTGATGCCGTCCTCTGACCCTTCGCACCTAAGAAACCTGACATCATGGAAAGATGCGGTGAAGGCGAAGTTCGAGAACGTAGCTGACAAGTAAGAATAAGGACCAGAACATTTGGCGGTGTAAGAAAGGCCTATATCAATGTTGTAGGCTGGTGAATATTTTATAATTTTTTTAGTTTTCGCCTCCAGAACTCCCATGGAGAGGATTAATCCGAAAGCTAGCAGCAGAAGCCATAATCTGTTACTTCTCATTTAAAACCTCCTCTTATTTATAAGAATTTCCTTCTTCGGGCTCGCCAAATCTATCCAAATTTTAAGCAACTTTCGCTTGCTTGGAGCCTTGGATAAACGTATCACACTCAAAATAGCGAAGTCAAAAGCGGGAAAAGAAACTCGAACCTTGGTTCAATCTCTGATAATGTTGGCACTTGGAGGAGGGGGAATGGCGCTTAGTTTAAAGAAGGGTTCCTTTGAGGCTGGAGAAGATAATAGTTCTGGTTAAAATCATCAGAAAATGAGAGAATTTGGTTTTAAGACGAAGTGCTTTAATAAATGAAGATCGGAAATATCTTTTGTTTCAAGGTCCTATAATTTTTTATATTTGTTATTAAAAAAAAGCTTTCTGTTTTTATTAGAGGTAAATATTTATTTTTAAATTTCTTTGATAAATTGTTATATTCTTCTTCTTTTATATAGCCATAAACATCACCTTTTTTCAGAGATAAAGAGAATGAATCTTCTGTATCATACTTAATAATGGGTCTATCTACATAAAAGGCAAAATCAGCAACTGCTGCCCAATAATTCATTCTATAAACTGAGATATATCCATCATTTTTTGTAAGCAATCTTATATAAGGCGAGATTTTCTTTATTTCTGTTTTATTTGGTGCACTAATTTTTCCGAAATATAAGGGGAAAATTGATGTAGCCAAAAGCATAACGAGTAAAAGAATTAATGAAAAATTTAAGAAAACTTTAAATATTTTTTCAGAAATCCTTTCTCCAATTGTAATCCCAATGAGTAAGGCAAAAGCAGGATAAACAGGAGCTAAGTATCTGTAGAATTTAGTATTTCCCAAACTAAATCCAATAAGGAAAATTAAAATCCATAAGACAAAAATCAATAACAATTTATTTTCCTTTAGCTTTTTTAAGCCTAAATAACAGGAAAAGACTAAAAAAGGGAACCAAGGCCAGTATCTTTTTGCTAAGAAAGTTATGTACCAGAAATAATCCTGGATTTTTCCGAAAAAATTTATATCTTTTACGTTTTCACTGCCAACAAGATTAGTCCAGATTTGACCTATAAAATAATTATTAAGAAAATTCTTAAATTCGCCTGTATGGATTAACGGGATTATCCAAATACAAAGGGTTAAGATAAAAAACAAGAGGAAGATAAAGAATTTAGCACTTATAAAAAATTTGAAATCTTTATTAAAAATAAAAAATAAAAAAACTATTCCTAAAATTGAAATTGCCGGCAGACCTTTGGTTAAAACAGCCAGGCCAGTAGATAATCCCATTAAAATGAAGTATTTCTCACTTTTTTGAATAGCTAAAATGAAGAAAAAAATAGACAGTGTTATAAAAAAGGCAAGAGGGACATCTAACTGACATTTCCTGCTTAAATCTAAAAACGGTTGGGTTGTTAATAGGACAAAGCTTGATAAGAAGCCTATTTTATGAGAACCACTTACCCTGTATCCAATCATATAAACGAGTAAAATTGTACAAACACCGAGTAGGGCGGAAATAAATCTTGCCGCAAATTCATTGACTCCGAAAGTCTTATAACTTAGGGCTGTCATCCAGTAAAATAAGGGAGGATGCAGCCAGCAATCCAAAAATTCTTTACAATATTCATAATGGGGAATTATCCAATCATTACTTCTTAAAATAGACCTTGAAATTGTGGCATAGGCACAGGAATCTAAACCTAAATCGCCAACCCAGAGATTCGAGAATAAAAAAACTGTTGATATTAATAAAAGAAGAAGGGCATAAATGTTTTTGTTTCTAAACTCAATTCTAACAGTTGGAATATTAGAATTTTCTTTTCTCATTTTTTTAACATCCAGCGGCTGATTCCTCAGTGGACATCCTCGCTTAAAATAACTATTGGAAACTTTTTCTATAATTTATTTGAAAGAATAGAATTTTCGAGTGTCTGATTGAACAGCTCTTTAGTTTATTTCCGGATATAAAAGAGCGTTCAGCAGGAATTTATAAGTACCATGAGATTGGGCTCGGTGCTGGCAGCGGATTCCAATAAGGATGATACGTCCCTTCTTGTATTTTGTATCTACAACAGCAGCTCTTCGGGCAATCTCTTTTTCTCCTAAGAGCCAACCACTTAAAAGAATATCCTCTTCTGGAAAGCTGGCTACTACTTTTCTATTCCAGTCTCCAAAAGGAATCCAGGTGCTCATAGCCAGGCTTCGAGCGAATATAACTGCAGCTTCTGAGGGCATTCCATACCCGATAGGGGATTTATTATCTACTTTGACTTTTAAAATAGATGTGGGGCAGAAAAATTTAGTCCTGTCAACTTTTTCAATGGCATTCCTGACAGGCGCTTTAAATTCTTTTAAAACCAATCTACAGGCATTATTGAGGGTGACGAGAATACCTCCTTGTTCGACAAAAGTCTTTAAAGCTTCAATTCCTTCCTTGCCTATTCCTCCTTCATATTCTGGTGGGAGAGGAGTGAAGTATCGAGCCCAGCGAGAAGTGGGACTTGGTTTTCCGAGTTTGATTACATCAGGATCTTCGTCAGCAAAGACAATGACATCATATTTTGCCTTTAAGTTGGCTTTCTTTTTTTTCGTTCCTTTGAAATCCTTGTTATGAAGAGTTGTGTAAGGAATTTCTAAATCATCAAAAACACACCTTGTCCATCCTTCATCCATGCTGGATCTCCATGATTGATAAAGGCCTATTCGGTGCTTTTTCAATGGAACTTTGGAAATATTTTCGATTTTATCAAGCTCATAGGCAGTAACATGACATTTTTCTAAAAGAACGGGTAGCGCTTTTTGTACCTGGGGTGTGTTTTTGATGATGAAACTTCCTGGAGCCGCTTTAAATCCTTTGCCTTTGATAACATCTTTTGAACGAAAGATTTCAGTTTTTTCTTTGAAAAGTGAAAAAATTATTGAATAAGAGGAATTTAAACGGGAATCAAGGACGATATAAGATGACGTTTCCTGCGGCGGTGTTACAACCGGATAGGGAACTATATCCAGCTTTTCCAGCTTTGTTTCAAAAAGATTGTTGATTTGGTCGCAGGTAACACCCATCTGCAGCGGAAGCGTCCATCCAGCATTATCATAGGGAGGAATGAGAGGACCTTCAGAGTATTGACGGAGATCTGGATATTTTTGTTTCTCGAGTAAGGCCTGAGCATAAGGTTTGTAGGGCTGAGACATCAAGATGACAAAAGAGCCGGCCGGATAGACTTTGCCGTCAGCTATAAAATTTTCTTTGGCTTGATGGATTTCTACTCCGCCGAACATCAGGATATCAAGCATTCTGAGGGTGGTGAGATAATCGTTTTGTTTTTTGGAAATGACGAAAGCGAAAGGATGCCCTTTCTTTCCTTCTTCGATGGAATCCTTACACATCTTATAGAAGTTGTACAGAAAATCTTCTTTGTGAAGATAGGCTGTTTTAACCAGACTTAGAGAAAGGACTAACTCATAGTCTACGATATCTCTTAACTTCCACCAGCCGCCCGGCCAGGGGTCAGGGAACTTGATTCTTTTTTCATAGTAGGATTTTGGGATTTCAGTCGGGTCGATGTAAATGGGTGTAGCTATTTTGACAGAGGCCATCTCGCTGAGAAGGCCTATGGAATTGTGCAGCCAGGAGGTATCATCACAGGCACCGATCCACCATCCTGTAAAACTTCGATCGTGGACAACTCCCTTAAAGTTGTTTTTCTGCAAGTCATAGGCCATGTTCATTCCGCAGAGGGCTACTCCGCGCCAGACAAGGGGATGGACACTGGGAACAGGAGGATCCATAAAAGGTGGCACAAAGAGACGGGCACCTGTTGAACCCATCTGGTGTTCATCGATGTGAATCTGAGGAATCCAGTCATGATAGAGGATTTTAGTTACTGCTTTTGTTTCACTGAGGTTGAACATAAACCAATCACGATTGTTATCATGACCAGCATAGGGGTGATACAGCCAGGGCATACGGCCTCCTTCATACTTGGTGCCAACATATTTTCTGTACCAATCAGTAATCATCTTTTGTCCATCAGGGTTTATCGATGGAGCGAGCAGGACAATAACCTCATCTAAAACTTTATCAGCTTCAAAGGGAGTATCACCAATGACTAACTTATAGGCGAATTCCATGGCCATTTGGGAAGAGCCTATCTCGGTAGAATGGATGTTACAGGTTATGAGAAGGATAACCTTGCCTTGTTTGGCTAATTTCTTGGCATCTTCCGGAGTTAAAGTTCTGGCGTTTCTGAGTTTTTTGGTGATTTCTCTATAAAGGTCCAACTTGGCCATGTTTTCTTCAGAGGTAATAACCGCCATTATTATTGGTTTTTTTAAGGTTGAAGAGCCGATATTAAGAACCTTAAGCTTTGGCGATTCTTGGTCGAGTTTTTCAAAATAAGCCTTTATTTGATCATAATCAGCGAGCTTGCGGTCAGCCCCAACTTTATGGCCTAAGAACTCATCTGGAGAAGTCTGGGCAGTGAGTAAAAATGGTAATAGGAATAATATAAGAGAACTGAATGTAACTAATTTTTTCTTCATAAATTCCTCCTTGTTTAAGGTAAGATTTTTTTCTATCACTTGCACCTGACCATGTCAAGAAGTTAAATCAGTTTTGTCAATGCCATGCAAAAACTTCCTGTTTTCTGCCACACAAAAATTTCCGGTTTTATAATTGTTTAAATCTTCTCCAGGTAACAGTTATGATGGTAAGGGGTCAAGTCTTGCATTATGACATTTTACTGTATAAAAGGATTGATTATAGGAAAATAGTATAAAATGTCATAATGCAAGACTTGACCCCTTACCCTTGACAAAGATAAAGGATAAAGATAGGATTTTTTCGATATCTCTTATAATAATTTTTAAAGTTAGGATAAAAAAAGGAGAAAAGTGAAAGCAAAATTAAAGAGAGGTTTAAAATTATTCTTTCTTTTTTTCTTTTTATCCTGGTTTTCGACAAACATAACTTATGGCCTGGCGGAGGTTCAAGAGGAAAATACAACAGTTGAAGGGTTATTATCTTATGCCGAAAAATTATGCCAAGATGGTGAATATAACAGGGCTGTCGAGATCTATCTCAGGGCAGTTGACCAGGCTCAAAGGAAAATTGATTTATCCAGAGCTTATTTAGGCCTTTCTTTATCTTTTTATTATCTTAGAGATTTGACCAATACAGAAAAATGGATAAGAAAAGTTTTAGAGGTAGACCCGAAAAAGGAAATATCTATTCTTTTTTATCCTCAAAGCTTTGTTGAGCTGTTCTTCCGGATAAAAGAAGAAGAAAAAGAGATAATTGTGAAAGTGCCAGAAAAAAAACAGGCTGAGGTAAAGGAACAATCTGAAGAAAATCTCGAGAATAAAATAGCTAAGCCTGACATTTCCACTCTTCCTTCAACTATAGATGCAGGAGTAACTAAGCTGGAAAAAGGAAAAGAAGGAAATTGGGAGATAGAAGTTCATTATTCGTTGTGGACTATAGACATGATAATAGGACTGGTAGAAGGTCGAGTGAATGAAGAAGCTGAGGAAGAGCTTAGTAAAGAAATATCCAAGCAAATCACAAAAAATCATATTACTCTTAAAAAGGATAATTATGAGCAGGACCTTAAACTTGATTCAAGTGGCTCGAATTATGGTTTTGGAATTAGATTTTATCCAAAAGGCAAGAAGGGCTCTTTTAGCCTGGGTTTGTCTTTTGAGCAAACAAAAATCAAGCTTTCCTTCCAGGGTCAGGCAAAACAAGAGTTTAAGGATGGCTCTTATGCCGAAGCAGATGCTGGGGGTTTTTTTGAAGCAAGCCTTTTTTCCACAAATTTAAGTTTTCGCTGGGACATGAAGCCTTCTTGGAGAGTCACCCCTTATTTTGTCTTGGGCTTTGGCCTAGCTCCTTTAAAAGGAAATGTTAGTTATTTTTATTCAGGAAGCTATTATTGGGCAGGACCCCAAGAGAGTATTGAGTATTCAGAGTTAAAAACTTTAAAAGAACTTGAAGAAGAGATTGATTATAATATTCCTAGTATTTTCTTTATCTTACAGATGAATTTCGGTATAAGAGGTGAAATTTTGCCCAATTTTTATATAAGCGCAGAAGCTGGGTTTTGGGATGGCTTATTATTCCGAGGGGGCCTGGCCTTCAAGTTTTAACCCTAAAAGCATCTTTTTTTCCATTATACCCTTTTTTTTTCTGTAAATAAATCCTGAAGAAAGTGTATAATAAATAGTGGACCGTGCTAGATGGGGAGCTAGCGGTGCCCTGTTGCCCACAATCCGCTATAGTGGGGTCGAATCCCTTGCTGAGGCTGGTCTTTTTCTGGACTGTGTCTTTGTAAGTGGTGTTGACGGTCAGGGCCCTGTGGAAAGAGCACCTTGTGAACCCCGTCAGGACCGGGAGGTAGCATCGGTAGCAGGGAGCGCTCTTTTGCTGCAGGTTAACCTTGCTTGAGCTAACTGCAGGGATAACGCAGGGGAAGGGCTGTCAAGGCGAGGTGCACGGTCTTTTTATTTTTTCAGTAATCCCGTTTTTTCAAGGATACTTTTTATCTCCAATTTTCCCTTTTTTTCGAGAAGAAGAAGGGGAGGGCGAGGTGGCCCACCGTAATAACCCAGTAAATCAAGGGCATACTTAAGGCCAGGAATGCCGTAAGTTTGAATGATTGCTTTGTTGAGAGGGACAAGGCTCAGCTGAAGCTTAAGAGCTTCTTCTTTATCTCCCTTCTTGAATAAGTTATAAATTCTAACACATTGAGCAGGAGCAGCATCAGCCAGGGCAAGAATTCCACCGCTGGCACCCAGAAGCAGCTCCGGCAATAAAACACGCCCTGCTCCGGTGAGAAAGCTGAAATCAGAATTAAGATGGGGTATGACTTCTCTTAAAAAGCCTAAATTTCCAGAACTGTCTTTTAGGCCGGCAATATTGGGATGTTTGGCGAGTTCAAAGAGCAGGTGGCTTTCAATAGATACTCCTGTGTTTCGAGGAATATTGTAAATAAGTACAGGAACCTTGGATTGCTCAGCAATGGTTAAATAAAACTTTTTGAGCGCTTCTCTATCCATTAGCGACCTGAAGTAGTAGGGGGTGCGGATCAGGACAGCATCTATGTTCAATTCAGCCATTCTATTTGTAAACTCAAGAGTAATTTTAGTGGATTCTCGGGCTGTTCCCACGATTATTTTCTTGCCAGGAGAAGCATTTTCTTTGGCTGTAGAGACTAATTTTTCTGATTCCTCATCCGATAGAAATACGCTTTCTCCTGTAGAACCTAAAATCACATATCCTGATAAGTCGAAATGATTATATTTTTGGATATTTTCCTTGAATTTTTCAAGTGAAATTTCATCTTCAAGGAAAGGAGTGGTAAGAGGAGCAAAAATCCCATTAAATTTATCAGGCATCCGCTTCCCTCTTTATAAATTCACCTAACCTGAATTATTCATAAAAACTTTTACTTAATACAAACGCATTAAATGTCTTTACATTGTCATTGCGGGCGACCAGCGGGAGCGTGGCCATTTCACCTGTTTCTTATTCCTATGAGATTGCTTCGCATCATTCGCAATGACATTGTTCATTGTGAATATATTAATGAAACGGTGTATACTAAGGATAAAGTCACAGTTCCTCGATTTTCCTCAGTTCAGCTTCGCTTAGCCCAAAGTAATGGCCGATTTCGTGAAGAACCACTTCTCTTACTTTCTTTATTATTTCTTCTTCTGTTGAGCAGATGCCTTCTATTGGTTTTTGGTAGATGACAATGACATCAGGAGGAATGTTTCCGTAAAAGGGTCCCCGGTGTTTGAAAGGCACTCCATGATAGTGGCCCAATAGAGTGCTGTAGGGAGAGCTTCCTGTTCGCTGATAAATTTCTCTTGTTGCCTTTTCCTCGACTATTACAGCCAGGTTATCCAGGTATTTTTTGAATTTTTTAGGAATCCTTGTCAGGGCTTCTTCGACAATTTTTTTGAATTTTTCTTTTTCCATGTTTTTTCTCTTGTCATTGCGATGAGCGCAGCGACGAAGCAATCTCAACTTGAGATAAAGGGCTTCTCTCTTTATCTTTCGATTCCGTCCCTTGACATAACTCCTTTTTTGTAATAATGCTTTTTCTCCTTCATTTCAGTGACTAAATCTGCTTTTTTAGTGAAGGAGGCAGGGGCATATCGTCCAGTCAGGATAACTTCAATCTTTTCAGGTTTTTGATCAAGGAATTCATGAACCTCTTTTTCTGTTATAAGATTAAAATAAACGGCAACATTTATTTCATCAAGGATAATAATCCTGTATTTTTGAGAAAGCATGGCATTGAGGCATTTCTTTAAGCCTCTTTTGGCTCTCCGGATATCTTCTTCATCTATATTTTTTGTGACATGGACAAAACCTCTTCGTCCGAATTGCTCGATGGTAATTAAAGGGGAGAGCTTTTTCACAGATTCAAGCTCTCCATATCTTTGTCCTTTAAGAAATTGTCCTATATAGGTTTTTAGGCCATGACCAGCTGCACGCAAAGCAAGGCCAAGAGCAGCAGTGGTTTTTCCTTTTCCGTTACCCGTGTAAACGTGGATATAACCTATAAATTTCTTTTTCATTTCTTTAATTAATTTTGGCTCTTTCTTATTTTGGGCCATCTCTAATATCTTTTTTTCCTTTTTTAACTATATTTTAATCCCATAAGAGAGTCAATAAAAATTGGAAATTGGGAAGAAAGGTATAGAATTTTAAAATGAAAGAACTTATGCTATAATCAGCGCCATGTTAGACCTGAAGTTTGTTTTAGAGAAGCCGGATTTTGTCCTGAAAAAAATAGAAAGCCGTGGTCTAAAGGTTGACCTAAAAAAAATCATGAAACTTTCTCAGGAGAAGAAAAAATATTTACAAAAAGTTGAAAATCTTCGTTTTAAGCAGAATAAAACCTCAAAACTTATCAGCCAGATGAAAAAGGAGAATAAAGATCCTTCCTCTATTATTTCTGAAATGAAGAAAATTTCTGAAGAGATTAAAAATCTGGAAGAAAAATTAAAAGAAATCCAAAAAAAGTTGAGAAATTTCCTTCTGGCCATGCCAAATATACCCCATGAGTCTGTGCCAGAAGGTCAAAGTCCTGAAAATAATGTTGAAGTTAGAAGGTTTGGGGAAAAACCGAAATTTTATTTTTCCCCAAAACCTCATTGGGAAATCGGGAAAAGACTTGGCATTCTCGATTTTGAGCGAGCCGCGAAGATTGCTGGCTCGCGGTTTGCCATTTATCTTGGAGCAGGAGCTAAATTAGAAAGGGCCTTGATAAATTTTATGCTTGACATTCATACCAAGGAAAAAGGGTATCAAGAAGTTATCCCCCCTTTCATAGCCAATGAGAAAAACTTGATAGGAACAGGGAATTTGCCCAAGTTCGAAAACGACCTTTTTAAACTTCGAGGATATTCATGGTACCTGATTCCTACGGCAGAAGTACCTCTTACCAATCTTTACCGGGAAGAGATTCTTGAAGCTGATGACCTGCCGCAGAGGTTTGTGGCTTATACACCTTGTTTCAGACGGGAGGCCGGCTCATACGGGAAAGATATAAAAGGTTTGATTCGCCAACATCAATTTAACAAGGTAGAACTCATGACTTTTTCTTTACCTGAAAATTCCTATCAGGAGTTAGAAAGATTAACTGCAGATGCCGAGGAAGTTTTGAAAAGATTGGGTTTGCACTATCGGGTGGTTGTCCTCTGTACAGGAGATTTAGGCTTTGCTGGAGCCAAAACGTATGATTTGGAACTCTGGATGCCTTATCGGAAGAAATACTTAGAAATTTCATCCTGTACCAATTGCGAGGATTTTCAGGCAAGGAGAGCCAGTATTCGATTTCGCAGGGAACCGAAATCAAAGTTGGAGTTTGTTCACACTTTGAATGGGTCTGGAGTTGCTTTAGGACGAACTGTGAGCGCCATTCTGGAAAGCTATCAACAGGAGGATGGCTCAGTCATTTTACCTGAAGCTCTCCGTCCTTATATGGACGGATTGGAAAGAATTACCTAAAATATGAATCTAATGGAGGGATGGCCGAGTGGTTTAAGGCGGCGGTCTTGAAAATCGCTTCACGAGTAATCGTGACGGGGGTTCGAATCCCTCTCCCTCCGCCACTTTAAATATTTATTCAAAATTAAATAAACATAAGCTTGGCTTACTTCACTCAAGAGTTAGATTTCCCTGTAGATAAGTTTTGATAAGAAGCTGAAAAATGTTAAAATATCAATGACATCTGGATAGCAGTGGAGAGGTGCTGGAGTGGTTGAACAGGGTCGCCTGCTAAGCGATTGTACCGATAAAATCGGTACCGTGGGTTCGAATCCCACCCTCTCCGCCAGTTGTTCCTTTTATTCCAAATAAATTTAAAGTAATGGGGTTAGTATAAAATTATGAAAATAGAATTAACAAATAATCAATTCGAATATTTAATGAAACTGACGTATTTAGGCAACTGGATGATTAATGCTTTTCGTTTGAAAGAAGAGCAGGTCAAAAAATTTGAAGATTTGTTAGAACACATTTTATCATTGGCCCAAAAGAATGGTTTTGATAGATATGTTGAATATGATAAAGAATTAAAGAAACATTTTCCATCAAGTGAGTTAGAGAAAGATGTTGATCAATATATTGATGAATATGAAGATGAATCGTTCTGGGAAGAATTGACTTATCGCTTGGCAAGACGTGATTTTGTCGAAGAATATGGAGAAAAAGCTGTAAAGAAAATGACTTGGGAAGAACGGATTAAGAAAGAACACCCTTTTATTGAAAGATTTGCAGATGAATTTGAGCAGGATGGGATAAATAATTTAATGATTGAAAAATAAAATAGTTCGAAAAATAGGAATTTGCTTTATTAGAGTGCATTAATCATCTCGGCCCCTGCTTGTTATTAGGGTCCTCCTCTTCAATGGCCCCATATTTGTTGTCTGCCGGAGGAATACCCCTTTTCTCGGTGGAAACCTTGCATTCTCGAAAATAAGGTCTACCCTTTCGGTTATGAGAGATTAAAATCTTGACAACTTCCCAGCTTAATTTACCCCCTTTGGCCATTTCGGTGATTTCTTCCAAGGCTGCCCTGTTGTCATAGGGAGTAGGCCGATAAGGCCTCGGTGAAAGGAGAGCATCGTAAACGTCGCACACGGCAACGATCTCTACCATCCTATCTTTCAATAATATGCCTAGCGGATATCCAGATCCATCTCTCCGTTCATGGTGTTCCTTGGCTACTCGTGCTGCAAAACTCTGTGGGTTATGAAGATAATAGCTGAGAAGCACAAAGCCCGCAAGGGTATGGTGTTCTAGAATGTTCCAGTCGGTCCTACTCAATGGATTACTCTTTTTTAATATTTTGAGAGGAACGCAGATTTTACCGAAATCATGTAAAGTCCCGGCCATTGCTTCCATGATCAAGTCCTCAGATTTTTCCAGCAGATCTCGAGCCAGGATTGTTGATAGGGCAAACACTACCAGAGTGTGCCGGTAAGTATAAAAGTCGTGCTTTTTAAAATAGTTTAGGAATTCCAGAACAGGTGGGATGAATTGGATTTTATTCATCAGGTTCAAAGCAACTGTTCTTTCTAGCTCCTCGAAAATTATATTGAAGGGTGGTTTTTTAAATGAGCTGAGGATATCCTGATAGACGGTGCCATAATCCAAAAAAGGAAGCATCCGATAAGATGTGCTCTTGTTTGTTGCGATTAATTCATCCAAGGCTTCAGACGTTAGCTGTATGCCGGCTGAGAGAAGCAATTGTTTGTCTAATGTATAAACCGGGTAATCGAGCTTAATGGTTTCCATAAATCTTTATCCTTTGGGTCCCGAGTAAAATAGGATCAAAATTATTCTTGACAGAGTTCCCTTCAGTATGCATATTATCAGTATCCCAAAGTTCTTGAAGAAGAAAATCCGATCTTCATGTGGGAACTACTCTGATCGCTGTTTCTCTGAACGGGCAAAGAGAGCGCTTACATTTCGACCAGATCGACTCTGCGATTCAGTTTGCGGCCTTCTTCTGTTTTGTTCGTGCTGACTGGGCAAAGCGGACCAACTCCTTGTGCCTTTAGACGACCTGAAACAATGCCATATTTATTTACCATTTCATTAACTACTGCCTCTGCTCTCTTGGCTGATAGTTCCATGTTGTGTTCAACAGTGCCTGTCATGTCTGTATGACCAACTATATACACTTTAAGGGAACTATTAGCCTTCAACATATCAGCAATTGCCTTAAGTGCTGGTTCAGACTGAGGCTTGATTGTGTAGCTGTCAAGGTCAAAATAAATACCATAAACAGCAACATGGCCCGTTGTGCTTATATCGCCAGCCATGGCCTCTGGGTCAGCAATCAACTCTTGAACCATTGTCTCCTTTTCGACGATAGTTAAATAGTAGGTATTACCTTTCCAATTGTCCTGGTCTACACTAACCCAGATTTCTTTGTCGCCCTTGACAGTTTTCATATCCACCCGACTACTATCACCACTAATATCATAAAAACTACCTCCAATTTTCGTGATGGCATTGGTATAGTTTCTGGCAACTTGAAGTTGGGATTTCTTTCCACGAAGCTCTTTTTTGATATAGTAAGAGTAAACATATTTACGACCTTCTACACTCACCTTCTTCTTTGTGGCGGGGTCGTAAAACTTATGAGCATCAAACTCTATTTCTTGACAGTTCCTGAGGTAATACCCCGACAGCCTGGTGAATAGAGGATGATCCATGCATCCTTCTTTGTCCTCCTGAGCTAATGCAAGGATTGTGACAGAAAATGCTCCCAACAACACCCAAATCACTGTTTTGCTTACCTTTTTCATGTTTCTTACCTCCTTATAAAATGGCACACTATAAGAATTTGCTTTTTCGGGATCGACGGATATCGCCCGCTTTTCAACAATTTTCTATTGCTTATAGCCTAGAATGAACCTATCATACTAAAAATGACGTTGTCAATAGCGGTGAAATAGGAAAGAGATGCCTGATATGAGCGAAGAAATCAAAGATAGTATAAACTTCAAAGGCAATGCAAACACAAGGGCTTGCCTTCAGCGATCTTGGAAGTATTTGCCCCTCTCTTCGATTACTATCAAGAGTTCCTGTTGAACGATTTTAATTATTTTTGAACTGTTTTTCTTAATATTAGTAAGATTAAACTTACTTCATATCCATCATGGATAATTTATCCTGCTTTGTGTAGCCTGCAGGAACTGAATAAACAGCACTGGGAGCTGACTTTTTTGTGATTTCAAGTACCTCAGTAGATGACTTCATATCAGCACCCATTACATTCATTATTGTTTCTGTGTAAATCCAGTATCCCTTAATTTTTTTAAATTCTTCTATTGCAGAATCATCAATACGAAATTGAGCTTTGAAGTAATTGGTCATCATTTTTTCACCAACTTTTTCCCAGTCAAAGGAAACCTCAGTAGAAGCCCATACTTGCATATTCATCTTCATCATCATAATATTCATGGTTACATCATATCCATCACAGTTCCAGCTTCCAATCACTTTTTTTTGTCCATTGGGGTTAACTGTTATTTGTATTGAACTCATCATTGACTGCATCATCTGGCCCATTTGTTCAGGCATATAATCGGCCATATTTAAAGGCAGGGTCATTTCAACATAAGTTTTGTTTTTATTATTTATCCAGTACATGACCTTTTTCTTTGAATCAATGATGGTTGATCTTTCTTCTCCTAGAGTTGCAAACTTATCATCCCCAATCCATATTTCTGAGATTTCATCTTTGGCAGGTTGTGTCTGTCCCATCATAGTAACCGGATCTGAATGAACTTTTTGTTTGATGTAAATATCTGCATTTAAAAAAGCGACAGAAACTATCAGGATTAAAAGTGTTGAAAAAAGTTTTCTCATAATACCTCCTTTGTTTATTTTAAAAGATTCACCCTTTGTTTTATCGAAAATTTTAATATTAAAATGACTGAAATAACATATAATTAGAAAATCAACATGCCTTATCAACAAGAAGAATCTAATGGAATTAAATCATTTTGTCAAGGAAATAAGATTTTTCTCATTTGACATCATTTTTACTTTTGATATAAATTTTATAGTGAATCTGAGATAGAGTAAAAAGAAATAAGAGAGTAGTTCAATATGAATTCATTAATAATTACAAGTGAAATGTCAGAAGTGGATAAGATAAGAAGTTTTTTAAAAAAGAGTCTTGAGAAATTGAATATTTCAGATGAAGATTACTTTCAAATGGAACTATCATTACTAGAGGTATGTATGAACATCATGAGTTATGCCTATCCTCAGGATAAAGGGGAAATTTTCCTCAAGAACTGGCAGGAAGAAGAAAAGATATTTTTAGAAATAAGAGATAACGGCATTCCTTTTGATCCCAGAAAAACGAAAGAACCTGATTTAAAAAAAATGATAAAGAAAGGGAAAAAAGGTGGATTAGGAATTTTCCTTTCTCGTAAGCTTATGGATGGATTTGATTATAAGCGAGAAAACAATCAGAACATTCTAATTATGTTCAAGAAAATTAATAAAATAAAAAATATGAAATCAATATAAAACTTTCTCTTTCCCGTATTTTTTGATAAGTCTGTTAATTTCTTTTACTATCAGGTCTCTGCGAATAAGAACAGCCTTTATTTCTTTATCTGTCAAATAATCCCCAACAATATCTTTTATTAATTTAATATTTAAGGCCTTGATTTTATCAACAAAAGCCCGAGGAAGCTCTCTCATAATCTTTGGCCCTTCTTTATGTTTCTCATGGTAAATGAGATTCTTTGTGAATTTTTTTGAGGTTCGAAATGAGCGGGAGTGGTCAATAAGAATCATACGCCAATCCTTGGTTACAAGAATATTACCTGCGTGGCGGTCTTGATTGGCAATTAAATTATCAAAGGCCCGGTGCAAATATATTGCTCTATTCCAATGAAAAATTTTACGAAGAGGAATTTTAATTTTTTTCTCGGTTATTTCCCTAAGACTCATTTCATATTCTACCTCTAATTGGCAGGAGCCCCGATCGCCTCGAAATCTTTTTTCAACAGTGGGGGGAATCATATTCAGTTCCAAATACTTGTCTAAACGATAAGCAGCGATTTCCCATTTCCAGCCTTCCAAATATCCTTTTAACCTGCCCATTGGATTTTTCCAGTATGAATTTCTTGTAATTCCATTTTTTTTCAGGGTAAGTTTCCAGGGTTTCGTAACTGCTTTTCGGCCTGTGATTTGTTCCTGGTTTATAATTTCTGCAGTTCTAAGATATTCTTCTAATTCTTCTCTCTGGGCAATTTCACCTGATGTGAACTGTCCATTGACCTCGTAGTTTTGATGTATAAGAAAAAATAAAGGAATAATAAGAAAGATTTTCCGTTTCATTATAATTTCTCCAAATTTGGCTACATCCCCTCAAATTTTTTCCACCATTTATGTTAATAAGTTTGTTGAAAAATGTGTTCATTCTTTTATAATAATTTGATTTAATTATAATTATGATATATTGCACAATTTTTGGGCGTGTCTTTATATTTAATTTTAAGGCATCTTAGTGGAAAAGAATTTTAGAGAAATTTCCATTCTCTATGACCAAGGCACTTAGATTACCGCCATAATAATCTGAAATACCAGTATCAATTATCCAAATCTTTCCTTTAAACCGGCTTAGGATATTTCCTTTTTGCGGTGTATGAGCTATTACCATGTATTTAGCGTTGAGGTTGGATAAAATTCTATCAACTTCTTCTTTAAATTCTTCTTCCTCTGTTTTGGCTAAACCCCGATACCACAGAGGTCCCATCCTTTCATGAACAATTTCAGGTTTGTCAGGCAGAGAATTTAATTCTGTACGCAGGAGATTATTTATGTCCTCTAACTTCATGCTGGAATATTTTTCGCTGATACCTCCATGGACGAATATAATATCATTAATTTTAATTACAGCATTGTGTTCAAGTATCCATTTTCCATATTTTTTGTTAAAGGTATTTGTATATTTTTTGCGAGCCTCCTGGTCGTTTTTTATTAAATCCTTCCAGTAATCCCTTAAATTGTTGTCTAAGGAAGAATCCGACACCATCTCTTTAGAAGCATTCTCTTTTATCTTTTTTCTAAAATCTTTATCTTTCTTTTCTCTGTATTCATCGGGAAGAAAGGAAATAAATTGGTCTACAGTGACATAGCGCTCACGATTGAAGGCAGTGCCCAAGATATTCATTTCCTCATGGTTTCCAATTAAGGCATGAATTTTACCCCCAGCCTTTTCAGCTCCTTTCTCCAGTTTTATCAACAAGTCAAAGGCTTTCTTAGCCTCAGGACCTCTGTCCATGATGTCGCCTGTTTGGACAAGATGCACTTTTCCACCTGTCCATTGAAGCTTGTCATCTATTAGTTTTGTTCCTTTCAGGATCTTGACGAAATTCTTGTAATCCCCATGGATATCTCCTATGGCAACAATTTTTTCGATGCCACTCCATCTGCACTGTATTTTGTCAGCATGAAGCTGGATGAAAAAGGCAAAGATAAAGAAAGAGAATATTAATGTCTTTTTAAATTTTCTTTTCGGGATTTTAATGGATTTATTTTTCATGGTTTTTATTGTTCTCCTTGAAGGGAATGTTTTTTTTATAGCACTGACACTTATAATTATACTAGGATATAAGTAGGAAGTGTCAAGAATTTAATAAGTTACAAACCATTTGACTCTTTTTTAATTAATTGTTATTCTTTTGCCAAATTAGAAGGAGGAGCAATAAGGGCAATGAAATGCCCTAAATGTCATTTCGATAATCCCACTGACAGCCTTTTTTGTACTAATTGTGGGATGGAGCTTAATTCCTTAGAGGAAAACTCTTTATCTCAAACAAAAACTGTCTATATGCCGATGAAAGAATTAGCCATTGGAAGCATATTTGCCGGAAGATATCAGATTATTGAAGAGGTGGGAAAAGGCGGAATGGGTAAGATTTATAAAGCTCTTGATAAGAAGATAGAAGAAAAAGTTGCCTTAAAACTCTTAAAACCTGAAATTGCTGCTAATGAGAAGACTGTTGAGCGCTTTAAAAAAGAACTGAAATTTGCCCGAAAAATATCTCATAGAAATGTCTGCCGGATGTATGACTTCAGTGAAGAGGAAGGCAGACAATTTTTAACAATGGAATTTGTGCCTGGGGAAGACCTGAAGAGGTTGATAAAAAGGATTGGACAGTTAACCATAGGGAAATCTTTATCCGTAGCTAAGCAGGTATGTGAAGGATTGGTGGAAGCCCACAGGCTGGGAATTGTGCACCGTGATTTAAAACCTCAGAATATTATGATTGACAAAGATGGAAATGCAAAGATTATGGATTTTGGGATAGCTCGTTCCCTTGAGGCAAAAGGGATAACTGATTCAGGGTTGATGATTGGAACGCCGCAGTACATGTCTCCTGAACAGGTGGAAGGGAAGGAGGCAGACCAGCGTTCTGATATCTATTCGCTGGGAGTTATCCTGTATGAGATGGTGACTGGGAAAGTTCTTTTTACAGGAGCTACGCCCTTAAGTATAGCTATGAAGCACAAGAGCGAGATTCCTCCAGACCCCAGAGAGATAAATGCTCAGATTCCCGACGATCTTTGTCTTGTTATACTTAAATGCCTGGAGAAGGACAGAGAAAAAAGGTTTCAGGGGATAAATGAACTCCTTTCTGAATTGATTAAAATAGAGAGAGACTTTTCTCTTGCAGAAAAGATTATTCCCAGGAAAAAAACTGAACCTTATCCTTCATTAAAACGTTTTCAAACTTATGTGTTACCTATCGTTCTTCTTTTCTTGGCCACAATCATAATAGCTGGATATTTTATCTTTGACAGAATTCTGAAGACAGGAAAGCCTGAAACAGAGACAATCAGAGGAATTCAATGGAAAAACTCTATTGCTGTGCTACCTTTCAAAGATATAAGCTCACAAAGAGATCAGGAGTATTTTTGTGAGGGAATGACAGATGCTATTATTACCATACTCCCACAACTATCCCATGAACTGAAAGTCATTGGTAAGCGTTCAGTGATGCGCTATAAAAATACAGATAAAGACATAAAAGAAATAGGTCAAAAGTTAGAAGTGGCTACCATTCTCGAAGGAAGCATCCAAAAAGAGGAAGATAACATCCGAATTAATGTTCATTTGAGCAATACAAAAGACAGTTCTATTCTCTGGACAAATAGTTACTATCAGAAGCGCGAAAGTATTTTTAAAGTTCAAGATGAGATATCCGAAGCCATAGCTGAGGCATTGAAGGTTAAACTTATTCCAGATATATTCAAAGTATTAGAAGCAAACCGGCCAAAAGATATTGAAGCTTATGAATATTACCTGAAGGGGATGCATTTTATAGATAATGAATATGTCTATTCTCGCAAGGAAGAAGATTTTGAAACTGGTGTGAGGATGTTTGAAAAGGCTGCTGAAATCGACCCCAGGTATGCCTTGGTTTATTGGGGTTTAGGCAATGCTTATGAGTCTCATTGGGTCAGCACAAATGATAAGAAAGATCTTGATTTGATGATAAAGAATTATGAGATAGCCTATGAAATAGACTCGAATTTAGCAGAAGCGAATTTGGGCTTAGGATGGGATCGTTTTTTTAAAGAGAGTTTGGACGAAGCCTATCAATTTTTTAAAAGATCCTATGAAATAAACCCAAATAGCTCGTTTGTTAATTTTGATGTAGGCTCTTTTCTGCATTCTATTGGTTTGTATCGCCAGGCTATTAAATATTATTCCAGATCAATTGCCATGGACCCTTTTCGTATTATGTCTTATAATCTTTATGCCAAGTGTTCAATATTTTTAGGCGAATTTGAAAAGGCTGTGCTTTATATTCAGAAAGCATTAGAGATAGAACCAAATAATGTTTCGCTCCTTTCTCATTATGCTGTACTCTTTATTTTTATGAGAAATTATGAGAAGGCCGAAAAAGTATTAGCTAGAGCAGAGAAGCTTGAGTCGGGCAATGTTCGTGTTCAATGTAGTCGAGCTTGGCTGTTTGCAGCAAAGAGTGAAAAAGAGAAAGCCCTTGCGCTTATTAAAGGTATTGCTCCTTATCGTTATGAAATAACAAGCATTTATGCTCTCTTAGGAATGAAAGATGAGGCAATTAAGTATATCAATGACGGGATTAATAAGGGTTTTAAATATGTATATGAGTATCTTTACTCCTATCCTTTTTTAATAAACAATCCTTTTTATGACAGTCTGCGTAATGATTCTCGATTCCAAGAAATTGTCCAGAAAGAAAAGGAGAAATATGAAAAAAAATTAATGGAGTATAGAGAATTATAGTAAAAGGAAGGAGGCAAAAGGAATTAATTTAAAGAATTCATTCTTAAAATATTATCGTTTGGAATTTTATCAGCAAATATAAATCATTGATATAAATTTTTTTTAGGGAGGTGATAGAAAAAAGTTTAAATTTAACATTTTAATGGAAGGAGAAGATTATGAGATTAAAAAAATATTCTTATCTAATGATTTTTTTGTTTCTTTTTGCCCTTTTTGCTTGTGGATTTGTCAAATTAAAAAAAGTGGATCCAGTTGATGTTCGAGCTAAAGTCATGAAAAGAAATAAAAAATTTAGCAGATTGTTTAATGAAAGAGACACCAAAAAATTAGTTGCGTTCATCGATGAATATTTTCAGGACGATGCAATCCTCATACCGTTTGAAGGGGAGATGATCGAGAGTAAAAAGGCTGTTAAGGAATACTGGAAATCTGCCGTGGAAAGGGGAATGATGAATCTCAATTTAAGAACAGATAAGGTCTTTATCTGGGAGGGAAAGAAAGGCGACTATGATTATTTGGTTTATGAAATAGGGACCTATTCCTATGAAATGCAGGAAAGCCAGATCCAAGAATTCAGTGGATATTACTCCATTATTGGGCCTCATAGGAACGACTGTATGCTAATGGTGTATTCTTTCAGCTTGGAATAATCTAGTTGCCAGGTCGATAAAAAGGGAATAGATTTTCTCGTTGAAAATACGATTTATTTAAATTTATCATTTCTTTTTTTGAATTGACTTAGGATTTTTGTTTTGGTAAAAGCTAAGGAGGAAGTCAGAAAAAAACATCAGGAAATTAACCAATTGGGAAGAATCAAGATATTAAAAGGGAAAGGGTAAAATGGTAATAAATACAAGAGAGAAAAAAGATGTCGTTATTTTTGATGTTGAAGGAGAAATAAGAAGGTCGGAAACAGTGGATGTAAGCCTTCACCAGCTTGTTAAGGATCAGTTAGATGCTGGCAAAAGGAAGGTGCTTTTCAATTTTGAAAAAGTTCAATTTATTGATAGCTTTGGAGTAGGAGAGATTTTAGCCAGCTATATTTCCACTCACAATATTGGGGGTAAACTGAAAATTGCCAAAATATCGAAAAAACTTTACCTTGTATTTCAAGTTACAATGCTGACCAAGGTCCTTGAGATAGTTGATGATGAGGAAAAGGCATTAGAAAGTTTTCTTAAAGATTAGCCCTCGTATCAGTCCTTTTAATGAGAGATTCTGATTCAAAAAATCACCTTTATAGAATTCTGTCTCGCTTTGTAGAGATAAAACAAGGCGAGGAACTTATATCTATCTTTCTTTTTTCCTATTTTTTTCTAATTACTGCTCCTTACTACATTGTAAAATCCCTTAAAGTTGCAAATTATTTAGACAAACAGGGCGCAAATAAACTTCCCCTTGCCTATTTAATGACTGCTATTTTAACAGGTTTTGTTGTTGCCTTTCATTCTAAGCTTCAGGTCAAAATTCCAAGACGTATTTTAGTAATATCATGCCTTATATTTTTTAACCTCACTTGTTTATTTTTCTGGTTGTTTTTTCATTACAACTGGAGCTGGCTTGCCCTTACTTATTGGGTATGGTCCGACATTTTTATCATAGTCCTCGTGACCCAATTCTGGATATTTGTGAATGAGATATTAAACCCGAGAGAGGCAAAAAGACTGATTGGCTTTTTTGGCAGTGGAGGAATATTGGGGGGCATTGTTGGGGGCGAGGTGATAGGTTTATTCGCTAAATCTGAGGTCTCCTATGATTTTCTTCTTGTAACTTCAGGAATGCTTGTTGTCTGTACCTTTGTTGTTAATTATATATTTCGTTGGGAAAAATCAAGGCAGTCTGACTCTCATAAATTTGAGGAAAAAAACAATAAAGAAAAACAACAACTATCACCTGCGGGCTTTAAAGATTGTTTTGATGCTGTTAAGGGAAACATTTTTTTAAAGCTTATAGGAGCATCTGTAACAATAGCTGTGATTGTCTCAACTCTCATTGATTGGCAGTTTAATAGTGTTGTCGAAAACACATTATTTATAAGGAATAATCTGACAGCCTTTTTTGGGCATTTTAATGCAGGATTGTTAATTTTTTCTTTTTTTCTTCAACTTTTGATGACAAGCAGGATTATCAAACATTTAGGAATTCGCTTTGCCTTATTGCTTTTCCCCATGACATTGTTTTTTTTATCTTTGGGTTTTGCTGCTTTTCCGATAATTTATATTGCTATTCTTATCAAAGGAAGTGATAAAAGCCTCCATTATTCCCTTGATCAGTCTGTCCATAAAATTCTTTATATTCCTGTTTCTCCAGAGATAAAGCATAAAGCTGAAATGTTTATTGATATGTTTCTCTATAGATTTGCCAGAAGCTTTGGGGCAGTTATTCTTATGATCGTTTTTTACTTTCATCTTGGAATTCAATATGTAATCCTTATTTCGACAGTTTTGATCTTAACCTGGATTGTCCTTAATCTGAAGGTTTATATGGAATACGTGAGTTCTGTCAAACAAAAGATAAAAGTAAAATGGGGCCGGGCAGATAAAATAGTGGCAGAAAAATTGGATGTTGATTATACAAAGTTAGTCTTTGATACCTTAGAGAGTAAGAATCGGAGTTCAGTTTTATACGCGATGCATGTTTTTGATTTAATAAAGCAGGATAAACTCACTCCTGAAGTGAAAAATTTAATCTCTAATCAAGCAGATGAAATGAGAATTTCTTCATTAGGGACTCTTTTTGAAACAGAAGAGACAAAAATAGTTCCTGAAATTGATGATTATATAGATGAAGAAATCTTAAAGAATGAAATTAATGAGATAATGTCCCTTGATGTTTATCAGGAAGTTATGAAAAACCATGTAGAAGCAGTATTATCCAGTAAAAGCAAGGAGGCTGAAACAGCAAGGATGGAGGTAGCCAAAGCTATAGGATTGATGGAATCTAATTCTCCTATTGTTCAGAAATTGGAAGAACTGCTTCATGATGAATCACCAGATGTCCGCAGATATGCTATGGAAAGTGCAGTAAAACTAAAGAAAAAAAAGCATATATCTGCCTTAATTCAGAACTTGAGAAATCCTTTAACCAGAGAGGATGCCTGCAATGCTCTCGAGAAGCAGGGCCCTGAAGTTGTTCCAACTTTGGGAGATTATCTGACAGATTTTGGAGAGGAGATTGAATTGCGAAAAACCTTGGCTTCTGTTTTAGCTCGAATTGGCAGTCAAGAAGCAGTAAATATTTTACTCATGGAGTTGGCGGAAGATAAAGGAGACATAAATAATGAACTTATTGATGCCCTGGATAGGATACGCTCTGAAAAACCTGATTGTCTATTTTTAGAGAAGACCGTTAAAGTAAAAATAATCATAGAAATAAAGAAATACTACCGGATTCTTATTGAACATCATGATTTAAAATCTAAAGGTAAAGAGAAAAAAATGGGAAAAAGCTTGGAGAAGAATCTGGCAGATTCTTTAATGAATATTTTTATATTGTTAGGGCTCATCTATACCCATGAAGATATGGTAAAAGCCTACCAGAATATAAAAACTGGAACAAAAGATTCTGTGGCTTATGCAATCGAGCTTCTTGATAATTCCTTGAAGAAAGATATGAAGGATATCATTCTCGCTATTATTGAGGACCTTTCTCTTGAGGATAGAGTAAAAAGATTTCAAAACTTGTTAAAAACTCTTCCTGATTATGATTCGCGGTTTTATAACTCGTTTTAAAATATCTTGATAATATCAATTTTGCAAACTTAAGCAAAAAAGGCCATAAATAATATTCTATCCAAATAGTTGTAAATAACAGGTTTTCCTGATAGGTTAGATAAATAGAAAAAGGAGGATCACGTTCATGGAAAAAATAGAAACTCTAAAAGATGGAACAAAAGTCGTTATAAGACATTTGAGCCTCGATGATCTTGATAGAATGATGAAATTCTATTGTTCCCTTTATTCAGAAGATAGAAAATACCTGAGAGTAGATGTCACAAACAGAGATGTAGTTGAGGAAAGGATCAGAGCTGTTGAGGCAGGAAATGTTTTTCGAATCATTGCCTTATACGAAGATGATGTTATAGCTGATGGTGCTCTTGAGCTGTCTGCTGAGGAATGGCGAAAACATCAAGGAGAGCTGAGAGTGATCATCTCCAAAGAGTTCCAGCGGAAGGGACTTGGGATGATCATGATGAGAGAACTCCATCTCATCGCTGTAGAGAAAAAGGTGGAGAAGGTTATTGCCAAGATGATGAAGCCACAGATTGCAGCCCGAACCATATGCCAAAAGCTAGGATTCCGCGAAGAACTTATCATTCCTGACTATGTGCAGGATCAGGCTGGGAAGACCCAGGATCTAGTCATTATGATTTGTGACATAAAGGATTTTTGGAAGGAGCTTGATCATTTTTATATGGATTCTGACTGGCAACGATGTAAGTAGCTCAAAAAATGTCTAAATTATTTATTTACCCACAAAAAGGGGAGTCGTTTTTTTTTCAACTTAAAAAAGAAAAAATATCTATTGGTCGATCCAGGGACAATGATATCTTCATTCATGACTCATTTTGTTCAAGTCGTCATGCCTTAATTTATTTTTTTGATAAGGGATATGTGATTCAAGATAATAACAGTAAAAATGGAACCTTTGTCAACGGAAAAAAAATTCAGTCTGAGACTGAGCTCAAAAAAGATGATGAAATCCTTGTTGGTTCAACAAGGATTGGCTTCAATAAGGAAATTTTAACAAATGTTGAAGTTATAGAAGTTTCAACCCCATCGACAAATGTAAATAAAGTAATTCAACTTGAAGAAATTTTAAAGAGGCCAGATATCTACACAACCACAAGAGACGCTGTTTTACCTTTTAATCTGGAAACAATTAAAGCAGAACATAAAGCTTTTTCTATATTAAATGAAGTCAGTAAAGCTCTTATTTTTTTTATGCCCTTAGAAGAGCTCTTAGATCACGTCATGGATTTAATCAGCCAGCATCTTCCAATGGATAGAGGGATTCTGATGCTGAAAGAAGGCAATCCTGCTCAATTGATTCCAAAAGTTGTTCGCATAAATAACAGGAAATTAAAGAATCAGAAGATTAAGGTAAGCCAGAGCATAATCAATACAGCTGTCAATAAACATTCGTCTGTCCTCACTTATGATGCCCAATCTGACTCTCGGTTCAGGGCCCAAGAGAGTGTTATTAAATCCAATATCCATTCGGCCATGTGTGTTCCTTTATGGAATAATAAGGAGATTATTGGAGTTATCTATTCAGACCGAATATCCATTCTTGAGCAATTCTCGGATGAAGATTTAAAGTTACTGACTCTATTGTCCAATTTGGCTGCTGTTAAAATTGAAAATGCCAAGCTTTATGAGCAATCCATTGAAAAGGAAAAAATGGAGAGAGAACTTCGGTTGGCTGCCCAGATTCAAAAAGATTTTCTTCCCAAAAAGAATCCGGAGGAGAAAAATTTAGAAATCGCTGGTTCTAATATCCCCTGTTATCAAGTTGGCGGGGATTATTATGATTTTATAGCCATCGATTCTTCCCGCTTGGGAATTACTATTGCTGATGTTTCAGGAAAAGGAGTGAGTGCTGCCCTCCTTATGGCATCTTTAAGGGCAGCTTTTCATTCAGAAGTTCATCCCCATTACAAATTAGAAGAAATGGCTTTTAGGCTGAACGATTTTATCCACCGCAGTTCTGCCCCTAATTGTTTTATAACCTTTTTCTTTGGTGAAATTAACAAAAAGAGTGGCCAACTAAAATATATCAATGCCGGACATAATCCTCCCTTTATTCTCGACAGAAATGGAAAAGTTCATCGTTTGGAAAGCTGCGGCTTTTGTCTGGGTATGTTTCCTTCTGTTGTTTACGAAGTAAAAGAAGTTATTTTAAAGGCTGGAGATATAGTCCTTCTTTTTACAGATGGAATTATTGAATGCCGGAACAAAGAAAATGATGAATTTAATGAAAAGAGACTCATAAGCTTTCTGAAGAAGAACTCTAAATTGTCTGCTTCAAAAATTATTGAAAGAATTGGCCATAAACTCGATTTATTCACATCTGGTACTGATCAAATTGATGATATGACTCTGGTTGTCATCAAAAGAATTGGGGTCAAGTCTCAAGATTAAAGATTGTAGGTTGCGCTTTTTATTTTTTTTCAGTGAGAATCTGAAGTATCTCCAACTCATCAGCATCAAACCAGATTTGATAACAGGAAAGGCATTTATCAACAGGAATAACATACTGGTAAGTGTAAGGGCGGGGGAGCATTCCAGCTCCGCAGTTAGGGCAAAAAATATTGGGAGATTTTCCCGGGTTTATTTTTTTTATTAGAATCGGGTTAAGTATAAATTTTTGTTTAAATTCGTGTGCTTTTTTTATTAAATCTTTAGAAAATGTTACTTCTTTTCGGGTAAGAATACGTTCCATAATTGAAGCATCCACAAGCTTTCCTTGACATCGTGGGCAAACTTTAATAGCAATGCCTTCATAAAAAGTGTCATTTAAAGGCAAACGGCAGTGGGGACATCGGTTCTGTTTAGCTGGATTAATCGGTTTTTTTCTTCCTATATTGTGAAGAGCATTGCGAATTTGAGAGAATTCTCTGGCTGGAGCTTCAATACCCTCTTGGAGATTTTTTGTCCATATCATGGGAGTGAAAAAAGAAAGGAAGAGAAGTTCTTCAATGGAAAGGGGGCCCTGCCAATTTCCTTTAGAATCTCGAATAGACCAAACCTTTGCTTCTTGGGCGAGCTCTTCTTGTTCCTGTGATTTAAAATTACCTCTCTGTGCAGTTTCTTGACGGGATAATAGAATAGTTCGAGCTTTTTCACGGTTTCTCTGGATTTCCCATACCTCTTCAATGATTTTGGCTGGTTTAATTTTTGCCATATCAGCTAAAAGTTTAATCCGTTTCATTAGAGGGGGGTGAGAATTAAAGATCCTGTTGAAAAACCCATTTTCCTTACCTCTGGATTCAGGAGGCACTATAAACAGCGGGCTGTAAGTAAGGCTAAAATCTCCAACAAATGAATTTTTCAAATGGGCTTTGTAAATTGCCCTGGCCAGAGCTCTGGGATTCCTGCATAACTCTACGGCTACTGCATCGGCCAGGATTTCTCTTTCTCTGCTTATAAGGGTGCTTATCATGTGCATAATTATCGATGAAAGAGTAACGGCAAGATAAGCCAGGGGAAATCCAGCTCCCTCAGTTTGATAAGGGCCGCCTTGCACTTGCTTTTCTGGCTCTAAAGCCAGTCTTAGTCGTTCGAAGAAATTTGTTAGAGAGCAAACTAATGTGATATAGAAAGCATCTCCTCTAATAATGTGGGACAGTTCATGAGCTACGACAGCCTGAAGCTCATCTCTTGTGCTTTCTGCGAGCAAGCCTTCTGTCACCAGAACAATTGGCGTTTTATCAGTATCAATCAAGGCCATGGAATTAATAGCAAAGAAAGGAATGATGTAAGGTGTTATTTTTGGTAATCCGCAGGCAATCCTGATTCCATCTACAGTATTAACGAACTGTTTATGATAGCGGTCAGATAAATCAGGGGGACGTACTCTCAGTCGTTTGAGGATGATTTTTGCTCCAAACTTTCTGGCATCGTAGAAGTGAAAAGAGGCAATGAGTATTGAAACGGCTGAATTAATCAAAAGGAATTTTAATAAAAAGCTTCCTGAGGGAAACGCTTTGCCGGCCAGAACGAGACTGAAGAATATCACGAAGGCTGCGCTGACGATTACAACAGCGATAAAGTAAAAAAGAATCAAGATTAAAAATAGAAAAAGGCTTTTTCTCCATTGCTGGCGCTGGATCTCATAAAAATCGTGGGAGAAATTTTTATGCATGATTCGTCCCTATGGTATAAAAAAAGGGATTTTTCTGCAAATAAATAAGCAAGGGAAGCATCTTTTTTTCCGTGATAAGAGATAAAGTAGTCACAACGAGGTGTAGGCGGTTTGAAGGCACGCTCGCTTTGTCCCAGCGAGCCAAAGCGGCTCGATTCAGGCTTCACTTTTCCTCCTTCCAGTCGGAAACCGTGCCCGCTCAGCCTTCATACGACCTTTTTCACCGCCTACCCCTCGCTTGTCCTTCAATTATCACGGGAAAAAAGATGCTTACATAAGCAAGAATTGTTTTTCCTCTGTGTTTGATAAAAATGTATAATAGGCTAATGCCAAGATGGTTTTGTTTAATTATAACAATTTTCGCCTATACACTGCTCTCCATTGGTTTTGTTCTTATGAAAAAAGGAATTACTTGGATTGGATTTAAAGGGGAAAAGGACAAAACATATTATAAGAATCTCTTCACCTGGATTGTTGGCTTTATATTGATAAATGTCTATATTGTGCCCAATACTATAGCTCTTAAATATTTAGCTCCTCATATAGTTTCATCAATGGCTGGATGGGGAATCATTGTCATGATATTTTTTTCTTATATTATATTAAAAGAAAAGCTTTACCAATCTGATTATTTTTATACTATTATTATTGTTTTTTCTATAATTTTCCTCCATTTTTTTGAATATCAGGGAGATGAAAAAAATATAAATAAACCTGTATTAATAGCTGTAACATTTCTGCCGCTTTTTCTTCTTTTTCCAGCATGTTTAAAATTTGTTTCAAAAAAAGTAAAAACAATTCTCTTTGCAGCTATTTCAGGGATTTCTGCAGGATTAATTATTGTCATATTAAAAGTACTTGTTACCTTTTCCGGATTTGACATCCCTTCCTATTTTTCCTCACCTTATTTATATTTGTACTTATTATTTTCTTTAAGTGCATTTATCACTCTTCAGATTGCCTTTAAAATGGGACAGATGATGATTGTTGGGCCTGTTCAGTATTCAGCTGCAATTCTATATCCTGCACTCTGTTCTTTTCTGATATTTGGAAAGCATATGAATCTTGTCCAAGTAGTAGCGATATCAGCGATTATTTATTCTGTTATAGCCATTTTGAAAAAACGCTGATTCAAATATCATTGTGATGATTTCTTCTTTTTCTTCAGGTGCTCATTGAAAAATGAAGTAATGAGATTTTTTCTCGTTTCGTCAGAAAATTGGGGGCCTCCGTGCACAAACATTACCAACTGTGGCCGACCCTTAAATTTCTCCCTCTATTATATTATTTCCTTTTAATTCCCTAAAAAAATTTTCTTTTATTCACTCACACTTAAAACATTCTTTGATTTTTTGTTTTAGAGTTTTTTTGAGTTCCTTAACAGTTTTTTTGAAGGCGTTTTTGCAAGCCTTGCGATCTTCTTTAGTTTCTGCTGCAGCCAGACAGGATTTTAAAATTTCTTTGGCTGCTTCTAATCTTTCCTTAAATTGTTTTTTTGCTTCTTTAATACACTTTTTACACTCATCTATTTTTTCTCTGAGAGTTTTTCTGAGTTCTTGCATGGAGATTTTATATGCTTGGTGACATAGGTTCACTTCTTCTTGAGTAGTTGCCGTTTCAAGGCAGGATTTTAATTCGATTTGTGCTTCTTTGTGTTTTGCTTTAAACCACTCCTTCCATACTTTTACGCAATTTGCTGATTTGCCTTGCTTGTAACCTTCTTCTCCCGGATTAGAAGCACACCCTTGGGTCAAAACCAGAATAAGACTTACACTTACTACATAAAAAATTAATTTCTTAAACATCTTCCCTCTTTTTTATTTTTTTTTCTTTGTTTTCTTAAAAAGAACCTTCATAAGTTAATCTCATCTTAAAGCTATTTATTACTTTAACTTTTAAAACTAACTTCAAATTATCCTTAGATATATCTTATTCAAAACGGGGATATTTTGTAAAGTTCAAAAAAGGTTGTACTTTTAAGAGGGACTTTATCGGGAAAAAAGCAAGAATACAGTCTAATTCTCTTCTTCCACTTTCCAGTCTTGTGCTTCTTTGGGAAAATCCTCGAGGAAGTCAGAATCTACCTTGAAAAGGTAATCGAATCTGGCGTTTTTGACCACCACCTTTTTAGCTTCTTTGTCTTCAGTGCCGACAAGAACTGTAATTTCCTTGATTTTTTCCGAATCTTCATCCTCTTTTGTCCAGATTTTTATCTCTGCTTGAGGCTTGTCCAGTCCGTAGTCCTTTAAGCTTAGAGGTGGATCGATAAATTCCGAAGCTTCCAGGCTTTCAATCTCTCTGATGAAGCTTTTAATTTTTTCCTCATCGGCCTCGCCTTTTTCCGGGGATTCAAAGTGCCATTTATTTTCTTTGTCTTTTAAAACCTTTAACACCATGTCTCCCTTTTTCAGGTGAACTTGATAAGCTTCCCAACTGTAAAATTTGGCAACTCCTTTTTCTCTTAGCTCCTCGGCTGTTTTTTCTAAATCCGAAAACACAGAGTCGTCCACAACAACAATTTTCGAGGAAAGGGAAGTGGTGGCATAGATTTTATCCTTTTCTTTATGAAGGGTAAAAGTTACTTCTTTGTTAACTAAGGGCATAGCCAGAAATATTTCAAGATCAGCTTTATCCAGGCCGAACTTTTTTATTTCCTTCCCCTTTTTTTCTTCTGAAACAAACTCTTTTGCCTTCATATCAGAGAGAGAATCAAGGATGTCCTCTATTTCACTTTTTTCTGCCAGAGCTTTTACAGGTTTTTTAAAAAACCATTCATCTTCTTTTTTAATGGTCTCCCATTTTTTCTCTTTTGCTCGAATTTTTAAAATTTTGACTTCATCTGTTTTAAATTTAAAGATATCCTTCTGACGAAAGTCAAAAGCTTTTTTCTCTAAAAGATTCTTAAGGTGACTGGGAATAAGAACAATCCTCTGCTCATCTTCTCTTTTGGCAAAAAAAGTGTTGTCTAAGGGATTTTCCAGGTCAACCAAGATTTTCAGAGGTTGTTCACTGTCTTTATACCAGAAAGTAATCTCTTTCTGAGGGATTTTATATTTTGAGAGATCCGTGGGCTTTTCTTCTACCAAACGCTCAATCTTTAAATCAGAAAAATCCTCAACAAAGCGGTCAACCTCGAAGTTGTCTGCTTTTGCTTCCAAGGGTTCAGTGATGATCCATTCTCCATCTTTGTTTTTTTGGAGAGAGATTGTTTCATCCTCTTTTTTAAAGGTGATTTTATGAACATTATCGGAAGAAATTTCTACTAATTTTTCTTCCTCGTTTTTTTCACTTTTACTTTTAAACTCAAAAAAAAAGACAAAAGCAAGTAGAACTAAAAAAACTGTGAAGAGAATTATAGTTGTTCTGATTTTCTCTATAAATAAGAAAATTGCAAATTTTGCAAAACTAAAAAAGAGAGAGGAAGTCCAGATTTATCAAGAAGACAGACAGAGACTTATAATAGAAATATCTTGGTAAATTTCTTTGACATTTAAAAGTCAATTATAATCATCTCTTTCTCTTGTTTTTTCTTGTCCCATTTGATTTAGTATTTTTTGGCTCTCTGAGGACTTATTTTCCAGATTAGTTATGTCTTCTTCATAAGATTCTCTATGCTTAAAAGGCGTCTTAGAATAAATGAATATTGAAAAATATAAAATAGTACTTATTACAAAAGCATAAGAAAAGCTTTTTAACATAATCCAAGCAGTAATAAATATTGTTGTACAAATCCAAAAGCCCACGCGTGAAATAGATTGCTTTTTATCTTTATCCCTTTTAGACTCTTCCCTATATTCTCTTTCTACATCAGAAATTTGTTTAGACAGAGATTCTAGTAAAGAATCTAATGCTGCTTTTTGAGTACTATTAGCGATTGAAATTGCATCTAGATAATCAAAATAGCTATTCCTTTCAAAAAAAGATTTTACTTCATTCAATTTCTCTTTAGCTGAACTATATTTTCCAGAATCAAAGGTATACTTATCTGCATCCCAGAGTTTTGCATCTTGAATATATATTCGAGCATTATCTATTTCTTGTTGAGCTAGATTTTTTGCATTATCTCGAAGTTCTTCAAACAATTCTATCAATTTATCCTTCATTACATCAAAATCTTCCTCTGTGTCTGCTTTTACACAGTAGTACCTATCTCCTCCTATAGCAATTCGTAAATTTTCAATTGCATCATTATATTTTCCTTGAACTGCACTATACTGAGCACGCTGATAATAAGCTTCTAATAAATTCGGAAATAGTTTAATAGCTTCTGACGTTGCTTCACAAGCTTTTTGAAAATCTTTTTGCAGATAATTAATTAAGCCTATGTGAAGAAGAGCTATGCTCCCATGATAAGGGGATTTGGGAGTTGAATATTTTAAAGCCTTTTCATAATATGATAACGCCTTTTTTGGGTTCTTTTTTTCAAAAAAATAAATATTTCCTAAATATTGATGCACAATAAAATCATATCTATTTTTCTTTTCAGATTCTAAGAAATCGTCAAGAGCATCTTCAATCCACCCATTTTTATAAGCTTCTTCAGCTCTTTTCCTAAGCTCTTTTGCTTGATTATCCAATGGTGCTTCCAATATCTTTTTTATATTTAAAAGTAGCTCTCTTTCCTGCTCAAGTTGCCAAACAATTTCTGAAAAGCCCCAATCAAACGCAGCTCTAAGACTTTCGAGGCCATCAGAAAGTCTATCAATTCCAACAGAAATTTCCTCAATTCCTTGTGATATTCTCTCTTGACTCACAATAAATCTATTTGCTACTTCAATTTTTCTTTTTGTATTTTTAGAAATCGCTTCAGCTATTTTGTTGCCAGTTTTAGCTATAGTATGCCTAACATGCGTTAATTCCCAATGTTCAAGTCTTCTTTCAAAAGGTGTTAAAGCATTTTTTGACATTTTCACCCCTCTTTATTTAATTTTTATTTCGGGTTCATTTCTTAATTTCAAATGTAATTATCAAAATTTGTAAATTTTTCCCATCCATCTACATGTATTAATAGGTATCTTTTGCTGTATCAATTAATATATTTCTTTTTTAGATTTAATATAATTAGCTAAATAACATTTGTCAATAAGTCATCAAACTAAAATTCCTGTAAAAGAAATGAGAATTTCTCTCCCCCTCGACTGTCTTCACTTACAAGACGCTAAACACGCTCGGCTGTCCTTTTCATTTCGGTGGAAATCAAAGGGAAAGATCCTAAAACTCTACTTTCTTCTTATTTACATTTAGTTACAATGAAAAGGAATGAAGAAAATAATATGCTCTGATATAATAAAAAACACTAATTTAAATTAGGAAGGGGCTTATATGCATAAGATTATAAAAAAAATTGCTAAAAAAATGAATTTGCCTCCTTGGTGGGTTGATGCAATTACTATCGAGTATACAGAATGTCGCGATTATGCTACTAGGGAAGAAATCTGGACGTTCAACTTAGATAAACTCTCTGAAAAAGATATTGAATGCTGTTGAATCTCATTTAATAGTAGTGAGTGGAGTTGTTTATCACAATGTCCATAATGATGTATGTTCTCACCGTTTGATAGATAAGCTTACTAGTGATATTTCGCTTGTTTTGGTGGAAGAACCTGATGATTTGATAGTTGAGGGTCAGGCATCAGATTATCATTTTCCAGTTCTTTTTAATCGCCCTGAAGTTTGGGATCCAAAACTAGACTTTTCAACTCATTTTCAAGTTCTTGATGAAGGCAAAATTTGGCAATGGAAATTCGCAAAATTTGTTTCTGTCGAAGGTCGACATTATGGAAAGTGGATTTCTTCAGATATTGACTTAGAGCCTCTTGACGAAATTCAAGGTAAGTTGGCATTACTTCGCAAAAATATTGTAAAACCAGGAGAGTTGGGACATAAAGAATTTAAAGAGAAAGTAGAGGAATTTTATCGTTGGATAGATAAAATCCGTCATCCAATTCTATCTAAACTTGAACATATACATGAAGTACGAAAAGCCAAGAGCTCAAAAACAAAAATAACCATGGATATTCCCCCATTACTGTCTCGGTTTGAAAAATTCACAATAATTAAGAATAAAATACATACAAAATTTCTTGCTGAAACAATATTTTTTCGCAGTTGTGTTCAGCATTCCAGAAGAGCTGAGGAACTTGTTGCTAATCTCAAAACTGATAGGGAAATTATTGATAAGCTAGATGAAATATATCAAGAAAGAGCTATCTCGATTATTCTAGCCACTGCATGTCTTGAGGCGTTTCTTAATGGTCTAGGATTTGAGCATTTTCCTAAACTTTGGGAAAAGATAGAAAAACTCTCTCTAAAATCTAAATGGCAGCTTTTTTCTACCTTAAAAAATAATAAGAACTTTTTTGATGCTGGTAGAGAACCTTATCAATCCCTAGGTAGACTCATTAATTATCGTAATTGGCTGATCCACTTTAAAACTCAATACAAAGAAGTCCATAAGGAGAAAGATAAGGCAATTTCGTTTACAGAATTTAAGTTGCCAAGAAAGTTTGTATGTGATTTACCAGTAATGATTAAAAAATTAATTCAAGAATTATGTGAAGCTAATAATTTGCCTATTCCTCCATGGACTAATTTACGAGCTGGTTGGTTATTATAAGGAAAATAGAAAGAAATCAGCTATTAAATCTCGCTTTAATTATTTTCATGTTGGAAAATCCGTCATTTGGAAGTTAGTTCTTATGTGTAGTTAATTCGCTCTGCTATCTTTTTCAATTTCGGAAAGCCAGGACTTTAGGGTCTTTGGATTCTAATCGGCTCAGTTAAATTCTAAAAAAAATCATTCTAAATTTTATATTTGCTAAGGAATTCTCTGATTTCATCTGAAAGTATTTTGGTTTATTTCAAAATCTTATCGTTAACTTTGCTAAGCCACTAGGAATCCTTTGTTCCTTTGGCTCTCAGAAATTATCTTAAATCTTTCTTATTCAAGTTATGACTGTGCTGTAAATCTTTCCAGGCATTATTCTATTTTAGCTTCTTGCTCAGGAATAAATTCTGCTAGTAAAGTGTACCCTTTTTTTAAATTTTCGATTGTTGTTTTATCATCAATAACGAAGAGGGCTGCCTTTATTGTATTTTTTATCTTTTCCTTAATAAAAGGTAATATTGACTTTAGAGATGCAATAAAGAACTGTGTAGGTTGTTCAAGAAATGCCCCATAATCTCCAATTATTTCAAATATGCCCTGACTATTATTTAGAGCTTTTCTTTTTCCAAATAATTTCTTCAAAAAACTCATTTAAGCAAACACACCACTATAGGCACTTTTTGCTACATCTACAAGCATTAACCCTAATTCTCCTCCAGTAAGGTCAAGAACGGGATAATTATATGGGTCAAGTGATTTACCTATTTGTTTGCCAAAAAATTCTATCTCAGACCCAGGTTTGTTTAATCTCATCTTCATGTATTCTATAATACGATCAATAATAGGGTCAATTTCATCTCCGTATCCATATTTAAAATCTGGCTTTATTGAGATTAAAGTTATTTCTCTCAGAGAAGTCATTTCTAGACTTTCACATAATTCAGAAAGATAATCTCCTACTCGAAGATTGAAATAGCGTTCGGCTTCATCATTTTTTTCTCTTTGGAATATTTTTTTCCCAGCTACGTGCTGTGCGATGAATATAGAAATAAAAAATGTTGTGAAGCATAGCATTTCGAATAGTAGTCTTAACTTTGTTTCTTTTGTTATTTTGCGATACTTAATTCCAACCCTTTTAGCCTCAGGAGAACGGCAGAACTTCGCATAAGTATTACAAATGTCTTGTAAAAGATTTAAATCTTTAATGGCTCGATAAATCCATATGACTATATCGTGTGCTTTAGAATCTAATTCTTTTTTTTGAGAATTTTTCATAAACCAAATCCTCAATATAATGAGGTGTTAACTCTACATACCATCATTTTCAACGATTGGGAAGTCAAGGCTTTAAGGTCTTTGGCTTTCAATAAAAAATATCTATGACCATCTCATTCTCTTCTACCTTAGATTTATAAAAGTAGGCTAAATATCTATATTGATTTAATTCGTTCTATATCAATAGATTTCAATTCATCAGTTTCTTTTGTATAGGGAATATTTTCAATGTCTAATCCAAAATAAATGTAAATCATTTCTGTTATATAGTAAGCCACCCTAGATAATTCAAAATCCTCTAACTCAACCTCAAAAATATCAAACCAGCTATCCTTAGGAGCATACCGTATTTCATCCTCGAAAAGATATTTAATATTTTCTAAATTGCCAATAGCTAATTTATTTTTTTCATCATCCAAATGAAGATTCCTCAGATCAATTCTAAAGCAAATCTTATTAGGCTTTTCGGTCATATCATGAATTACGCATTCATATAGTTGAACAAAGTTATATATTGACTCTATTAAAGCGACAGGATTAAAAATTAAATCCCGCATAGCCCAGCATAAAAAATCTTCATCAGCTTTTAAACCAGCAATTAAAACTCCATCTTTATAAAGATCAATTACCTTACTCCTACCTCCAGTAACTCTACAAAACATCCCTCTCATTATTGTTGCCTTATCTAAGACCCTTAATCCAAATCCACGTTCTCTAATTTTTGGAGGTGATTCTAAAATTGATTTTAGACTTCCAGGTTTAGAGCTAAATAGTGTTTTCAATCTAGTAGGAATATCAGGATAGCAATTTAAAATCATCGCTCTTTTTTCATTCATCTCTACAGCAGATAATGCAGCATCAATTCGTTTTTCAATGTCATAAAATTCATCATTAATTTTTGGGGATAATTTAGAAAGATCCTGTAGAGCGATTTCAATTGACTGGAGTCTTTTATCTAAATTAAGACCATCCCTCAATATTTGATGAAGCTCAACTAGAGTTTTTGGGTCATTATTTTCCTGTTTTCTCTCAGAATATCCAAATAAGACCTCACAAGTCTTACCAGTATCCTGTATAGTACGCTTAATCAAAAATGGCTTATGTATCTTTGGTTGATTTGGAATATCTATTACGAAAATACCTTTACTTGGACTTTCCTTTGTGGGATACCATTTTGCTTTAATATCTCTTAGCTTTGGATATATCCAATCCGAAATAATATCTATATATTGTTTAAGATTACATACACTTTCTTTAAAAGGATGTATTGCTATGATTTCATCACAGAAACTTTTTTCACTTTTTTTTGTTTCTATACCTATAAGAATATATCCACCTCCAGCATTTGCAAAGGCAGAAACGTCTTTAGCTAATTCAAATTTAGAACTATTAAGCTTGAGATTGTAAACCTCTCTTTTACAATCAAAAAAGTCTGATTCACACTTGCCTTTTATTCTATTAAAATCACCGTCCTTAATTGTTGATTCCAACTCTTTAATATCTAACTCCATCATTTACACTCCTTTGATATAAAGCCAGGTACTCCGATGGTCTTTATCTTCCACTCGCCTTAAATCTTTAAAAATTCAACGATGAAAACAATCCCCTTCAGCTTGGCTTTATATTTAGATTGTACTTCTGATTAGTCTCCCTGATATGAAAAAATTTTATTACAATTATTGCATCGCCAATCTTTAATACTAGCTTCAGGTAATTTTGCTGATGAAGATGCTCCAGCTCCTGTTGAGCCTATATACATTACATCATCTGAATTACAATAAGGACATTTTCCATCTTTGGACTCAAACATTTCTTCTTTTTTCATTTATCATAGCCTCCTTTTTTTTTAAAAAAATGGGTTTAATAAGTACTGAGGAATTCTTAGGATAAATCCTATTATCACATAGTACTCTAATTTATAAGAATTTGGTTTTTGAGCTTGCCCCGATTTACTCCCATTTTTGTTCAATTTTCATCTGCTGACATTCACAGTCGTATAGATTATAGTGAAAATTTGTGGGAAATAAAAGAGAAATCAATATAATAAAGAACATATTCAGGGAAAAAGACATGGAATGAGCCAAAAATGATATGTACTTCTCCACAGGATATCAAATGAAACATTACTGACTATCAGAGATATTTCGATTTGGATTCAGTTATTTTTTTTCTTCCTTTTTCTCTTTATCTTCTTCTTCCACCTTCCAGTCTTGTGCTTCTTTGGGAAAATCCTCGAGAAAGTTAGAATCTACTTTGAAAAGGTATTCGAATCTGGCATTTTTCACCACCACCTTTTTAGCTTCTTTGTCTTCAGAGCCGATAAGAACTGTGATTTCTTTGATTTTTTCTGAATCTTCATCCTCTTTTGTCCAGATTTTTATCTCTGCTTGAGGCTTGTCCAGTCCGTAGTCCTTTAAGCTTAGAGGTGGATCGATGAATTCTTCAGCCTCCAGGCTTTCAATCTTTCTGATGAAGTTTCTAATTTTTTCCTCATTTGCCTCGCCTTTTTCTGCGGATTCAAAGTGCCATTTATCTTCTTTGTCTTTTAAAACCTTTAACACCATGTCTCCCTTTTTCAGGTGAACTTGGTAAGCTTCCCAACTGTAAAATTTGGCAACTCCTTTTTCTCTTAGCTCCTCGGCTGTTTTTTCTAAATCCGAAAGCACAGAATTTTCTACAAGCACAATTTTCGAGGAAAGGGAAGAGGTGGCACAGGTTTTATCCTCATCTTTATGAAGGGAAAAAGTCACTTCTTGGTTAGCCAAGGGCATAGCTAAAAATATTTCATAGTCAGCTTTATCCAGGCCGAGCTTTTTTATTTCCTCCCCCTTTTTTTCTTCTGAAACAAACTCTGTTGCCTTCATATCAGAGAGAGAATCAAGGATGTCCTCTATTTCACTTTCATCTGCCAGAGCTTTTACAGGTTTTTTAAAGAACCATTCATCTTCTTTTTTCCAGGCTTGCCATTTTTTTTCTTTTGCTCGAAGTTTTATGATTTTGACTTCATCTGTTTTAAATTTAAAGATATCCTTCTGACGGAAGTCAAAAGCTTTTTTCTCTAAAAGATTCTTAAGGTGACTGGGAATAAGGACAATCCTCTGCTCATCTTCTCTTTTGGCAAAAAAAGTGTTATCCAAGGGATTTTCCAGGCCAATCAGGATTTTCAGAGGTTGTTCACTGTTTTTATACCAGAAAGTAATCTCTTTCTGAGGTATTTCATATTTTGAGAGATCCTTAGATTCTTCTTCTACCAAACGTTCAATCCTTAAATCAGAAAAATCCTCAACAAAGCGGTCAACCTCGAAGTTATCTGCTTTTGCTTCCAAGGGTTCAGTGATGATCCATTCTCCATCTTTGTTTTTTTGGAAGGAGATTGTTTCATCCTCTTTTTTAAAGGTGAGTTTATGAACATCGTCGGAAGATATTTCTACTAATTTTTCTTCTTCATTTTTTTCACTTTTACCTTTAAACTCAAAGAAAAAGACAAAAGCAAGTAAGACTAAAAAAGCTGTGAAGAGAATGATAGTTGTTCTGATTTTCATTTTGATCTTCTCCTTATCCAGACTGAAATTCCACTAATAAGAATAATGAGGGGCAAGATGATAACGGATACAAAAAAGATCAGTCTGCCCTGGGAAGGCGTAAGATTAATTGTGCGGGGTGAAGATGTTTTGGGCTGGATGGAAATAAGGTCAGCTTCTTCAGTCAACCAGTTTACTGTATTGAGGAATAAATTTCCGTTTCCAGAAAGGTTATAATAGCTGTTGGCAGCAAAATCCGAGTCACCAAAGACAGCCAGACGGCCTTCTTTATCTACAGGCACTATCACTTCTTCTTTAGTCTTTTTTGCCTCAGTTTCTTCCTCATTTTTCTCCTCTTCTTCCTTGACTTCGATGGTTACCACGGCTGCCACAGGGATAGGCCCTGCCTTGTCTTTATCTTTATTAAAAGAGACTTCCTTCTGATCAAGCTCCCTCTCTGACCAGGAACGAGGACTGCTTTTTGCTAAAACTTCAGCAGAGACTCCTTCAGGTTCATCTTCGACCACATCAACTGAGCGGGCAAAAGGAAAAAAAGTTGCATAACGGAAATTTTTGGTGATTTCATGAAATTCATATTCACTTATTACTGGCATGAAATAATCTCCGCCCATAAGCCGGGAAACCGTATCCACGATTAAATCATCCACAAGCTTTAGGCCGTATTGTTTGAGGAAAGATTTGAGACCAGGAGCATTTTCTGGGTCAACCATTAAGAATACGTTTCCTCCTTCTTTGAGGAAGTTCTTAATCGTATCCAGCTCGTTTGGGAGAAGGTCTTTTTCTGGCCCAGGAATGACAAGCAGAGCACAGTCTTTGGGGAAAGTGTCAGAAAGGGCAAGGCTTATCTTTTTTACTTCGTATCCCAATTTTTCCAGCTCTTCTTTGGCCAGGGAATAACCTCTTTCTTCCATCTCTTCTATACTTGCTTCACCATGGCCTTCCAGAAAATAAATTACCTTTTTCTTTTCTCTTGAGACTTTGATAATAGCGTTGGTAATGTCTTCTTCGCCAGAGGAGGTAATCCGGCTCTCTTTATTTCCGCTTTCAAAGATTGTGGTTCCGTCTTCTGATATTTCGTATCTTTTGACAAGTCCAGGATTTTTGTCAGGATCGATGAACTCATACTTAATCTTTTTTGAATGGTATCCATAGATTTTCATAAGGTTTTCCATTTTTTGCCTGCTAAAATTTCCCTCCCTGAAGAAGCCCTTGATTTTAACTTCATTTTTCAGGTTTTTTAAAACTTTCGTAGATTGGTCGGATAGACTATGGAGTTTGCTCTCAGTAAAGTCTATTCTGTAATGATTCCTTGAGAAGATATAATTGATAAGGACCAGGATAGCGAGGACAAGGATAATAATAAGGAAGAGATTGCTTGAATAGAGAAAGGATTTTCGTTTAAAGCTCTGTTTCAAAAGGGAAAGGTTGAGGATAATGTAGACAGCCAGTAATGCAACTCCTATCAAAGCTATAAAGAGAAGAATCGTTTTCTTGTAAGGCCAGATTTTCAAGGAGACAAAGGATAAAAAAATCAGAGCCAGACCTATATAATTCAAATAATTTGTAACTTTTTTCATGTTTTACCTCCACCTTCTGGATTGAATCACAGAGTGGGTTAAAAATAGACCTAAAAAGGCGAAACTGAAGTAATAAACAACATCGGTTGTATCCAGAATTCCTCTGGTCATATCATCGAAATGTTGAAAAAAAGACAGATAATTGAGAATATCTTTCCACATTCCTCCTGCTGAATAAGAAGCCCAGTTCAGTATCCAGAAAAGGAGGAGAGTTCCGAAAGTGAGGATAGCTGAGACAATCTGGTTTTCTGTCAGAGAAGAGAAGAATATCCCAACTGCAATAAAGGCTGCTCCCATAAGGAACAGGCCAAGATAACCATTGAGAAGGGGCGTAAGTTCTGGGTTCCCGTAAGAAAAGGTAAATACTGAAAGAATTCCTGTAAGCAGCAGCATAATTACCAGAACAAATAAAGAAGCACAATATTTACCGAGGATGATTTGGTTGATTGATATGGGGGAGGTGTAGAGCAATTCATCTGTTCCGATTTTCTTTTCTTCGGAGAAAAGCCGCATGGTTAAGAGAGGCAGCATGAGGAGGAGAATGATGCTAATGTTGTGGAAGAGAGGGGAGTAGACCATCTGGTTGATGTTGAGCTGCTGGAAGTAATAAGGATTTCGAGCCATCTGGAGGGATTGAGAATTAAACCACCAGATAAGGCTGTAGAAGAAAAATCCTGTCAGGACCAAAAAAACAAAGATAACCACATAGGCAATGGGAGATGTGAAGTAAGTTTTAATTTCTTTCTTGGTTATGGACCATATATTTTTCATTGTTCACTACCTCCTGAAATAACTTTAAGATAGAGGTCTTCTATGTGCATGGTGAGTGGTCTCATCTCGATTAGCCCTAATTCTTTTTCTACGATAAGCTTGGTGATTTCGTCTCTTAAATCTTTTTCCTGGCTCCATTCTATCTTGATTTCGTGGTCTTTTCTGGTGACATTTTCAACGCCAGCCATCTCCTTAAGAAGCGAAATAACTTCATCTGCTTCCTTCTTGATTTTGATGATAATTCCATCTTTCTCTTTAAAGGAGGCAGTAAGATCTTCTAAAGAGCCAGAAGCCATAAGTTTGCCTTCATTAATGATAACAACTCCATCGCAGGTCTGGGTTACTTCTTGCAGGATATGGGTTGAAAGGATGATGGTATGTTCTTCCTTCAATGATTTTATAAGCCTCCTTATTTCTATAATCTGGGCTGGATCAAGACCAATAGTAGGCTCATCAAGGATGAGAATTTGGGGTTCATGGATTAATGCTTGAGCAATACCTACCCGCTGTTTAAAACCACGCGATATATTTTTAATGAGCCTTTCTTTGACCGTCTGTAACCCGCTTATTTCTATAGCTTTCTCGACTGCTTCTTTTCTCTTGGCCGCAGGGATCTGTTTGATTTCAGAGACAAAGATAAGGAAAGAAAAAACTGTCATCTCAGGATAAAGAGGAACATTTTCAGGGAGATAACCCATGATTTTTTTTACCTTATTGGGATATTCAAAAACATCAAGGCCGGCTATAGTTGCTTGGCCATCTGTGGCCGGTAAATAGCCAGTAAGGATTCTCATTGTGGTAGTTTTTCCGGCTGCATTGGGACCTAAAAGGCCCCATATTTTTCCTTTTTCAACTTTAAAACTTAAGTCTTTAACAGCCACTAAATCACCGTATTTTTTAGTAAGATGCTCAACTTCAATCATTTTATTATCTCCTTTCTTAATTAGAAATTGGTAAGTAATTACATTCTCTCGGGGATTGGGATACCCAGGAGAGAAAAAACTTTTTGAAGAACTTCTTTTATATAATAAATAGTTAAGATGCGAATTCTCTTAATTTCTTTGTTTTCTTCGGCTAAAATAGAATAGAGATGATAATAGGCATTAAATTTTTGACAAAGGTTAAAAGAAAATTTAGCCAGGTGTGAGAACTCTAAGGAACAGATTGAATGAAGGATTTCTTCTTCGAATTGGGAGGCGCAGAAAATAAGTTCCCAGAAGCGAGCCAGTTCCTCCTCGGATAAGATTTCTAAAGGAATTTCAGAGGAGGAAAAAAAACTTCGAATATTTTTTTCTTCAAAGCCTTCTTTTTCTTTTAATTTACGGAAGATGCTGTTGAGGCGGACTAAGGTATACTGAAGGTAAGGACCGGTTTCTCCTTCAAAATTGAGAGCTTCATCAAAGTCAAAAACAATCAGGGAATTCCTGGCATATTTCAGCATGAAATAGCGGAGAGCTCCACAAGCAATCTGATGGGCTATAGAATTTTTCTGGGTCTTAGAAAGCTGAGGATTTCTTTTTTCTACTTCAGATAAAGCCTTTTCTTCGAGTTTATTAAGCAAATCATCAGCTTTTATTCCCAGGCCTTTTCTTCCTGAAACCTCGAGAAATGCCTTTTCTTTATCTTTTTCAGAGACTTCAAAGTTTAGCTCTTTGAGACTTTTTGGAGAGAGAGCCACCATTTCATATGAGAAATGAATTGATTTTTTTGCCTGCTTTAGGTAGTTCAAAGATTTTAATCCCTGAACAACAATTTTTTGCAGATAAGCCTGTCTTGTGTCTATGACGTTGTAAACTTGAGTTGCTTTTCCAAACTGAGGAGAATCATGTTTTGAGAAGGAAGTTGTTATCCATATTACCTTGTTTCTTTCTTTGAGAAAGGGTTGATAATAGAAATCCTTTTCTAAAAGACCAAACTTCCAGAGCTGGTAAGCGATATCTTTTCCTACATAAGTTACTGTATTGTCAGAACGGACGATGACTTTTTCTTTTTGGGGCTCATCTTCAAGCTCCATTATCCAGCAGCCTTTATTTGGACCATCAGCAGCAAGATAAATCGCCTTTTTTTCTTTTAACAACTTAAATGCTTTTTCCCAAAATTTAAGTCTTAAAATAGTACTTTCGCAAGGAAGTACATCATAACTTATGTCTATTCTACTCATGGTTTGAAGATGAGCTTTAAGGATTCGGCGAGAGATATAAAAAGCTATTTCAGTTTCAGGGGGTTTTCCTTCCTCAATTTTCTTAAGTATTTCAGATTTACGCTTTTGGGCTTGGCTATTTTTCTCCAGGTAAGAGGAGACGCTTTTATACAGGTCCCAGCAATAATAGTCGAATTTTTTTTCGATTTTCTTGATATCAGATAAATTCTTTTTCTCCATTTCCAAAAAGCCAAAAACGACGTCAACCACCTGGATGCCTGTATCATCGATATAATTTTGGATTTCTATATTCTCGCCTTTATATTTTAAACAACGAGCTAAAGTATCTCCCAGGCAAGCATTCCTAAGATGGCCAATGTGGGCAGCCTTATTGGGATTAATGTTGGTGTGTTCGATAATAACTTTTTTTTCTTGAGGAGATAAGGAATTTGTGCCTAAGGAGAGCAACTGGCGGAAAAAAAAGCCTTTTTTGTTAAGAAAAAGATTAATATAACCAGGTCCTGCAACTTCAATTTTATCCACTCCTGTAAGAGGTGAAATTAAAGAAGAAATTTCCTGGGTGGTCGGGCGAGGTTGGGTCTTCATTTTTTTTGCCATTTCAAAGGGGAAAGTCAAAGCCAGGTCACCAAATCTCTGCTGGGGAGTGTAATCTATTTTTATATCTTCTAAGGAAAGGGGATATTTGTCCTTTAATCTTTGGTAAAGTATTTCTTTTAAGGATGTTTTAAATTTTATCATGGTAAGGTTATCATTATAGCAAATTTGTCCCTGGGAACAATACCTTATAAGTATTTCTTTTTCCGTGATTGAAGACAATATTATGGATCAGGCTGGGTGTATCGAAAACACGCTACCTTTGCCCCAGCGAGTCAAAGATAGCTCGGTTTCAGGCTTTGCTCTCCTCTCCTCATCGGAGAGGAACCATGCCCGCTCAGCCTTCAAACGGTTTTCTCAATCACCCAGCCTGATCCTTTTTTTATTCGTAGGAGTTCATTTCACTTTCACGGATTTGGAAATGCTTACCAAGACCTATAAGAATTTTTCTTGCATCTAAAAAAGTTATATGATAGTAAATTAATTTAATAGAAAAGTCTCCATGAAAAAGACACACCTTAATACTCATCACCAAAAACTCGGGGCAAAAATGATAGAGTTTTTCGGCTGGGAGATGCCTGTTGAATACAGTGGAATTATAAGTGAACATTTAGCTGTCCGCAACCAGGCCGGGATTTTTGATGTCAGCCATATGGGAGAGATTATTATCTCAGGAAGAGATGCTCTTGCTTTTATTCAGTATTTGACCTGTAACGATGCATCTCGCTTATCCATTAACAAAATCCAGTATACAGCCATGACAACTCCTGAAGGAACTTTTGTCGATGACCTCTTAGTTTACTGTTTGGATGAAAATAATTATCTTATGGTAGTCAATGCTTCCAATTCTGATAAAGATTATAAATGGATCATCAGTCATCAGGAAAGGTTTGATGTCAAAGTAGAGAATAAAAGTCTTAGTTGTACTCAACTTGCTCTTCAGGGGCCTTATACTCTGGAAATTCTTCAGCCATTAACTGCTATTAATTTAAGCGAGATGAAACCCTTCTGGTTTACCTGGGGAAAGATAGCAGGAGAGGAAGGACTGGTTTCAAGGACTGGTTACACAGGAGAGGACGGCTTTGAGATTTATACTCTTTCCTCTCAACCAGGCAATATATGGGAGGCAATTTTAGAGAAAGGTGAAGCCCACGAGCTTCTTCCAATCGGACTTGGTGCCCGCGATACTCTTCGCTTAGAAGCCAAGCTTATGCTCTATGGGAATGATATTGATGAAACAACAACTGTCTTGGAAGCAGACTTGAGATGGCTTGTAAAATTTAAAAAAGGAGATTTCCTGGGCAGAGATGCTCTCCTTAGACAGAGAGAGGAAGGGATTAAAAGAAAAATAGTTGGCTTTGAGCTCATAGAGAGAGGAATAGCTCGACCTCATTATCCGGTATATATAGAAGGTAAAAAGATATCAGAAGTTAATTCAGGGAGTTTTTCTCCTTATTTAAAAAAGAGTATAGGTCTTACTTATCTTCCCCTTGAATATACTGAAGAAGGGACTGAATTTGAGATAGAGATTAGAGGTAAAATGGTAAAAGCAAAGATTGTTCCTACCCCATTTTATAAGAAAAGCGAAGAGAGTTAGGACTATTTACTATATACTACTTACTAATACAAACGTATTAAGTGAAGTGTCATTGCGAGGAACGGGATTCCTTCGCTTTGCTCGGAACAGGCTGCGCAATCTCGTCTTAATATGGTGAGATTGCCACGTAGCTGTGCTCCTCGCAATGACAATATTATTTGTATGAGATGGTCGCGCTTACGATGGTCGCTTGCAATGACTACATAACAACATTTATTGCGTTTGTATTAATATGAGGAGGCGGGATATGTATCCTGATAGTTTTTATTACACCAAAGACCATGAATGGGCTCAGATTAAAGGAAATACAGTTACTGTTGGGATTACAGATTTTGCTCAGAAGCAAATGGGAGATGTTGTCTATGTAGAGCTGCCCAAAGTTGGCACTCGATTAGAATTTCATCAGTCCATAGGTGTTGTAGAATCGGTTAAGGCGGTCTCTGATATTTACTCTCCTCTCTCCGGCGAGGTGGTTGCTGTCAATGAAGAATTGAATGATTCACCTGAATTTGTGAATCAGGATCCTCACGGAAAGGGATGGATTATCAAGTTAAAAATTAAAGATGAAACAGAAATAGAGAAATTAATGTCAGTCACTGAATATGAAAAATTTATAGAGGGGATAGAAGGATAAATTCCTATTAAGAGTGTCATAGTTTAAAAAAATGAAGTACATTTCTCTTAGTGACAAAGACAAAAAGGAGATGAAAACCAAGCTAAATATCTCCTCTCTGAAAGAGCTTTTTCACTCCATTCCAGATGAATTAAAGTTAAAAGAAAATCTCAGGATTCCTCCTCCTTTAACCGAGCAAGAACTCCTTTGTTATTTTGAGAAGATTCAAAGCCAGAATAAATACTCTGAATACCTCTCCTTTTTAGGAGGTGGAGCTTACAATCACTTTATTCCCTGCATAGTTGATTATTTAAGCTCCAGGGGAGAATTTTTGACTCCTTATACACCTTATCAACCTGAGGTGAGTCAAGGTACTCTCCAGGTTGTTTTTGAATTTCAAACTCTTATCTGCCAGTTAACAGGTATGGATATTGCCAATGCTTCTCTCTATGATGGGGCTTCAGGGACAGCAGAGGCAGTCCTCATGGCTTCCCGCCTTAAAAGAAAGCCTAAAGTATTAATAGCAAGCACTCTTCATCCTCATTACCGGAAAGTGATTAAAACTTATGTCAAAAATACTGGAATAAAGGTAGAGGAAATTGCCTATTTTCCAACTGGAGAAATCGATTTTGAGGATTTAATAAAAAAAATTGATAAGGAAACAAATGCTGTTCTTTGCCAGTCTCCCAATTTTTTTGGTGTGATAGAAAATTTAAAAAAGATTTCAGAGCTTGCCCATAATAATCAAGCATTATCAATTGTGGTAGTGGCCGAACCTATTTCTCTTGGGCTGTTGGAAACACCAGGTAAACTTGGTTCTGATATTGTGACAGGAGAGGGGCAGTCTTTTGGAATTCCCTTAAATTTTGGTGGTCCCTATTTGGGCTTTATAGCCTGTGCTGAAGAGTTCCTTCGTCAACTTCCTGGCCGAATCGCTGGAGAAACAACTGATATAGAAGGAAAGAGAGGATATGTTCTCACTTTGTCAACAAGAGAACAACATATCAGAAGAGAAAGGGCAACTTCTAATATTTGTACCAATCAAGCCTGGTGTGCCTTGAGAGCTACGATATTTTTGGAAACTGTTGGCAAGGAAGGATTAAGGGAGATTGCTTGGCAAAACATCCAAAAATCCAATTATGCTTTGGAAAAACTCAGTCAGATAAAAGGAGTAGAAATAAAATTCAAAGGTAGTGTTTTCAATGAATTCGTTATTCAGTTTTCCAAGGAGAGGGCCAAGATTGATAACTTTCTTAAAGGAAAAAAGATAATTGGAGGTCTAAGCCTTGAAGAGTTCTATCCTGAGCTAAAAAATTGTGCTTTATTCTGTGTGACAGAGATGCATAGTAAAGAAGATATAAATGGATTAGTTGAGAATATAGAAGAGGTCTTAAAGTCTGGTTAATGGATAAAGAATAAGAAAATGATTCGCGAACCACTAATCTTTGAGATAAGCGCTGAGGGAAAAAGAGCCTTCTCTTTTCCACAGCTTGATGTTCCTTCAAAAGAAAAGATTCTAAAGAATATTCCTACAAGAGATGAAATTGAAGGTTTTCCTCAGGTTTCAGAAGTGGAGATTATCCGTCATTTTACCCGCCTTTCCCAGACAAATCATTGTGTAGATATTGGCTTTTATCCACTTGGCTCATGTACCATGAAGTACAATCCTAAGATTAATGAAAAAGTAGCTTCTTTCTCTGAGTTTGTTTCTTCTCATCCCTTTGCTCCTTTGGATACAATCCAAGGAAATCTCGAAATTCTCAAGAGAAGCGAAGAAATTCTGGCTGAAATAACAGGAATGAAAACATTTACCCTACAGCCGTCAGCAGGAGCTCAAGGAGAGCTGGTGGGCATGATGCTTATTCGGGCCTTTCATGAAGAGAGAAGAAACCCAAGAAAAATTGTCCTTATTCCTGATTCGGCTCATGGAACCAATCCTGCCAGTGCTCATATTTGCGGCTATCAAATAAAAGAAATAAAGTCCAACGAAAAAGGAACAATCGATTTAGAGGATCTTACCCATAACATGACTGAGGAAGTGGCTGCATTGATGATAACCAATCCAAACACCTTAGGAGTCTTTGAACCTGACATTAAAAAAATAGCAAAAATTATCCATTCCAAAGGAGGGTTTGTTTATATGGACGGAGCCAACATGAATGCCCTGATGGGAATCTGCCGTCCAGGAGATATGGATGTGGATGTTATTCATTTAAATTTACATAAAACTTTTTCAACACCTCATGGAGGAGGTGGACCAGGTGCTGGTCCAGTTGGAGTAAAAAACAAGCTCGAGCCTTATCTGCCAATTCCTGTAATAGAAAAAAAGGAAAACAAGTACATTCTTAACTTCAACAGGCCCAAAAGTATTGGTAGGGTCAGCAGCTTTTTTGGGAATTTTGCGGTTGTAGTTAAAGCCCTGGCCTATATTTTATCCCTTGGCTCTCAGGGACTTAAGGAAATTTCAGAGATTGCTGTTTTAAATTCGAATTATATTCGTAAAAACCTGGAAAAGGAATATAGCCTTAAATACAAAACTCCTTCACTACATGAGTGTGTTTTTTCAGACAAATTTCAGAAAGAATACGGAGTTCAAAATATTGATATTGCCAAGAGATTGATTGATTTCAGCCTTCATCCTCCTACTATGTCTTTTCCTTTGATCGTTCAAGGAGCATTGATGACCGAGCCTACTGAAACTGAAAGCAAAAGAGATCTTGATCTTTTTATCAAGGCCATGAAGCAGATTGCCAGAGAAGCAAAGGAAAATCCAGAAATCATTAAATCTGCGCCTCACAAATCATATGTCCGGCGATTAGACGAAACCTCTGCTGCCCGAAACCCTGTCTTAAGATGGCTTTATAATCCAGGTGAAAAGAGGTATAAATAATATTTAGTTTTTTAGAGACAAAAGGATGACTATTCAAAATCTTATCATGACTCTCCAGGAGTTCTGGGCTAAGCAGGGGTGTTACCTGGCTTCTTCTTACGATCTTGAGGTGGGAGCAGGAACTATGACCCCGGATACTTTTTTCAGAGTACTGGATAAGAAACCCTGGAAAGTTGCCTATGTCCAGCCCTCTCGCAGGCCTGCTGATGGAAGATACGGAAAAAATCCTCACCGCGTCCAAAAGCATTTCCAGTACCAGGTCATTATGAAGCCTTCTCCTTCAAATATTCAACAGATATACATAAACAGTTTGTCCAACTTAGGCATTCGCCTTCAAGAGCACGATATTCGTTTTGATGAGGACGACTGGGAATCTCCAACTATCGGTGCCTGGGGTGTTGGCTGGCAAGTTATGCTGGATGGATTGGAAATTACTCAGTTTACTTACTTTCAACAAGCAGGGGGAATTGATCTTTTTCCTGTACCTGTTGAGATAACTTATGGTCTGGAGAGATTAGAAATGTTTCTTGAAGGAAAAGATGACATATATGATTTAAGCTGGTCTGAAGATGTAAGCTACCGTGATTTGCGTTTTTTGGAAGAGAAAGAGTTTTCTGAATACAATTTCAACTTGGCAAGCATCAAATCTCTCCAGAAAGTTTTTCGTTTCATGGAGGAAGAAGCCCAAAGACTTATCAAGAAAAATTTGCTTCTTCCAGCCTATGACATGTGCCTGAAATGTTCTCATTACTTTAATCTGTTAGATTCCAGAGGGGCGATTAGTGTCACTGAGAGAGTAAAATTGATAGCCCAGATTAGAACCCTGGTCAACCAGATTGCCCAAAAATATACAGATAAGGAGGCCTCGTCCTGATAGAATTTCTCTTAGAAATAAAAACCGAAGAAATGCCATCTTCCCATGTTAAAACTGCTCTGGTTCAACTCAAAAAAAGATTTGAAGAGGAACTTTTTTCCTCGAATATTGATAATAAAAAAATTATAACATTTGGCACCTGCCGGCGTTTAGTAATCCATGGCTGTTTAGCTTCAAGACAAAAGGATAAAGAAACTGTAGTGGTCGGCCCGCCACAAGCAGTCGCTTTATCCCCGGATGGATCGCCTTCCCAGGCAGCCAAAGGTTTTGCTAAAGCTCAAAAAATCAATGTAAACCAGCTTCAAGTCTTAAAAACAAATAAAGGGGAATATTTAGGGCTGAAAAAAATTGAAAAAGGGAAACCTACTCAAAATATCCTCTGCCAGATTGTACCTCAAATTATTTCCTCCCTGACCTTTCCTAAAATGATGAGCTGGGGAGAGAGTTCTTTTAAATTTTCGCGACCTATAAATAATTTACTCTGTCTCTTTGGAGAGAAACTTCTTTCTTTCACTTTAGATGACCTGTCTTCTTGTAATTTTACAACCGGTCATAGAATATACTTTCCCCAAAAAATCAGAGTAAAATCTTTCCTCGAATACAAAAAAACACTGAAGAAAAAGAAGGTAGTGATTAACCAGGAAGAAAGAAGAAAAATGATTTTAGACCAGATAGAGAAAAAGTTAAACCCTCTAAATGCCCAACTCCATATGGATGAAGCACTTTTAGAGCAGCTCACTTATGATGTGGAGCATCCCTTTGTTTTTCTCGGATCTTTTCCTGAAGAATATTTGGATTTACCTTTGGAAATTCTAAGCACAGCCATGAAAGAGGGGCAAAAGCTTTTCTCTGTTGTAAAAGGGAAGAAACAGCAACCTTTCTTTTTGGGAGTTGCTGATGCCTATCAGGATTTTAAGTCCCTCATTCGAAAAGGAAACGAGAGAGTGATAAAGGCCCGACTGGAAGATGCCAAATTTTTCTGGGAGCAAGATTTAAAAATATCCTTAGGCAAAAGAGCGAAGAATTTAAACCATATTATATTTCAGGAGGAACTTGGTACCTATGAGGATAAAGTTCTGAGATTAAAGAAAATTGCATCTTATCTTGCCGATAAATTTGATGTAAAAGAGGAAAAAAAGCAAATCATTCAGTCCGCTGAATTATGTAAGCTTGATCTCCTGACAGAGATGGTTAGGGAATTTTCTTCCCTTCAGGGAAAGGTAGGAGGACTTTATGCTAAAGAAGAAGGCTATCCTCCCTCTGTTTGGAAGGCCATTTATGAGCATTATCAGCCCCTTGGATTAGATGATGCGTCTCCCACAACTTTAAGCGGAGCTCTTCTTTCTATTGCCGATAAGCTGGATTCTATAATAGGTACTGTAGGAGTAGGCATTGAAGTTACAGGCTCGAAAGACCCTTTTGGTCTTCGCCGGAATGCCCATGGAGTTTGCAAGGTTATTTTAGATAATAAACTCTGTTTTTCTTTTCCCCGACTCGTGGATAAAATATTGAAAACTTACGGGGAAAGCTTGGATAAACCTAAAGAAGAAGTAAAAAATTACTGTCAGAACTTTTTTATAAACCGCCTGCGTTATATTTATGAGAGTCGAGGGTATCGATACGATTTGGTAAAAGCTGCCCTTAAAGCAGGAATTGATAACATATATTACTCTTTTCTGAGACTGAAAGTATTGGATGCTCTTAAGACAAGCCCTAATTTCGAACATATGATTATTATTGCCAAAAGGGTAAATAATATCATCCAGAATCAGCCAGATTACGAACTAAACTCGGATTTATTGCATGAAAAGGAAGAGAGAGAACTTTATACTACCTTTACTATAATAAAAAAGAATATTTTGCCTATGATTTCAGAAGGGGATTTCGCCCAGGCCCAAAGGATTATTCTTAGGATGAGGTCTTCTATAAATAATTTTTTTGACCATGTGCTGGTTATGGACGAAGATAAGAGAATTCGAAGAAACCGCCTGGCTCTCCTCCAGCAAATAAGTAAATTATTACTCAAAATGGCAGATTACTCTCAAGTAGTAATAGAAGGGCAAAATAAATCAAATTAAAGAAATAGGGACAATTAGGAGTTTTTTATGAAAAAAGCTGTTCTTTTTTTGATTGTATCTTTTTGCCTTGGTTTATTACCAGTTGGTTTATATGCTTTTCCTGAGGAGAAGACAGAACTGGAAAAAAACCCTACTCCAGCTGAGCTTAGGCTAAAATGGTTCAATGAGCATCTTAAGCTGAAAAAAGAATCTATCTTTAAACACATGAAGTGGAAGTCTGTTGGCCCCATTGCTATGAGCGGACGAATAACAGATATTGCTGTTCCCAGGGGGAATCATTACATCATCTATGCCTCAGTCGCATCAGGCGGGGTATGGAAAACTGTGAATAACGGGACAACCTGGGAACCTATCTGGGATAATGAATCTTCGAATTCTGTCGGGGATATTGCCATAGCTGATTCAGACCCCAATATTATCTGGGTTGGAGCAGGAGAAAATAACTCAAGTCGAAGTTCTTACTCAGGTTCAGGAGTTTACAAATCTACTGATGGTGGTAAAACATGGTCTCACCTGGGACTTAGTGATACCCATCATATCGGCCGGATATTGATTCACCCCAAGAATCCAGATATTGTTTATACAGCAGCCATAGGTCATCTCTACACAAAAAACGAGGAGAGAGGAGTTTTTAAAACGACAGACGGGGGGAAAACATGGAAGAAAGTTTTATACATTAATGATAACACAGGTGTTATAGACCTGGTAATGAACCCCTCTGATCCTGATATCCTCTTTGCTGCTGCTTGGGATAGAGTCAGGAATGCCTGGAACATGGAGGAGTGTGGAGAGGGAAGTGGAATTTTTAAGACAGAAGATGGGGGAGAGAATTGGAAGCAGCTCACCAATGGTTTTCCTAAAGGAGAGTTAATCGGGCGTATTGGTCTGGATATTTCTGTTTCCAACCCGAATGTTATCTATGCCCTGGTAGATAATCATAATGCCTGCAAAGACAAAAAAGCAAAGAAACTTGACCCTTACGAACTTCAAAAGTCAGAAAAAATTATAATCGGAGCAGAAGTTTACAGGTCAGATGATAAAGGAGAGAGCTGGTGCAAGGTTAATAAAGATAACTTGAGAAATCTTTATTCCACCTACGGCTATTATTTTGGAGAGATTCGAGTTTCTCCTGATAATGAAAAAGAAATCTATATTTTAGGAATTCCCCTTTTAAGGTCCATGGATGGAGGTAAGACCTATGAAAATCTTTCTTATAGAGGACTTCATGTAGATCACCAGGCCTTCTGGATTGACCCCAAGAATCCAGACCACCTTGTCGATGGTAATGATGGCGGACTGAATTTTTCTTATGACAGGGGAAAAACCTGGGTAGACATTAAAATGCCCCTTGGGCAGTTTTACTTTGTAACCGTGGATATGGAAGACCCTTTTAACATCTACGGCAGTATCCAGGATAATGGCTGCTGGTATGGGCCTGTAACTTCAGTTCCTGGTGTGAGTGAGTCCTGGAAGTCTTTTCCAGGAGGAGAAGCTAGTTATATCGCCATCGACCCTTCAGATTTCAACACCATCTACAGTGAACAATACTATGGAAAAATCATTAGAGTGGATAGAAAAAACAGGAAAACAAAAAGTATTAGACCCCGGACGAAAAAAGGCCAGCCTTCTTTAAGATGCAACTGGTTAACACCCTTTATCATTTCACCTCATAACCCCTACATCCTATACTTTGGTGCCCAGAAATTATTTATGTCCTTGGATAGAGGAGATCATTGGCAGGCCATAAGTCCTGATTTAACCACCAATAATTCAGAAAAAACAAAAGGAGATGTTCCTCATTGTACAATCACAACTATTTCTGAGTCTCCTCTAAAACCCGGCCTCATCTATGTAGGAACAGATGACGGCAATGTTCAAATGTCCAGGAACAGGGGAGAGGCCTGGAAGAAAATTATGAAAGGTTTACCCGCTGAGAAATGGGTCTCCCGAATAAAGGCTTCTTGGTTTGATGAGGGAACAGTATATATCTCATTAAACGGATATCGCGATGATGATTTTGCTGCTTATATATATAAATCAACAGACTATGGAGAAACCTGGGAGAATATAGTAAGTAACCTTCCTGGCGGGCCGGTTAATGTCATCAAGGAAGATCCAAAGAAAAAAAATATTATCTATGCAGGTACTGACTTGGGAGTTTATGTTTCCCTGAATCAAGGAAAAACCTGGATTTCCCTCTGCTCGAACCTGCCAACAACTTTTGTCCATGACCTGGTTGTGCATCCCAGGGATAATATTCTTGTCATTGGAACCCATGGGCGCAGTATTTATGTCTTGGACGTCAAAATTATTCAGGAATTAAATGAAAATATTAAGAGAAAGGATGTCTATTTATTTTCAATTAAGCCTGTTCATTTGCCTCGGAGAAGATGGGAAAGCCGTGAGCAAGGCCTGATTTACTATTCTCTTAAAGAAAAAGAGAAAGTTGAAATTTTTATCTCTGATAGAAAAGACAGGAAGATAAAGACTCTTGTTGGCACAGGTGATAGAGGAATAAATGTTGCAGCCTGGAATTTTACAACCGACAGCGAAGACCCTCGAAAAAGATTTGTCTCTCCTGGAAAGTACAATGTAACTATTATAGCAGGGAAGGAAAGACTCACAGGATTAATCGAACTAAAACCCCCCAAGTAAGGGTCAGGTCTACACTTTTAACTTTTTAAAATTCATAAAAATAATAATAAAAGAATTGATTCCTGAATACAATTATTAATATCAAAATAAGTTAAAAGTGTAGACCTGACCCTATATTAAATATTGACAAATCTAATCGAGTTCACAATATTATAAATACTCAATTGGTGATAAATTGCGATTATTTTCATTGTTACCATTAAATCCTCGATGTTTAATAATGTAAATTATAAATTTTAATTAAATAAAACAAGGAGGATTATATGAAAGGTAAAAGAAAAATTATTCCTGTAATTCTCGGCACTATTTTAGTTTTTGGTGTTGTTTCTTTTATCGGGGCTCAGGAAACAAGATATCCAGAATCATTCCAGATTTCCCCTGATATACCCTATCAACATTCTATAATGATGAAGTCATTTTACAACCCGGTTTTAAAGAAATATGTTGTATTCTATGGCGACCCTGACTACAAACATACTCTCTGGAGCCGTCTTGTTACTGCTGTGGGCAAGCCAGTAGGCGGGGTCAGTAAAGCATTCAAAGGTCAAATGTACTGGGGAGGTGTTGCTTATAATGCCAAGGAAAACCAGTTCCTTTTAGTCATATCGGATTTAAACTACGATGTTATCAAGGGAAAACTTCTGGATAGCAAGGGAAAAGATACTATCTCTGGAAAGCAGTGCGATTCGGGAACAGAGGTCATCATAAAGTCCGGTACCGGAGGTCTGTCTGCCCCGATGCCGAAACCAGTCTGGATACCGGAGACGAATGAGTATGGAGTTGGTTGGTACGACTTTTATGACGGGGG
>Ga0209986_10000022_pt1 | contig 120801 bp, 129 predicted proteins | sample BlataG_FD_183168 | JGI IMG/M metagenome (GOLD analysis project Ga0209986, IMG submission 183168) | Deep subsurface microbial communities from Black Sea to uncover new lineages of life (NeLLi) - Black_00105 metaG (SPAdes) (version 2) | ecosystem: Environmental > Aquatic > Marine > Oceanic >...
GGGGGGGGGGGGGGGGGGGGGGCAACTGGCTTAAATCAATGCCTGCATTCATATCAGGCTCATAATTTGCAATTGAATCACACGAGCACAATCTGTATGTGACAAAGATGATGATACAGAGAGCACCAAACCAATGCACCACTCATCAAGTGAGATTGAGTGGTTCAAGCATCAAGGACACTCATCCCTTTAATCACCAGGAGCACTCGCGAAAAGCACAACAGAGAGTCATGGCACCTAGTGCATCATACAATGACGCATATACAATGAAGAATTGCCGCTCTATCGCAAATTTAATCATCCAGAAGTTCATTACCAACTCCCCGACAACTGTTTTGGGCCTTGGGACAGGCCCAGTAGTCACCACGCTCATTGAGCAACTAGGCTCCCAACTCACACAAGGCACTCTTCCTAAAACCATCACCTGCATCCCTACATCTTCAGTCACTGCCTCAGAGGCAGCATTCCATGGCCTCCCAATCACACCCCCAGCACAAACTGGGGCCTCCCCAACCCCCGACATTTTCATCACCGATGTCGATGGCATCGATCTCTCTTCCCCACACCTCCCATTCATCATAGGCTGTGCACACCCAGGTCAATTGCAGCAACCTCAATTACCCCAAACTAGAAAGATATTAGACCAATCATCTACAATCCTAGCCATATCCCTCTCTCCACCAAGACCATCAACTAGGCTGAGAGGGCCATTACCCGTCTTTATAGATGCAGAAGACTGGGAAGATACATCAGAGGAACTAGATGACATCTTCCTGGGTGATGCAGAGATATGGAGAAGATCTAATGACCCAGATGCAGGGCCCAGGGGTGGTCCCAATCCTTATGTGTCTCCAGAAGGATTAGCTATCGTTGATATTAAGTATTATGACCAGGGGTTGTCCTTTGATGGTGATGCTGGGGTGGACTATAGGAGGTTGGCTAGGATGATTGATGAGGTACCGGGAGTGGAGAGTCATGGGTTGGTTGTTGGGGCTGATTATGTCATTACTATACATTATAGCAATAATAATGATAATGACAATGATGGTGGAGTACCTGTTGTTACAGCCAGGTCTGATATTGTATCATCATCATCATCTTAAGTAGGTAAAATATGTCATTGGATTGTATTGGATTTGATTTACAGATAAGACCAGGTTCATCATTACGATGTAACAAGTCTGTATAAGGTTATTTTTCCCAAAAATAAAACATCTCTTCTTTACATGATATATCTTCTCTCTTATTATTCTCTAGAGCCAACTTAACCCAACTTGGCCAAGACAGCATCCAAAGCTGCCTTGGTGTCAGCCAACTCCTTGACTGCTGCTGCACTGTTTTTTTTGCGGAGGGCAAAGTCCAAAGACTCAATTTCAGCAAGGAGATCCTTCTTGGCAGCCAAAGCACCCTTCCTGGCATCCTTGGGGAGAGTATCAGCAATTGAATTGATGTCAAAACGGAGGGTACCAACCTGGCGACGGAGCTCCTCACGACCAGCTGGCCAATAACTCTTTGCGATAAGTGGCTCCAAATCGGATTCAATGCGCTTCTTGCTCTCTGACAGGCGCTTCTTGGCAGCACCAACGTCATTACGGAATTGAGACATACCGTCGCGTTGTGCCTGTGGGAGGTCGAGGTCACGGGCCTCGTAGATGATGTCGAAACCATTCTTCCTGGCCTTGCGGTCATCCTTGATGTCAATGGCGTTGGCGCTGAATGCAGTGAGGGCGGCTGCACTGGCAAGGAAGCTACCGAGGACAGCACGGCGGGATTCCTCACTGGTGGCACGGACGACGACCTGGCAGCGTGGGCCACGGGTGGCTGGGGCTGGGGCTGCAGAAGAGAGCGAGAGAAAAGGAGAAGGGTGTGAGAAGGGAGAGGAGCGAGGGAGATGGGGCCGGAAATCCGAATTGTGGCGAGGTGTGGATACATATTGTATCTGGAAATAGACCGACTGGTATCAAGCTCATACTTACTAGCACGAACGGCCTTGCCGGCAAAGCTTCTGTAGGGATAAAGGAGAGATAACAAGTCAGATGAGAGTCAATGATTGCAGGCAGAGAACAGCGCTTATAAAGATATCGATGTTCCAATGAGTACACAGCTAATTGAAACTTCAGATCACGCTATCAATGGAGTAAATTTGACAAATTAACGAAGAGCCGACATCAATCTTGGCGTTAAAAACGTCTAGAAACCCACCTTTGAGCAAGAGCTGAAGACATTTCTACGTGTGTTAAGTTCTAGGAAACGAAGAAGGTTTTGGTGAAAGCGATTGGATTAGTTACATTGAATGCACACCAGATCTTTAGTCTATCTCTCCAGATGGCGATGCCCTCAGGCGGAGATGAGAACAGCGGGATGTAAAAGCAGCCCTGTCAATGTTTGGGTTGAGAAACTTAAAAACAAGCAACACTCAGCTACCAAGCAGTGTGAAAATGTAAATTATTGTTTGCACAATTGAATGCTCCAGAACGTACTGTAGATGAGAAGAGAGCAGATGGACTCCCCCCTTCTCTCTTCTCTGTGTCTCCCGTGCCAGAGGAGCCCGGCAGAGTAATGGCGGGCCAACCTCCTTCTCGCCCTGCTCCTTCTGCCTCCATCTCAATAAGAGCAGTTTGTTCTCTGATATGCTGAAACAGAAGTGACTAATATATCCCAGGTACATGACAATCGATTAAAAGCTTAGCTTCCATCGTTTAAACTATATGCCAGTCACTGATCGCTCAAGCAGAATTACACGTGCGTTTAGCCAAGGACTGACGACTTGCTCAAAAGAGGTGAGCCACCTGTCTCATCTCATAACACGGAGTTTCATCCAGCTCAAGTCTCTGAACACGGGCTGATCAACATTCAATCACCAGACAAACTTACCCGACCTCCCCACACTCTCTCTTTTTTTCTCCCTCTCAGGTGGCAAACTACGGCCGCTGTATCCAAGCAGCTCTCCCAGATATCGAAAAAACTGCCTGTGATAAACAATTCCAATCCCTCAAACTGTGTATGCACAAAGCTCTGAAAGCTTCACTCAAGGCAACTAAATAGGTAGATAGATCGCCATCACCAAAACATCAATATGGAGTCCATGCAATCAAAGTCCAAGCAGGCAGCAACCTTAGTAGCCACAACAATGCAAAATGCTCTCAAATCAGGCCAAACCACCATCACTGATGTTCAATCCATGGCCCTATTAAACGATATCCAATCAGGCGACTCTGCTAAGCAGGTAGAAGGCCTCACAGGTGCCCTTGCTCTCCTGGCTGCAGGAAGAGACGTAGGTCTCCACGTCTCAGCCACCTGTCAGCACATCCTGATCAGCCCCAACACCACCCCCACTGTGAAGAGACTAGCATACGATCTTGCCAGGTCAGCAGCCTTGACTGATGCTGACTGGGCACGTATAGTAGGAGGAGTGAGAGGAGATCTGGCTAAAAGTACTCATACTGACGTCAGATCAAGAGCGATGAAGATGCTGCCTCTCTTCCCCCCTCATCACCTTGCTGATCTATTGCTACGTAATGACGGGGCCCTGTTTCAGAGAGTAGTGTTGGCTGTACGGAGCGTATCTGATGCAGTGAGAGTCGCCGCTATAGAAAGTCTGGCAGATTTGACATTGACAACTGCACCTCATGTCTTGCTGGAGCCTGCTTCTCAAAAGGAAAGTCTTAGGGCTGCATTGCAGCAGGGATGGCTGGGGATTTGTAGAGCAGTGTATGATGACGCTGATCTTGTATCAGCGACTGCATGTACTGCCCTAACCAGACTATTTAAATACAGCACTACTTTTACTACTAGGAGCAGTGGGGAGCAAGGTAATGCGGCAAGCAAAGCCTTGATGACCGATCTCATCACTACTATTCAAATAACATTCTCAGCATCCTTTACAGTTACCTTTGCTCGTCTATGCAAATTAAGTTCCATGTTGGTGGTGAATGTTCCCCCTCTACTGGTGAATTATCTAAGATCGCTAGAAGTACCACCAGACCAACGTGCACTGGAGAATCTTCCAGGAGACATGGCTTCAGTAGCACGTGCTGGGCATGCCGTGGAAGAAACAGTCACTTTCCTAGTAGACATGTTACGATGTGTTAATCCAGCTGCTGTGCTGGCTGCAGTGGAAGCACTGATGGAGTTGGCTGGTATGGATGCAGCTTGTACTGTCGTTCAAGCAGCTCTTCCCCAGGCAGTGTCGGCTTTATTGGCTGCTGCAGGGAGTACAGACAAGTCCAGGCTCCCTTCCCCTCCATCTGCTCAGCCAGCTATTCTGCTAACATTATTAGATGGTCTAAAAGTGTTGCCCAGGATACAGCAGACATTGTTATTTAGAAAATTACCGTCTCTCATTACCGCCATGTCCTCTGGAACTGAGAGAACATGGGCATTTGTACAGGTTTGGTCTGCTGTGTTGGACTTTGACTGGAGCTCTGCCTCCCTTATTGCTGACCCTGCTTCTAATAAGTATAGCAGTATTGGAACAGTTGCACAACTATATCAAATGTTACAAGAACCAGCAGTGAAAGATTTTGTGAGTGGAGGCACGTTGAGCAGGAGCAGCAGTTCCATCCCCTCCTCCCCTACTCCCCCTCCTCCTCCTCCTCCAAGTGCAATGCAGAGGCTGAGCAGCAAGAAGCACCCCTTATCATCTTCATCCCGGAAACAACAAGAACTACAGAAGTCATATATGAGAGATCCAGCTATTCGTGAAGAACTGGTATCATCCTTGTTGTATGTCTTGTGGACACATGTGAGAGGGGGCAGAAGCAGCGTTGGAGCAGCCGCTGCAGCAGCATCAATGGAAGAGGAAAATGGTGGTACTAATGAAGGAGCAGCAGATATATCAGGTAGCCATATGGGAACTGCTGCCAGTGGTGCAGTGGTAGCAGCATCTCGTCTTCAATCTCTCACTGAACAAGTCCAGTGGATGGAATCCTCCAAAACAGCACTTACTGGGACAAAGGCGTCACTAGGATGGGATAGCGTTGCTGCAGTGAGCACAACTGGGTCGACTGTGGTACAAGATATATGGCTGCAGTTGCTGTTGAGGTGCTTGAAAGTGGTCAAGATATTGCAGAAGACACTCAATCAGGCAGTTACCACTCAAATGAATGCATTGGCAGCTGTGCAGAAATCTAGAGCCGGCATTTACTCTCCTCCTCTTGCTATTGCTACTCCTTCCAACACACTTCTCAATGATGATGGTACTACTACTACTACTATTAATATTACTACTACTACTACTACTAATCAACCCCCACCACCTCTACCTCCGCCAGACATCCCACCAGAGGCCAAAGCCCTCATAGCTCTCCGCCACCGTGCCAACAACGTAGAAACTGAAATGCAAGGCCTCCTTCTCCAAATCGCCACCAACTGGAGAGCACTGCATCCAGTATGCAGAGCTAGAGCTCTCTGGGTATGTACCTTCCACCTTAAGTTGAAGAGTGTATTAGATGCTGGGTGGACTAGTTTGGTAGATGCTATTAGAGGATTGTTGGCTACCAACAAGGGGGGAGGGTATGCTCTGTCGTCTACTGCTGTAGCCCAGGGATTATTGGCGTATGGAGCTACTACTAATAGTAACAAAGGTGACAGGGGTGCTAAGCAGCAACAACAACAACAACAACAACAGCAGCAGCAGCAAGGTAGTAATAAACATGCAGCAGCCCTGGCCTCTGCAGGATGGGAACATGTAGAAGTAGCTTTTTTATGCTTAGAAAGACTGGTCAGCTTACTGTCATACAATCACAAAGAGAAACTGCATGGTAGACTGTCAGCACCAGGTGGATTGATTGAGAAGGTTGTCAAAGTGGAGTTGGAGTTGAGCCCTGCTCCTCATCATGCAGAGAGGTTGCTGAGAATGCAGAGTGTGTTGGGCCCTATTGCCTCTGGAGGAAAAGAAGGTGGTGGTAGGTCCACTGGTACTACTACTGCTACTTCTAATACCAAGGTTGGTACAATTAGTTTGAGACCAGCAACTACAGTGGCCATTAGTATGCCTTCACCGACATCAGCAGTGACATCCAGCAAGAAGAAGAGCAGTAGCAAACAACAACAACAACAACAACAAGATGCTGCTGCTAAGAAGGTGGTTGTGGTGGTAGACCTCCAGCCAGATCCAGACCAGCCATTAGCAGCTGCATACCCAACCACACTACCATCAGCAGGAGCATTATCCAAGAGATGGGAAACTAAGAAATATAGGGCATTGATGGAGGAGCTACAGACTGCTGTGTGGCGCGTAGAAGGTGGTGATACAGGTGCTACAGGTGATACAGGTGATACTGATACTGTAGTGATGAGTGAAGGGTTCCCAACATTATCACAACTCACTGAGATATTGACTACATATACAAATACTAGTACTACCAATAATGGGAATGGAGGGGAGGGTGACGGATCATCATCATCATCATCATCAGGAGCAACAGCAGCATCGTGGCACAGAAAGTTGAAAGAAGTAACTGGCCCCTCAGCCCCAGTATCCCTCCACCTAGCACACTCTGTAGATAGGCAAAGACAATGCATCTACCTACATTGTGCAGTGACTAATAAAACCAAGGAAACATTGGCTGGCATATCAGTTGAGCTGACTTTGGGGGGTCCCTTGGCACATGGACACAGACGACCTCTTCTGGTGGCTGTCAAATCATTGCCCCCCTCTGACAGCTTCACTTGGGATTCCACCTTGGGAGTAAGTGGATTTGGGTGGCCAATTGTACAACCCAGGTTGGCTCTGCCAGCTAAAGTCCCTCTTGGAGTAGGTGATCCTGTTGTTAGATGTCTTCCTTATCATATCTCTCCACTAGAGTTGCTGGCACCACCAAGAAGAGCAGCCACTGCCTCGGAATTTTACCAACGCTGGCAAGCTCTGCCCTACAGAGTGAGAATTCAAGGCCAAGCACTGCTACCTGGAACAGTAGGGGTAAGAAGGGCATTAGAAGCATTGAATAAGAATGAAAGTATGGTCAATGTGTACAGATCCAGTACAGACACTCCAGTTCATGCCACGTATCATGGCATGTCGTGGCAGGGGGAGACCATTGCTCTGATTGTGACGAGTGGTACTGGGGAGCTGGGTGGGAAGCTGTTGTTTCATTTTGGGTCTGAATCTGATGATATAGTGTCTCGCATTCAGGCTCACCAGGCTGAGTTGTTGGAGCAGTTGACGTCTGGATTGGTGGCGCCTCATTGGTCTGATGCATCTGATACTACTACTGGTGGTGGTACTGGTGGTGGTGGGATGGAGGATGATTCATCACAGAGACCACCTGGCACATTTTCATTCTTCAAGAGCATGGCATATGCGTCATCATCATCATCATCTAGTGATGAAGAGGAGGAAGAGAGTGAGGAAGAGGAAGAGAGTGGTGATGGTGCTAAGTATGGATTAGAGAGAGCAGCAATGAGTGAATGGGAAAAGTTGAGAAAGTTACGCATTGTAACCCTGTAAGGGATTGTAAGTATGTCATTGCCGTATGTAGTCCTCCTTCCAATCATGTAAGTATGTCTATCTAGTATAACTAGTTACATTAGAGTAGAGTTACGGAGAGGAGTATGAGAAGGAGAGAGGGAAGGGTGATGAGGAGAAGGCGGGGGAAGACCACGGTCCACGGTATTAGGATAAGGAAAGTAGGTAGGGCCATCGATATGGCGATTACAGCACCAATAGGCTCCATCTCGATATATTATAAGTAAAGCTTATTAGGATTTGAGGTGTCCAAGGGTGTGGGAAGGGTTAACAGAAACAACTGCCAGCCAGTCCCCCTTGCCAGCTTCCCCATGCCTGCAGTTTTGAAATGCCAGGGTGGCTGTCAATCATAAGTGTGGGATAATTTGCTTTGGAGTGGCTGACAATTGGTAAAATGTCACAATATAACATATTTGTGAATATGATAGTTGTGTTAACGCTGCTATTGAACATTTTTGGGGCTCAAGGTAAGATTAGATCCTACTAATCCATACTCAAGAGGTTCAAAATACTGACCGTGTTTGTTTCCATTCTCGCAGCCTGCCGTAATTTTAAGACATTATTAGATCATACAAACTCGTTACGATCACTTCACAAGTAAGTATAGATAAACAAGACTTGAATTGTTGGATTTACTTCAAACCAGTGCGACTGACGCCCTCCATTTCTCTTTTGCAGCGTTAATAGCTTAACATGGTCTCGACAAATAGCCAGGAGAGCATCTAAACATGCAAAACGATGCATTTGGCAGCATAGCTCCTCAGAGTCCCGACGCTCCAGCAACAAAAATGGAGGATATCTCGGAGAAAACCTCTATGCCAGCTACAACTCAAACACAGGCTACAAAAAAAAAGCAATGAAAACAGCATGTATCGAGGCCATAGATGCATGGTATGCAGAGGAGGCTTACTATAATTATGACACTTATAGTCAAAAGGCCGGTTATGGAGGTCAAACGATTGGCCACTTTACCCAACTAGTGTGGGCAGCAACTCGCAAGTTTGGGTGTGGAGTTGCACCATGTAGGAGTAATGGTAGGCCATTTGTGATTGTGGTTTGCCAGTTTTATGAAGCAGGTAGGTATTATAGGCAAGTAGAAGAGAGTTGTTCAATGTCCATGTCTCACACTCTCTCTGTCTCTCTCGTTCGCCCCCCCAATCACACCTATCCTCTTCTTGTTCTCACCGTCACCTTCTCTATTCTTCTGCAGGTAATTATGCTGGTTATGAAACGTACAATGTATTCCCTAGGAATGGGACTGCTATTACCACGATATAAAGACCACCACCTAGACCATCCTTAGATCAGTGCCCATATGGAGAATCGGGTTCGATGAGGCCTCTCTTAAGAACCGGGTCACTATTTATTTGCTTTCAATTTAATTTCTCTTTGTAATCGACGATATGGTTAGTCTCAAATGTGGGAGACTGGCGCCTGAAAACAATACTCTGAAGGCTGACAATAGGAAGGGCAATATTCAAGTGATCTTTGACCTGGCTGGTCTCTGTCACTTTATATGGTCTGAGCGCGATGTATCATCTACAAACTCAGACTGCGAACTCGATATTGTCATTATACCAGGCGAAGCAGTCTTTGAAATGGTAAGTTTCGTCCCTCCCAGTCATCCCCACTGTCATCTCTCCGCTCTCACATCCTCACATCCAACGCACACACCCTTCTCCCATTCATCACCATCACAGATTCCAGGAAGACGGGCCTTCATTCTCAAGTTCTCAGAAGAGCCATCCAGAAACTGTTTCTTCTGGTCACAGGAACCAGACCCTGCAGATGACTGTATGTTGGCTGCTACCATTACACAAAAGATCAACCAACCCTTCCCTGACGATGACGACAAAGATGATGAAGAAGAAGAAGATCAATTACCGGGACAAAATCATGATGTAGACATGTTATTACCACCAAAAACATCATCATCATCAGGACCAATAGACGCAGCTACACTGGCAGCTGTACTAGGTAATATTATGAACAATCAACAACAACCACCATCATCTCAACAACAACAACAACACCAAGAACACCAACAAGTAATGGGTGCAGCTCACCCCTCTTTATCTCAGGTATTATCACCAGATGTAATCAAACCTCTATTATGCAATGCAGACATGTTAGGCAAGATTGCCCCATACCTACCTGAACAACATAGGAACTTGGCTTCACTGGAATTGATACTGTCCAGTCCACAGTTTAGACACCAGTTGGATCTGTTGACACATGCATTGTTGACAGGAATGGTAGATACTTCATTGTTTGGATTGGGGGAGCAGGCTTTTGGAGTGGGGCCATTTTTGGCAGCCATTCAGAGGCAAGCAGACGAGGAAAATAATAATAAAAATAATAAAAAGGACCAAGACAGTGGTGGTGGTGGTGGTGATAACAAACAGTAATTTTGCAAGTTGTTGTAACACTCCTCATCTCAATGAGCATAGTACATGTATGTAATGTATGTTATTCATTTACATACTATCGTATGGATCCATTATCAATTTATCTATATACTCCCTCTTATCTTCTCCACCATATCACTCAATCCACGACGTGACGTCCAATCATCATCATTCTGAGTACCACTACTTCTAACATTAATATCAACACCAGTATCCAATGATGACCCACTCTTCTCACACCTCTCCCACCCAGCGGACAAAGCCACTGATTTACCTATAATAATCAATGTAGGCGACTGCAAAGCATGCTTCCCTACCACCTCTTCTGCCAGCCCATCCAGCCGAGCATACACCGCTCTTTGATGCACCGTTGTCCCTCTTTCTACCGCTACTGCCGGTGTATCAGCTGGCAGCCCGTATTTTATAACCCTATCAGCAAGAGACTGCAAGGTAGCCAGGCCCATGTAGATAACAAGAGTGGTGTGAGGGTCAAATGCTGCAGTGGCAATAGTCTCATCCAGTTTCTCATCGCTGCCCTCCTTGGCATGTCCAGTCAAAAACCTCACACTGGTGGCAACACCACGGTGAGTGAGAGGAATGCCTAGTTCTGCACTGATACCTGATGCTGCTGTGATACCTGGTACTACTTTGACTTGTACCCCTAACGAAGCCAAGTGGGCAGCTTCTTCGCCTCCTCTCCCGAAGATGAAGGGATCACCGCCTTTTAGTCTAACGACGGTGCTGGCTCCGTTGATGGCAAAGGCTCCCAATAGCTCTTGGATTTCTTCTTGAGTGCGTGTGTGGTAACCTTTTTGTTTACCTACGTATATGGCCAGGGTGGAAGGTCCAATGAGTTCCAGTACATCTTCACCAACCAATCTGTCATATAATATAACATCTGCTGTTTGTAAGAGGCGGAGAGCTCTGAGGGTGAGGAGGCCTGGATCACCTGGACCTGTGCCTACTAGATAGACGGTACCAGGGCCTTGGTTATTAGATATTGCGGTTGGGGTTTGGATGGCATTTATATTGGTGTTGATGTTGGTGTGCTGTCTCCAGAGAGTAAGGAAGTCATCGACAGAGCCTGCGGTGGATTGATACCACTCTGGAGTTGAAGATGCCTTGCAGTGAATGCGTCTGTTAGCATGAATAAGGGTATGGTGGTGTTGGTGTTTGTGTGGTGCCACATGGGGCACTGATATGCGTTCTATGTTATATGTTGTTCGGGGAAGATTGTGCAAGAACATGTTAATTTATTTATATAAAGCTGCGTATATGGAGAGAAACCGTTGTTGTTAAGTGACTAGAGCCTACTATTTCTTGGTATGTGTTCTATTTATGGCCGTGAATAGTGCAAATACACGAGGTTTAATACTCTGCAAACACAGGGCCCCAACTCAACGACGGGTGCCTGTAAATCTCAGCAGTGTAGGGCCTTTATTTTCAAACTATTTGAAACTGTATATGGGCAGGTACAGCCCCTTTATGCATTGGTACAAATTGACTTGACTATGACTATAGTAAAGTGGTCTAAGTATACCCCAGTGATATGGCTTTGAATTGGCCTAGCCTAGGCCTCTTTACGTCGTTGACAGAGCACCTTAAGAGTTGGGTTTGCATTTAGTGGAATTCGGTGCATTGAGAGTGTTACAATTGACATGAAAATTGATATGAAAAAACAATGCAATTGAGCATCAACTGCCACTCAAAGCAACCAGCCCAGTCTGGATTCCATCTCTGCCATGCAACATCTCTTAGTTCTTTCAAAATCCACCGCAACAGCGACTTCTCTCCCATCAAATCATCAAACAGAACCCACCACGTATGTAGAACACACCCAATTACCTTCCAAAAACAACAACACGACCAACAATCTTCCCCTCCTCCACGTCAACGTCGCTCCTCCCCGCCTGCCGGTGTAGCTTCCCGTTGCGAGGCAGTAGATCTCCTCCTTCGCATAGAAGAAGACGGCTCCTTTGCCAACAGAGTAGATAAAACCCCAGACAAGAGGCAATACAAAACATCAACAATAGACAAGGCTGACCGAAGATTCATCACTCTCTTGGTCAATGGCGCAACTAAATACAAACGTAGACTAGATTGGATCATCAACCAGTTGTATCCAGAAGGCGATGCCAATGATGGCGGCATGGAGACAGCCTTTCGCCAGGTACTAAGACTAGCTTTATTTGATATGATAGAGCTAGGTACTCCCAGTCATGTTATCAATGTGTGGGTGGATGTGAGTAGGATAATGGTGGGAGAAAGAGTGGCAAGATTGTGTAATGCTCTGTTGAGAAAATGCGATAGAATGTGGCAAGCAGATGCACTGCCATCCCCCCCTCTTCCCCCTAATTTGTTGGAGTTGGATATTAATGTGGTAGATGTGGATGATTTGAAGAAGTTAGCTAGAATGTTGGGTGTGTGTTACAGTCACCCGGATTGGCTGATTAAAAAGTGGCTGAGGTCTTTTGGTGTTGAAGGTACCGTGAGGCTGTTGGAGCATAACAATGCCATCCCAGAATATTCAGCAAGAGTGTTGGATGGTACTGATATAAATGAACTTCTAGACTGGATGGAAAGTCAAGGAGGGGATGCTGTGAGGTCTGAATATCTGCCCGATGACTTTATATGTGTCGCTTCGGGGATGCAGAAACTATTGGGGGATGGTATCATCAACAGACAGATACAAGTACAGGATATAGCTGCTGGATTGGTGGTAGTAGCTGCACTTGATCCACAGCCAGGAGATGAGATACTGGATTGCTGTGCTGCACCTGGTGGTAAAGCATTATTTGCAGCTAGTAGAATGAAGGGAAGAGGGAGACTTGTAGCTGTCGATCTGCATAAAAACAGACTACTAGCTCTGCAAAAGTCAGCAGAGGCACAAGGCCTGTCAGCCATCATAGAGACCATAGCATCAGATTTTGTAGATCTCGTCCCTAGATTCAAAGAATCATTTGACAAGGTACTAGTGGATGCACCTTGTAGTGGTAGCGGCGTCATTGCCAAGCGAGCTGATCTCAGGTGGAGGAAGTCTCCTCAGGACATTGAAGAGTTGGTGGTCCTTCAGGATAGGTTACTGGATGCTGCTGCACAGGCAGTTAAACTAGGTGGTGTGTTGGTGTACAGTACCTGTTCTATTGAGCATGAGGAGAATAGAGGGAGGGTAGATGCTTTTATACAGAGACACAAGGGAGAGTTTGTATTAGAAGGCATTAATAGTGATGAGGATATGAAGGTTCCTAGGAAGTGTCTGGATACTTTTGATGGCAAGTGTCTGACTATGTTGCCTCATATCACTGGTACTGATGGATCATTTGCTGCTAGGCTGAGGAAGAGGAGGAGCAGGGGGTAAATGTGTTTGGGGGAGTATGTGTTACATTGCATTGCACTGCATTGCATGGCATTGCACTGTTACTATCACTATGGCTGTCACTATCACTCTCTCTTTCCTCACCTCACCGTTTCTCTTTCTAGTCTAACTTGGATGATTTCCACAATCCATCATTCAAACAATGTAAATTTTCCACTCCTATTCCCTTATTCACCTCCTTCATCTCTTTTGTTGACATGTTCGTCATGCCCACCGCCATTGCCGTCTCCTTTCCCTCTGCATATATTGCCACCGCCTCGCCAGCTTCAACTTCGTCGTGCATGGTTGCACCCGGAGATGTCAGCCCAGGACACATTATATTAGCTCCAGATAGTACAAACTTAATCGCACCAGCATCAGTCCGGAGTCTGGGCATCATTAGAGGGTATTTATGAAGGAGGCGGAGTGTGGGAAACCAGCCGCCATCTCTGGTGCTAAAGAAGAGGGGGGTGTCGTGGAGGATGAGTAATTGGACGTGTTCTGGTAGTTTGATCATAGTGAGGGTTTCCTTTTTGGGGAATATTTGCTCTAGAGCTCCAGAGTCTTTGAGCCAGGGATATTGCTCTGCTATTTTGCCTGGAAAAGATGGAGGAGAGAGACGGAGGGATTGGCGGTGAGAATGTGTGTAAGGGCGATTAATCTGCGATGTGGGTGGGTTTTGATCGATGTGATGCAGTACCCTTGATAGATCTCTGTATTGATGCTTTCAGCTGAGTGTGTCCACCCACTTTATCTTTGCCAAAAGCTTTAAAGAGGGACATGGTGATGAAATGATCACTCTAAGGTGCAAGCAATACGCCTATAGACTATGTAAATTAATAATCTGGTATCTAAAAAATGCAACGGTACTATTTGCGTTATTGCATTGTTATGCTGCTATTTATAGCTTGCCAACATTGCTGGATCCACTCCGGAGTGAACGACATGCGCACAAAAGTGATCTTTCCGCTGTCTACACACATCAGTTTAAAAAATCATAATTACTATCCGAATCAGAACAATATCCTGAGACATAATCCGCCACCAGAAGGCAATTTACTCACCCAGGCTGATTATTTTCAAACTGTGAATGATTTGTAATCTTTGTTTAGAACTGGTGCTCAGCTCAACACAATGAAGCTACAACAAATCACCCGCATCCTAATCCAATACTCACCTTATGTAGGCAAAACAACATCAATCAAAGAATTCCTCACCCAAATCAGCTGCAAATCTGCCCGCCTCTCCAACCCAGACTGCAAAGTTGACACCGTCCTCCGCCTCAAAGGCGACCCATTCATAGAACTCACTTATGAAAACTCCAATGTAGAAAGAATAGAAACAAGCAGTATGACAGTTTTAGAAATAACCAAGAGAATCCAAGAGAAAATGCAGGAATCAGATATGAAGGATTTATTAGAGGCGGTCAAGTCTGAGAAATTAATTGCTCCCTCCAATCCTGAGCCACTGAAGATAGAACGCACAGAACGAGGATAAATAAATAAATAGATAGATCTATAGCTAGGATTTGTTCTTACACTTCTCATTATTATTTTGTAAGAGATAACACACCAAACTGCACATACAGATGTACCCACCCCACCACCCCAACCAACAACCAGTTAATGTCCACCAAAAAAGGGAACATTCAGACCCCATCCAGATCCCAACACAGCCAACCCAATAACAATAGCAACGAATGAAGCAATTCCAGATAGATTCTTAGTCAACCCACTATTCTTCTTCTTGATAACTGCAGATGTAGCGCCAATAACACCGGTATATGCGCCCATGGCGGCTACTGTTCCAATGACAAACATGACGATATAGGCAGCTGCTGCTAGTTTGGTTGGGAGTGCTAACGCTGGTACGATGACAAAGAGGGCATCTGGTTGGAGGCCGTACACTATACCTGTGGCAAAGGTGGCCAGGCCAAAGGTTCTCTTAACTTCTCCTCCAGAAGATGAAGATGAGGAGGATGTGTTTGCTACCAGTGTTCCATCACCCTTTATTGTAAACCCTTCACTACCACTACTATGTTCTTTCTCAAAGAAGCTTTCATATACTCCTAATGCACCTATTGCCAGCAATGTTAATCCCACTGTAGTGCCCCCCCACTTTGATAATGCTGGGACTAACGAGTCAAATTTGTCTTTTAATACTACCATAAGGAGACCCAATATAAGCTGGCCTGTAGAGTGGCCAAAGCCCCATAATGCACCCAGTAGAGAGGCTTTGAGGCTGCTTCTTCCTATGGTGAGAGGGGTGAGGGCAGCGAGGTGGTCTGCTCCAGCGAGTGTGTGGAGGCAGCCTGCTGCGAGGCCGGCCCAAGCACTTCTAATGGCGCTGCGGATGCCTTCAGCTGTGAGCCTGCTGGTTGTCAGTGCAAGAGAGGCAAATGGTAAGGTGGTAGGGGAGGAAGGGGAAGAGGTGGCAGCAGCGCTGAGCAGTATGGTCAAGGAGCAGCAAGCTATGACGGTAAGAGCGGCTTTGAGAGCGGCGAGAGAGGTGGGGGAGGGGTGTTGGTAGGGAGAACTGTCGGCCACTGAACAGGAGCTGCAGTGTATTCTCAGCGATTGTGATGAGTTGTGTGCTATGTGAACATTGTGTGAACGTTTTGCTAAGTGTGGAAGAGGCAAAGAAGAGAGGTGCCGTCTTGATAATTGTCGAGAAGAGTTGGTCGCATGCCGTAATGCGAGACAACCTGTGCTATCTAATCTATTGAACTGACTGTGCAAAGGCCTCATTTCGGATCCAATATATTTTCTTTATCAAAATTTGCCCCTCTTGCAATATATTTGAGTAATTCACCGATGTAATCCAAAGTTTACGAAACTGTCAAAGTTTTGGGAGATAGATTCTTATATTCTTCAAAATTGGATGCATATTTTCAAAACAACACCTCTCAATCGCTCTAAATCCGCCACTATTATTGTATTTAACTCAATGGTCGCTCAATGTCAACGTCGTCCACGGCAGCTTCATTTTCCTCTCCAGCGATAACGGTGGCATAAAAAATAATTAAAACAACACCCGGTGTTTCATAACTAAGTTGAGTGGGTCGCAGCCATGTCTGCATCTCATAGAGAGGTAAGTTTTGTTGATCATGAAATCATCCCTGTCCCTCGCACTTCTCCTAATAGACATATTCCACAGTATCTTAACTCTCCATCCCCAACACGCTGCAGGACCAAGACAAGGGCGGCAGAATCCCCGTCATCTTCAACCGTTCGGCCAATGTCATCCGAGCCAAAAAGCCCCGCTTCCTCATCAATCTCCGCTTTCAAAACAACCTACCAGAGGTCCCTTCCGACCCCAAGATGCTGCTCCCTCCCTTAAACCCAGAAGCCCTCACCGAATTCAATCTCACTAGTTTAGAAAGAGAAAAGAAGAAGGATATGTTACTAGAACATGACCTAGGAATCCCCATCACCATGGGCGCAGCAGAACGCTACTTCATCCCCCGCTCCCCTCCCCCCCTCCACCCTGCTGACGCCTCACTCCTCATTGACACTGCCAACAATAACGCAACTCTAGGAGCTCAGGGAGGCATACAAAATAAGAAGACAACTAAAGATCATAATGTATCTTGGCTTATGCGCACCAAATATATCACAAACGAGCTTAATGCTGACTCCGGAGCAGCAATTGCAGCAGCTGGAAACAAGAGACTAGCAGCAGCACAACAACAACAACAGCGGGCTTCAATGCACACAGATTCCGGCCAGTTGGATGAATTAGATAGACGGCTCAATAGAGATAGATTAATAGCAGAAATAGAGCAATCATTTGTAGTAGCACACAAGCCACCTGTGCACCCTACCAAACCAGAACTCAAGGCAGAGGCAATCTTGCCCTTGTTACCAGTTGATCAAGATGAAGAAGAAGAGAAGAGGCTTATTCTGGGTATCCTGGATTCTGATCCCAAGTTGGATGTATTGAAAGGCGATTCAGGGAAGTTGAGAGCGATGACACAGGGAGAGAAGAATAGGATGAGTGCTGCATTCCAACTCAAGTCGTTGAAACATGAGCTGCAGGATGGCAAGTCTGAGGCTTTTGTTGGTCTCTTGGTGCCTCGCCATACCAACCACGTGTCTTTTACTTCTGCTGATGATAATAATAAGGGGCCTGTTCTTACAGCTAGAGATATCGCTGGTGATTATGACGTAGCTCGTGAGTTTGCTCACCAAGTAAAGAATGATGAAAGAATGAACACCTTTTTATTGAGATTGGATAATACAACCAGCACAGCTTGGTATACTGATCTTAGTACGAGGATAGTATTGAGAAAGAGAAAGAGGACTGGTGATGAGACATATAGACACCCAGAGAAGATAGTTATTAGTTACTTAGAACCAGGAGGACAAGGAGAAGGTGGTGGAGGAGGAGGGGGTGGATGGGGAGAGGAAGAGGAGGGAGGAGATGGAGGAGGGATGCAACAAGGAGCAACAGAAGCGGCTGAAGCAGCTGCAGCTGCTATTAGAGATGCATTTGGCTCTGATGACGATTAGAAATGATTGTATGGTTTAGAAATTTTTATGTAGGTGTACTTTTTACGACTCGGTTCCTAATAAAGTGATGACAGTTTTACTTTGCTCCTGGTCAGAGTGTGGATGATGGTAAGAAGGAAAAATGGGTGGAGAATGTGTGTGTAGTTGATATGTGTGATTGGTGAGTATATGGTTGTCCTATGATGCTTAATGCACACAATCCAGAACATCTAAGACTGAGTGCACAACGTTGCTGAAATATACCTTGCTGCTGAGGACATACTACTGATCAATAACACACTATATACTGCATTGCACCTTCTTTCCCCTCTCTTTTCTACTCCACATACATTTGGGCACTCAGTCAATTTACACTTAGTGACATAACATACATAATCAAACATCGCTACTTTTGGCAAAAGGCTCAATATCAAAAGTGTCGCATACTTTATACCCATCTCTCTCTTTCAGCTCCTTGAGCATGAAATCACCGTCAACTCTCCCTTTATGTTTCTCAAACAACAATTCCAAAAATATATCCATAATTGCTCTTGGATTTAGCCTCTTTTTATGAACATCAACATTGGACGCAGACAAATCACCTCCTGGGATATCAGGAAGAGGTCTGTACATTGTGGTTATGTTTTTCTTGAAGAATGCCTCTAGTTTTCTTGGTTCACGGACCACACACAACACTCTGCAACTCCAAAACATTGCCAGACACTCTCTGCCGGGTGTATCGCCGACGACTGTATTGAAGAATTGGTGGTAAGGTTTTCCGGAATGCTTTTCCAAGTTGGTGAGGATAGTAGAGCCAGGCTGGTCGCCATCATTTGTTAGTGAATTTGATACTAATGCTTGGCATAAAGGCTTCCATAGAGCATCTGTGCGAGAAAGCTGTTGCCAATGTTTGTTGACTGCTGCTGCCTTGGCTAATGACAATGGATCTAGAAACCTGAAAATATGAGATATTATATTGTCTGGAAGCATATCTAATGTTGTCATTGTTGTTTCATCTTCTTTGTCTGATTTTTGTGATAAGTTGTCAGCTTTTTTTTGCTGACGATTCAAAGCGATCATCTTCTTCTTCATCAGGGTCAGAAGTGCCTCTTGTCTCTTCTTCGGTAGTATCACTGTATTATTGGATTTATGATCAGCTCTTACTTTGTCCAGTAATTTTATGAGCTGTACTACACTGAGATGGGTTCCATCACAGTGCTCTATTGCCAAGACGATCAGATCAAACAGCACTTTGGGACGGCAAAAGAGGGTGGATGTGCGTTGGGCTCCGATCGACAGAGATTGTACTGTGGCATAAATGCACGCCAGCTCGCTGAGACCAGTGAGATACATGTAAGGCTGGTTACTCATCAATGCATGATCGATACCTAGAGAAGCTATAACTTCGTGGGAAACCTGGTATACTGTATCCTCCATGAACTCATCCCATGATGCATCCAGGAATTCTTCCCTTTCTTCCCAGCAATCGTCACTTGAATGACCATCGTAGTTTCTAAAGTCTCCACCTAATCCACCGAAATCGCAATTTAGGTTCCACATGTGTTTTGAAATCAAATTATCTTAACAAGGAAATGGCACTTCCCCGTTGTTTTCACCCCTACAGTGGAGAAGCCATTTCTATCTCTTCTTCTTTCCCTCTCTTTCTACTGCACCTGTATATATGTACACAATCAATTAAATAGAGTCATTCTAATGGATTCAGATTAATAGTTATGACAAACTAGGGTGCCACCTGACAAAGAGAGGATGCAAAGCGAGGGCAGTTAGTTGGCAGTTGTGAGCTCCGGTTGCTCTCGAAGCGGAGAAAATTCAAGTTATAGAGAGGAAACATATTTTCTTCAAACTTTTTCGTTTCTCGCAAGCATACCAGTGTTATACAAAGAGCAGATTTCAAATATAGCTACGATGGTGACCTGTATCCTTAAAAATCTGGATGCCTTTATAATTTAGAACTAATGCACCTATCCTTACCAAGAATAGCTCTTATAATAGCCACCCTACTATCATTCATCTTATTCATCGCATCTCATTACATAGACGGTCCCCTTATTCTCATCAACCCACCCATAACTCGACGCCAACAATCTTACCGACCGCTCGCCACCCATATTCAGCAACCTCCCCACTCCTCCTCCTCCTGCTCCATCAACCTCAACCTCGGCCAATGGACCAACTTCCTAACTTATAACTCTCTTACACGAACTGGCTGCTCCAACTCTAACTATGCAACATGCGATTTTGTAGCATCTCGACGCTGGCAATTCTCCCAGCAAGCTCTAGACTGTGGAGCCCACTTCCGCTCTCCCTCTGACGCACTCACCTTCTTCCAAAACCACCAAGACACCACCACCAATAGCTCCACCACCACCATTACTACTCCATGGATTGCCTTTGTAGGCGATTCAGTAGCAAGGTACATGTACATTTCATTCCTCGACCTACTCGGTGGACAGCCACTTAACATTGACAAGGCACATGAAGATTTTGAGAGAACTATACCTCTTGGTCATCACCCTTCCTTCTCCTCCTCCTCCATGGAGTTAAGAGCAACATTTCATTGGAAAGCCTATCCAGAGAATATAACAGAGCTCATCTCAGCCAATGACTGGTCTATTAATGGCAATAATAGTAATAATGATATTAATAAGAATAATAGTAAGAAGCCAGATTGGATAGTGTTGAGTGCATCACTGTGGCACATGCTCCATATCCAATCAGCAGAGAGGTATACACAAGATATAGGACAACTAGTAAAGGCAATGCAACACTTCTATGATATTAAGGATAGCAACACCCCATCATCGTCACCACCATCATCATCATCATCTCCAGGTATTGTTATCATGACTAATTGTCCAGAGACGTACCCCAACAAAATGACTACTGCTGCCAAAAAGACAGCCATGACCCCTAGTGATGTTGACAAGTATAATGCTGCCTTGGAGAAAAGTATTCTTAGCAGTGAGGATATGATAACATTGTTGGATATACATGCTGTTACATATCTATGTGGAGAGGAGTGTAGTGTGGATGGTATACATTCTTGTTTTGATGTGTATGACACTGTTATACAGATAACTCTCGCAATGATTGAATACTACCTATATAGGTAGAGAGAGAGAGAGAGAGAGAGAGAGAGAGGCGGGGATGATAGTAGAGCTGTAATAATAATAATAATAATAATAATAATAATAATAATAATAATAATAATAATAATATTTATATATCTATATCTGTATCTATCTAAAAATATCACTATGCAACTGATCTAGTTGAACACTACTATAACTCATTTCTATCTATCTATCTATTTACTTGCCATCACCATCACCGCCATCCTCGTCACTACCTTGTATTGGAATTACCATACTGCCAATGGAAAAACTGCTGAGCATTAACTATATCCTTATATTGACTATTACTACCGATCATATCCCTAAATTCCTTCTTCTGCAACATATCTAGAAAGTATAGGCTATGAGGGTAGATGACATACGCTGCATAGTGGGGTTGGGACCAATAGGAGAGGTATGAGAGGAAGGAGAGGAAGGAGGGGTCTTCAAAGTATTTGTTTTGGGAGAGCCAGGAGAGGTAGTTGGGGTTGGCGAGGCATTGGAGGAATTCTAGTTCTAGCTGGAAGCGGTCTTTATCTGAGGTGGCGAGATCTGCTTCGGTGAGACGGTGGGGGGGGTGACTGTGGGAGGGCGATTGGAATGAGACGAGGGTTAGTTATTTTGTTGGGAGAGCTTTGAAGTGGCTTGGGAATCTAGACATACGTTTCTACGGTAGATTCAGTCTGTTTCCTTGGCATGTTAAGCGTTAAGCTATAGAGAAACTTGGAAATTGATCAGATTATTGGATCATTGTTAGTTTTTGTGCCATTAAGAGATGTGCTATCCTTCAAGAGAACTAAAATTAGTTCAGGAATGTGTAAGATCAGGGTATCCAATGCATAAACTGAGCAACAAATGCGTCAAATGGCGACAACCCTTGCAGTTTTGACTCTGCTCCAAATTTCGAGTTCTAGGTTTGATACTTTAATCGCCAACTCTTTCGCTTCCCATGCATTTCCAGCTTTTAGATGATGCGGACGAGTTGAAATGTACTAGCATTAGCCGATCCAGCAACCTTTTATCGGTTTCTCCTCTCAAAATGGCATCACAACCCAACCAAGATGACTTTGAGCTCGAGGCTTCTTTGCTGGAAACTGTCGCGATCTCTAATCGACACGCACCCCACACACGACTATGCAGTTCAGGGTAAGCAAACCCTTGAGTGTATCTCCCATCTTTTCCTCCCAAACAACCAAAACCCCACCGCCCTCGATCCCCCATCCTCACCTCCCTTCCTTCCACCATGCCAACACAGCCCAAGGAAACGACTCAACCTAGCAAGACTCAACATCCCGGCCTCCTTCCGCCTCCGTCTTTACATTCTTCACGATATCTTCACCACCCTAGTTCACTGCAGACCCCTCCCCTTCACCATATTCTTCTTTCTGGTCTACATTGCCAGCTACCTGTTCTGGGCAGCCCTCTACATGACTCAACACAGAAAACACTGCATATCCAATGCCAATACATACCTACATGCACTCTGGTTTAGTGTACATACAGGAGCTACTATTGGGTACGGTCATATGTCACCTAATCCTGACTGTCTTGTGGTTAATTTAACAATAATGGCACAGATAATTACATCTGCTTTGATTCAGGCAGCTTTATTAGGAGTTGTGTTTGCTAGGTTTTCTAGTCCAGTGAAACGAGCAACTGCTATAAAATTTAGCTCAAAATTGACCATTGCAAAAGAGAATATTACTAATGATGGAAAGGTGGTGTTTAAGTTGTCTTGTAGGATCGGCAATCTAAGGAAGCAAGTTCAGCTCCTGAGGCCAGATGTCACTATGCTCTACCTATCCCCTCCTCAAGATACTACTACTACTACTACTACCACCACCACCACCACCAATGGTGTATCATACAGACAATTAAAAGTAGAAAAGTCTGGAGGCACACTATGGTTGGGAATCCCAGCCATAGTGTGCCATATTATAGATGAAGATTCACCTCTCTATCCAGCTGCCATGAGAGCGGTACAGCCATCTTCATCATTGTCATCTCTATCTCAACAACAACAACAACAACAAAGGAATGGTCATGTAGTAGTCCTTCCTAAAGATAGATTATACTCCTCACAACAATCTCAACCATTATTTAATATAGATGGTGAAGTGGTGGTACTGGTAGATGGTTGGGATGAAAGTTCAGCAAGGCCAGCACAAGCTAGAGCTAGTTATCTCTTAGAAGAAGATGTGGTATGGGGGGAGAAGTTTAGAGACGTGTTGATGAGAACCGATCAGGGGACTTGGGGCATTGATTTCAGTCAGTTTGATGAAACTGTACCTTTGTAGGAGTAGTACATTGTATATTATAGTATAGTAGCATTGATGTGGTGACTATGATTTGACACTTGACAGGGAGGGAGAAGAATTAATACTTGTATTAAATTACCGAATAAAGAAATACTGTGCATTCGACATTGAGATAATGTAATGTGATAATAATATCTTGGAATGAAGAGAAATAGGGCGCATTTAGAAAACACTCCATTCAACTCGCTCTCGCATGTTTGACGAAACGATGCTCTGCCGACTGAACTGATATCCCACTCATTACTTCATATCATCATCATTTTCTTCTTCTTCTTCTTCTTCTTCTTCTTCAGGGGTTTGAATCCTACTGATCATCTCCATAGCACCCTTAGCAATCAGCTCTGCGTTTGCCCTATCAATGGAACTCCTATTTAACATGGTCGGTGGTGGTGATGATGATGATGCTGGTCCTAATGGTGGTGATGTCGTTGTCTTGTCATCGCCATCACCTGATGATGTCATATCTATATCTATAGGTCTTGCTGCTATCATTCTCTCATCCACACCCTTCTTCTCACCGCCACCACCATTACTATTAGTAGCATTATTAATATTATTATTATCTAAGTGTCCGATCATACATCTCTGCAACATAAAGTCAATATTGACCCAGGGATGGTACTTATTAAACAATGCAGTACCATCCTTACCTGCGACCTTTATGAGATAGTCAACACCTCCAGGGTGGAATGACAGGTAAGGGGTCATGTTGTAGACTTTATTGTGAATGACTGTCCAAGCATCAGCAGCAGTGGAGTGCAGTTGGACTTCAGATAAAGGGATGTGTTTACGTAGAGGGGCTCCAACCAGGCCGTTGAGATCTTTGGATTTGTCTTTTGTGAGTCTCATCCAGTCCATTTGGCTGAAGCCTTTTTCAAAGGGGACTTTCTTTCGTCTGGGAGGGGGAGGTTTGAGTGGTTCAGGTTCAGGTTCGGGTGCTGGTTGTTGTGTACCTGGTGGTGGTGATGATGTTGGTGCTGCTGAGGTTCTATCTATGATTGTTGCTTTGGCCATAAGTGGATTCTGTAGATGTATAGATGTTGATGAATTTGAGAAGGGAGGAATGAGTGAGTCAGAAGAGGATAAAATATGATAAAATAAAGGAGGGAGAAGGGAAAACAGGAGGGAAAGAGAGTGGAAAGATGTCATACCTGCTCTGGAAGGGAGGGAAAGGCAAAGTTGTCTGATGAATGTCGGGCGATTGGCTCCATGACAAACTGATTGTGGCGATCTCCTATTTACTCAAGGATGACTAGGTGTTGAGTAAATACTATGAGCTGTTTATACTGGTTTAAATAGAACTGACGTCATTTTCAACTCGTCATTCTTTTTTAAGATCCATGTTTCGAATTATTCCGTCTGTGTATGCGGTATAGAACATTAAAGCTGGTCACTGTGCAATACGCATTAGTTGGTATTGATTCAGCTGTGCACACCGCCATATCCACCACTTTTCTCCCCCTCGTTTTCGCGCGAGAGAGCCAGTCAGTGGACGTTCGCCCTTGACCCATTTTCACATCTTACAACATTCCATGAAAGCTGGATACATAAAAACATTAAATACACACACGACACGTGTACCTCCCTATGCCAATACTACCTTTACCAAGACTTCTTCTCATAAGAAAACAAATCATGCACCCCTCCTTCCTTTTGTGCAGCCCCAGTACGCCCCTCCACCCTCTGCTCCCCACTGTACAGTGCCCCATGTACCTCCTCCATCTTCCTACTTCCTAGATCCTGGAAACCCTGCTTCACTGCCTGCACCAAGAATGGCACATTCCTCCTCACACTCCCTCTGTCCTTTACAGTACCACTCACTCCTTGAGCAATCTTTAGTCCCTGAGTATCACTGTGGTACCTGGCTTCACTTCCCTTCTTCATGGCATCCAATGACCCCATTCCTCTATATTTTTTGACTTTGACCCCATTGATGGTGACAAACTCACCAGGGGCTTCATGGGTGCCAGCAAACATAGAGCCACACATGACTGTGGATGCGCCTAGGGCGAGTGCCTTGACGATGTGTCCGCTGTTTTGGATACCGCCGTCTGCAATGATTGGTACGCCTAATGCGTTCGCCATTCTGCCTGTGTGGTACACTGCTGTGGCTTGGCCTCTACCTACTGCACAGACTTCTTGAGTAGTGCAGATACTGCCGCTGCCCATGCCAACACGGAGAGCGTCAGCCCCCGCTTCAATCAATCGACGAGCTTGATAGGAGGTGACGACATTACCACAGATAACCTCCAGCCCTGGATGCTCCTTCTTGATGTGTTTTAACATTTCTACCTGGTAGGTTGAGTCTCCTTGTGATGAATCCAGTATGACAACATCAACATGTCCTTGATCTCTGAGGACCTTTACCCTTTCTTTATCACTGTCTCTGGTTCCAATGGCAGCCCCGACCAACAACCTACCATCTGGAGCAACAGAGGGTGGCCCTGCCTGGGGGTTCCTGAGAGAGGCACGAAACACGGCACGTGTAGCCAGTCCGGTCAGTTCCCCTTGTGCATTGAGTACAGGAAGCTTCCCTCTCTTGCTGGCTTTCAGAGCAGCCAAGGCAGCCTCAACTCCAGCGTCTTCAGACACAGTCAGACAATCAGTGGTCATCAGTTCTTTTACTGCTATGTGATAATCATTGACAAAGTCAAAGTCACGAGATGTGACAATTCCAAGAAACTTCCCCCCAATCTTACCCGTATCAGTAATACAAGCAGATGAGAAGCCTTTAGCTTCTTTCAAATCCAGCAGATCCATCACAGTTGCATCAGGACCCAGGCAGGCAGGGTGCACGATGAAGCCTGGAGTAGTGTTCTTAGCAGCAATGACTTGTGAGAGTTGTTCTTCAATGGTATTGTTGTAGTGAATGAATCCACAGCCACCCATGGTGGCCATAGCTACGGCCATCTCTGCTTCAGTGACGGTATCCATGGGGGAGGAGACGAGGGGGGTTCTGATGCGTATGTTACGGGTGAGATTGGTGGTGAGGTCAACTTCGTGAGCACCAAAGTTGATGTGGCCTGGCATGAAGATGACATCGTCATAGGTGTAGGAGACACCTTGGGAGAAGAGTTGCTGGGCAGAGAAGGCTGTGGTGGAGATGAGTGGGGGAAGGGGGGAGATGGTGATTGAGTTGAGGCGTCGTGGCGGGGGGATGGCATTATTTGGAGGAAACGCAAGAGGAGGAGGTATGCTGTGGGTGTATGTTAGTTTTAAGGGTGCTGTTGACTCACCATCTGGGATGCTATCGTCAAAGACCGGTCTACTGTTCTCCATTCAAGTCAATTTCTTAAAAACGGGAGTGATGAGTTTGAAGAGAAGACGAGGGACGTTCTTACTGATTGGAATGGAAAGTTTATCTAAGCACTAAACGGTGCTGGTATTATTAGCAAGTTTAAGTTCCATTTGCAAGTAGTGTGCCGCTATTTGTTTGTTTTCAAATCCACCAGTAGTAGAGAGCCGTCGACGACAGCTGCCATGCCGAAGTTTTTCTGTTGAGGGCGGTTGAGAGAAAAAAGAGACGTAATCAATTGCTAGAAATATGATAATGATGTCAGCTGATGCACATATGAATTATGAAATGTATTGCACTCATCACCTTAATCAAATCCAGGGGAGTATGCACACCTTCTCTTCCTCAACCAGTCCCCCATTTGAAGCGTTGAATGGAAGGATGTGGAGAGTCTGGGCGGGCGTCAACGCCCCTACGACTCTAGTAGGTCCGAATGTCGGCAATAGCTAGCAAAATATGCAAAATTTCTTAAAGATCTTACCAACACAGATATTGTACAGATCATCAAAGGCAAATCAGCAGCACATTCTCACGTTTACACGAACCATGACTGGAATGAATATTTCTGAGCTGACCACACCTGCTGGTGTGTACAAGTATTACAAGGACGGGCAATGGATGGAATCTATATCAGGCAAGACTGTTAGCATCTTGAATCCCTCCACCAATGCTCCATGCTTCCAAGTGCAAGGTAAGAAGACAAAATCCTATAGCCTTCTATGATCCTTTTCTGTCAGGGGCTCATTGCGTTCTTGCAGACGTCCATTGATCTATAGTAGGTCAAATGTACCACGATAAACGCATATAAACCCCCAGTACCAACTTTTCCCTTTCTTCAACGAACCTAACACTCTCCCGCCCTCCCGTCTCCCTTCCACACAGCCTGCAATCGCGAGGAAGTCGATGCCGTCTTTGAATCCTCCAAGAAAGCCCAAAAATCCTGGGCCAGAACCCCTCTTTGGAAGAGAGCAGAATACCTCCACAAGGTTGCAGCCATCATGAGAGAAAACGCCAAACCAATCGCTGATGTTCTTGTCCAGGAAGTCGCCAAGGGCAGAAACGATTCCAACACCGAAGCCGTCCGCTCCGCCGACCTTCTCTCCTATACCGCAGAGGAAGGAGTCCGCTTCTTCAGCGAGAGCAAGCTCCTCACCAGTGATGCCTTCCCAGGCCAGGACCGTACCAAGATTTGCTTGACCGCCAAAGTACCATTGGGAGTTGTCCTGTGCATCCCCCCATTCAACTATCCTGTCAACCTTGCTGTCTCCAAGATTGGCCCAGCCTTGATGGCAGGCAACAGTGTGGTGCTGAAGCCCCCCACTCAAGGTTCAGTGGCTGGTCTATTGATGGTGCAGTGCTTCCATGCTGCAGGTGTGCCCCCTGGTGTCATTAATGTCGTCACTGGCAGAGGATCAGAGATCGGTGATTATCTGACCACTCACCTAGGGGTGAACTGCATCTCCTTCACTGGTGGTGACACTGGTATTGATATCTGCAAGAAGGCAGGTATGGTTCCTATTCAGATGGAATTAGGAGGAAAGGATGCTGCTATTGTATGTGAAGATGCAGATCTGGACTTGGCTGCTACCCATATTGTAAAAGGAGGGTTCAGCTACAGTGGACAGCGTTGTACGGCCGTTAAGATTGTGCTGGCAATGGAGTCTGTTGCTGATGCATTGGTTGCCAAGGTTGCAGCTGGAGTGGCCAAGCTGAGTGTGGGCATGCCAGAAGACAATGCTGCCATCACCCCAGTCATATCAGCATCATCTGCTGATTTCATCGAGGGTTTGGTCAAAGATGCCCAGGCCAAGGGTGCCACCTTGGTCAACGGCCCCTACCGCAGAGAGGGCAACCTCATCTGGCCACTGCTCATTGACAACATTACTCCAGACATGAGACTGGCGTGGGAGGAGCCATTCGGTCCAGTTGTGCCCGTTATGAGAGTGCCATCTGTGGATGCAGCTGTCGCTCATGTGAATGGCAACCGCCTTGCTCTCCAGGGATGTGTGTTCACCAAGGACATTGACCAAGCTATTGCCATCTCTGATGCAATGGAGACTGGTACTGTGCAGATAAATAGTGCACCTGCTCGTGGACCAGATCACTTCCCATTCCAAGGGTTCAGGGACAGTGGGATTGGAAGTCAAGGAGTGCAGAATTCCTTGGCTTTGATGACCAAGGTGAAAACCACCGTGCTCAACTTGCCAAAGGCTTCTTACCAGATGGGTTAAAGAGGAAGTAGGTAGTATGCAGAGATTCTTTGATTCTTTTTCATTTGATATTATTAAATTACAGTGATGTTGGTGCTGCTCATGAACTTACAAGCTTCGTCATTATGTCGTTGGGAAAATCACACACAGGAGAATGAACCCATAGAAGGGAGTTGTTGTTCGTTGTTACTATTTTTATACCACAATTCTAAACACATGTTGTAAAACACAATAAATATTACTACTAATAGGGAAATATACTAATTCATCATAAGAATCCCTCTTCACTCATTTGCCATTATCATAATCTTCAAACAAGTCTTTCAATTCACCACTACTGCTGCTACTTGCTCCCACTTCTCCTGATTCCAACTCTCCCTCCTCCTCCTCCTCCTCTTCTTCTCTTATGTCTACGTTTGATTCTTGTCTAGGTGGTGGTTTAGGAAGGGATCTCTTCCTCCCACTACCATGCTGTTTTTCGTCTTCATCCTCTTCTTTCTTCACCTTGACATCCCTTTCTTCCTCTTCCTCCTTTACTTCCACCTTCTCTTCTCTTTTCCTCTTCCTTTCTGTACTACCACCATTATCATCATTATCTCTCTCTTCCTCTTCTTCCTCCTTCACAGCTACATTATTCAAAGGCTCTATCTCTATTTCAGGCAACATCTTCGCCATGGCCTTCTCATATTCACCGGCCCGTAACCAATCACACACACCCATTACCGCCATCATTTGATCGCGCACCATTTTCAAACAATTGACCTCTGTATTGAATGGATCCTCCCACCACCACTTTCCTATTGCATCTTCTACAACATCATCTATCTTCAACAACTTGCTAGCCATCCATATACAACCAACAGAGATGTATTGGGGTGCTAGTTGCAGACACAATGGTGACTTGAGGGACTGGCTGGCAAGAGAGAATGATGCATTGGTTAATTTTTGAAATATTGCCTCTCCTATGATTGGTTTAAGACCAGCAAGGGGGGTGTTGTGGGGTTTGAACCATCTAATCACCAGTGCAGTGGGGTGGGTGAATGAAAAGGAAAAACCAAGAGCGTACAGAATGGATCTTTCAGCAGTGAACACTCTTTCTTTAGCGGACTGTAGGCTGGCTTTGCAGAAATGTATAGCTTCTCTTTCACTGCCCATACCTATTTCCAAGCTGTTTTTGATGATGAGGCTGACGCTCTTGGGGGAGTCTTCTACTTTGCCTCCCAAGAAGAGGCAGGCCATTGCTGCAGTGTGATGGTCGGTGAATTTGAGGGATCTAACTGCGTAGAAGCGGTGGAGGTAAACTATTGCTGTTGATATTGCCATGATATCCCTGTGGTGTAGTAGTGCGTAGGTAGGAAGGTGGGTGGGAGCGGGTGAGTGAGCTGGAAGGAAGAAGGAGCACAGGAATATCTGTTTGATTTGTCGTTGGGGAAACCTACATGTTAAGCTTGAGACCAACGACTATGATTTGATTGATAGCTTCACGCTTCATAAGGAGCTCTTGCTCTAAGGTTATACCATCTCTTCTGCTAGGGGAGTTCTTTTCTAAATCATCCAAGGAATACAGAATCTCTTCTTGTGATCGCAATCTCAGGTGAGGATAGACCTCCCCTTGTGCTTGATCACCAAGCATAGTACCGATCTTTACCTAATACACGACTATATTCGATAAAAGTACTGAGAGGAGTGCCAACCCGGCTGTTTTTGTCATTGGAAGAGAGGCAGAAGCGGTGGCCGCACAAATTCAACCTTTCTTCACTTTTTTTGGAGCTTCGGACTTGTAAAATTTGTTTGTGAATTATGGGGTGCATCTTTATAAATTTGATAGACTTGTAGAGCTTTAAATCAGAATCTTTTGCATTTATGTTGGCCTGGCTCATGTTTCCATACATGGGTATCAGGGTTCAACACTGCATTGGAACCTTTCGCGTGAGACATGTAACTGAGATTTATATATAAACCATGGCCAATTCAACTGCAATGGTGTGGTTATGAATGATAATGAACATGCTTTACCCACATACTAGGTGCTACCTCCAGTAGATGGACCCAAGGGTCTATCCTATCAAGTAATGAGCGATGATACAAGAAGCTGAAGGTGCCCCTGTATTCTTCTGCTCTGGAAAAGGGGTATCGTTTTGCACCAGGTCTGTTGTGTTACCCTATACTTCTTACTTCTTCTTCTTCACCAGCTACACCTTTACTCCACAACTTGTTTACCTCAATCTATACACCTCCACCTATCTATGCACAGATTCCTGGTCCCCCATCACTGTTTTAATTGAAGCCAAAAAGGTGTCCTCCAAGAAGACTCAAAAAATTGAGAGAGGGTCGGGGAAGGAGGAGAGGTACTCCCCTTGTTGTGATGATTTATGCCTCCATTAAGGAAAATCGGGAATAAAAATATCATTAAACGATGTCATTATATACCCTCATTTCATTGCACTATCGAGTGGGATAAAATACACGCTCTGTGCTCTAGTAGGAGTAATGGATCGGTAAAAAAGGGAGTTAAAGATACTATACCCTAGGGCTTGGCCATCCTCTTCGAAATGGGTTGCTTTCCTCTTTTTAGACGTAAACGAAAGAGACCCAGCCGTCGCTCTTCTCGTCAAAGCTCAGGAATTCACCCACCGACATTGAGCGCTGTTTCTCCCACAAACAGTATGTTCAGTGAGGAAGACTACTTTGATGCCCTGGAATCTCCCTTACAGAGCCCAAGAGCTTCTACAGACCAACCCAATGGTGTCTTTGCACATCACCTTCACCACCACCATCCTCCAGATAGCCAACCACCACAAGAACACAAAGAAGAGGAAGGTCTTTTTGACAAGCTCTCTCACTGGTGGAACACCCACCTCCTCTCCCCCTCTTCAGACGGCCAAGCTGCTGCTGCCTCCACATCCCACCACCACCACCCTCCTCATCATCCACACCACCATCTATCTCCCTCTCACACCCCCAGAGCATCATCACTCCGTAGGACATCCTCTTCATCAGCCGATGCAATCCTCAATGCAGTACCTCCAGACAGATTGTTGGAACCAGACCTACCACCATCATCTGTGGGATGCATCTCCTTCTTCGGCACCGCCACTGCTGCACTAGCTCACAAACGGTTCCTCCGTCTGGTGAAACCAAGAGCTGGAGGGAGCATGAAACGTGTAGATGTAGCCTACGCCGATGTAGAAAACTCAGCAGAAGCTTCTACAGGAGGAGGAGGAGGAGGAGGTGCGAGTAAAGTAGTTGCAGCAGCGTGGGAGGAACCAGATGCTACCACCTTCAACATTAGATCTGAGCAGTATATGAAGACTAGAGAGAAAATAAATAGTGAGCCTAGTGTGTATCAATTGATAGGGGTAGACATGTACTCTTTTGATTTCAAATTGTTCCACATTGCGCAGCACATTGAGCTCCCTCAAGCTCCAGTGCCAGTGGAAGTGTCTAAAAAGGCAGGGCTGCCTCCTCTCCTTATTGTCAACCTTCAACTGCCCACCTATGTACCTTCATTATTTGGAGTGAATGATGGACCTGGGCACTCTCTGGTGTACTACTTTGTATTACCTCAAGGATGGAAACCAGAAGACATTCCACATGAAAATGCACTCAAATTGTTGCAGCGATTCTTTGGTAATGGCCGGGAATTTGATGGGCAGCCGACCAGGGACCGGTTTAAATTAATAGGAAGGGTGGTCAACCCCGATGAGTGGGCTGAAAAAGGACCTCTTTCAAATACCGAGTTGAGGCTGTTGAGGAATTATAATGAAAAGCCACTATTGACGAGGCCACAACAGAGATTTTATACTGGTCATGGATATTTAGAGATAGATTTAGATGTGCATAGTTATGCATATATAGCCAAAAGAGCATTTGCATCATATATGACAAGATTAGCACCTGTTATATTTGAAAATGCGTTTGTAGTGCAGGGAAATAGGGCGGAAGAGCTGCCAGAAATAGTGCTGGGAGCGGGGAGGGTGTACAGAGTGGATTTTACTAAATCGTCACCATTTCCAGCAAAGAGTTTGGATGAGATTGGGAATGGGAGTAATCCTGATCCTGTCAGTAGTGAGTTGAGTAGCTATGCAATTGGGAGTGGGGAGTTTAACCCTGAGATGGATTTGATTGAAGAGGAACAGGAGGTGGAGGCAGAGGAAGGGGTGGCGGTGAATGGGAAGTGAAATGGTTGGGTTGGTTCTTTTATTCTTTATTAGTTTGCGATTTTTTCCAAAGTGGTGTGCGTATATAATAACCTTGTTAGGTTTATAACTACAAGATGGTGACTCCTTTGAGTTTCTTAGCTGCAATAGACAGGTACATCCAAGAATTCTCAGATTTTCAACCTTGTTGCCACATTTTCTCACCAAACCTTGTACAAATCACTACCATAGGACATGTCAAAACTCTCTAGCAGCACAAAACGACGTGATTATAGACGCAGAAGCTGCCAATGCCTTACCAGATGTCGTCGATCCCTCCGTCTCCCCTGCTCCCACCCGCTTCCCCATCCGCTTTGACGACACTGCTTCTGAGGTAGGCCATCTCACCCTCATGGCAGCTCTAGACTTTGGATCAGGCTACAACAACATTCTCATCCCTAAATATGGCAGATCTGCACACGAAACTATCCAATTCGGCATCCTAGGCCTCGCAATGAATGGAGCACCCCTCACTGCTACCTATTTGAAAGACTTCTCTTCTCTCCAAATCTTTACATTCTTTGGCATAGATGCTAGAGTAGAGGAGGAGGTGATGCCAGGGGTGACAATGTCCAAACCAGGCCCTCTGACTCCTTTTCTAGACAATATCAAAGCAACTATCAACTACCTAGGACAGAGATTGGAAGAAATCAATAATAATAATAATAATTTTACATTGGGCCAGCAAGTGTTGGATGTTATGAACACGATGACTAACGATGCCAATGATGCTGAGTCATTTGCTAGTGTGATGACATCATTATTTCCAGTTGTGTTCCAAGATATGTCGTATGATAATGCTGCCTTGTATCAGAGGAAGGTACAGAAATTAGCAGTAGAGCTCTACCTCCGATGTAAACGTACTACTGGTACTGGTACTACTGGTGGTACTGGTACTGGTATTACTACTGGTACCACTGGTGATAGTGATCTGGCTCTAGTTCTGGGAAAGTTTGTTCCTCACTCTGATGCACATACTATAGCCGTACTAAGACATCTAGGAGTCATTAAGATTAAGATTGGTAATAAAGAGGCCATTGATAAGATTGATAAAGGAGAAGACATTGCGGGTAGTGATCTTGAAAAGGTACTGAGAGCTGCAGCAGTGTGTGCACTACTACAAGGCAGCAAAGCCTCAATATCATCATCGTCGTCGTCAGGAAGAGTGGTTAGTGCGTATGAGATTGGTGCGTCGCTTGCTAAGAAGAAGGATATCAGTGTGAAGGTTCATGTTGCTAGAAATACTACTAGCTATTAGCACTAATTTTGACGATGATGTAAGTTTGTTCTCTTAGTTTACACAACACAATAGATAGATAATACAAGACAGGGTGGGCACGTGGTATAGTGGGAGAAGAGGTAGTGGGTTGGTTTGAAAGAAGGAGAGGGGAATGGGTGGACGACCAGGGAAATAGTGAGACTCCCAGTTCATCCTTGCACTGCCCTCTAGCAAGCTAGAAGAAGCAGTGCCCCGAGAAATATTCTGTGATAGTAAAACCGGGCAATGCCCGGTCCTTAGTCTATCACGACTAAGAGAACAGAAACTACACTTAATCTTAGCCAGAGGCCGAGATATGGTATGAAGAGAAGAGGTCTGACAGGGGGGGAGTGCATGGGCAGAGAGGGGGTTGTGGGAGGAGGGAGTGGTTATGGGTCTGGTTTGGACTTAAATGTATATGCATGGCGGTGAAGTAAGCAGAATGTATTGTTTTATTGTATTTTGAGGTGTTGCCAAAGTGAAATGTATATGCAGATAGGATGAATTTCTCTCGTTTGAAACCAGTCATCTTAAATGGTAGCAGGGGGATCGCTGCCGGCTCTGGGCAGATGTCCATGATTAAGAAAATGAGAGAACTCACTGGTGCTCCTATGATGGAAGTGAAGACCGCATTAGAGCAAGCTAATTGGGACGGAGGTACGTTTTCTGTATGGTGATTAAACCAATCGCCCTTGATCACTTGTTTGCAACTTGTAGTTCCAACTCTAACCCTCTACGCTCCTTCAACACCTCCACAGACGAAGCTGCAAAGATCCTTCGTGAGAAGGGCATTGCTGCTGCCTCCAAGAAAGCCTCCCGACGAGCTGCCGAGGGCCTCGTCGGCATTGCCGCTACCGACACTGCCGCTGCTTTGGTAGAAATCAATAGTGAAACCGACTTTGTTTCTCGTAATGATCAATTCAAAGCTCTAGTATCCGAGGCAGCACAACATGCCTTGAAAAGTACCACCACCTCCCAACACCACCAACACCAAGAGCAGTTGGACACTTCTTCTCTCGACATGTCACAATCAATCTCTTCCATAGCAGCAGTCGTCAGAGAAAACATCCAATTCCGCAGAGCTCTTAGAATAAAAGGCGACATAGTAGGCACATACATCCATGCAACAGTTGCTCCAAACTTGGGTCGCATTGCAGGAGTCGTCTCCCTCTCAGTCAAAGACACCACCACCACTTCCTCCTCCCAACAACAACAACATAAAGAGCTAGCCCACCGACTGGCCATGCACGTCGTCGCGGCTCTCCCTCGGTATCTAGACAGAAACTCCGTCCCAGATCAGGCCCTCAATGCAGAAAAAGAAGTCCTTAGAACCCAAGCAGCAGGTACAGGGAAATCCCCAGATATCATTGAAAAGATCGTAATGGGAAGATTACAGAAATTTTATGAAGAGAACTGTCTGGTGGATCAGAAATTCATAATGGATGATAGTAAGAGAGTGAAGGAGATGCTGGGGGAAGGGGTGAAGATAGAGGCGTTTTATAGGATGCAGGTTGGGGAGGGGATGGAGAGTGATGATGAAAATGGAGGTGGTGATTTTGTCAGTGAGGTGAATAAATTAGCGCAGTCTTGACAATAATGATGCGGAGTGTATGTGAGTGTTGTTGCGTATAACATGCCTATATTTCTCCTTATTTAGAAGAGAAATGAAGGAAGTAAGTATAGGATTTGTTGAGCATAAATAAGACCAATAATAAACACATAAAAATGGCATGAAAGCATGAAATATATTCATTATTATCAAGTCAAAATATAATGACTGGAGGAAAAACTACACTACTGCTACTGCTACTTCTACAACAATCTAATCTAATCTAATCCTGTAAAAAGGTATTCATTCTAATTCTAACCAAAATGTCTTACTAAAATTAAGCTACACTCTACATTCGCTGATGTAATCTATTCCTACTCTATTCAAGCAAGCGGCTGCTGAACCTTCACCTGTCTTTCGTTGTTGATGATGGAACATATTGACCTAAATGCCTCCTACTGGCCTCCACAACACACCAATACACAATAGCACTGGGCACTGTTTGCAACAACCTAGGAACCAGGCCAACAAACAAAGCCTGAGGACCCCCTCCACCAGCTGCCACAATGGCTCTCCCCGTTCTGAAAAAAGCCTGCAGTGCAGCAGCAGGGCCCCCTCCCCCAGCACCAGTGAGATCCATTCTGGTTTTGATGACGTCGCAAGGCATGGATGCTAGGGCTGCCGCTACTCCTGCTGTTGCTCCGAATGCTGCATCTTTGAATCCAGTACTCAAAAGAAAGACCTCCATACTATTACTACTACCATCATTACCACTACTACAACTACAAGTATTATTATTATTATTATTATTATTATTATTATTATTATTATTATTATTCATAAAGCGTTCATTCAATTGACTATAAGTAAGCAACTCAGCAACATCATGCGGTATACTCTTGAGCAGAAAGGCCCCATAACTCCAATACAGGGCCCCCAATCCCCTGGAGGAAAGTGCACCCATCATATCTCTCAACATTGGTTGCTTCAGTGTACCTGCCTGGGCCCTTACTCTCCAGTTTTCTACTGGAACTTCTAGGAGAGAGCCGACTAAAGAAGCTGCTAGGCCTGCTAGGGATGCTATGATGGGAGTAGAGTTGCCATTCATTGATATTGATGATGACGTGGTGACGTCCTTTGAAGACAAGGAGGAGGAGGAGGAGGAGGAGGAGGAGCTGCTGCTGTTGCTGTTGCTATTGTTGTTCTTAATATTACTAATAGTATTGATTTCATTGGCGTTATTTCCTGCTCTTTTGACAGCATAGAATACCAACAAGTGAGCTGCACCAATGATGGCAGAACACAGTGCTGCAGAGCCAGCACCTGCATAGAGCTGCCTAATGTTGCTCTTTTTGAAGCCGGTTGAAAAAACGTCATTGAGGACTTGAACAGTGCCGTTGCCTGCTGCTTGGCATCTGACTTTCAATGTGTCTAGAGGGTAGAGTAGAAGGAGGGAAACGACCTCTCCTACGGCACCGGATAAGGCATCAACAGCCAGCCAGTTGAGGGTGAGGGTTGGGCGGCGTTTGGTGAGTGTGAATGGACGGCGTCGCTTTAATTGATGGATGTTGGCTTCATGACGACGGGGTAAGGACGCCAATGTGATACCAGCCAAAGCTGTACCACCTAATGTTGCTATAGTCCTTGCATTGTGGAGTGATAGACGTGCGTTTGGTGCATTCAAAGTCACTGCAGCCAAGGATATTAAATGCATAATTGCCAAGGATTAGTAGACATTAACGCTGGAATTTTCCATACATTGTCACTTTCATACCCATAAGAACATATTCTAATCATAAGCAAGACCGATCCTTGATCACACTCATCATCTGCATCCTGGAGTTTCCCCCTTTCTTCTTCCTCAGACCACCCATTTTTTTCTTTGCGAAGCGGAGCTGAGCTGATGAGAAGCTCATACTCACCCATACCAGCACCTCATGGCACATTTCGTTGCTAATTATCTTGGAAATACTGTTGTCGATACAAGGTCTTTGACATTTTCCGCGTTCAGTAGTTAGTCCTAACTGCACTTTATAGAAACCCATCACACAGATAAAGAACCAATCGAAGATGCTGGCAGCAACACAGGGTAGCTTATTGAAGCCATTTAGGCCAACATTATCTAGAAGATCAATCAGAAACGCATTATCAGTCCGTGCAGAGCAAAAGGTAAGCTCAGAGCCAGTCTATGGATGTGTATGTGGTGTGGGATTCCTTCCATAGAGTTCTTTTTTTTCTCCCCTAACACTCCTTCTTTCTCCATTGCCCAGGAAACTAATGCTGCATTCAAGAAATTCCTCCCTGCTTTAGGCGGACTCTTGGCCCTCACTTCCTCCCCAGCCATCGCTGCTGATCAAGCTCCACCTCCACCACAAGTTTCACAACAACAACGCACCCTCGATTTCCCTTCCGCCACCACCTCCTCTGCCCCAGCCCTCACCTCAGAACAACAACAACAACAGGGTGGTCTTCCAGAAGGTGGCCAATGGCGCTACTCTGAGTTCATCCAGGCAGTGCAAGACGGTAAAGTAGAGCGTGTCCGTTTCAGCAAGGATGGCAGCCAACTCCAGCTCACCGCCACTGATGGCCGTCGCGCCATGGTAGTCCTCCCCAACGATCCAGAACTAGTGGACATCCTCGCCAAGAGTGGTGTTGACATCTCTGTATCCGAAGGAGAGCAGCAGGGTAACTTTGTTTCTCTGTTAGGCAACCTCTTGTTCCCCCTCATTGCCTTTGCCGGTCTGTTTCTCTTGTTCCGCAGATCTGGAGATGGTGCTGGAGGTGGAATGGGTGGGCCAATGGGCGGCCCCATGGACTTTGGACGCAGCAAGAGCAAGTTCCAGGAGATTCCAGAGACTGGAGTTAACTTTGCTGATGTTGCGGGTGCTGACCAAGCTAAATTGGAGCTCCAGGAGTTGGTTGATTTCTTGAAAAACCCGGACAAATACACCCGCCTGGGAGCTAAAATCCCCAAGGGAGCCCTTCTTGTGGGTCCCCCAGGTACGGGTAAGACTCTCCTTGCCAAGGCAGTTGCGGGTGAAGCAGGTACCCCCTTCTTCTCCTGTGCTGCTTCCGAATTTGTCGAATTGTTTGTCGGTGTGGGTGCTTCCCGTGTGAGAGATCTGTTTGAAAAAGCCAAGGCAAAAGCCCCATGCATCATCTTCATTGATGAGATTGATGCGGTTGGAAGGCAACGTGGTGCTGGTATGGGCGGAGGAAATGACGAGAGAGAACAAACCATCAATCAGCTTCTTACTGAGATGGATGGCTTTGAAGGCAACACTGGTGTTATCGTTTTGGCTGCCACAAACAGACCAGATGTCCTGGATTCTGCTCTCTTGCGTCCAGGCCGCTTTGATCGTCAAATCACCGTCGACCGCCCTGACGTTGCTGGTCGCATCTCCATCCTCAAGGTGCACTCCAAAGGTAAGCAAATTGGTAAAGATGTCGACTTTGACAAGATTGCCAGACGTACTCCTGGCTTCACCGGTGCTGATATTGCCAACTTGATGAACGAAGCAGCCATTCTTGCTGCTCGTCGCAACTTGAAGGAAATTAGCAAAGATGAAATTGCTGATGCTCTTGAACGTATCATTGCCGGCCCAGAGAAGAAGGGAGCTGTTATGAGCGAGAAGAAACGCCGCCTCGTTGCCTACCACGAGGCTGGCCACGCCCTGGTTGGCGCCCTGATGCCAGAATACGACCCAGTCACCAAAATTTCCATTGTTCCCCGTGGTAATGCTGGTGGTCTCACTTTCTTTGCTCCATCCGAAGAACGCCTTGAAAGTGGCCTGTACAGCAGATCTTACCTTGAGAACCAAATGGCAGTCGCTCTAGGAGGCCGTATCGCCGAAGAGCTCATCTTTGGCCCCGACGACGTCACCACTGGTGCCAGCGGGGACTTCCAACAAGTCTCCCGTGTTGCACGCATGATGGTCAGTCAAATGGGCTTCTCCAAGAAACTGGGACAAGTTGCTTGGAGTGGAGGAGGAGGCAGTCAGTTCCTGGGTGCCCAGATGGCTCAGCCAGCTGACTGCTCTGGTACCACCGCTGACTTGATTGACTCTGAGGTCAAGGACATTGTTGACAGGGCATATCGCCGTGCCAAGGATTTGGTGATGAGCAATATTGAAGTGTTGCATAGGTGTGCTGATTTGTTGATGGAGAGAGAGCAGATTGATGGAGAGGATTTGCAGGCTTTGTTGGTGGAGGCTCAGTCTCAGCAGTACTTGAAGGAAGATGAACCTTCAATGACTATTCCATACAGACCTGCTTAAATTATACATATATCATACATGCACAAGAAGAAGAAAGAAGAGACGGCATGCAATGCAATGGGAATGGGTGGAGAGGGAAGTTTTGATTTTTTTTTCCAGCTGGATAAACTGGTGTGTGAGAGATGATGATTGATTGATATAACACCTATAATTCATTCTTACAAAGATGCTGCATTTTATAATGAATACCGGAACAGACTTGTAAAAAACCAGAGATAGATACACCATTACCATCATTACACTAGAGATTCACACTACACGTCTTTAATTGAGATCCCACTCCACATGCAAATAGCGCATCATCCACCCAACAACAACACAATGCCTTGCTCTCCGCCTCACCACCATCATTACCATTACCAGTCAGTGTTGTCAGAGGAACATTCGCCCTGATATCCCACAATTTAGAAGTACCATCATGAGAAGCACTAGCTAGATGATACAATGATGAGGGGTGCCAGGCTATACAGGTGATCCATCCATCATGAGATGACGATGAGAGTGCTTTCAACTGTTGTACACCACCGTCACCTCCATTAGTTCTACCGTTGCTAGTACGTCTATCCCATAATTTTAGTGTTCTATCTGCACATCCCAAGGCTACTACTGATGACGATTCTGCTGCTGCCCCTGCAGCTGATGTGGCTAGGGCTAGTATTGCTTTACTATTGGCAATACTAACAGTATCGACAGCAAGGCCAGTTTCCACATCCCAAGCTTTCGCTCTGTGATCCCAAGATCCAGAGATCATTGTGGAGTGAGAGGGCCAGCATAGGGAGGAAATGCATTGGGTGTGGGCTTTGGAAAATTCTTGTAGGGGAGTTATTTCTTGTCTTCTTGGTCTCTTCTTCTTGCCTTCATTACTATTGTTATTGTTATCCGCATCATCATCTTCCTCTCCTCCAGCAGCGTGTAGTCTGTACATGAGCAGCTTGGTATCCCACCCACCAGTGGCAGCAAATTGCTGATTAGGGGATGCTGCTGCTGTTGCTAGTGCATCTGTATGCCCAACGAGTGTTGCCTTTTCTGTAGCTGTCTTCTTGCCTACTTTCCAAAGCTTTACTTGGCAATCTGCTCCTGCTGTCAACAATAATGAGGATGATGATGCTGTCTTCATCTTCTTCTTATCCTTTGTATCTTCTTCAGCATTAGTAGCAAGAGCTATCACAGATCTAATTGGACCATCATGAGCTGTGAAACTGAAGGTTAATTTAGAAGATGAAGGGCTCCAGAATCTAACTATGCCATCATAAGCACCAGTCACTATATCATTCTGCTTCTTGGGAGAGGAAGTGGAAGGGAGGGGGGCGACGGCACTGACCCAGTCATCGTGAGTGTGCTCCTCCTTGGGTTCTGGTGGTAATATTACTGGGAGGTATTCTATATCTAAGGTAGCTTCTGCTGTAATGGATCTGTCAGTGAGATGTTTGTGGAGTGAAAGGCGGAGGAGCTGTCCGTCTATGAGAAAGTCAAAAGGACGGGCTGGGTCTGCAAGTATGTTTGGGGGAGAGGAGCGATGATGGAAGGGGAGCGAGATTAGTTTTGCATGCGTTGTTGATTTGAAAATAGCGGGTTTCTGGTATGTGCATGGTATAAATCTTACCAAGAGCTAATAGATGGTTGATAATTTGGGACAATCCATATCGAGTGAGATTAGATGGCACGGCCTGCGAGAAAAATAAGGGGCCAGTAAGTATGGGAAGACTGGAGGTGATGTGTTGTTGTGATTGTTTAATTGCTACATACTAATGGTGCATCTGGAACTCTAAACTCTTCTGGCAATTTTGTAAAGAAGTGGCATGTCACTTGATTGACAGCCTCTGGTCCGGTCTGTGCATCATCTGATGGGTACGCCATTGCGATGTATTATTAGCAAGCGAATGAAATACATGCTCGAATGCTAAATGGATGAACAAATTCCTTGCTGGAAGCCCAGCTCTTGCAATCCGGTCGGAGGAGCAAACTTGTTGGGAGGTAAGGGCTATCTAAATTGCTCATAAAACACCATTTCTTACAGTTCGTCGACATCACAAAGAAGTGATATTCAGAATTCTGGCAGCTTTGCTGCGATTTGTTCTCCCAAATATTGCCCCAACTAATCCAATCTGCACATGACAGACACAAATATCCAAAAATTATCAGAAAGATTAGATGCTATCCTTGGTAGGATTGCAATTCTAGAAAGCATCCTACCTCAAGGCACTGAAGCACCCCCATCTAACTACAAGCCACTGCCATCACAAGATCACGGTCCAATCACTCACCGCCTCGACCAAGAGCTCACCTCCAAGGGCGTCGGTCTCCGCCGCTTTGTTCGCTGCCCACCAGACTACTACCAACAACCTCTAGAATTTAGACAATCATGTCTCCAGGCACATAGTACCAACCATCTATGCAAGACTATCATAATGCAAAACACTCGTATAGATCAACCACTACCTGGCACACAGCTCACCGACGTTAGCAATGGCAAGTATTACATGGTCTTGGTACAGTATGCTGCCCGATTAAATGCTGAAAAACTGAGAAATATAGTGAAAAACCATACTAATGGAAAGCTAAGTAAGAAGATGATTAATATAAGGTTGGTAGCAGAGGAAATATCTGATGAATTGTCAGGGTTTGGTCATAATTCAGTGACACCAGTGGGTATAAAAACCAGGCTGCCAATCATCATGTCGCATCGTATTGCTGCTCTAGTCCCTGATTTCTTTTGGTTGGGGGCTGGAGAGGTCGATTTGAAGGTAGGTATCAGTGCTGGGGAGTTTATAGAGGCGTACAAACCAATAGTTGCTGACTGTACATATGACGATGACGATGATGGTGGTGAGTGAGTGATTGCATGGATGGGAGGGAGGGAGAGGGTTGTATTGAAGTACTCTCTATATATCGGTATTGTAAATTAATCAAGGTGTAATCCTCCTGCCAATCGTGTAATAATGTAAGGTGCCGATTAAAATAATAATAAGAAAGTTGTATACAAACTTATTGTTACCGTATTGTTACCAAAAACAATGTGAAATGGGGTCTCTCTCAGACCCTCATATATGGAGGCACATGCAATCGCCCAGTTGATTACGACGGTCTTGTTTCGATCGGCTGTCAAACATTACAGGCCAGATGAGTTCCTCACACGTGATACTCCCCCTATTGTTGTAGTAAGTATCCTAAAGAGACACGGCTTACAATTGAATGAACCCTCAACATGGTGGTCGTCGGGAACAGAGATATTTTTCAGCACTCATAGACATTAAATTTACACCTTATCTTCTTTAATTGCATCAAATGTTGCTTATAAAGTAGCTAAATATCATTTAAACAGTCATAAAACTCACAAAGGCTGCAATCTTGGAAACCCAATACGGCCACATGTCTGACAATCTCGGCGACAGTGACCTTGTTCGATCGAAAACGCCTTGTGACGCGCGGAAGGTACTAAGCTGTTGACCAAATCAGTTCATTCGGTTCTATAAATCGTTTCAGACAGGAAATGTATCGCAAGCAACTAAAGAGTCGACCTGTTTGGTTGGTCGTTGCTCTCAACATCCTCTTCTGTACCCTCCTCCTCGCACTGGCCTTCTTTTCCTATTTTTTCCCCATCTCCCAACAGCCTAGTGACATCAAATCTACCAGAATTCTCAAATCTAAACCCAATAAACCTCGAATATTAGTAGCTCTAGCTCGCCACAACGAAGATATAGCCTGGGTCACCTCCCTCAGTGACGCTTACAAAAACCACCCTCATGCTGACGTCACCTTCAAAATCTATCAGACTCCAGGCCAAGAGCTGCTTGGCCACCTCACCAAGGAAGCAGCTCAGCCATTTGCATACAATGATACCATCCATAACCAACCTTACACTCAAATAGTACATGACCCTTCCGTCTCCCCCTCTCTCCCTCTCTACCTTACCCCAGTCAACAGAGGGTGCGAGGCCATGGCGTACCTGTCCGCCATAATAGATGCCCAGAAAGAAGGCCTCCCTTATGATTATATGATCTTCATGCATGCTCACTGGCTGGCAACACACTCCCACCTCACACATGACTGGCTCCTAGCCCAGCTGACAAGTAATGCGCACAATTTAAAAGTGTATAATGACAGATATATGAGCTTGCAATGTGGCCACATCCCCCCTGGATGGGAAAGGTGGTTTTTAGCAGACCCTGTCCTGAATGAAGATGCTTATAAACACAAGTACGTCATGTACATAGCACGCGGATGGGACGACCTTATAATAAACACTCTCGGCCTCGGAAACAGGCCAGATTTTTTGGTCTCTCCTCCCAACAGTGAATTCATCATCACCAGGACCGCCATCAGTCAGTACAGGGAGGATTTCTGGGTGAAACTTCGTCATTGGTTGCTGACCACTGACAAGTTCATCTCTCTGGATGCTGGTATGGCAATGGAGTATCTGTGGGCTTATTTGTTCACTGGTGGTGAAACAGTGGTGGATGTACCTCAGCATCAGTGTATGTGTGATTTGTATGGTGTGTGTGTGGATACGGATGTGTTGGTGAATCAACATGAACTGTATGGGTTAAATAGCTCTTATAAAGTCAGTATTGGGCCGGAGAGGGGGACGACGTATCTCTTTTCTGATGATTGATTTATTGTTGTAGTGTTGGTAGTGGTTTTGGTGGTAGATACAAGTGTGTGTAAACAATGCTGCTGTCTTTTTTTATGTCTTTTAGAGTGTACTTTCCTATTTGCCCTTTTATATACTCTGTACTTGTCTACTTTATCTGTGTGTATAATTCTCTACTTTATGATAGATTCTCCCTATTGCAATAGATCTCTCTTAGACTGCTATGATGGTTGTTTCATACATAAACTAGGACAGAGAGAGAAGGCTTGGTGCTTCTCCTTCTTCTCTCTCGATTTGCTGCTGGTGGCGACGATTATCGTCTTGACGGTTTCAAACTTGGCAAGCCAACCCAACCCTCGATGCCCTACTCATTCGAATTAAAATTTTCGTTTGGAGCAGATTGACTGATTTTCAGACAAACGCACGCATCACTGATATTCTTATCTAAGAAAGCGTTTCTTCCAGGCCAGATAGAGACGACTCATCACCAACCAATTTTTGATCGAAAGCAACTATGAGCAACACCAGATCAACAAGGTCTTCAACAAGGCACGTTAAAGACATACCTAACGATTCATCTTCTAGATGGGCAGACAGCCATGGAACGGGCAATCGCCAAGAAATTGGCGTCTGGGGTCTGGGCTGCATTCTCGGCAACCTCCTCTACTCTGCTGGTGCCCTCGCCCTCATGCTTTTCACCCCCATGATCTCTGTCTACATGTGGCACATCAATGAATACTGCAACGGATCCTTGTTTGAGTTCTTCAGGCGCATCTGGCAGACCACAGAATCTTCTTACTTACTCGACACTTTCCCCCAACCATCCCGCCTTGCCGTCTCCTACCTCGCCGCTTTCGGAGCCATCCAGGCCTGCTTGCAGCTCCTCATGCCTGGTAAGCAGTACCTGGGCCCTCATACCCCCAAGGGCAACGTCCCAGTCTACAAAGCCAACGGCCTCCAGTGCTATTTAGCCACTCTAGCCCTCTTCTTCTTCTCTTGGCACATGGACTGGTTTGACCCTGCCTTGGTGTACGACCACATGGGAGAGATTCTTTCCACCTCCAACGTCGCTTCCCTCATTCTCTGCTTGATCCTGTACGTCAAGGGCAGATTCGCACCCAGCTCCTCTGACAATGGATCAACAGGCTCCTTTATGATGGATTACTACTGGGGTCGCGAGTTGTTTCCCCGTATTGGCGCCTCTTTCGACATCAAGACATGGACTAATTGCAGAATGGGGATGATGTCTTGGGGTGTGTTGCCACTGTGCTATGCAGTGAAGCAATATTCTCTTGCTACTAATGCATCTATAGCTGGGGCTCATGATGACATCATCCCCGGTCTCTCCAATGCCATGCTGGTCTCTGTGGTGTTGATGGAGGTTTATGTGGCCAAATTCTTCCTATGGGAGACGGGGTACTGGAGTAGTATGGATATCACTCATGATAGAGCTGGGTTCTACCTGTGTTGGGGGTGCTTGGTATGGGTGCCAGCTATCTACACCAGTCCAGCTATGTTTATGGTGCGACATCCTCCTGGACACTTGTCTGCTGCGGGGGCAATGTGTCTGTTGGCTGCTGGTCTGGCGATGGTTGGGGTGAACTATGATTCTGACAGACAGAGGCAGGAGTTCCGTAAAAATGAAGGGAAAGAGAAGATCTGGGGGAAAGCTCCAGTGAAGATTCAAGCCAAGTACACCACTGGTGATGGTAAAGTCAAGACATCTCTATTGTTGGCCAGTGGGTGGTGGGGGTTGTCTAGACACTTTCATTATCTACCTGAGATGCTGGCTGCCTTCTTTTGGAGTGCTCCTGCTGGGTTCAATTCATTTCTTCCTTTCTTTTACCTTTTCTTTTTGATCGGTCTGCTGACTGATAGAGCTTTCAGAGATGAAGAGAGATGTGCGTCTAAATATGGTCGGTATTATGACGAATATAGGAAGAAAGTTCCATACAAGATTATTCCTTATGTTTTCTAAAATACGAATGAATGTTTGGTTACTTGTGTTGATTGATTCTTTGTGGCAGGGTTTGAAAAGAGAGAGAGAAAATGATATTGTTATGATATTAAAGGAGAGAGCTGAGTTGCTACGTTTCAATACCAGCTGGCATTGTGTTGATTATATGTATACCTCCCCTCATCCTTTTCTTTTGGTCCTTATATCTAATCTCAGATTGCGAAAGTAGTCTGTATGCGTGTGCTTTTTACTGCATATTTCAACAACAGATTATGGGCATTATATACAAGAGTGGTATTTCCTACGTTGGCAGGTGTTTTTGTTTTTGCTCCCTGGTCTTTCTCTTATTGCGGAGAGCCCCACTTTTTGTTCCTTGGTGTTTCAAGTCATGAGTTTCAAACGAAAGAGAAAAAAACAAATGAAAAACAGTAGAATTAAAGCTACAAATGTAGCCCCCATCTGTCTCGTGTTTATTTTCTATTACCATCTCAGGGCAGTACCTTTTTCCCTATTGTGCCCTGTGTTGTTCATATCAGTCTACCAGATCAGATTCTTTCCCCCCACTTTTTTTTGAATGTTAAAACACGCACACTTGTTTCTTTTAACAACAATTACATTAAAATAATACAAACATAAACCTTAACTCCAGCTACCCTTTCCTTCTTCTGCATCACCTTACTGACCCAAAATGAGCAACATAATCATCACACATCCCCATGTACAACCTCTGCAGCCTCTCCACCACCCTCCCTCGTTTCCCACTCCCAATCACCCTTCCATCCACCTCCACCACTGGAATCAGTCCAGCAAATGTCCCTGTCACAAAGGCTTCCTTTGCAGAGTATACCTTGGTAAGTGAGAAATCAGTCTCTCTATATGGAATATTGTTCTGTCGGCATAAGGTGAGGACATTCTTTCTTGTAATGCCTCCCAACTGGTACTTGGTTGTAGGTGCCCATACCTCAACGTCATCGTCATCTTCATCTTCTTGTAATAAAGTGCCTATGTCTCCTTTATTCATATTTGTACCCCCCTCCCCTCCCCCAGCTACAACTACAAAGAAGTTGGTACTATTGCAAGTCACGACAAATCCAAGAGGATCCAACATCAAGGATTCGTCAGCCCCCATTATGTTAGCTTGTACACACGCTGCAATACAATTCAACTTACTATGACTATTCCAACCAGGATCCTGTACATCGGGAGCTCCTCTTCTGACATGACAGGTCATCAGTCTGATGCCAGTCTCATTTGGTCGGGTGGCTGCGGTCTTGTGTTCTGCCAGTACAACTATTGTAGGACAACCCAGTGTTGTGTTGGGGTTTTGGTACGGTGTTGGTTTCAATCCTCTGGTGACCATCAACCTGACATGCACACCATCTGTCATATCATTATTTGAATTTACCGTAGCGTACAACATATCTTTCAGTTGTGCTTTACTAACATCAATATCCATATTTATTGCCTTGGCCCCTTCGTACAATCTATCTAGGTGGTCCTTCAAGTAGAGGAAGGTTCCTTTATGCAGCCTTATACCTTCCCAAACTCCATCACCAAGCATGAATCCTGAATCTAGGACTGATACTTTGGCTTCTGGGCGCCAGATGAGGTTGAATTGTAACGACATGCCATCTCGGATGCCCACCAGGACGTCCTTGTTTCTGTCATCTGGAATGTAGACATGTGTTCCCCCCGTGTTGTTCCTCCTCTTCATAGGAATAGAATGATGACCAGTATCAGCAGTAGTAGTGGTGGTGGTTATAATAGAGCTAGCAGGTCGGAGAGCCTTCTTACGGAGGATCTCATAGAGCGGTCGACATTCTTCAAGTAGAGGTTTGAGACGGTCAGGCAATATCGTAGTAGAAGTGATAACAGAACTATCCCCACTATGGTGATGAACATTCCCTCCATCTTTGACTATATTCTCAGTAGAAGAGAATCCAGTAGATTTCCACACACCCTGGTACCAATATTCTGCCCAGACACCATCATAAGGTTTAGGCCCAGGAGGCCACTGCAGCATGGCTTCTTCTTTATAGGGAACGTGAAGAGCACTGCACAGAGCAGTAAGTGTACCCTTGGGATCTGCAGCTAAATCTTCTGATAATATGATGGGAGGTGGGTGGCCTGTAGTATGTGTAATGTGGCTGTAGATATCTAAGAGAGCAGTGTAGCCTGTTTCTTCCAAGGTTGGTTTGTGTACCACCTTGGAAAAGGAGGCGATGACCGGGTGAGGTGATCTGACAAGGAGAAAGTGGCGGCAATGAGGGTTGGTAAGGAGAGATTTGTCTATTCCTAAGTGTTGTTTTGCCATGTGTTTTAGATAGGTTATCTTGGTGGTGGTGGTGGTGGTGGTGGGGTTGAGAAGGGAGGAGAGGATGGCATTGCCATCGTCGAGTTGAGAGGCAAAGACGCGCTCGGAGTAAGGGCGTTGTATTCTTGTCAGTCGGAGCCAGTGAGCGTAAAGGGGTTCGTCAAGAACAGTGGTGTCGTCTCTTTGAGCCCAACTGTACATTAATGCCGTAGAAAGCGACCTAGGCCCAGACCAGGCGTGAATAACCGTCTGATCCATCTCGGGATTTTTATATATTTAATATTGCTGGGTGCTGCATTGCACACCACGCAATGCCATTTCTCTCGGTGTAGAAGACAAAATGAAGACGTGCATAATTTTATATCATTAATTCGAACTTTTTCAAAGAAAGAACTCAGTACGTTTAGGGTTTAGTTTCAATGAGGGAAGCTGGTGAACCTCTGGGAAGCCTGGCGGTGAGGGGAGATGCAAGACGTCGGGCCTCAAGCTTTTGACTTATTTCAACACATTTGCACCTCTATGGCACCAAACCCTTGCCTTTAAGATCCATACTATCATAAAAATAGTAGGAGAGAAATAACTACTGGCCTTCCAACGACTCATACACCGACCTAAGCACTAAAATCCAATGGAGAATGACGAGACAGAAAGGAAAACCGTCAAAGTGGTCTATTGCACTAAGATAGGTGACCCAACAACCACCAACAATCTAAAAATCGCACACGTACCTTCCATTACTCATCTCCCAACCCAACGTCACGTCCGGATCGCTCTCCGCGCTGCCGCCTTGAACTTTGCTGACCTCCTTCAACTTCAAGGTCTCTACCAAGAAAAGCAATCCCCTCCCTTCATCCCAGGCTCAGAGGCATCAGGTGTCGTACTCGAGATCGGAAGAGATGTCAGAACAGTCTCCGTTGGCGATCCCGTCGTTGTCGTAACCCGGAGGAGTTTTGCCACTGAGATAGTCGCTGACGAATCAACCGTCATCAAACTCCCACCCCACCTACCTGAAGATGAATTAGAAGCAGCTGCTGGTATGCCAGTAGCCTTTGGAACGGCTTTATTGGCACTTAAATACAGAGCCCAATTAAAACCAGGCCAGACCGTACTGATTCCAGGTGGAGCTGCTGGCGGTGTCGGCCTGGCTGCAGTGCAGATTGCAAAGCAGTTGGGCGCCAGGGTCATAGCTGTCGTCAGGGGAACTCCATCTTCTAAAATAGATGCTTTAAAAGAAGCAGGAGCAGATATCATCATAGATACATCTAGTGACAATATAAATAGTCAATCAATGATCCAAGTATGCAAACAATATCCTGCAGATGTTGTCTTTGACCCAGTAGGTGGCTCTGCTCTACTGGATTCCCTCAGATGTGTTCATTGGGGAGCACATATACTCATCATCGGCTTTGCCAGTGACAATATTCCCAAATTATCAGCAAATATTTTGCTGGTTAAAAACCTTACAGTGCATGGCATATTTTGGGGTTCCTACCTCAAGAATGATACTGCCTTATGGAGGAGGAGCATAGAAGAAAGTGCTAAGATGCTAGGAGAAGGGAAGATCAAGGTGAATGTGAGTCATATTTATAGTTTTGATCAAGCAAAGGCGGCGTTTTTAGTATTGAAGAGTAGGTTGGTTGTGGGTAAAGTGTTGCTGTTACCAAACCCAAGGTCTATGTTGTAATGTTGTGTGATGATCTCCCCGCGTGCATGAGATCTGCTGGGATTGCTGCGTGTAGTCCTCTTTACCACTTGTATTATCTATGATCTCTAAATCTTAGATAAGTTTACATCAGCTGAACAATCTCTTGTATCGTCTATATTTTTTGAATATACACTCTGACAGCTGTCTTTGCAGCTGTTTCCCATGCCTCTTGATCATCCTTCACTCCTTCTACCTCTTTCTCCTTATTAGTGGTGGTGGCAATAGCAACATCCATTGCAGCAGCATCCTTATTAATATTAGCCAGTTGATCTACTGTCAACCCATCATTCATCATCATCATCTTATTATTATCATCTTCCTCCCCTTGGGGCTTTGCTTTGGGTACAGGTTTGAATGCAACAGCTTCCCCGTTGGCACTCAACATCACTACACACATGTTTTCAATATTGCAATGATTGTTGCCCTTGTTGTTAGGCAAGGTTGTTGTTGTCGGAGCACCTTTTGATACTATCATCTTTTCATCTGCGGCCCCTACTTCTTGCTGTTGCTCCTCCTCCTCCTCCTCCTCCTGCTGCTGCTGCTGCTGCTCTTCTTCTGTTGCAACAGGAGCTTCAACTTTGACTCCATCCTGTGTATCAATATCACCACCAGTATTCTTATCCTTCTTCTCCTCCTCCTCCTTCTTTACCTCCTCCTCCTTTACCTCCTCCTTAATCTTCTCACCAGCATCAGTGCGGCTCAGTCCAAAGAAAGCTTCATTAACAGCAGCAGCCAATGTTGCTCTATCAGTGAAAGAAGAGCTCTGCAGCAGCACATTAATCTTATATCCTGCCAAGAAACATTTAACTGTTCCCTCTGCTAGCAATGATGATGCTCCTGCTCCTGCTCCTGCTGCCAATTTACGATGTTCTGCTGCCAGTCTAACATGTTCAGGAATTTTCCTACTACCACCACCACTAATACCTACTCTTTTCTTTCTTTTCATAACACCATTTCTAGCCGGGGTTTTATTGCTAGTGTCTCCTTTTTTGGATGCCTTGGAGCGCCCTGGAGGTCTGCCTCTGGATTTACCTGGTGCTCCATTAGTGGGAGATGCAGCACCGGCTAGTGCAGTCATATCACCATCACCATCATCACCATCACCATCAATTCTGCCTTCTTCTTGAATATTCATCAGGTCCTTGGAATCATCCCTACCCTCAGTAACAGCATTGTTACTCATATTTTTGCGTGTAGATCTGCTAGATTTGACATGGGCTAGTGAACTTTGTTGTTTCTTGATGGCTCTTGTTGTGTCTGGCTGCGCTAGGTGATAGTTGCTGTCACTGGCAGGTTCTTTTTTCCTTCTCTTCTTCTTTTTAGGTGCTTCGTATCCTACTTCTCCTTCTTCTTCGTTGGTACCTCCTCCTGTTTTCATTTTGGCTGGCTTCTTGGGTTCTTTGGCATCGTATGGATTGTTGGCTTTCCTTTTACTTGCTGATTTTGGTCTTTCTTCCCAACCTTCTAATTGGCCCTGTTTTTCCCTTTCCTTCTTTTTCTTCTTATCAACGCCATCTTTATTGTCCTTGGTATCTACTGAATCTTCTTCCTTGTCGTCGTCATATTCACCATCATCCTTGCCATGCCCTGTCTCTCCACTTTTGCCTTCAGAATCCTCTTCCTTCTTTGCTCGTTTGGCTTTTTTGGTGGCGGAGGAAGGGCGTTTTCGAGCGACGGCAGCATCCTCTGGTTGCTCTCTTCTAGTTCTTCGAGTTGGAGCATTCAATTCCCTATGAAGCGACAGTGCGAAAGCAAGACTTTCAGCATCCACGGCAGGGAGGTCTACAATTGCGGGGTGTTGTTCTTCTTCAGCCATTGTTTGTTTTTTTTGAATTTAATTTTATTCTCAAGTTCTTGCTCTATAACAATACAATATCAAACTAATGAAACGGATACATTTGTGCGTGTAAACTACTTGAATTTTATCAATCCAGAGCAATAAGTGACGTAATATTTAAAACAGCACCCCCGATGTCTTCCCACCGAACCGACAGGGAAGAGAGGAGCTGCAGTGCCAGTATGAATATAGGAGTTATGGCCGCCTACCCCCCTCCCCTCGCACCATCTTCTTTTATGCATTTGGAACTCTTTTTGATATGCTTGGGAACCATGATGCCAACCCTTCCTGGGAGGAATGGAACCTCGCCTGCTCGTGTGCATCTTGAATGGTGTCGATGGTGGGCGTCGACGTTTGAGGAGATTTGAAAATATGAAGCATGCAGGTCATTCCTCTAAAGACAGCATTTCATTTTTTCATGCACAAAAAAGGATGCTGAAGGAGAATGTTGCGCTTATTTAAAGTTACCTCAACTCTTGATTCCTAGGATTTTAACTGAGATGCATGGCCGAGTTTTCAAGTTCAAAAGTAGATAAGAATGCCAGTCAATAAGAAGAAGAAGAAGAACAGCGGCGTTGGCATAGATTTCAAGAGAGCCAAGGCCAAAGTCGGAAAGAAGCTCCCCAAAGCTGACAATGCCACTGACACCACCTTCACCGCTCGCTCCATTGCCCTCCCCAATCAAAGCCTCACTGCCGACAAATCAGACCAGGCTGTCACTCAAAGAAACCTTTCCCTCAAAGAACTCCTTGGTCAATGTACTCACTATAGTCCCAAGATTAGAAAAGACGCTCTTTCTGGCTTGGCAGAGCTTTTACACTCCCACCCAACTGAATTACACCACCACGCCACCAAAATCATCCACCTTTTAGCCGAAAGAATCACAGATGCAGACAAATCAGTAAGATTCACACTCAAAGATCTCCTCAGTAACACAGTTCTACCTATTCTAACAGATAATGGCAAGGACAGCCAAGCTATTGCTCCATTCATCCCTCTCCTCATGGCACACACCTGTGCAGCAATGACGCACTTGGCCGACCCAATTCGAGCAGATGCGCTTTCCTTCCTCCAAATATTCGTTGATCAAAGAGCTGATTTGATTGCTGCAACATATATGGACCAAGTTTTGCATCATTTCAGTGATTTATTATCGAAGACAAGTAGAGGAAGGTCTATTTCTGCTGGATCATTGCCGGTTTTAAAGAGTATAATTGACGGGCTGGAAAACTTTCTGAAAAAGGCCTCAATTACCACTACCACTACTGCTTCTTCTAGTGGTACTTTTATGTATAGTAGTACAGGAAATATGAATCATTGTTTTCCCATCATGGAGAGAGTCGCATGGCCATTAGCTTCTTCTACTCCTCCTATCAAAACCACAGCTCTCCTTTTAAATCAGCATCAGCGTGATGGCAGTGTAGGAGACGGGATGTCGTCATCGTCGTCAACATCACTTGCTGCAGTACAGGGCTCCCTGCTATCTGTCCTTGTAGATTGCTGGGCTGAATGTGGTGGTAGTAACTTGACATCTTCCTCCTCAACTTTATTGGATCCATTGTCGATAGACTGTGCATGTGCATTGCTACGTTGCTGCATATTGATATTGCAACAAATGATGATGGCAACAATGACGATGGAAGCAACAACTACCGTCATTCATAATGTTGGTGATCAGTCAACTACAGCATCTCAAAGAGCAATGATAAACAAATATGAAAGGTTAATTGCTGGTAAAGTAGCTCCATTTTTCCCCGTTCAGGCTCCATCAGCACAACTACCAGCAGGGCTCACTCTGGATCAGTTACAAGCTGTCAATATAGCTGCATCACAGCTGTTGACGCATCTCATGGTATACAAGAGAAAGACAAATGATGATTATAGTAATATTAATAGTAATAGTAATATTAATAGTCGTAAGCACCACCAACAACAACTACAATTGCAGCAGTGGGAAGAACAATTATTAGATTGGTACGAAGGCGCTCTCACTAGGGGCCATTTTCTGCCAAATGGTACTAATATTGAAGAAAAAGGCGATGATGATGATGATGATGATGATGATGATGATGATGATGAGAAAGCAGTGCCAAGCAAGAAGACAATGAAGAAGAACAAGAAGAAGAAACACAGCAAAGAAGACACGATACATGCAAAACCTCAACAGAGTAGAGTAGAACAACAAGCGTACAGTAGTGTACTAAAAGGAGTAGAAGCATTGCTTCACATATTCTCCACCTCCACCCCTCATCACCATACTCGTCAACAATCCTTGGTATTGGCAGTATGGTCCTTGTGGTACCGCCTTCCTCATAGCTCCTCTCTGAGGAAAGATATCATAGCACATATCTGGAACACTAATACAAATAATAGTAATATTAGTACTAATAGAGAGCATATACAGTGGCTGGAAGCAATGCCTAAATACCTATGGGAACTGAAAACCACCAGCCCCAATGCCACTAGGACTGCCCTCTATTTCCTATTAAATGCAGCTCGCTTCTCCCCTCCAGATAGCATTGCGCTCTCTACAGTGGATACCTTGGTCGCACATCAGTTGATTCACCCCTTTTTCATGGTTGGCAACGGCGGCAACAAAAATAAGAAGATAGGTCCAGCTGGCCAGTTACCTATGGATATACAGCATCTGGTTATTGATGTGTTGTATCATTGTCCATCCAGACCGGATCAATTGATGCAGACTATTGCTGATGTTGCTCAGAGCAATCACGGTGGTGTTGGTGCAAAGAGCTATAATAGCAAGAGACAGAAAACAGGTACTACAAGCAGTGGAGAAGAAAGGAGGAGGGATAGTGGTGGCGGACTGGTGGATCATGTGTACAATGACAGTGTAGTGGAGAGATTCATAGATGCTGTGGTTTATAAATGTGATGCAACGTCTCCACTAAAGGTATTGGATCTGGTTGGGGAAGTGTTGATGTCAAGAAGGGGAAAGGGGGTGGTGGCTGCTGCATGCAGAGCTGCATTGACGGTAGCTGAACCTGCTGCTGTTGTTCAGAAACTTGCCCATCATTACTTGGATATTATCTCTACTACTACTGCTTCTGGTGTCATTGTTGATGATGCTGATACTAAAGTAGCTGGAAATGCAATGTTGGCTATATGTATTGCATCATGCAAAGAAGACCCCGACTCAAAAGGAGCTTGCCTGTCGAAACGTGTAGCGACTGAACTCCCGGCCATCTGTGTTCACAACTTGTTCATTGTAGAGAATAACGGCAATGCGGATGATGATGGGGAAGCAGTGAAAGCTGCATATTTGTGTGCAGAATTAACAAACCTTGCACCCTGGCTTTTATCGAATATGCTATCGTGTATCGTTGCTGCAACATCATCATCTGGTGGTGTTGATACTGATCAGAAAAGGAAACGTTGCATTGGGGGGCTGCATTATCTGGATGCCATGCTCATCAAGGCATGTGCGACAATGCAAATGTTCTTGACTGAAGAAGGAAATAAGAACCTATTAGAAGAGGCATTCAAATCTTGTTGTCGTCTCTCTACCCATAACCATAGACTTATTGAAAATGTGAGATTGCAGCTGTCTGAAGTTATTGGTCACCTGATTGTCATTGAAGGTTCATATTAACTTATTAGGATGTTTACATGTTTTGATAATTGTGAGAGATCTTATAGACCTGATTGTGTGTAATCAATGACACTAATAGCATCCACCTTTATGTGTGGGTATGGGCAAAGGGCCGTCTACGTAGCAGTGGAATGTTATTCTTGTCATTACCGATTCGTTACTGTGTGGGACAATGTGCTAAAGGAACAAAACTCAAACCTTTGCTCACCCAAAGGAGCCCCAACGCGAGAGAGGGTGGATTGCTGCGTGTAGTCCAGTTTCTAAACGTTTAATCAATCTGCTATCAATTTATTTATTCATTCTTCCCTCCCTTCCCTCTCCCCGGGCTCCAAAAAAGCATTTCTCCTCCAGCCTCTTCAGAAGATACCCCAAACCCCACCCCTGTTTCACACTCACACCAACACGCTCGACATTTCTCCTCCTTATAATACTACTTTCTTCATTACTATCTAAAACAAACACCCCACCATCAGTACCACCACCATCAGCTGCATTCGCCATCATCTTTGTCAGGCAATCTTCATCGTATAACAACAACTCTGAAGTAGCAGTAGAGGGCAAGGGATCTCCCAACTCCAATCCCCATCCATCTATAGCATCTAATTTATTCCACACTTCCAAAACAGGCTGGTATGCACCCAGGTCGTCTAATATCCTATACACAACCTGCCTCTGTTGGTCTCTGATATGAGGAGGTTGGGAACTATCTATAACGTGAAGCAGCAGTGAAGCTTCCTTGACTTCTTCTAATGTTGACCTGAATGCTTTTATTAGCTGGGTAGGCAGTCTTCTAATGAATCCTACTGTATCACTCAGTAATAGTTGCCTCTTTGGTTGATACCTATGATGACGATATACATTATTATTATTAGCATTATTATTATTAGGAGGAGGAGGATTGCTAGTAATAATCTCATCCCCCTCTCTCTCCCTCTCCTCTCCACCGCCATTATCGTTATCATCATCATTATTATAACCTATACATGAAATGGTTCTCACCAAAGGATCCAAGGTGGCAAACAATTTATCCTCAACCCCCTCCCCATCTCTCTCATTCCTACTCAAAGCTGCCAGTAACGACGTCTTCCCTGCATTTGTATACCCTACTAGTGCTACTAGAGGAAGGCCCATTCTATGTCTCCCTGCTCTCTGGACTTGCCTGGTTCTTTGTACATCTTCAAGAAGAGTGGTGAGTTTCTTCTTCTTGGCTAGAAGGCGTTGTCGTTGGAGTTGGATTTCAGATTCTCCTGATCCTCCGCCTCCTCCGAGACCTCCTCCTCCGCTGCTCCCTCTTTGTCTTGCACTCACTACCTCTGTCAATTGCTGTTGCTGTGGTCCTTCTCCTTGCTCTCCCCCCATACCTCCTCCTCCTCCTCCTGTACCTCCAAAACCTCCTGTTCTTCTTCCGGTAGCTGCATCCAACCCTCTTACCAATCTAGACCCCTGATACTCCAAAGTAGCCAGCTCCACTTGTAGCTTAGCTTCCCTAGTCTGAGCTCTCTTGCTGAATATCTCTAATATTAAAGCTGTTCTATCATAGACGGGAACATTTACTGATTGTTCCAGGTTTCTTTGTTGAGATCCTGAGAGAGATGGGATGTCTAGGAAGAGCTTGGTGCAGTGAGACTGGTGGATTGTGTTTCTGACCAGGTCTAAGTGGCCTTTCCTGAGGAAGGTTGCTGCTCTTCTGGGGTATCTACGTTGGCGGTGGTGTTGGTGGAATGGGGGTTGGTTGGTAGTGGTTGTACTGTCATCAGGTTGTTTTGCTGCTGCTGCTCCTCCACCTAGGATTATTGTATAGTGGTTGGTGGTGTTTGTTAATGTAGTTGCTAGTTTGAGAGCTTCTTCTGAAGCTCTATGAATGTCTCCAAAGCTTGGGTCGGGAACGCTATGTGTGGGTTGTGGGGTTGGGTGATGTCGGGAGGGAAAAAGTGAGTGATGGAATGGAAGGGAAACCCCAGGATAATCAGGAGAGTATAAATATCTATGATGATTACACATACCTGACAACCAGAAACTTGTCAACGAACGATTGGATATCGGAACTAAGCCACCTAAGCAAGCACGAATTCAGGGATTGTGGGTTTAAACATCCAAGCACATTGACAAAGCCTACACTCCTCTGCATCCTTACTATGTTGTATCAAATACATCATATATGAACAGTTACACCGTCCATTATGATATAGTGAGCCTAAGACAAGTGCAAAAACAAGCCATATAAGAAAAAGAAGCGTCGACATTGACGTATACGCAACTAATACATCCTTCCTTCCCCTTACCCACTGCTACCACTGCTCTCCCTCCTTCTCAAAAAATTCAAGTTCAAATATCCCAGAATCCAGACCCTTACCCCTAAATGCAATTTCCATCCCTTTCTGTTGGAAGAAGATCTCATCAGGATTGTCATGCTAAATATTTATCATAACAACATCAGCTACATCCTCTTTAATGAAAGAAGAGTTAGAATTCCCCCCCCCCACAAAGGACCATTGATAACAAGAACAATCTCTTCTCTGTAGTTCCGAGCCCTGACATGGTCAGTTTTCATCTTTTTAGCCACATGATTAATCGGGATAACAGGATGATCGTGGCATCCATCAGCCTACTAGGAAGTAGTATTTATTGTTCTAGCCATAATTTTTTTGATCAAAGGTTGGTTGGACAGAGGGCCAGCCTCTGGCTTCCTTGATGTCTTATATTGCTCCCTGGACGTTGTTGTAATCTGGGAGGCAGATGAACTCCATGAGATTAAGGAGCTGTCAATTTGGTTTTGGAATGCCCCGGGCTTGATGACGACGGCATGACCGGTTTCAGTGGAGGCAGGATAATCGCCAGTGGTCCGTGGCGGATGGGATTTTATTGTCGTCTTTGCATTTGTCCTTGTTGTTTGGGTTGGGTTTTTGAGTGAAGGAACCCTTTCTCATCGTGGAATCGAATAGAGTTGGCTTAACCATGGCGCGTAATCAATTTGTTCTAGATTTGTTTGGGTTTGTAGAATTCTCTCTAAAAACAAGGAGAAATTAGCCTGTAGTACACCAATAAAGCATATTAGTAATGCTAATGGTTCGTGATAATTCTTTCATCGCTCTCTATCTTTATAATCAATATCGATACCCCTTCCTTGTCCTCAATTGTCCAAGGCCGCCTCTCCAGTCTCGACATCTTCTGTTTTCTTGGCATGGTAATGTCCTGCTAGAGAGATGCAGTGACCAATCCAATTGTGCTAATTGATTTTTTAGTTGTCATTTCCATTTATATAGCTACCTACAACTTCCCATCCCATAGCTGCATAGCCCTTCCAGTCTTCTGATACTCGTCCCACCCCGGTATCGCATCCGTTGCTTCATTCAACTGCCGTATTAACTGCCTCACCAACTCATTCGTCATATTCTCAGGAGGCTCCTCCAAATGCCTAGGTGGCGGCATTGTTGCATATGTCCTCTTATCAAACCTCCATTCTCCAAACTTACCAGGAGTGAACTTTCCTTCCTTGGTGTAGTCCATACCATAGGTGAAGTGAAGAATGTGGTATGGAGGGAGTTTGGTGTCCCAGGGTGGCTGGCCCATCATTTTGAGGTGGAGATCTACCTGTCGTACACCAGATTTGTATAAAGCCATAGTGAATGCATACATCTCTTGTACCCATCCCCATGCTTTCGAAGCTTCTTCATCATTATGAATGGCAAGAGCTAGGTCGTACCACAGCGGTACAGTCTTTTCTAACACTTCAGTGGACACCATGGTGGGAGCATTCCCAATAGGGGCTATTTTCTCTGCTTCTTTCCTATCCAGCGGGCCCAGGAACTTTTGAGTAATAGGGAGGTACTCCTTCTTGGATGGCTCTATATAGAAGAAGGGGAAAGCAGCAGGGGTTTCCCCATTCATCAAGTTGGGCATTGGTTTCAACCACAAGTGGTCAGGTTCACTCATCAAGACGTACCTTTCTGGTATTTTTGTCTGTTCTAACCACTGCTTGAATGCATATGGTCTGTTCAGCACTACATACCCATGATTAGGGTGCTCTGGAGGGAGAGGGTCTGCTATAAATGTTGGAATTTCATCAACCAGCTCGTCTGCGTGACCAGAATGGAGAATTCGGGTGAAGCCTCCCATATCGCAAGGACCAGCTTCTTCACAGGCTTTCTTAATCTTTTTATACCAATAATAACATACACGAGACTGCCAATGTACTGCTGGCCCTTGCGCTGTTATAACTACATGGTACTTCCTGTCCCCACCTGTTGCTGACTGGACTGGGGTCTTGGTGCCCACACCCACTCCTCCAGCGCCCATAGGCACAGAGGTGAGGATACCGGTAGTGTAGCCGACATTGGGACCCTCTGCTGAAGGGTTGACTGCTTCAGGATGAGCCAGATGCTTGATCCAACATTCACCAAATTGAGCTCCACATAGCTTTTTATCTTCGCAAAATACCCAAACATTGCACTCCAAGTTGTCAGAAGAAGATGTTGGTTTGTAATTGGCACATTGCGCACAGCATTCTTCAGCTGTCTTTGCCTTGTTTGTATAGCCCCATACTAGAGCATCACCCCAGAAGTCTGTATTTCTCATAAACTTGGCTGGGGCACAGAAATCTTTTGCCGCTTTTGAGTTGATGTTGCCATCTTGTTGTTGCTGGGTGTTGTTGTTGGTTGCTACGGTCTTAGAAGGAGTAGTGATGGCTTGTGCTGTGCTGCTGCTGCTCTGAGATGCAAACTTTGAGATGTGGTTTTGAATGTGGAGATGGGAGGCAATGTTTTGCTCTGCCAAGTCGAGGAGAGAGTGCGAGTCGACATCCTCTGGTTGTTGCTGAACCGCCACCAGGTCTCTGAGCTGGTTGACGGCAGACCATGAGTAGAGGAATGTTATGGCTATAAGAAGGGACAGTATCCAGGTTCTACGAGGTGGGGATAGAAGGGTCACTATCCACGACATTATGCTTCTGAGTTCACGTTTTGATCAAGAGTTTTGAGTTGTTTCATTCATAGCGTGTTGTATCCCCACGTGCAAGGTGTCACTGGTGAAAATAGATGTGTTGAAATGAAATGCAAGGGACGTATGCTCAAAGCAGTGACCACAGCATTTGCTCCTCTTAAATAGCTTTTGCATTCGCCGTCAACGCTCCTCCCTCTTCTTTCTCCTACATTAGCTTCCAAGTAATTAACACTCTTTACACACGGTACTAAATAAAATCAAAAATCTCTTCTCTCTCTCTCCCTATCCATCTCTTTCTATTACAGAGACAATCCCAAGTATGCAAGCACACCCACTCCAATCAATCCACCAATTACTGTAGCAGTAGTACCAGCATCTAATTGTGCAAAAACACCTCCACCTCCAGCAATCTTTCCAGTCAACGGGTCAAATTTAACAAATCTTCTCTTTGGTGCATTGCATTGTGGGCACTTATAGTCAGATGGCACCTCTGCAAATGGTGTTTCTAGGCAGTAGATGTATCCACAATCTATACAAATATGGGTGGCCTTGGATTTTTGAGAAGCTGTCAATTTACGCCCAAAACGGGGTGGTGCTGGCTTCTTAGGGAGGGCCTTGACATTGACTGAGGTGTTCTCTCCCTTGGTGACTATGACAGTGACTGGAGGAGGGCAGGCATTGAGGGCGGATTTTACAAATCCCAGCTTGTCGGCGGGCCATAGTTCGTCACCGAAGAAGGATGATACATAGATGACAGTGTCGCCAGCCTGGAGGCCTGCTTTTTTAGCATTGCCAGAGACTGATGTGACTGTGACACCGTTCTTGCCCTGTGACAAGTTGAGGCCAAGAGGCTTGTCGATGTCGACCTGTATATATGTTGTTGTTTGGAGGGTGTGTGTGTGAGAGAGAGAGGGGCGGTGGAAGAAGAATGGGATGGAGATGTTTTCAACAAATAGTGCATCTTGGATGATGGAAAACGTATCAAGATCCCGCATTGGCCATTTTAACAGGATTTAATGCGGCATATAGTTTTGTGCGACCGATTTACTCGGTAATCAAAAGCGATTTTTAGCCACTGACCTGTAACTGTTGTTGCTTCCCAGCTGCTTTGGCTTCAACCTTAACCACACGTCTTGCAGAGACATTCAAGCTCGATTGACGTTGAATTAGGAGTGGATTACCCCTCAAAAAAGCACCTTGCTTGGCTGCAATATTATTTGCAGATGGCTTGATTACAGCCGGTTGAGCCATATTGGCGACCTGTAGTCGAGATATTCTTGTAGCCATGATATTTTACTTTCAAATAGGATCAATGTATGGTGTTCACGATAGCGCAATCCATGCCTTTGTAAGCATCACTTGATGCATCAAGCAGGCCCACCCGAAATTTGCACGAATCCTTCCTCTTGAAGAGGGTCAGAACCTAGTCGGAGGAGTAGTAAATCAACCCAGCTTTGAAATAACATCGATAGATTTCAATTGTTCAGCAGTTCATAGCTTACACGATGCAGCGATAAGCACAGTGGGACAATCTGTCAACACTTTCCAATTTTCGAGCTACTACTTGCTTTCAATAGATAAAGCATGAATCAAGCTACACGCAAGCAAATATTATCCCTATGTGGTGTACTTCAAGCTAGAAGCATTTCCCTCGTCTCGTGGTAAGTATGCAGTCTAGTTTGTTTTTCTTCCACCGACCCTCCGACGTTGATCTCCACCAAATCTTGTTCTTGTATGATCAAACCACACAACAATTCGGAACCAAACATCTCATCAAATCCTCCCTTCCTCCTCCTCCTTCTCACCACACAGGGGCAGAAATTTAGAAGGCCAATGCGGGAATGGCACTTTCACCCCCATCATCTTCCGCCCCCACACCATTGCCCAACTTGAACAAGAACCAGTCACCACCATCTCAGCCGGATCCCAACACAGCGCCGTCAGCCTCCAAAGTGGAGAGGCCCTGACATTTGGCAGAGGCCACGCTCTTGGACATGGAGCTATAGATATAGAGAGTCCCCGACCTGAAAGAGTCGAGGCCCTGGTTGACAAGGCTGACATTACCACCGTCATTGCCAGGGAGCAACAAACTATATTTTTGGATAAAAAAGGAGGTTTATGGGCTGTTGGGGTAGCTTCTTCATCATTGCCATCATCTAGCATGGTTGAAGAAGAGTATGCGATAGAAGATGATGCTGGGAGCTGGTTACAAAGCAATGGTAATGGGAAACATCAAGGCAAGGGCCGACATACTACCACCATCACAGCTGCAGAGTATATCAAGAGAAAGAAACAAGCCATTGCAGCCAAATCATCTCTTCATCATAACAATAACAATAAAAATAAACAGCAGATTATAACCAAGATTCAAATATCCCCATCAACTGGCAACATCACAACCCACCACAGTACCACCAACAGTACTACCACGTTGCCATTTGAAGAATCAATCAACAGCCACTCCTCCTCCTCCTCCTCCATCTTCGTCAACCCATCCACCGGAGAGGAAGAGAGACTACGCCACCATGTAGAGTATCAAGTCCAAAATGCCTGGCAATCCATGCATCTAAAACCAATGATGGACCACTCCACCCGTATGCGTGATCTGGATACTACTGTACGTCTCATGGAACATTCCACTGAGTTGCAGGAGCTAGCTGATTCTTACAATTCATGGGACTTATGGAACAGGATGAATCATCCATCTAAAGATTCTAGTTTCTTGAGTTCATGGTTGCATCAGCCAGCAATGCCGGTGAAGGTGAGTGGTGGACCGGAGAGGGTTGTGTCTATTGTGGGGGGAGGGGCGGGGGTGTTGGCTATTGATGATCTTGGCTGGTTGTGGACTGTAGCTAGCATCTCTATTGAAGACAGTAATGGTAATGACAATAGTGGTAGTCGTTTTGGTTCTATTGATGATGATAGTACCAAAGGTCAACAATATCAACATGGTTTCAACATCAAGACTAATAATAATAATAATAGTGGTATGAGATTGAATCACTACTTCTCATCATTACTAGATCTCAACAAGATAGTCACCTCCATCAGACCAGTGGCTCCTGAAATTGCTGATGTCGTAGAAAGTAGAGGAGGTGCAGCTCAAGTAGCAGTTGGAGAGGATTTCTTTGCTTGTATGACTACTTCTGGGTCCATATTGGTATGGTCTCCTGCTACTGGCAGAGAGAAGAAGATGTGGCATGATAGAGGTGATGATGAAGAAGAAGAAGGGGAGAGTGGTAGTAACGGTACTAAGAGTGATAATAAGTGGGTCAAGTTCAATTGTGTGGATGACAAAGGTACTGAAGGAGAAGAGGAAGGTGCAGTAGCAGTACCATCATCATCATCTTCTTCTTCTTCATCTTCATTAGTTCCTGATGTTTCTTTACTGGAGATAGGAGACTGGTTGGTAGCTGAGATAACCCTCCCTCTCGATACTAAAGCTATCACTACTGATAATAGTGGGAATTTTAAGAGTATGGCAGCAGGAGATGCATCATTACTATGCACCGATGGCACATCAGTCTGGCAGCTGGACATTGCCAATGCATTCACCCGAGAACAGCAGCAGCTCCACACCACTACTCCCTGGCTCACCCTCACCACCCAACACATCCCCTTGACAAAAGAAGACAGGGGCAAAGGCATCAAAGAAGTGGTAGCCGGTGGAGCAGCCATGGCTGTTATATCAGCAGGTAAACGTAATGTATACTTTTGGGGAAGTGTGCTGGATACAGACGATGTCGAACAGTTGATGAACACCATTCCTGATGATCCATTTGGTGGTCCAGAGGTGTTCAGTCTAAGAGTAGGGGTGGAGGCCAATGCAAGGAGACATGGGTCTTGGCCTGGGATGAGGAGTGTGAAGCCGACATTGTTGCCAGAGTTGAAAAATGTTAGGGCGGTGTCGTTTGGGGCTAAGCATGCCTTGGCAGTTGTAGATTGATAGAAAGGATTAGAAATTTATGCGGTGTGTATATTTTCTACAGTAGTACAGTAGAGTTGGTTGTTTACAGTGGTACCCTGTAGGTTTTGTGAAATATATAGCAAGTTAAAGATTTTTCACAATACAACAGTATGCCATAGTAATGGAGATATTGTGATAACAAAGAGCCTTTTGGACATTGTATTTGTACAATGGAATCATTAGAAGATCCGTGGGTGTGGAAACATATGCTATATAATGCTCTCAAGGCAAGTGGGAATGTGGCTGGTGCGCTTATTCAACATGGAAATTTTACACTTCCCAAAGATTATTGCGACAAAAAGGGTAATATGTGACCATATAGACATGAAAAATTGACTTATGTTCAGGTGGAGGTGGTAATTCACTGGGCACCAATGAAGCCACTGTCCTGCTAAAGGTGGAGCAAACACAAAGATGTCGAAAAAATTGTAATTCTCATGGAGGCTAATTAGAGAGCCAATTGGAAGCACTCGAAGCGATGTTGCATGTAACATTTGATTAATAATTTTCACACATATCCCTTCATTTTCTCCATTTTCAGCAACAAGGGGGGGTTTAAAATGATGTAGTGACGATAATTATGCACCTAATAATTGAATATATGATACTCTGCACCTGACTAAAAATGGCAGACAAGAAACGTGCAAACCCAAAGTCTCTACCCATTGGATACCAAGAACGACGTCGCAATGACGCATTAGAGCGACAGCGAGCAGCTAGAGCCGAAGCAACCAACAAAGCTCGCCAATTCTCCATCATCGACGTCGACGATGACGCCCTCCTCCTCACCGACTCCACCATTGACGACATCACCACATCCGAACAACAACAATCATCCTCCCTCCCATCCTCCCCCTCCCTCTACTGGTCCAGACAACTCACAATCCCAGAATGGCTCATAGAAATCCCTTCCAACCTCTCCTCTCAATGGTACATCATCCCTCGCCCTCAGGGCCAGCGCTGCCTCGTCACCGCTAGCAAAGGGCGCACCACCGCTCGCACTCGCAGCGGCAGTATCTTTGAAACTTTCAACTCCATCCTTCCCTCTGGCTCACCTCAGACCATGAAACCATCAGCGGAGTGTATACTAGACTGTGTATATGCTGAGGATCTTTGTACGTATTATGTAGTAGATATTATGATGTGGAAGGGGTATGATTTATGCAATTGTACTGCAGAATTTAGACAATTCTGGATTCATACCAAGATCCAAGAAGACTGTCCTTGTGGTCTTGATAATAATAATAGTAGTGGTGGTAGTGGTATTGAGAGGGCATTTGTGCCGCTGCCTGCTTATCAAGCTGATGCACAAGGGCTAGCTGCAGCTGCACCAAGAGCCAATGCCATGGAAGAAGGAGAAGAAGAAAGAGAACCAAGTTGTCGTAATCATTACTTTCCATTTATACAAGATGGAGTACTATTGCTTCATAAAGAAGGCCATTATACAGCCGGAGAGACCACTCCGTTGGCACTCTTATGGAAAGATGCAGTATGCAGTCACTATTACATAGATACAGACGCCGACGGAAACATTCAGCAAGGTCAACTCGTGGTACTGGAGTACCGGCATGATGCTGATGGTACTGTTGTTACAGGGGATACCCCTCCTATTGTATTAGCTCAAATGCCAGACCAGTTTAGATCTTCACCTGCTATAGTAAGAGCTATTTATCAAAGTAGTAATAGTAGAAATAATGGTAATAAGAAGGTAGTAAGGGGGAGGCCAGTGCTGTTGAGGTTTGCAATAGGACCAGGAGGCTTTCAATTCCATACTGATGGTGATAACGAGGATTGCAGACCAGTTGGTGCGGATCTAATATTTAAAGGAGCAGCTAACTCAAGAAGAGGGAGGGCTGATACGTTGACTAAAATGTTGTTTCAGTACTCGGCTAGGAGACAACCTATTACATTTGAAGACCTTATGACAGCTGCCGCTAGTGGTGGTAGTGGAGGCGAGGCATAATAATCAATAATTCTTCTCTCTTGCCTTTTCTCCAAACTCGCCAAAAGTTCAATTCCACTGTTCTTAATTTATTCCATTACCTATACAGACAAGTATACAAATAGAATTTTGCAATATTGTTATAGCCTTCCTCTTTTGTTTACACATTTCTAATTTACTCCGCTTTAAGGAAACACGGATCCACACGAATCAACACACTCTTCTGTGTATTCTCTTCTTCTGTTGCTGATCTAATAACAGCATCCACACGCGACATTCCAATTTGATACACACCAGGTACCAACACACATATCCCTACCTCTCTTATTATCTCCTTTCTACCCTTGTCAAGTCGAATATCAAAATTCAATCCACTATGCTGTCCTGCCCATGATGCAGCAGCAGTATTCATTTGTTGCAAATGCGTATCATGGTGGTAGTTATCAGATGTACAACTGAGTACGGGGATACAAGATAGATCACCACTCACTGATACTACTAGCTGCTGCTGGTGGTGCTGAGGAGAAGGCATAGAAGCTGCTATTGCTTCTAGTTTGAATGTCAACTTGATTGAGTGGCCAGTTGAGATGGTGATGGCTGGTACTGAAGGAGATGCTACTATTGCTGCTGCTGCTGCTGCTGCTACTGTTGGCATTAACATTGATGATGGTGGTGGTGGTGGTATGATGGATGAAGCTGCTGCAATTGGAGTCATCACCACCATCTTGGAGACACCCTCCTCACCTCCGTCTTCCCCTATTGTTGAACCATCATCAGTAGCAGTGGTGATGGTCACATGTACAGTAGGAGTAACCAATTGACTCAACACATCTGCAGTAAGCCCGTTATATACCTCTCCTGCTGCTACAGGTACTCTTCCACTTATCAACGTATTATCCATCTTGTTAGCAACACCATTTCTTTCCTCCTCCTCTTCTTCTTCTTCTTCTTGTACCATCATGGTGTTGTTATCAATCAATGCATACCATGCTGAGATGCTAGAAGCTAGATACTCTGCTGCCACTTGACGTTGCTGATCGATCAATGAAGACATTCCAGTATGCATCTGCCTTTGATGTTGATGTTGATTATGTGGTGCTACTCTTGGTGCTACTGAGAAAAGATCATCAAAGATGAGTGTTTTCTTCAGTTTCTCTTCTAGTTCTGCTAATTGATGATGTTGAGCATCTGTTGGGATGATATAGCCTACTGTTGCTCTTCTACCTGGCTCTATGTAGACAGATAAAGGTGCTGTTAATGATGATATTGATGATAACCTTGGAGGTGGTGGAACGGTACTATTGTTCTTTTTGTTAGTACGAAGACCGTCCTCACCCTCAGTTCCAGGTGTCAAGGAAGAAGAGAGCCATGTTTGCAAAGGCCAGTGTCCTCTATTAGCCAACGTCACCAACATTGCCATTGCCCTTGTACTACTATCAACACCATCATCAGTAGGCTGTATGTACATATCTTTGAAAGCAACTTGAGTGACATGCACCGCTGGAACCACACACACTCTATACTGTATAGAAGCCTTTCTCCCCAATAATAGCACTCCATCATCATCATCATCATCATTATTATCATCATCATCATTATTATTATTATTATTATTATTATTATTACTGCAATTACTGCTATATTCAAGATGGAATTCATGGAGAGATGAATCTTCAGCAACATGGCCATGTCTGACATCAGCAGTCACTGTAATAGGCACCCCAACACAATGACCAGGGGAGAGAGGGAGGACACTGTTTAGGAATAATGTATCTGCTACCACCTTAATCTTGGGAATAGTATTGTTTCCACTCCTTCTAACTCCATTAGTAGTAGTAGGAGGAGGAGTAGCAAGAGTGATGTGCACCTTGTCAATAGGAACTTTCCCAGTGTTGGTAAGTACAAGGGAAGCAGAGAATGATTGTCCCTGGAGTAGTCTCATTGTTGCAACTGATGAATGATGAGTTTTAGTAGTAGTAGTAGTAGTAGTAGTAGAAGAAGAAGAAGATGATGAGATTATCTTGCTGGTGGGACTAGATAGAGGAACATATAAACCAAGACCGCCATTATCATCAGCATCAGCATCAGCAGTGATAGAGGCTTGAGCTGAGAGAGAGGCTTCCAATTTGGGTAGAGGAGGAAGGACCGCTACCACCTCTCCATCTTCCCCATCACTATCATCATCATCATCTTTACTATACTCGTTATTATTAGCATGGCGATGTTGATATTGCCTTTTAAGAGAAGTCAATGACGACATAGACGATGACGACGTCAATAATAATGCCTTCTTGCTCCCACCGCTATTACCCTGTTTCATCCCAGGTGATAATGATGATGGGGCAGTAATGTAGAGAGCTTGTGGTTGAGACAGCTGCTCTGCTAGACAAAGAGGACGACGACTCCATGGTTGATGCCACGTCACTCCTCCAAGTCCAGTCAGCTTGCATCCTACGAGAGTAAACCTGCCTGCCAGGAGGGGAGTGCCTTCCAACTGAATCTTCACTGGCTTGGTATGTGCCGGGATGTTTAGGGATACTGGCTTGGCTTTCCAACACTGTTCCTGTTGTCGTTGTTTATTGCTGTGGATAACACCATTCTCACCATTACTAGTAGCAGCAGCAACAGCATCGTTATTGTCATCGTTATCGTTATAACCAATCAATGGATGGAAATCTACCTCTAACGTCATTCTGTCAATCTTGATAGCTACTGATGATGGATTGCTCACTTCAATATCAACTACTGCCAGTTCCCCACATACCCATTCTATCAGATCATCATCACCATCATCATTATGGCCAGTATCGTGTTGCTGAATGATAGTTGTAGCTGTAGTAGTTTTACTCGTCCCATTGCCTTGCGATGCATCTTTGCTTTTAGAAGTGGTACTATTATTATTGCCAAGGTGTTTGCTTGATTTAGAAGCCAACTGACTATCTCTGAGGAATGAAAAGGATGATGATCTCTGCCCTTTTTTCAGCAATTGCTGTTGCTGCTCTTGTTGCTGCTTTTTCCTCTTCTCAGTAAATGGATCATATAGGAACGGTCCTTTCTTCCCTCCAGGACTTCCTCCCTGCCCTCCTCCATCACCACCATTACTATCTCCTCCTCCCATCATCATGAACAGTCTAGCAGGAGCAGCATCTGCAACCAACGGCTTGGCTCCTATCAAGTAGATTAAAGGAGGAGGACCAGCTCCAGCGCGTACCTTCTCCTTGGGCTGAATGTTCATATGGCTAGCTGCCGCAGATAGATTTTCCAGCAAGGACTGCATACGATGAGAATTCAGTTCAAAAGAGTGCTTTCTGAGGAGCTTGGCTGAAGCATCCCAGACCTGAGAGTGTTGTTTTGTGGAGATGGCTAGGCCCAGGAGTGATTCAAGGCAGCCTGCTTTGACATGTGGCCACCATCTCCTACTACTTTGCTTAATACTATCACTATCATTACCACTACTTTTACTACTACTAATAGTGGTAGTACCTTCTTCAGTGGAAGATGACGACGATGTACTATTTCTTATTCCTCTATAACCCAAACACGCCTCTTCTAAAGCCACCCGAGCCACCCCAGCAGCAGGACACCCCTGCACCCCTCCCACTCCCAACTGAAACATTTTCAACATCTCCGCCGCCTGCCACAACAACAACACCTGCTTCCTATGGCACCCCACTGCGTCTAAAGCAACGGCTGCATCTAGATAGGCAATTAATCTATCTTCAGATAATGGAAGGCTCCCCGTCATGATTTGCACTCCTGCCACTAGGTCGGTTACCCTCCCTCTGGCCTTACTTCCATGTAGGCTGCCGAGGAAGGTTGATAGTTTAAGGTCGCTTTCTACCAGGAGAGGGAGTGTTCCCCGTCTACGTAGGGCAGCTTTGCTATCATTGTAGAGTGCTATTATTTCGGTTTCTATACCGCTTTTAGTTAGTGCATCCCATAACTTTGGTTTCTTAAATTCACTCAACTGTAGATCAGCGTCATCATCATCTTCATTATCACTGCTATTATGAGTATCGTTCTCATCAGGGACAGGTGGAGTGGATGGCGGTGCATCTCCTCCTCCTGCTCCTCCTCCTTCTACTCTTTGTTGACTGGAGGCAAAGGGAGATGATTGTGGTGGTGTTGGTGGTGGTGCATTACTACCAACCTCTGCGGCACCATCACCAGTCTCGTCCATACTCCTCTCTTTCTTTTTCTTCTTCTTCTTTGCTTTCCCTCCTGAACCAGTGGCAGGAGAAGCAGAGGACCCTCCCCCTCCGCTACCACTATGAGGAGTAGCACTCCTCCACCTCCCCTCATCATTAAACACACTATTCACATCCCTCCCAAATCCATCGTGTTTAGTAGCAGCATGTAACGCTAATGATGCTGCATACCCTTCTAATGCACCACTCAGATAGACAAGATCACCTACTGTACGTGCTAGATCTGCTGCTGTGGAGTAGTGCTCTTGCGCGTCTAACGGTGAGCCAGCAAGGAGGGAGTAGTCTCCGAAGAGTTTCTGAAGGCGGACGTATCGTCGTTTGGTTTTCATTTCGTTGGTTTCAGATTGAGACGATGAAGAAGATGTTGAGGAGGAGGAAATTGTCATAGAGGATGATGGTGCCACAGTTGCTGCATTGCTTGTCGTAACCACTGCTGTTGTGGGAGTTGTTGATATTGCATTTGTAGCAGCATTAGTAGCAGTATTACTTCCTGCAGCTATATTATTACTACTACTACTACTGATAGTACTTGTATTCAGACTAAGCACACTACTACTATTCCCACTACTATCAACCACTGCTCCAGCAGTATTGAATTCCACCGAATCTATAAACCCATGCAACTCCATTGCCCCCGGGGAAGCAGTCAGCATCCATCTCTCCAACTCAGCCAATAAACACGCCCCAAAATCATGCATAACAACCTCAGCATGGTGAGCCAAGTGCTCTCCATCACCAGGTGGGAACATGATAAAGTTGGTTTGACTGCTAGCCACTAGATTGTGGTCTTGGAGAACTTGGTCATCAGCAGGGTCGAATGCGAAACAACGGAAGGTGCAGGCTTCTGGGTAGAGTTTGGCCCTTTGTTTTTCAAATTCTTGGTATGTGGCGGGGATGTCTTGGATTGAAGGGCAGTGCATGATACCAATGACACCAAGGATGTTGCGGTGAGCTTGGAATGCTCTCAGGAGGTCTGGTGACCGTTGTTGTTGTTGGATGATGGTTGCCGATGATGGTGACGGCACTTTAGAAGAGAATTTTGATATATTATCTGCCTTATCTTCTGAAGAAGAGTAATTAAGAAACCTAAAGTGCATGTGGCCTGTCTTCCAAGGAAAATACTTGAATGGACTCTTCTGAGCTTCCTTGTAGAAACTTTGAACGTTGGCGAGCTCGAGGCAGTGATGTCGGGAGATGAGCTTTGCATATGCGGTAAATGCGTCTTCTGAGATAGGACCCACTGGAATCAAAGCCTGTGAGATGAGTACAGTTTGATGAGACACCAATTTGAGTGAATTTTGGAAGGTTTGAAAGATAAAAAGGGAAATGAATAGATGATCAAGACTTACCACTCTGATTTCAGCTGGACTGAACAACGATGCTCCTGCATCTAATGTTCTAGTGATAGTTGAGTTCATAACGTTCCAATACTTGGATCAAAAGCTCAGTTCTAGTCAACTCTGCTATAAAAAGTGATCTAAGATAGCAATCTTGGGAATGAAATTTCGGTCAATACATCATCCTTTGGCTTAAATCAAGACAATTGGCCATACGATCCATGCAAAAAGACCCTAATAAAGTGTATTAATACTCTTGTCAGTGAGAACTCCGCTGGAAAAGTGCAGGTGGATGTTCCCCGACTTCGTCGACGAAGTTGGACGTCCAACTTAAGAGCGAAGCAAAAGGTGGTCATCTCGTCGAGCCATCACATAGTTTTTGAAGGCTTTCTATTAAATGTTGTAGATTAACACATGGGTTGCTTTTCCTCAAAACCACAGACCGCAGATGGCGGTGTGTGGCACGCAAATGGAAGACCACCTCAAGATTGGGCAACAAACACGCCCCCAAAACCACAACAATCCGCCTACCCAACAATTAACATGGCTGATACACAACCCGTGAAGATACAGCCACAGTACCCTCAACCCATGCCAACGATTAACCAGACATCTACACCTCCTCAGCCCGTTGCCAATAAACCCTCAACTGCATATGCACAACCACCAACCACCTATCAACCCGGCTATTACCCACCCCAACATCAACAACAGCAGCAACAACAATCTCCCTACCAACTATCTAATACCATACCTCCACCACTACCCAACCAAAACCCTCCTCCTTATTATTACAACCCTCCCCCCCAGTCAGCGTCTTATTACGGTGGCGGTGGAAACACATGGATGGGAGCAGGAGGTGGGTTCATGGGTGGCTTGATGATGGGATCAATGATGAACAATAATCATCATCATTATGGATACCATAACTCATATGGCTCATATGGAGGTGGGTATGGTGGAGGTGGTGGTGGTCATCATGTGAGCCAAGGTGGAGTTGTGCACCATGCCACTGTGCATGGATCTGGTAGAGATGGTGGTGGAAATAACAACAATAATAATAATGGTGGTGGTGGTGGTGGTGGTACGTAGGAAGATCAATCAATCAATCAATCAAAGTAGTGTATGCATGCACTTTATATAGCCAAGCAAATGCAAGGCAGTTTTGTTATATTTTCATCAGCCCTTTATTTAAATTTATATTGTAGAATAGTAGATAATACATTGTATGTATGTGATATAACAATTGATACCTGTAAGAAACTGTCCCAAAATTTTGTTGAGGAGGAATAGAGCTAGCAGTCCAGTCACATAATAATATGAAATGCCAGCTCCTCTCCCTCTCTCTTTCGTCAGCCCGTCTGCTGGGCAAATTTGAATGGAGGAGGAAGGAGAGAGCATCATGGCCTTGAATTTGATTGGCTCTGTGTTGGAATAGCAACATTAGATCGTTTATATAGCGTTGATGAAAGTCTCAATTCTTTGAATATCGACAAGACGTAGTAGACAAGAGACTGCCAACTTGTTCAAAGAGTTTTTAATTTTGAAATTGCAATATGGATAAGAAAGGACTCTCCTTCATACCAGCACACAGTGCAGGTGTATGTGACTTAGACTACATAGAGCATAACAATAGCGTCCACCTAGTCACCTCGGGGCAAGATGGCAAATTATGTTTCCGCAATGATGGCAACCCTTCTGAAGTCATCAAAACCATCCAGAATGAAAACAACGGCGCTATTGGACAGGTCCACTGCTCCAAGGCTTCACCTGGAGACCCCTACATGGCTATTGGTGACGAACAGAACTTCGTCAAGCTCTTCTCCTTCCCATCTGGCGACCTCCACAACGTCGCCACTCGCTTTACCCTTCCAGTTCGCACCTTGGCCTTCAGCCCCAGTGGCGCCACCTTGGCTGCAGCTGGCGACGACGAAGGCATCAAGCTCATCGACACTGAGGGCAACAAGGTCTTCCGCACCCTCAAGGCTCAGCCTTACACCAGATCAATTGCTTATGATCCAGAGAGTACCTACCTCGCTGCGGCCTCTGCAGATGGCGCCCTCAACATCTGGGAAATAGGCACTGGCAAGCATATCTTCTCGGCCAAGAAGGTCTGCCCCAAAGCCTCCACCACCACGTCCTCTGTAGTCTCAACATCATCATCTCGTAATGCCCTAGCTTGGCACCCAGATGGAGGCTCCTTGCTGGCAACTCCAGGTACTAATGACGGTGACATTGTCTTTTACGAGCGTCTCTCTTGGGAAGTGTCCTTTCATCTAGAAGGTGAACATTCATCTCCAGTGACTCTACTATCATTCAGTAAGAATGGACTGTACCTAGCCTCTGCTGCCGCCGACCAGAGTTTGGTCATCTGGGATGTGAATGAGAAGAAGGCATTGGAGAAACGTCTTCTTCCCGGGGCTGTAGTGGGGCTGGCATGGCACCCTAGTGCAAATGCATTGGCTGTTATTACTGACGATGGTGAGCTGGCTGTGTGGAAGGATTGTATTTCGAAATCTTTGCATAGTCCTGTTGCTGACGTGGATGTCCTTGCTGGCATCAAATCTGGTCCTGGGATGATGGCTAATGATGGTGACGGTGATGGTGTTGTGAATGAAGGAGATGGTCTGAATGGAGCTCATACTGATGGCATGGATCACGATGACGACGACGATGATGATAACACTGATGATGATGATGATCGCAATGACGGTTATGGCAACAGCATTCCTTCAAGAGGAGGAGGAGGAGATGGAGCAATGAAAAGAGCTAGATTTGGTGGCAGTGGTGGATACAGTACATCAACAGCCCTACCTCCACTGCAAGAAGCCATCCAACCTGGATCCACCTCCCTCGGCTCCAACGGACGCAGATACCTGGCGTACAACCGACTAGGTTCTATCATTTTAAAAGAAGAAGAAGACCATGGAGTGATTGAAGTCGCCTTCCACGACACAGCCAAGATGCGCACCAGAATCCCCCTACTCACCGACTTTTTTGGCATTTCCATGGGCGCTCTCCACGAATCAGGCGCTCTCTATGCCAGTAAATCTAGTATTGACTGCCCCAATAGTACTATTGTCTTCAGAGCGTTTGAGGCCTGGTCCATGAATGCTGATTGGCATGTGGGCCTACCAGAGGGGGAGGATGCAGTGTGTGTGGCTGTTGGAGATTTGTTCTGTGCAGTGGCTACTGATGCTGGACTGTTGAGAATGTTTAGCCATGCAGGTCTGCAGATGAATGTGGTCAGCTTAGCTGGGCCTCCAGTGGCAATGGCAGCTCAGCAGGATTGCCTGGCTATTGTCTGGCATGCTTCTACTCCTGTTATGGTCTCTGACAAGAAGAAGAAGAATAATAAGTCTTGTGTTCAACAGAAGTTGGAGTTTGCAATGTACGGCATTTCTTCAACCAACAAATTATACCAAGGACAGTTACCACTCAGCCAAGGTGCCTCTCTGGTATGGCTGGGCTTCACCACCCAAGGTATGCTAGCTTCCTATGATTCAGCTGGCTGCCTCAGAGTGTATTCTTCTCAATTTGGGGGCTCCTGGTCTCCCATCTTCTCAGCATCAGCAGAGAGAAAGGGCAGTGAGACCTATTGGCCAGTAGGAGTCAGTGACAGTGAAATGCACTGCATTGTGTGTGCTGATGCAGTGGAACCAGCTGTGCCAAGTGGAGGTGCTCGTCCTATTGTCACTGTTGCTCCGCTGCGTCCTCCAGTCTTGATGAGAGAGGAAGAAGGGCTGGGAGTGGCTGCTGTTCCTTTGGAAGCTGATTTTGTCAAGCAAAATATTCAACTAGGACACTACACAGCCGTAGCTTTGGATAGTAGAGATGATGGGAATACAGCGTATGCTCTTGAGATGGCAAGAAACAATGCAGACAGAGCAGGCCTGAAGCTTCTAGCCAAGTTTATCGCTGCTGATAGATGGGGAAGAGCTCTAGAGTTGGTGGAACAACTGCATGGCACACCTGCCTTGGAAGGAGCATTGAAGTTGGCCACTCATCACAAGGCGCATGCACTAAGTCAGCGTATTTCTGAGATGGTGGAAGCCAGGATGGAGGCAGAGGTGGCTGCTGCAGTGGCTGATCAGCAACGACAGATGGATGGCGGTGGTGCTGGTAGAGGTTTTGATCATACTACCACTGGCTATACTCAACATCAACAAGATGATGTTTATGAGCAACCACTTGAAGAAGAAGATGCAGGTATAGATGTTGTTGTTGTTGATGATGATGATAACAATGACGTTGCTCCTCCACCACCACCATCATCAGGCTTAAATCCATTCAGTAGAAAGACAACCACCAAGGTCGTGTTGGAAAATGGCTCCCCTAATCCATTGATGAGTAAAGGCGGTGGTGAGAAGAAGAAGAGAAAGACACCAATGATGGTGGGCAATCCATTTGCTAGGAAGGCTGCCAGGTCTGGAAAGGCTTGAGAGAGAAGGAGAGGAAGTGTTATTATGTAAAAACAAAACAAGTACAAACTGAAAACAGGTGCGCATGTGCTTTTTTTTTTACTAAGCTCCTCTTTGAAGAAGGGGAGAGTCAAAGAGGGGGTACCACATGGAATTCTCTCAACTTCCTTTGAGGCACCCATACAGTTTATTTAGGTTACACACAAAAGGCCAGATTTGATAGTGACTCAATTGGACCGGGGGTTGGGGGGACCATTTCCCGCTGATTTCACAATATTTCACTTTACTCCATTGTTATAATCTATCTTAAGAAGGTTGACACCATAATTGATGATGTTTTCGCCTTGATAATGCAAATACCCCCCCACACACTGGACACATATAGCTCTCTGCATCAAGTACTAACACAGCTTCTTTAGTTGATGATGTTTGTTTCTCTTTATCTACATGTTGTTGTTGTTGTTGATGATGATGATCTATATCCATGTGATGGCTTTGATATTGTGACGATAAGGATGGTGACGTGATGTTGTTTTTATTGTTATTACTATGGTCACTATTGGTCATTACCATTTCTGGTGTGGTGGTCTTGGTGGTGGTGGAAGCTATTTCTAGACGACCTAATAAAGCAACCAATTGATCTGTACCTTGAGAGGCGGATATGTCTAAAGATGATAGGGCTGATCTAACTGAGGCTACAGCATCGTACGCTTGGTTGGAGTTGCCAAGGAGGTTGAGAGCGGCGAGGAGGAACTGAGGATGTGGTGTGAAGAGGAGGGGAGCGTCGGTCGGTCAGAGATTGAAGAGAGATGGGGGGATTGGGAGAGGAAAGGATCCACAAGTGAAACTTGGAGGGTTTGGAATACATGCATACATACATGTAATGACTTGGCTGGGTTGTTGGATGATATCTGATTTCGAGCTTCTGCAAGGAGTTGTTTGACATTTTCCTCAGATTGATTTTTCATCACATTGCTGCTTCTAAGCCGGCCAATTGGCAGTTGGATGACTTCACCTCATGTCTGATTTTAGGTACTGAACTGATTGATGAATTGATGCAAATACAAGGGTTTCTTCAAACAGGTTCCCTTCATCATAAGCTGCAGCTGGCACTCCCCTCCTTCATGAGGAGCATGAGAAGTGCATCATACAGCTCATCCAACATCAAATTCGTCCATTCATCAAAGCATATATATATATATATAATCTACAGATTTGAATAAACTCAGCAGCACAATGCACGCACTCTCTACCTCATCTCAAAGATCACTCTTCACACTCCCCACATACAAACGCACCTCTACCACCACCATCATCCAAAGCAAAGCCACCAAATCAGACACCACGGACTCCTCTCAATCATCAAGACGCGAATTCGTCCTCAACAGCGTCAATGCCGCGGTCCTCGGCGCCATGTTCTCCATCGGCGCCACTCCTCGCCCCCCCAATGTCGGCGTTCAAGACTACGGTGGAGGACTCAAATCCCTCTCCCTCTGCCCCCCCTCTCCCAACTGCATCTCCACCGCAGAAGAAGCCAACGACCCAACCCATTACGTCCCACAATGGAGCTACAACCCAGAAGACGGCAGGGGCAGGTCTAATCCTGCCACTCAAGAGCAGGCCATGGCCGAGCTGGAGGCTGCCGTCTCATCCCTCTCCCCTGATGGCTTCACCCCTAAAATTGTATCCAAGACTGGTGATTACTTGTATGCAGAGTATGAGTCTCCTACTTTTGGTTTTATTGATGATGTAGAGTTTTGGTTCCCTTCTGACAAGCCAGGTATTGTAGAATATAGATCTGCTTCCAGAGTGGGGGAGAGTGATGGCAACATCAACAGGAAGAGGATCAAAGCACTGAGAGAGGCTTTGCAAAAGAAGGGATGGAGGAGCATTGGTTATTAAAAGGATAGATAGTTGAGTATAATTTACATAATGGTTTTGGTTTGATGGTAATAATCAAATGGAATCTATAGGAGTAGAAGAAGAAAGAGAAAGAGTAACACCGACGTGTTTTAGAAAGAAGAAAAAAAGAAGAAGAAATGAAAAATCCCTCTTCTTCTCTATCCATGTTTGTAAAATTTCAACACAACCCTCTCCTTTCTACTGCTTATTCATAGTAATTTGTCTCTTTGCAGTTCCTATTTCACACGCATTCACCTTGGCAGCAAACCTCAGTGAACAAAGTGTTTCAGGTAAACTATCCAATGCCGGACTGACATTCACCACCATCAATGCCTTGCCGCTTCCACTCAAAGAATGCTGCAACAAATATGTCAGTTTTGAATTCCGAAATGGTACATGCCCATCTTTATTAGCCAGGGAGCTTACAACATCTCCCAGTGCTGATAAGGATTTGTTAATCGACTGTGTTTCCTTTAATCTATCACCAGCCACTTGAGATCGGTCTAGTCTCTCGCTCCCCGCCAAGTCTATCATATGCAGCAGGCCTTTGACTTTCTGTCCAGCTGATGTGTTGGTGCCTTCAATGGCAAGGGTGAATACAAAGTGGGAGCGGGATGATCTGTCATTCATTGCAGTGGCGCCAACCGCTCGTCGTTCCATTGCTCGATTTAGTAAAAAACTCACTTTATCTGCATCTGCTACGTCCACCCAGTGGAGGTGGCTCACTGAGGTGTTGCCCTTGTCATCATGTGATATAGTGTGTTTCTTTCCTGCTGGGGGACCTGGTCCCAGTAGGTCGTGTATATCTTCATTATAGACTTCCAGCATTGCCGCCTTCATATCCCATTTCCACCCTCCTCCTAGTTGGTTAGCTGCCATGTGCTGAGCAGTTTCAAATACTTGGTGCATAGCACGTGGAATAAGACCTGGGTTATCTTGTGATCCCAACATTGTATGTGTCTTTCCAGATCCAGTCTGTCCATATGCAAAGCAGCACACTTTATATCCATCAAGTGCACTCTGCACCAAGTGGCTGAGTTCTTCAAACACTTCTTCTTGAGGGGCTTCAGGGCTGAATACTCTGTCAAATGTGAAGTTGTGCTTTTGTTCTCTGTCTGTAGCAGTATTGGTGCCTCCTTTTGACGGCTGGAAGACTTCCAGGGCTTTTCCTTCTCCAGATGCAGGCACGGAGAGGAAAGCAACCTTGTGCATATCTGTTTGTTGCCCTCCTCCTCCTTCTTCTTCTTCAGAAGACAGGGGCCTAACACGACAAAACACTCTAATGTTGCCTTTCAACTCTTGTAATGTATTATGCAGTTTTCTTCTCATAACTTCTCCATCGCGTACCCTAATCTCTGCTTCTTGCAGCGCCAATTCAAGCTCTGCCACTCTGGCCCTCAATGCAGCCAGCTCTTGCCGATTCTTCTCAGCACGGCTCTCTGCCAAGTCACGTTGCTCCTTGAACAGCGCAGCTTGGTCTGCCAAATTGGCATTCAACTCTGCTTGTGCCTTTGTTCTGGTCTCTAGCACAGACTTGGTAGCCTTTTCTTCTTCTAATGCAGCTAAATCCTTTCCAGTAGCATCTTTAAAGCGATCTAGATCGCGTCTGCAGTCATCTAGCTCGGTGCGAAGGCGAGCTGCTTCAGCAAGAGCCGCCGCCCTTTCTGTCGACAATATAGACAATTCAGCTCTGGTTCGGGCTGCCTCTTCCAATGCGCTGCCTCTTGCTACCTCGCTGTTGGTTCCACTGGCCTGAGCTTGGGCAATCTGCTCCTCCAGTGCTGCCACTTTACCTCGCAGTGCAGCTGCCTCTTCTGCAAGCTCAGCCTTTTCTTCTTTGGCCTTGGAAGCAGCTTCTTGAGCTGTTGAAAGTTCACCCTGGATTCTTTCATTGTATTGTTGAAGAGAGGCAGCATACTTTTGAGCTTCTGATAGTTGCTCTTTGAGGCTTGTCGCCCTTTCAGAAGCTTCTTCTGCTTCTGCCATCTTCACCTGGAGTTGTCCCTCCAGGGTGGAGCAAGAGAGTCGGGCAGCTGCCAGTGCCTCGCTGCTGATGGCAAGCTCTGCTCTGGCACCATCAAGCTGGGCATTGGCATCTTCTAGTGAGCTCTTAAGCTTTGTTGCTTCTTCTTTGGCAGCAGCTGTTGCTTTTTCAGCAGCATGAAGAGTGGTGGAAGCAATTTCAGCATCCGTTTTCCTCCCCGCTGCCTCCTTTTCCAGCTTTTCGGTGACAGTCTCCAGTTCGTTGTCGAGGTCCTCACTTTGTTGTTGGAGGTACCATCCCGCAGCTCTGAGGCGCTTGACGTGTGCAACAAGAGCATCTACCTTGGTCTTTGCATCTGCTTTTCTAGGGAAGCTGAGCTTCAATGCCAGGCAGTCAGGGATGGAGAGGCCCGTTTCAACGGCGACATTTTCCCAGCCTGGTTCGTCAGTTGGGGGTCTGATAGTAGATGTTGCTCCGGTGTCTAATGCCTTCTTCTTGGATGCAGGCTCTGATTTAATGGATGGACTGCTGTTTGGTTTTCTTTTCCTAGAATTTGGGAGATTATCGTCCTGTTGCGAGGAATGGAAGGGGTTGGTGAGTATTTTCACTTGTAAAATCTTATCTAGGACACTATACCGTATCAGTAAACTACTTACCAGAACCTTGAGTGGTTGTGAATCGTCAACACTAGGTGTTGGCCTTGGAATCCTGGTTCGCAATGAGGACATATCGACCAAATTGCTGTATATATAATCTATATGTTGTTATCTGTCAGTTATGCGTCAAATAAGTATACTCAATTCACATGTTATGACCGGTATCTGTCATCCAACACACCTCACTTATGCAAAGCGGTTGAGAGACCGGTCTTCAGCAACATCATCCCCCAGGGTCGCTCATTTCAAACTCTAATTTCCTTGGCATTCCAGTGACTGTGTATGCTATCGATACCGCGACAATCAAGTCATGTTGTTTCTACAGCAGTAATATAATCCGATTCAATTAGATGGCCGGCCCTTTTGAAGTCATTCCAGGTTTGTTTTTTCTCCCTCTCTACACATCAACCTTGTATACAACTTCACAATCATATAACATCAAGCGTTTCATCTACAGGTCTCTGGGTAGGCGACATTACCAGCTTGGAGGCCATCGACCGTCTCGGCATCTCCGCCGTCGTCTCTGTCCTCAAAGACCCTCACACCCTATCCCATCCTTCTCTACATAAATGCCAGCACCTTACCATTGATCTAGAAGATACAGATGATACTGATCTCCTCTGTCACCTTCCTGATACATACACCTTCATCCATAGAGCCCTCTCTCAGAAGAAGAAGAGCATTGGCAATGGCAACACGTCGTCCTCCTCCTCACCGTCATCATCCCCAGCAGTGCTCATCCATTGTGCCCAAGGTGTCTCCAGAAGTGCATCCATAGCCACAGCCTACATAATGAAATCTCAATCACAGCCCTACCTCACTGCCCTCTCCCTCCTCCAACAATCCCACCCTACTGCTCTCCCCAACTCCAACTTTGCCTACCAACTCCACCTCTACCACACCATGGGCTGCCAGCTAACCAGCACAGGCAACAACAATGTAGCCTACCGCCGTCATCTGTTAAAGCAAACAGCCAAGGAGTATAAAGAAACAGGAACTATAAATGAATCTTCACTACTGGAGCTCACTACAGATGATACTTCAGCTACCTTGTATCGATGTAGGAAGTGCAGGAACCTTGTTGCTACGTCGGGTAATGTGGTGGAGGTGGAGAAGGGAGCGGGGGAGGTTGCTTTTTCTTGGAGAAAACGCGATGCTGTTATTACAGGAGAATTAGAATTAGAGAAAGGAGTGGATGCATCTGTATACTCTTCTTGTCCCCTGCAACAAGAACAACAACAACAGCAACAAGAACAATTCTCCTCCTCATCATCATCATCATCAGGAGGAGGAGATTCTTTATTTGTACAGCCACTTAAATGGATGGCATCCAGTGTGATGGGTCACAATATCCAAGGTAAATTGTACTGCCCTAAATGCAGTGCTAGATTAGGAGCATTTCATTGGGCAGGTGCTCAGAGTGCCACTGGTACCTGGGTCACACCTGCTTTTAGATTGCATTTATCAAGGCTAGATGAAGAACGACCAAGACAGGTAAATATGAATAATAGTAATACAGGAGGAGGAGGAGGCAGTATAGCTCGGCCCAAGTTTTTGCGACAGCGATTAGAAAAGGAAACAGAGAAATCTGTAGTCATAGTACCACCACAACCATCATCGTCATCATCTTATTTCACCCATCTTATTCTCGACTGCGACGGCGTGATGGTAGACTCTGAAGCAGCATCATGTGAAGCTCTCCGCTTGGCTATACTCCAAGTAACTGGATTAGATATCCCCCATATATTCCCGCAAGACTATGTTCCTGTATTCGGTATGGACGTCACTGGATGTGTGGCCTACTACAAAGACCGATTCAACATGAGGGGAGGAGCCTGGGGAGGAGAAGGAAAAGATGCAGACCAAGTAGTAGCCATTAAAGTATCAGCCGCAAAAAAGGAGATATATGAAGATTTAACAGCTAAACAAGGAATAAAAGCGTTTCCTGGGGTAGCTGAGCTGATAAATTCAGCTACAAAGCTGGGTATGGGTGTAGCAGTGGCCTCCTCTGGGTCGCCGTCTAAGATTCTGCATAATTTGGAGAGCAGTGGTTTGTTGACGCTGTTTCCGGATAGACACCTGCTAGTTAGTGCTGAGTATGTTGCAGCAGGTAAACCAGCTCCTGATGTGTATATAGAGGCAATGCAAAGGGTAGGGTACACTAGTAATGGTGGTAGTAGCAATAAGGTTATAGTTGTAGAAGATGCAGTGAATGGTATTATAGCCGCAAAGAGTGCTGGGTGCTACTGTGTTGGGATTACTAATCAGTTACCTAGAGAGGTGCTGGAAAAGTATGCTGATTTAGTGGTGGATAAGCTGGAGGAGATTTATATCGAGAAATTAGGGAGGGAGATAGAGAGAAAGGAGTAACAAAGGAGGTTAGGGGGGTGGGGGGGGGGAGATCTTGGTCAGTGAGGTTGACTGTGTGTGTCAGACACAGGGTGTGTGTGGGGTGGGGGACGGCTCCTTGTTGAGCAGAAGATGAAGGATGGGAATAAGTGTAAGGGAAAAAAAACAGGCGGTTGAAAGGTAACCGAAGCAAATAAATAAAACGTATCGTAAACACAAATTCATCAACCTGTACAACAAATTATTTCATTTGAGAGAAAAAGAGAGTGGCCAAGTAATCTGATATAGTGTGTGGGGATTGAAAATTACCCAGAACCCAAGTATTACAATCGATTGAATACTCGCTGATCAATTGTTAAGAATGATACCAGCAGCATTTGAGTCCAACAAGGGGACAATTGTAAGTAGAAGAGATGGACTGTTCTGTTGTCATGTGGCAATTTGTGTCTTCCTTGTTCAGTTTAGACAGATTTTATCATACTCATATGGTATATCAAACCGTATTGATATATGGAAACGGCAAATCGCGCCACGCAACGTTAGTCTGTCCAAGCCATAAATGTCCTCTGTCTGACACATCTCTCCTCTCTCCCTCTCTCTCCTCCTTCTCTCTCACAGGTCATCAAAGTAGGCACCAGCTCCCTCATCAATCCGGATGTCGGCACCCTCAACCTCCGAGCCCTAGCATGCATGGCAGAAACCGTCAGACAACTCAGAGACCAAGGCCATCACGTCATCCTCATCTCTTCCGGAGCTGTCGGCGTCGGTTGCCAACGCCTCGGCCTCGACGTCCGTCCCACGGAGGTCTCCAAAAAACAAGCTCTTGCTGCAGTGGGCCAAGTCCACCTCATGAGGTTCTATGATGACCTCTTTTCAGCCATGGGTATGACTTGCAGTCAAGTACTACTCACTTTAGATAATCTAGTCAACAGGAATCAGTATTTAAATGCACGCAACACATTCCAAGAGCTACTTTCATACGGTGTCGTCCCGGTCGTCAATGAAAATGATACTGTGGCTGTAGATCAGCTGAGAATTGGCAACAATGACTCTCTAGCTGCACAAGTAGCTACTCTTGTCAAGGCTGAATGGCTGTTTCTGTTGACTGATGTCGATGCGTTGTATACTGACAATCCAATGACAAATCCAGACGCCAAGCCCATCCCAGTCGTCACCGACATGAGTCAATTGCAACACATCAAGACCAGCGATACTGTTAATGCTGCTGATGGTAGTGACGGTGGAGGAGGTGGTGCTGGGTGGGGAACAGGAGGTATGGCAACCAAGCTCACTGCTGCTCACATGGCAACAGCTGCTGGATGTAGAATGGTCATTGCATCTGCTGACGCATGTGATGCTATTCCCAAGATCATTGGAGGAGAGAGGCTGGGCACTGTATTCCTGCCAGCTGCAGTTCCAGTGAGAGGGAGGAAGAGGTGGATACTATCTGTACCTGTCAAGGGAGAAGTTTGGTTGGACGCTACAGCAGTCAGAGCGTGCAAGTACCGCCGTCGTTCAGTATTTCCCAACAATGTACTAAATGTACAGGGTCAATTCAACAATCAAGACGCCGTCAGTCTGTGTGATAGTAGTGGAAAAGAGTTCGCTCGTGGGCTTGTCACTTATGGCTGCCTGGAGCTAGACACAATTAAAGGAATGAATGTTGCTGCTGCAGCAAAGCAGCTCGGTTTCCAGGGTTCTGATGAAGTCGTACATGCAGCTAATATCTGCCTCATGTTGGCTCGTGATAGGTTGATTGCTGCTTCAGAGGATGAGTCTGATGACGATGAGGACGAGTTTGAAATTGAGAGTAATGTGCCTTCGAGAACCATCACTCCACCCTTGCCTATGACTGATTCTACTGCTGATCTCCTCACTACTGCTGCTGCTACAGCTGCGTATGGTAATGTTGTAGGAAAGGGACAGCATAGAGGAGGCATTGCTATTGAGAGTAATGGATCTCACCATCATCATAATCACGATAAGAGGGAAGATGAGGTGGAAGATTTGTCGTTCAAGAATATGACTTTGTCAATGGCAGCTGCTACCGATGGGCACTAGTCTAGTCAGTGATGGGAAGTATATGATATACCCTCTATTGTTTTCTACCCGTATGTTTGATATATGTGTGTACAATTTTATAGTTTGGACCAGCCCAGCCCTTTGTTGGTTTCTGTTTTGAGTGAATGAGCGATCATTTTTTCTATATACACGGTATGTAGCAAGTTACAAAAACAAACGAAAAAAACGAGTCCCTTGATTTCTTTGAGAGTGGTGCGCGGTATTTTATGTTATGGAGGATTTTTGGGACATGGGATGCTCCAGCCGGCCCATGTAGTAGGTTTCTTGAATAAATAAATAAGAAGGAAGAGCTTTGCCCCCCCTCAAACCCGCTATTTTTAACGTTACCCTTTTTCCAACTCAAAGAAACTGTCGTCAGCGGTCGATGTAATTACAGCCACCCATCGCCTGGTGAATACAACTAAGAATGAAAAGCTCGCTCACTCACTCTCACACTCCTCACTCCTTCCCTGATTGCCCTCCCACCATCATTGCTACCTTGTGTGCCTTGGTCTTCAACATCTCCTTGGTGATCATAGGCCCAGTCTCTTCATCGTCAGAGCTCTTCCCCGTCACACCCGACAATAAACTACTCTTTTTCTGGGTCCTGACACTCTTCCTCATCCTTCCACAATCATCTCTGTTACCACTACTCTTACTATTGTTGCTGAACAGATGATGGTTATTCTGCTGCCCAAAGCCAGCCAGTCGAGTCGTCTCAACTTTCTGCAATGATGCTGATGATGGCGGCAATGTGGTAGACGGTCCTTTCTCGGTTCTATCTATCTTTGCTACAGCCACAGGCTGCATAGCGGTCTTGGTCTTGGTAATATACATATTTGGTGCCATCCATGATGGGCCAGCTAGGGTTGACCTTCTCATTTGTTGGTTGCCTCCCTCCTGGTCATCTCTCGTGTTACGTAGTCCAGCAGAGAGCTGCCGTCTCTGTTGTTGTTGTTGTTGTTGTTGTTGTTGTTGGGAGGAGGGATATACTGCTTTCAGCAGCATTGGTTGGCTGTCTTCTCTCTGTTCCATCTCCAATTGTTTTCTTTCCTTTTCCTTTTCAAGAGCTTCAGTTTCCATAGCCATCCAAGTCATTTTAAGTTTTATCTGCTGGGCTAATGTTGTCATATCTTCTCCTTGATGATGAGAATCAGTACCATCACTGTGTTGTGGATCACCAGTACCACTATGTCTATTGTTGTTGTTATGTAGAGTGCTGTCTATTATGAGTGCAGCAGCAAACGACACTCTCTCACCATCACGGCTCTTATGCTGAACCTCCTGCTTTCTATTACTATTTCTCCTTACTGCTGCTTCTACGATATTGGCGTTTTCAAGTGCAGATAAAAGAGGAATGGTGGTGGCCAATGTACTGGCCCTCTGTGCGGCCTGTCTCTGCTGAATCAGCCCGGCAACACTCAGTCTTCCAGTTGGGATTCCAAAATTGGCTGCTGCTACACTGCTCCTCCTCCTTCTTACTACCGGCTGTTGGTGTTGATTCTGTTGGTTTGCTACAGAAGGTCTTGATTTAGTTGCTTTTGATACTCTAGTAAACTGGAGGCCATCATTATTATTATTATAGGTGTTGGTATCGACGAGATGATGACAATTCAAATGATCCATTGCCGCTTCCAGACCTTGACGAGCTAATGCTCTCAGACAACTCAGTCTCGTGGTCTCCTCTTTGGCTGATACAATTGTTTCTTGCACCGCCAACAATGCTTCTTCAGTATTTGTTGCAGCAGTAGAATTATTTGGCTCTCTATTTTTGTCTTCTTCCTCTTCCTGTTGGTGTCTTTCTGCAACACTATTACCTTGTTGTTGTTCCAACAATATCTGCCTTTCAACATCTTCCAACTCAGCCACTGCAACTACATATCTGTCTTGGGCCAGCTTCAACAGCTCGGTCAGGGCGGTATTTCTCTTTATAAGTGATGCAAAGCTTGATGCAATATGTTCAGCACCTGTAGATAGATCAGTCATTGCTGCGTTGATATTCACAGAACCACCATCATCACTGACGCCACCATTAATAGCAGTAATACCGCTGACAGCTCTCAGCTGCATCCACAAGCTCTCCAAGGACTCCAATCTAGGAATAACAGTAGAAAACCTAGCCTCTTGTTTAGCAACCTGAGCTTGCCTCACAGTTTCTGCCTTCTCCCTCTCCACTCTCTTCTTCTCCTCAACCTCTCTCACCCTCGCTGCCTCTGCCGCATCACTCCCAGCTTTGGCCCTTTCCAGCTCCCTCACCTCTTTCCGCCTGTTGTCCAGTTTCTTGTGCCAGTCGTCTTTAAACCGGCCCATTGTTGTCATTGCCTTGGCTAGCTCCCTCTCTGTTGCTTCTTTACTAGCTCTAGTCTGATGAATGCATTCTATTAAAGAATGGATGTCTTCAAGGCAGGCGTCTCGGAGTTGTAGTGACTGCCGCTGGTTGGCTTGAGATGCGTCTCTGTCTACTTGTGTTCTCCGTTGTAGCAACAGATATTGCTGATTTTTTAGTTCCAGCAAGGTAAACTCTCGATCGACACTTTCCAGCTCCTTTTCAAGTGACGCACAGCGCTCTACAAGGGAACCTTCTTCTGTTGGAGCCAGACACTGCGACTCTACAAGTGATGTTTCCAATGCCACTACACGATCCCGAAGAGCCATATTTCCCTCTCTCAACTCATTTAAATGTGACTTTTTAGATATCAAATCATCTCTAAGATCTTTCATGTCTTTTTTTTGGAGCTGTCCTGGGCCTTTTGGAATGGAGTCGCCTGATCTAATTGAAGCCAAGGAAGATAGCAGGGAGGCTTGTTCTGCTTTTACTCTTTCTAGTTGACGGGCAAGGAACTCCTCCTCTGAAGGCTCGTCGTCATTCCAAAACTGTTGTTGGTTTTGGTATAGTGAGGTTGACGGGGAAAGATCTTGTTTGGGAGGTCCTTTAGAGCCGGATGCACCAGTTGTGGAGATAAATTTTGAGAGCTCTGGGATGGTCTGTTGGGAAGAGAGTGGCAGTGGTCGGGATTGAAAGATGGTGGGTGAGATTAGTGTGGAAGTTAGGAGGTATTTTCTTCATGATTGTCTATGTAACTGACCTCGAGAATTTCATCCTTGGTTTTAAGCTTCGGTAGCTTGACAGAAGGCGCTGATTTGTTAGTCATCTTGGGTAAAGGTGAGCTTGAATGTGATGTTTGACTGTTTGATTTGCCCTCTTAAAAACGGGATAAATCCCTATAAAACCACATCAAATGTACTCCAATTTCGTATATAAACAAGATAGGCTACACATAGTTAAAGGTTTCGCACACTCAGTGGGTCTTCCATCCCTTGGCGTTTTCATGCTCCCCTGGCTTTGCCGAGAGCCTACTGAGGTTATATAGCCCTGTTTTCAGTTGCCCCATCGCTGAATTTGACAAAACTTATTTCAATCCAGATCAACAATCACTTCCACAATGTCAGATATGGAAGAACGTCCCTATAATCCAGATGATGCGTAAGTATATTTTACCGATTTCCTGGCGGCACCAGTTTTCTATTAAGCAATATTACTAACATTCACCTTAATCACTTTGAGCAGCTATGATGGTCACAGATCTCGCAGTGGTAAGCTTATACACATCGCAACTCGGTCGATCCCCATCTCTCTTCCCCCTTTGCCACGACCTCCACCACTCCTCTCCCTCTTCCTGCACTCATCTCTCTCTCCCCCCAACACACACTCACAGCCTCACCTCCTCCAGCAAGAAGAGACTACTCCAGATCCAGATCCAGATCCAGATCTCCAGCCAGGGGAGCCCCCGCCCTCCCCAGCGGAGAACCCAACGACGGCGCTTGGAAAGCCGACCTCGAGGCCCTCTATGCCTCTAATCATCTCAAAAAAGATGACATTTCCGACAAAGTTCTGGATGAAATTAACTACCTTCCCAGCAACATCGCCAGAGATGTCATTGCCAGCCTTGCTGGCTCCAACATGAGTGATGTTCGCAACCCCAATGGTTTCACCATTGGCATCATCAACAGAATCAAAAAGGGAGAGGTAACTCTTGACAAGGTCCTTCCTCCAGTGAAGGCTGAACTTGACAGATTGATGGATGCAGGGAAGCTTGCGTTTGCTGACCTTACTCATACCAGTGTGGGTATTTTGTCCCGTTTGAGTGAGGCATCTGCTCTTGATGCTTTGGAAGCTTATAATAGGGATTTGAATAATGACATCAGAAACAGGTCTGGTTTCTTTACTTCTATTGTGAGAAGGGTTGAGAGGGAGACCATGCCTCGTCGTGACTTTGGTGGTGGTGGAAGGAGATATGATGACAGGAGAGGAAGGGGAGGAGGAGGAGGAAGACGTTACTCTCCTGATCGTCGTGGTGGCGGCGGTGGTGGAAGGAGGTATGATGACAGGAGAGGAGGGGATCGCAGAGGTGATGACAGAGGAGGAAGAGATGGTGGCAGATGGTTTGATGATGATAGAAGGGGAGGAGGAGATAGGAGAGATCGATATGATGATAGAAGAGGAGGAGGAGAGGGAAGGGATCGTTACGATGACAGAAGAGACGATCGTCGTGGAGGCGGGGACAGGAGAGATGACCGTCGCCGTTAAACTTAGGTCGGTGTTGAGGGGAGACTGACGTTCATTTCGACAAAATCTTGATTTATGAAACATAAAAGAATAGGAGTATGGTGTGCAGCTATTCAATAGCCTTGCCTGGTGTGCAGATGATGTCACAGAGACGATCGTTTCAAAACATTTCGAATAATAATCGAAAGATATGTCGGCCGAAGAATGCACATGTGTCGGCTATTGGGTTATATAGAACCTCAGTTATTAGACAGGTGAGTTGAAGCACCAGAAGAATCCACCAACACTCGGTCATCCCATGTTTACTCATCGTTTCCTTCAACTTGCCCAAACTCTCCTGCACATCCAGGCTATCTCGCTCGACGCAAATACATCATCTACACACAATCACCCACATCAACAGACCTCCACACACCCCACCAACACCACCATCCCACATCTCTTCAGACAATTAGCCTCCCGACATTCCTCCTCTCTAGCTCTCCTAGATCCTCACACCACCCCTCCTTCCTCCTACACTTTTTCCCAACTTTCTCAAGCCATCTCCCAACTCTCAGCAGGCCTTCAATCCCTCGGCCTCCTTCCATCACACTGCGTCGCCCTCTTTTCAGAAAATAGCAGCCGTTGGCTCATCACCGACCAGGCCATCATGACGGCAGGCGCTTTTGATGCTGTCAGGGGTGGGGGGGCCACCTCCCCTCCTCAGGAACTCCTCCACATCTTGTCATCCAGTCAATCTACAGGGCTGGTGGTTCAAGATGAGGAAACATTGAAGAATATTATAAATGAAGTACAATCCAATACAAGTGGGGAATATTCCCAATTGAAATTCATCGTGGTACTTTGGACCAGCAATAGTGATGGTCGTGATGGTTGTGATAATGGTGGTACTACTACTAGGGTTCCCATTTATACATTCAATCAAGTCATGGATCTGGGTAAAGAATCTCTAGAGAGAGGAGAAACTTTCTCTTATGACTCTTCTTCTCCCTCTCCCCCCTCTTCCCCCCACCTGGCTACTCTTGTGTACACATCAGGGACCTCAGGAACACCCAAAGCAGCAGCCCTCACCCATTCCAACCTCCTCTACCAAATCAACAACTTCCCCTACTTCCTCAACATCAGGCCAGGTGATAGCACTCTCTCCCTCCTCCCTCCCTGGCACATATATGAACGTACATGTACCTATCATATTCTGTCAAGAGGAGCGTGCATCATCTACACACGTATTCCAAAATTGAAGGATGACCTGAAGCAATACACTCCAGATCACTTGGTTTGTGTGCCATTAGTGTTGCAGACGCTGTATGGGAGGATTTTGTCTACATTGAGGAATGGTAAGGGTGTAAAGAGGGTGATTGCAATGGGGCTGTTGGCTGCTGCATTGAGATATACCAAGGCAAAGCGTGTCGTAGAGGGAGTTGATTTGAAATTTGCTCAAACAACTCCTACTCTTTGGACTTCTTGGTGGAGTTCTTTTATTCTTGCATGGTTGACAGTATCTGTCCTAGCTCCATTCAAATGGCTTTTCAACAAACTCGTAGCTAAAAAGATCAGATCAGCACTCGGGGTCAAAAGAACCATCATCTCCGGTGGTGGTAGTCTGAGTCCACATTTAGATGATTTCTACGAGGCTATCGACATGGATGTCCTCAATGGATGGGGCCTCACTGAAACTTCACCTGTACTTACATGTAGGAGAGTAGAGATGAATGTCAGAGGTACTGTAGGGATGCCTATTCCTGGTACTGAATTGTTGGTGGTAGATCCAGAATCTGTTGAGAAATGGCACCAGGAAGGGGAAGGAAATGGAGGAGGAGATGGGGTAGTAGTAGTTTCCAGTGTTACCACTGATGAAGCTTCATCATCGTCATCATCATCATCATCATCATCAATCAAGGTATTACCGGATGGACAGCAAGGACTCCTCCTTGCTCGTGGTCCAGGTGTGTTTCTTGGATACTACAACAACCCCCAAGCAACTGGGAGAGCATTCATCAAGTATAATAATAAGGATTGGTTTGATACTGGTGATTTGGGATGGAAGATTCCCCATAATAATGATGGTACTATTGGTACTAATATAGCTGGGTGTGTGGTATTGACTGGTAGAGCCAAGGACACTATAGTGCTGAGCTCTGGAGAGAATGTGGTCCCTCAGCCAATAGAAGATTCAATTACGGCTGGGTTGAGGCCACTAGTGAAGCATGCTGTGTTAATTGGGGATAATCACCGTGGATTAGGGGTGTTGTTGTTTGTTGACCAAGAGTCGGTAGAAAACGAAGGCTATATGCTTGATACTGATACTAATACGAACAAATTGGAGGAAGTGTTAAAGGTGGGGGTGGAAAAGGCAACGAACAAAGGACCCAGGTGGGAGAGAGTACAGGGTATTAGAGTGGTGAAGGTTCCGTTGAGTGTTGAAGATGGGACACTGACAAGGACAATGAAGCCAAGAAGGGCAGCTATTATAGCAAAGTATGCTGATGATGTTGCAAAACTGGAAGCTAAGCTCCGTTGATTTATGTATGTATGTGTTATAGGTATGTGTAGTTGTAGTGTTTTATTTCTGTCTATTTGATAAGTTGTTGTAGCTGTGCCTTGTATGTCTTGTCTGTCTGTCTATGGATTTCATACCATTTCTTTTTTCTGTGTGTAAAATGATAGTTCTAACACCTTGTTATTACAGATTACATGGCTGGTTGGTGGCCAGCTAATAACGATCCTTCATATTGAAGTTTCTTCAGTCTATTGAACGTATCCATCGCTCTACCACTCATAGTACTAGCAGCAATGATAATTTTACTACTACTCTTCACTCTATCGTCCCTAATATTATTGCCTCGTGATAACGGAGATGGAGGGAGGACTCTTGAGAACTCTTCTGATACCTCCTCCTCAATCAGGTCATCTCCTTGCATTTTAAGCTTGTGTAGTTGTTGCAGGAGGTCTTTTGCATTACCTCTTTTTTGCATTATCGGTGGTATTGTTTTCATAATATTGGTGCCCCTCTTGTGCTCTTCTAAAGTATTAATACTGGCTTTTGTGGAAATGTTTTCTATTAGCACTACATTAGGATCAATGGGGAGAGCTATGGAGGAAGGTAGTGACATCAATAGGTTATGTTGAATGGTGGAGGGTTGCTGCTGCTGTTGAGGAGGAGGAGGAGTCTTTTGGGAGCTTTGTCTTTCTTGTTGACGAGTTGCTGCTGCTGTTGCTATTGTTGTTATTCCTTTTGGCAGCTTTTCTACTACTGATGTTTCCAAGTGTTTGCTAATACCGCCACCGCCACTACCACTACTATTAGTTGTTGGTTTTGTAACTTGCAACAATCCAGGCCCAATGGCTTTAACTGGAGCAGAGTTAATAAAAGTGCTGTTGTTGGGTGTTGTTAGATACACAGAGGGAGATTTACTTGTAGATCTTCTGTCAAGGTTGGCATAGTGTGGAAAGGTTGCTGTTGCCGTGTGAGATTGCACTTCTTCCCCGTCATCGTCGTTGAGTGCGATGCCAGTCTGGAATTGATGTTGTAAGTCGTCTATTGATGTGGTAGGGGGTGCTGTTGATGCTGATGCAGTCGGTGTAGGTTGTCGTTGTTCTTGTGCTGGGGAGGAGGGTGATGCTGATGATGTGGGAGTAGCAGGGGATGGCTGACCTTGCTCTTGTTGCTCTCGCCGTTGTCGGAGCTTGTGAGCAAAGGACGACGATGAGGTTTGGGCGACTGTAGACGTCCGTCTAAGGTTGTATGTAGGCCGTGTATGTGTTATAATATATTTATGAGGTGTTTTGTCTGCAACAGTGGTTATTTTCGATACATGTGGAGTTTTGAGAGGAGTTTTTTCGAAAGATTGATCTTGATTATTATGCTTGGCCAAATTTCGAGCCAATGGGCTCTTGAAGTCGAATGAATTGCCCATGAATATCAGACGGTACCCGTAAATATTTTGAAAATGATGAGATGAAGACATGTTTCCCCAATTTTCTAGTCTTGGTCCGAACATACTTGAGTGTAAGTTTTCCACTCCCATGCGCATTAGGGTAGATGCATGCTTTATTTAGAATTACAAGCACATCGAGAAAATCAAATTGCTAAACAAAATAGCTGTTTCACTGCAGCATCCTTCGATTTGTCATATAATTCACCTTTCAAATCTGAAATTTTCACGCCAAAATGGGGGCCAGGGATGAAGACGACAACAATGGCAGTGATGGCTTCCCAGATGCCAACGGTGCAGACCCCACAGTTGACTTTGGCTGGGCAGACGACGCCGACGACAATGACGACTCCAAAAAACTCACCGGTAGAAGGAAAAAACATGCCCAACAACTCAAAAAAGCCAGTAAACCTGGCAGCTTTGAAAACATGGGACTGACTGAGAACCTCCTGAAAGCCATCAAGAGGAAAGGGTACCGCCTCCCCACACCCATTCAGAGAAGAGCTATGCCCCTCATCTTACAGGGCTTGGACGTCGTCGGCATGGCTCGCACCGGTTCTGGTAAGACTGCCGCCTTTGTCATACCTATGGTGGAGAAACTGAAAGCTCATGCGCCAGGATCAGGAGCTAGAGCCATTATTCTATCCCCTACAAGAGAATTAGCGCTCCAAACACACAAAGTAGTCAGAGAACTGGCGAAACTCTCCAACGTGAGAGTAGCAGCCCTGGTGGGAGGAGATTCTATGGAGGCACAATTTGCTGAGCTGGCAGCCTACCCAGATGTCATCGTAGCTACTCCAGGTCGTTTGGCGCATCATTTAGATGAAATAGATGGGTTTGGATTGAGGTCAGTGGAATATCTAGTATTTGATGAAGCTGACAGATTGTTTGAAATGGGCTTTGCAGACCAACTCAAAGCAATTCTAACAAAGACATCACCCAATCGTCAAACTCTGTTATTCTCTGCTACAATGCCCAAAGCACTGGCAGAATTTGCCAGAGCAGGGTTAAAAGAAGCAGAATTAGTCCGATTAGACGCTGAAACAAAGATCTCCCCCGACTTGTCACTAGCCTTCTTCACGGTACGTCACGACGATAAAGCCGCTGCTCTTCTCTTCTTGTGCAAACAGGTAATACTATCTGGCCAGCCAACTATTGTATTCGCCTCTACCAGACATCACGTAGACTGGCTAGCTGCGTTGTTAAAAGCTGAAAACCTGGCTTGTGCAGCAGTACATGGCAATATGGACCAAACTGCAAGGAAGATTCAGTTGGCCAAATTTAGAGCAGGGAAGGTTCCCTTTTTAATTGTCACTGATGTTGCAGCACGTGGCCTGGATATTCCTCTACTTGATAATGTCATCAATTATGATTTCCCATCTAAACCCAAGTTGTTTGTGCATCGTGCTGGTAGAGCTGCAAGAGCTGGGAGAAGTGGTACTGCGTATAGTATTCTGACAAGAGAAGAGTTGCCGTTCCTTTTGGATTTGCACTTGTTCTTGTCGAGGCCGCTGGCTCCTGCACCTGTTGCTGGTATTAAGAGCGCTGCTAGCAACAACAACAACAATAATAATAATGATAAAAGCAATGCAGCAGATGGATCTATATATGGGTGTTTCCCCCAAGCAGCTCTCGATGATGAGGTGGAAAGAGTGCGCTACTTGCTGGAGTCAGATGTAGAGCTCGCAGGAGCAGCTCATGCTGCAGATAATGCTTTCAAATTATATAAAAGAACCAGACCAATGGCTGCTCCTGAGAGCGCCACCAGAGCTAAAAATCTTCCCCGAGAAGGGATGCACCCCTTACTGGCAGCGGCTCTCCCTAGCACAGCATTGGGAGGCCTGGAAGCACAAGAAGGGCTGGCAGACATCACAGCCAGGTTGAAAAGTTATAGACCATCAGCAACAGTGTTTGAAGCTGAGGTTGCTGCTGCTAGGAAGGGAGAAGGAGCAGGAACGATGGCAACACCGGGCGTTATAGCGGCGGGTATGCACGAAAGGAGGGTGGATGTGATGAAAGAGAAGAGAGCGACACATGCGATGATTATTAAGAGAGCAACGGCAACGGCAGTGTCAGTGTCAGTGTCAGCACATCAAAAGCATGCAGGTGGGGATGATAATGTGCTTGGCTCTCTGTTACGCAACACTGATGATAATGAAGAAGAAGAAGAGGAGGACGAGGAAGAGGAAGAGGGGAAGAAGAAGCACCAAAAGAAGAAGAGAAAAGTGCTGATGCTGGCAGGTAATGACGATACAGTAGCAGCAGCCAAAATAGATCGATTTAAAGAGCAAGGTTTCTTCCTCAGCCACACTCCTCAAGAAAACATTGTAGCCGCAGATGCAGCAGAACGATTCTATGCAGTGAGTGGAGATGGATTACAAGACGCAGTACTGGATTTGACTGCAGAAGATGCTGCTGGACAGCGTGCACAGCGCGCTCAATATCATTGGGATAAACGAGGAAAGAAGTATGTCAAATTACAACCTGGGGAAGTTTTGAAGGGTGGGAAGCGCGTCAAGACTGAATCAGGCAAGCTTGTTGCTCAAAAGGGAAGTGGTGGTGGTAGTAGTAGTGGAAAGAAGGGTGGTAAGAAGGAGGCTGGCGGCATCTATGAAAAATGGTCTAGAAAGACTAAATTACGTATCGGAGCCCCAGGCGGTGGTGGTGGTGGAGCTGGAAGTCGTGGCTTACCCAGTGGTGCTAGAGAACCAAACAATGTAGCTCATCTAGCTGGTGCCATGGCTGATAGATTCAAAAAGGGAGGACGTAGCTGGGTCAATCCACTCAAAGCACCCAAAGGAGATGATGGTGGTAATGGTGATAACAGTTATGGGAATAGGGAGGGGAAGAGAAAGATGTCGGATGAACTGAAGAGCCCAGATCAAGTTAGAAAGCAGAGGAAATTAGATGATAGGAAGAAGGAACATTTGGCAAAGAGAAAGAGAGAGACTGCATTTACTAAGAAAGTTGGTGGTAGTAGTAGAGGTGGTGGACTTAGTTCTAGAGGTGGTGGGCGCGGTGGTAGTAGTAGAGGGGGTGGTGGCTTCGGTGCTAGAGGTGGTGGTGGTAGAGGTAGCAGTCGTGGTGGCAGTCGTGGTGGGAGGGGTGGTGGGAGGGGTGGTGGGAGGCGGTAGTTGGATAACTCCCTTCTCTTCCTCTACAATTTGTTGCCTGTTTTATAACTTTGTAAACCCTCTGTATTTCCATCTACTATTGTTAGTATTTTTACAAACACGAGCTACATATGCATAAACAATGTTCTATTCAGTACTGTTCTGTAATTCTATTTCCTTCTTCTATTAGTAGCAATATGCTTCCTCTCGTTAGGATTCTTCTTCCAACCAGCCAACAACGCCGCCGCCCCTTTATCCCCCCCCGGCAAGGCAGCAGTCTGAAACCAAGCATCATTGTGCATCATTTCAGGTGCAAACGCATCCAACTCATCCATCCCCTTCCTCACATGTTTCCTCCTCAGTCTCCTTGCCTTCTCCATCAACACATCTTCTCTCAATATAACATCTTTACTCCTTCCTCCCTTTGGCTTTGGCAGACTAAACTTGGTACCTCGGAGGATGTGCTTCTTCTTTACTCCATACTGTTCAGTACCATCAGGGGCGATGGTGACCCTGACTTTATCAAGGGCGGCATTACCACATCGAGGGCAGAATACACGGCCCATTTCTCTGGTGAGACTGGAGCAGGCAGTGCAGCGGAGGACCCACCTGCTTAGTTGAGAGATGAGGCGTCCGTCTAGAGTGACAAGGCGGAGGCCCATTTGGAGAGTGACGTTTTGCATTGCAAAGTCAGAGGTTATGCTGCATATCGTGCTGGTGGATCTATTACTAGTGATGGAGGTATTTTTGACTTCTTCTACTGCCTGATCATCATCATCATCATCATCTTCATCACTCTCCTCTTCCTCTTCCTCTTCCTCTACCTCATTACTCTCTTCTTGGTGTTCAGCTAATCTCTTTTGTCTTCTTGCTGCATTCCTTGATTTCATTGCTGTTTCCCATTCTCTATCATCCGTATCTTCTATTTCTTCATTATCAACAAAATCACCGCCACCAGCACCATCATCAGTAAGTATGAGTTCCTGTACTGCTTGGACAATACGTGTTGTTGTTGACGACATACCAGCCCCACCTTCCTCTCCTCCTTCCTCCTCCTCTCCCTCTTTGTTAATACTATTACCACGTAAAGCAGCTTCAGCAGCAGCAATTTCTTCCTCATTCAACCGGTCCATATCTGTCCAGTCACCACCCTGAGCACCCCAGCCAGGCAGCTCCTTCTCATCCCTAATGTTGGACTTCTTCTGCCTGGGTGGAGGTGGGAGGTCTTTCAGGTGGGCAGTGCCGTGATGGGAGGCTTCTAAGGTTCTGGCTAGAGCGATGAGGCGGATGTCTACAATGGAGAGGGAGTGGAGGTCGCCTGTTGCTCTGGCGAATTTGGTGACTGTGTGTGTGTTGTTGTTGAAGAGAGACGGGGGGTTGAGAATGTGTGTTTGGGGCGTTGAAAGGGAAAGGGGAAATGAACAAACTGTAATATTGGATTAGATGAGGATGACTGACCTGCTCTAATGCTTTCGTCAGAGGGTTCTCTAGTTTCAATTGTGAATGGGAGAGCTGCAAGAGCATCTCTGGATTTCTTGTCACGAATTTCTTTTAAAACTTCTGCAGTTGTGACTATCTTATCATTGAAACGTATCAAGTTCAAGAGTCCTTCTCCGTTGATGATGGCATTTGCATCGATGACTGCTATTCTTGGTTTTGTTTCACTGTCATCTATAATTGGAGCTGGAGCAACGGCCGGAGCCTTTGCTATCGCTGCCCAAGACATTTCTTATGATGTTTTATAAGTACAATATTCAAATTTAGTATATGCAACAATGCATGCACCGTCTGCATCAATGGTTTCAAACTTCAAGTTTCCTCTCCCAGTTGGACCGGAGGTGGCCACCATGGAAACCGCGAGGTGAAACAGAATGGAAGAAAACAAATCGATTCAGAGCCTCATTGCCCAAATAAATGCTTAGTACTGATTCTAGAACTTGGTATAGATCACTTGATAGGATTAAAGTGGCGTATTTCTGCACGCAGTCGCGATGAAACTACCATTCCTTCAAAGCCACACACGGCCAACTCAGGGCAACAGTTTGAGAAATACACCTACAACCCATCTTTTCAAGCGCATATTACCCCACAGTGCACCATCACCTCGCTTTTCCCGCTATCGCTCACCAACAACACAAGCTGTCGCCGCTCCCGATCGCCAACAACAACAACAACAACAACAATTCACAGACACCTTTACCCAATCGGATTGGGACAACTTCCTTTCTGGTTATCAGAGCCAGTACAAAGAACACGCTTACTGGATCTCCCAAGATATGGTGGTAGAGGGAACCATACCTAAAGAAATCACCGGAACTCTCCTCAGAAATGGACCAGGCCTATTTGAAGTCGGCAGTCAAAAGATCCCCCAACCATTTGACGGGGATGGCTTAGTTAGTACTTTTTCGTTCAAAGATGGCAAGCTCTTCTTTGCCAGCAGATTTGTTAGAACAGAAGGCTTCCTCAAAGAACAAGAAGCCAACAAAATGCTGTATCGTGGTGCTTTTTCAGTGGGAAACCCTGCTGGTGGGTTGTTCTATAATCCTTTCGACTTTACAGTCAAAGGAATAGCAAATACAGGTGTACTCTATTGGGCTGATAAGATCCTAGCTCTATATGAGCGGGACTTACCATACGAGCTGTCACCACCAGATTTGAAAACTAAAGGCACTACAGATCCAGCTGGCACTTTGACCTCTCCTAGTAAGGACTCCCCCTACTTTGGCGCCCACTACAGGGTGGTGCCCGACAGAAACAAGGGTAGTGGTAATAGTAAGAGGCTTATAGCCTTCAATGCAACTGAAATAGGAGGAAGCAGTAGCAAGATCAACATTTGGGAATTCGACGAGTCCTTCAACCTTCTGCACAAGACAACCAGAGACCTTCCTGGAGCAGCTTGGGGCTTCTTTCACGACCTCGCCGCCACCGAGCACTACTACATCTTTGTAGAAAACCCCATCAGACTTGACCTTGGTAAAATAGTCACTAAATACATGTGGGGGAAGGCTTGCATTGCTGAATGTTTGGTATTTGATCCGTCCAAGAAGACGAGGATTCACATGTTTCCCCGACCAGGGACGGGGATGCCATCTGGTCCTGAAACTTCCAGAGTCTTTGAAACTACACCATTCTTCTCATTTCACCATGGCAACGCTTTTGAAGTTGAATATAATAGTACTGATGATGATGATAGTAGTAGTAGTAGTAGTACCAGTAGTACCAATGGTGGTGGTACTACAAAGAATATAAAGTCTATAGTATTGGATACCGTCGCTAATCACAAAGGTATAGATTTTGGCGTCAACTTTGAAACAGGCATGCGCTACTACAACGACAATGAAGGCAGAGGAACCCTCACCAGACTCGTCATTGACATGTCCACCAGTAAAATCATGCAACATAAATTGTTGGAGAGAGCGTGTGAGTTTCCATCAGTTGCTCCAGCAGTACAGGGATCAGCTCATAGTCATATGTACATGGTAGGATCTAGAGTGGGACCAGTTAAATGGGGCCCTCCACAGGTTTCAACTAAAGTGACCATTCCCAAGACCCTTGGATGCAGTAGTAACATTAGTAACATTAGTAGTGATGGTCCACTATCCCCTGCTTCTTTATTAGTTGGCGGAGTGAATGAGAAAATATACGATGCAGGGCCAGATTATTTTGCTCAAGAGCCCATCTTTGTACCAAGACAAGGAGCAACAGAAGAAGATGATGGCTGGGTCATGGTGATGGTGTACAACTCAACCATCAGAGTATCAGAGCTGGTGGTGTTGAATGCCAAGGATATGAGTGTGGAGGCAAAAGTGAGGCTACCACATGCATTACCTTATGGACTACATGGGAGTTGGACTGACACGTATTTGGGAGCTGATTTAGAAGGTGGAGGTGGAGGAGGAGAGTGGAAGAGTGTAGAGTATGATATTCGGAATGGAGCTGCTAAATATGAATGAATGTAATATATATGTATGGTTGGTCGGGGTGATGTATTTGAAAACACTTGTGTAATTCTTCTTCTTCTTTTAAATATACATTCTCTCCTGAGGATCTCAGAATCCCCAGTGTCGTTGCATAGTGTCAAACACTTTCAGGGTTCTTCTTCAGGTTTTACTTTATTCCTGACATTGAGTGGGGAAGGCAGATAGAAAAGGAGGAATGTATGTATGGTTGGTGTGTGCGAATGGTTGACTGTCTTTCTTGCATGGGCAAGTAGTGCCTTGTTTGTTGATTAACAGACCACCTACTTACAATTGCTTGAGTTGATCAAATAGTTGATTTGAAAGACTGCATGCCATCTCTCCAGACTGTTCCAGGTTAAATGCCACAACTTTGTTATCTTCTATAATCATGGAAAAACGGCGACATCTCATATTGCCTAGCACAGCCTTAGCGTCGAATAAAGTGCCAATAGCCTCTGCTAATTTCCCTGCTGGATCAGCTAACATTCTGATACCTGCTTTATCTGCACCATGTTGCTTACCCCATGCATCCATGACGAATGGGTCGTTGACTGAGAGGCAAGCAATGGCATCGACGCCCGCTTCTTTCAGGGCGGAAGAGTCGGAGACGTAGCCGGGGAGATGGGTTTTGGAGCATCCTGGAGTAAAAGCGCCTGGAACAGCAAATAAAACTGCTCTCTTCTTTCTTTCAAAGATCTTAGTGATGGATACCGGCTGTGGTATGCCGTCTACGAGCTCTGTTACCTCAATCGTGGGCATTTGATCACCAACCTGCAGATTGGGGACAGAAGAGAGATTCCTTGGTTAGAAGGGAATAACAAAAGATTCAAGAGGGCAATTATGTATTCACCTTTATGACAGACATGCTGATTGCTTTATCTTTCTATTTTAAGTAAGATTACGAAGATTATGGCTGAGTTCTGGCTCCCTGAGTCAAGTTGCAAAGTTTTTTTTGACCACCACCTATCTTTTCTCATTTTTGATTAATCAGTCCCATTGCAACTTTGCAGTGCACATCATCTTCTTCAATGTATTACACTGAAATCCAGAATTGATCATGGGAACCCTCAAAAGATTTACCAGCTCGTTCAAGAAGAAACCAAAAGATCTTGAAGAAACTGATCTCCCCCTTGATAAACTAGCTCATCTTCGCTCATTACTCACAGAAGACACCGTATTATCTTTATTTGATACTGGATTATTGCTCAGTCCCAATGATGAAGAACAATTGGATGCTTTATGCTGGAGGTTTCTCAACGCCGAGTCTCTGAATGTCGAGAGAGCATATGAACGACTGTCAGAGCACACCAAGTGGAGAAGCAGCTATGGTGACTTTTTCAATCCAGACACAAGCATACTTGATCAACTAGCTGATAAGAAAGCCTTCTTACAAGCCCCACCACCATCATCTCCATCCAAAACCCACCCTCTCCTCATCATCAAAGCATCCCAACATTTCACCTTTTCAAACGTACAACCCTTTGCCATCTACTGCTTAGAAGCCGCCAGCCGCGTCTGCAATATGAACGCCCCAGGCACTAAATTAGTAGCAGTGTTCGACCTCAAGGACCTCGCCTTGAAAAATCTAGATGCAGCAGGTCTTAGGAGCTGTTTTACGGTACTGAAGGAGCACTTCCCAGAGATTATACAGCGTATAGTCATGTTGGATGCTCCCATTATATTCTTTGGGTTGTGGAAAATAGTGAGTCCATTAATAGATCCAGTTAGCAGAGCTAAGGTTGTGTTCACATATGATGTTGATGATGTTAGGAAGGAGGTGGGTGGTGGGGAGGTGGGGCATCTGCCAGAGAGGTATGGGGGCAAGGGGAAGATGGTGGCGGTGGAAGTGGTGGTGGAGGAGAAGATACTGCCTTTTTATAATAAGATGAGTTGTAGTAATGGTGGTGGGGGTGGAGTAGTTACTGTGTAATGTGAACAGTGAGTATGGATATTAGTAATGTCTATAGACTATAGGGGAGTGCGAGACTGTTTTATGAACGTATCATCTCGGAGGCGGTTGAGGGGCGGCGGTTCTTAGTCTTCTTGTTTATTTACTGCCCGCATTCCCCTGCAGTGCTCCATCAGTTGAAGTAATTGTTCATCTGCATTGTTTGTACTGTGATCAACAATCGGTATTTTGGGTTAACGGCAATAATAATAATAATAATAATGAATGAGATCACTGAAAATGGTGGCACGAATCAGGCTGAGACTGGCACAGAAGGCCAGCCATCAGCTCTTGTCATTGTCGGTCCATCTGGAGTAGGCAAAGGGACCCTCATTAATAAACTCATGGAAGGGGACACACGTTTCGGATTTTCCATCAGCCATACCACTCGTTTACCTCGCCCTGGCGAGCAGGTGAGTTGATCATACTTGAACGCCATTGCACATACATCATTCATATCGATTCAAGTTGATGCAAAGACATAAAGCTTCTCACACACTCTTGGAATCACCACCTCCGCCACCGACTGATCTTCCCCCACTTCTCCGACGTTCAACCCTCCTCCCTCTTCTTCCCCAATCAAAAACATACACAGGACGGTGTTCACTACCACTTCACCACTAGAGAATCCTTCGAATCCGACATATCCCAATCCAAATTCCTAGAATACGCACACGTCCACAAGAACATTTACGGAACCTCCATCAAAGCCGTTCAAGACGTCGCAACTTCCGGCAAATGCTGTGTCCTAGACATTGACGTCCAAGGCGCCCGACAAGTCAGAGCGGCTCCCCGTCTTCCCGCCATCTTTGTCTTTGTAGCCCCACCAAATCAAGAAGAGTTAGAAAAACGACTACGTGGTAGAGGTACAGATAGTGAAGAGCAAGTCATTACCAGGCTTGATAGTGCTAGGGTTGAAATGGAGAGTGCGGAAAACGAACCTGCTCTTTATGATTATGTGATAGTGAATGATAGTTTGGAGAGAGCAGTGGGGGAGTTGAGGTTGGTAGCAGAGGCGGCATTGAGAGGGGAGGTTGGGAGGACTATTGAAATAGGTAGGAAGATAGGAAATAATAGTAATGGTGGCAGTGGTGCAGAGACGACAGGGCATCCTCCTCCTCCTGCTGCTGCTGCTGCTGCTGCTGCTGCTACTGCTACTGTTCTTGCTTGATCTATTCATTAAGGAGTGACTGATATTTACTCTATAACAGTCGATTGCATACGTGTATGTAAAACCCATGCTCTAAAGTTAAAATATCTTAAAAGTTATTATAAAAGTACTATATAAATCCCTTCCCTCGTTTCCCCTTGGTGTAAACCTTACCTTTGCTCCCCCCATCCCAATCCTCCCCTATTTTCTCAATAATGTACTTTTCGTTCTTCCTGCTCACCACCACTCCCTCCCTGTACCTCACTTTGGCGGAAGAAGACTGCTGGTCACCACTGCTGCTGGCCTTCACCTTGATAGGGGGTGGAAGCAGTCGGTTATCGCTGTTGGTGGAGGTTGTCTTTTTGGGTTGATTACCATCTGGAACTACTTGTAGTGCATATTTTTGTACTATTTGCTTTCTAGTTTCCTCTTTTTCCCTTTTAGCAATGGCTACTTGTGATTCCTTTTCTTGTAGCTGGTGTCGCCATCTCTCTACTTTCCTAATAAGACTATTCTCACTGGCAGTACCACTAGAATCACTGGTATTGCAGGTTTGTTCTAATAGACAGGATGCAGTTGCCTCTCTGTTATGATGGTTTAATCTTAGGATGTGTAGTAAATATTCGTTAGGGATGATGGTTATGGGTTGAGCTAGGTGTTCAGGCAATAGTTCACGTAACATGTGGAGAGCTTGCTCTTCATCCGTATTGGCTTCCGATGATGGAGAGGACGATTCCGATGATGGAGAGGAGGAGACACGGATCTTAATTTGGTTGAGGCATGCAGCGATGAGAGAGGTGGTTGGTTGTTGGGTGTCATTATCTGCCGGTTGTTGTTGTTGGGATGAGGAGGTTAGTTGTTGTCGGTGAGCGGAGACTTGAGATATGAGACGACGGACTAAGTCTAGTTGCTCGTCTTCTGGGAGGCCATTGAAGATGGAGCAGTATGCAGAGAGATTTTCTTGTATGATTTCCTCGTCAATATCTTCCACATCTTGGTCTAAAGCTCCTAGAATTGCATAATTCAGAATATCTTCATTTTGAGTAAGTTCTGTGCCTGGTAGCTCTGTTTCCAGGAAGGTTATGACAAGTTCGTGGGTACAACCTGACATATCTTCAAATATTCTGGTGATGGATGAGAAAACAGCGGGGAATTTGTTACCTGGTGCTTGCTGTTTTCGAAAATTTTCAAAGTTTCAAGCTTTTTTGAGGGCATTTGTGTGTTCGCTAGGCATTTTTATTGACCAAAACAAAGTTACCACGAATGGAACACCACAACAAAGTATATCACACTTCATATAAATAGGCAGTGCAAGCACCCTGACGGAAAGGAAAAGTGATCGAAGCCAAGATCGTTGTTGTCTTTGAAGCACCAATAACTCCATCTTATCTTCCCAGTAGAAGCTCATCTAGACTTATCATAGACTCTACTTGCTCCACACTCTATCTAGTCTATTTAACACGATGTCAACGCCCTTCGACAGAGCTCTTCACTTGCTCACCGCCTTTCAAGAATGGTGGAACGACCGCGCTCTCCCCTATGGTGTCGGCTTCGCAGGTGCAGTCTTCGGAGCAGGCTGGTGGCTCTTCATAGACAATGTGGCAGTCTCAGATAAAACCCCCTTCTTGCAATCCCTTCCAGGCATCATTGCAACCCTTGCAATGCTCATGATCGCCTCTGTTCGACGGGATGAACTCGCAGACATTTCCTACGAAGATGGAGCCTACGGCAGAGCAAGGCTATGGCTCTTTATATCATATATAGTGTCTATTACATCAATAGTAGGAGCAGTGCTGATATTCTTAACAGCATCAGCAGCATGGAGTGGGTTGAGTGTTATTTTGCAGGTGGCTTTGATTCTAGGGGCTGCATTATTGATATTTGTATCTAGAACTGATAATGAATCTACTGGGTATTCAATGTTCTAACGTATGTAACATGAACGTGATGTGTGCAAGAAAGAAAGGGAGGGAAGGGGAAAAGCATAGATATGTTACTAGAAGACAAAAGGCTTGCAACTTTAATGAAGGTCAATGTCCAGGTTTGCTATGATCATCATTGCCATGTTTATTTTCTGCAGAGGCAGCCTTGGCAAAGAGGTTCAACCTAGTGAACTCTTTCCTATGATGTAAACATTCCAAATAATCATCTCTAAAATCTTTGCATTCCTTGGGGTCGTTTGCATTGTTCATGCATTCGTTAAAATCCATCCAAATGGGGTAGCATCTGTTGGGGGAAGTAGAGGTAGAGTGATGGGGGTGGTGTGATGTCAGAGACGGAGAAGGGAGGAGAAGAGGGTAACGGCGATGTGAGCGTTGTGGTTAGGTCTATTCTCGATTGGGATTCTCACCTGCCAGGTCCACCTTGTACACTATATCCGCTAGCCATGTTGAGGAGCTTTGAAATAAGGGAGACTATATATAACTAGGGCGATTGATTTCTTTTTATGATTTTCTCTTATTTCACTATCTGTGTGCAAGTTTAGCGGACTAATAGCTCTAAACTATGTGCTTTCGATCAAATGTGAGAAAGAATTGGACGATAGAGTGGAGATGTTCAGAATTGTTTTTGTAAGCCTTCTCCCCGACTTGGACGAATGGTGACCATCTCAATTTTCAGGGCAAAGTTGCAAAGCAGCTGGCCTCTGATTGGGAACAAAATAACTTCGATAAAAAAAATGTTAATGAACTTAGTGGCAGCATAAACAAATGCTCAAAAGGCCTTGGTGTTGTCATTTAAAAATAAGAGGAGGCCCGCTGAGAAGTAGCTGAATGGAAACGAGCTGGAGGGCGGGTGATATGACATGGAGCCTTATTTCCTCTGATTACTTCAATTCTTTGTTTCTACGCGATCTTCAATATATACAAAGTCGTCCAAACAGAATCATAGATCAAGCAGCACAAACAAAGTTTTCTTATCAAAATCCGAAGGGATCCAAGCTTTTTTCATCACTGTTCCAAAACCAATAGCAGATTTCGTGCATCTTAATGTATAGGCGGCTCATAAGTACGTCTTCATCCACTCCCACATGTGACAACCTACATTTCTCTCTCGGATCTATCCACTCCATACGTAGACATCATTCTCACCGCCCTCCTTCCTTTTTCCCTTCCATCCAACAACAGAACCTGCCAGCCTACAAGGCCTCCCAGAATCCATAGAAGAATACCTAGAAATCAGAGACAAATCCCTCACTATCACACATGCCGCATTCAACTCAGTTGGCACACTCTTAGCTTGCGGCTGCAAATCTGGTGACTTACTCATCCTCGATTGGGCCACCCGAGGCAAATCCCGCTTCTTCTCAGCTCTCCACACCAAACCCATCTCCTCCATTATATGGGCCCATAAACAGCAGTGGATTATCACTGGTAGTGATGATGGCAAAATTCTAGTCTTGGATATTCTTTCAGAGAAGGTTCTCTCTATTTTAGGTGTTGACAGTGGCCCCGTGGTGCTCCTCTCCGGCAAAAATACTAACAAAGGCATCAAGAAGACTGCCCCCTCCTCGTCTTCTTCTTCTTCCTCTTCGTCTTCATTGATCCTGGCATCATTCAAAAATGGACAGGCCATCTACATCTCCTTAAACCTAGAATCAGGAGAGCTGATAGCACTAAAAGACACGGAAGACGACTCCAAACCGCTATCACCAGTGCCCATTCATATCAGAGGAGAAGGGAGAGCAGCTCGTGTTGTAGTAGGACCTAAAGCATCTCCACAAAGAGCTGATCAAAGAGGTCAGGTAGCTTTGTTCAGTCCATGTGGTAGTATGGTCTTTGCTGCCATTGGTGGGACGTTGTCTGTCATTGCACCTCCAAGGACTACCACTGTCACCAGTGGTAGTGGTCGTTATGATAATGATGCTGCAGCTGATATATGTATATATGAAATTCACAGGCTGCCTTCATTACCTGGAAATAAGGAACACCACATAATATCAATGTCAATTGATAATCAAGGCGAGAAGCTGTTGATTGTGAGCAATGACAAGAAGATCAGGGTGTATGGCATTCCTCATGCATCCTCACTACATAGCTATCCTACATTCACAGCGGAAGAGGCTGAAGCTTCATTGCCTTCTTCTACGAATTATGCAGGTGGGAAGACAGTTGGAAGACTTAGGAGGGAAGGTTCTGTGTTGAGGAGAGCTGTCAGTACTATCAGTAGAAATAATGGTCGTGATATTAATAGTAGAAGTAGGAGCAGGAATGGCAAGGATAGGGAACAACACCAGCAGCAGCAGCAGCAGCAGCAGCAGCAGCATTTTTTATACCTGTTTCGTGTATTCAAATCTGAAATAGAGCAAACCCCGTGGTCCTGTGCTGCCTTCTCCTCTGATGGAGGCCACCACATAGTTGCAGCATTACAAGCCAATCCTTCTAGTACTACTGCTGCTACTAGTGGTCAGGTACAACAAGAAGGAGAGCACATCATCTACTGCTGGAACGTAGCAACTGGCCACCATGAAGCGACCTTAGAAGGAGGTCTTTCTGGAGAACTATCCCAGTTATTGTGGCACCCAGCAAAGTATCCCATGCAGCTGGTAGCTTTTAGCGGTAGTAGTGGTGGTAGTGGTGGTGGTTTGGCAGTGTGGGCTCATAATTTCACTCAAAATTGGAGTTCTTTTGCTCCTGATTTCACCGAAGTCAAGGAAAATGACGAATATATAGAGGAAGAGGATGAATTTGATAATAAGGTAATTGGTAAAGATGGTAGTGAAGTTGATTTGAATGAGGAGTATTTGGGAGGGGAAGGTGGAAGTAGGAAGAAGACGAGGAGGAGGGAGGAGGAGGAAGAGAATGAGAAGGAGAGAGGCGTGAATGATGATGATGATGATGATGTTGATAGTGAGGTGGATATCATGGGTATGTTGGATAGCAGAGGGATGATAAAAGAGGTGTATGGAGTGGATTCAGAGGATGTAGCAGTGTGGTATCTACCACCAGGCATACCTGGGCCTGCAGTTGAGGAAGGAAACGGAGAGGGAATGCCAGGTGGCTGTGGGGAGGTGATTGGGTTGGAGTAGAATGTATATGGTTGTTTGATTGGGTAGTTTTAAAGTTTCTTGACAAATGTTACAAGTAACCGAGTTATTATTTATATACCTGACAGTGAATTTTGTTACACGATTAGAACAGAATTAGGATTTAACTTAAAGTTACCCCAGATCTCTTGGAACCTGAAAACAGAGACGCAAGCAAAGATATAAATCAGCGTGCATGGCTGCCGACACACCGTTCGTTTTCCTCAAATCATTATGGGGAGGAGCTGCAAAAACACAGCCAACCACCCCATACAACCTCACCGACCGACTCCTCGCTTGCAACTACCATGAAGACCGAGAAGCATGGAACAAACATTACCGCCGCTCCATCTTATCCGAATCCTACAAAGAATGGCTCAAAGAGCTCGCTACAGTTGCTACAGACCTTGTCAAACCAGGCGGAGGCGTCTTAGTCATCAATCTCTCGCCAGCATGGCGGGATGGCGACATTTACACCGCTTTTGGTAAAAAGAGTCTTATTGAATTCCCTCTGGGCTGCTGGGAATCACCTCCTGGTCTTGCCACCATGTCTTTACAGACCATCACCCAAGTATGTGCTCATATGCACACTTGGCTATCTATGACTCCTAACAACGTGGTACTACTTCATGGTAGGACGTGTACTGCCACTGAACCTCAATTAGTGCATCTCGTAGCTGCATGTCACCTTATCTACTCTATGGGCCTGGATTCTTGGCAAATTGCCCTCGATATGCTCCCTCCTCCTCCTCTACCCTATGCATCTGACGATACTTCTACTATAACTACAGCTACTACTAGTGCTGCCAGTGTCTCCCCGTTTTCTGATGACCTCGGTATCGCCACACTGAGAGCATCTCAAGCACGGCATGGCCAATGTCTAGCACTACTACTGTACCATGAAGATAGATTACCTGCTGGTTACAGTCAACCATTGCTGCTGAAACGCATTCTAGTCAACAAAATAGCTTGTTTTGGTCAACAGGTAAGGAATGGAGCTCCATCAACAAATCAGGCGGCAGGAGCAGGAGGAACGTCTAATCCTAATACGCCAGTGTCAATCACTGAGAACGTTCAGCCTGATTCGGCTACATCAACTGCTAGTACTAGTATCACTACACATGATACCAACAATAAAGGAGGAGATAAGACCTCATGGGTGCATCCAGAAAGAGTATTACTGATGTTATACAATAAAGGCAAGGCAGTAGCCACACAAAGACCCAGCAATGTAGAAGAAGATGAGGATACAGTCATATTCAACGACATGAATGTTCGTATATGTGGTGATGTTACTGTAGCTTTGTGGTTTACTGACCATAGATCAGAATGGGATCCCCCAACTGTAGCGTATGGGTTTCACACAGCGTGCATTTCTCCTCCTTATATAAGAGCTGCTGCTTCTCAGTGTGACTTATGGTCTGGGCTTGATACTAGTAGCAATAGTAGTAGTAATAATAGTGGTTTGTGTAGTGGAAGTCAGTCTACTACTCCTACAGCTGCAGCTGCTGGAACAGGAGAAGCTGGTGGTAGTGAGATGATGCATAGAGCTAAAAAGGCAGGCTTCTTTATGGATATTTTCCTGAGTGACGATGTAGAACAGGGAGGGGCTTCAGAGGGGCAAGTTGCTACTATTACTACTGTAGATAAGGATGATGATGATGATGATGCAGAGGAGATTAGAGAGAAATGGTGGGACCTGGTTGGAGCTGCAAATAACTACCTGGAACTACACCCCGCTCCACAAAGCAGTCAGTTGCAGAAGGATTTAATTGGGCAGGTAAAGGCGGTACAAATGGCAAGATTGGCGCCGTCACAGATACCTAGAGGAGTTGGATGGAGAAGAGGAAGTGGTGGTGGTAGTGGTATGAAGGGAGAGGGAGGGACACAGGGGTATGCCATGTGGCAAGGAGCAGCAGCAGGCGCAATGATGGCTGCTGCGGCTCAGGGGGCTTTGGCTGTGATTTCTGAGGTGGAACAGACAATGCCTATGAGAGCAGCTGCAGTGGCAGCAGATTCAGTGTCAGCAGCGGGTGCAGGAGCAGTAGCAACTGTGAACGATAGTAATGAAAGTACTAGCCAAGTGATGATGAATACAAGTGTAGAGGCAACACCAAAGAAGGCACCGCCTCCTCCTCCACCTCCACCAATGCCCAAAAGTGCAGCCAAAACACCAACCACTAATAAAGCCGCTCCTCCACCACCACCGCCAATGCCCAAAAGTGCAGCCAAAGGAGCACCACCACCGCCACCACCAATGCCCAAAAGTGCAGCCAAAGGTGCTCCTCCACCTCCACCTCCACAACCATCGTTAACAAAAAAGGCCCCACCAGGAGCTGTACCGCCACCTCCACCATCACCAGCTGTCCTTGGCAATAACAAAACCACCACCACCACTGCAGGTGGACCTAAACTGAGAGCTTTCTATTGGAGCAAAGCACCCAAAACTGAAGGCACAATCTGGAGTCAATTATCTGCAACCGATAATAACAATGATGATGAAAGTGTTGAAACAGTGCTCCCTGAACCATGTATAGATGCACTAGATCATCTATTCGCAGTCAAAACAGCATCTTCATCACTAGTATTAAAAGAAAACACCCCTGGCAGTGCACTCAAGAAGAAGACAGCTCAAATAGTCAAAGTCATCCCAGTTCCCCGTGCCAACAACATCTCTATCATGTTGACCCAATTTACCGACTTCCCCAGCCCACTGGCCATCAGAGATGCCATAATATCAGGTGGAGACAGATTGGGACTGGACCATTTAACACTGCTCATGCAGATTGCGCCTACCCAAGATGAACAGAAAGCATTGACCATGTATAGAGGACCCCAAGATGAACTTTCTCCCCCAGAGAAGTTTCTACTGGTCATTGGACAAGTGCCTCGACTGAACGAGAAACTCAATGCGCTCATTTTTCAACAGCAGTTCATGACGCTCTGCGATGATGCACTCGGGGGAATGGCCACTCTACGTACTGCTTGTATGCAGATCAAGACAAGCAGGAGGCTACGGCTCACGCTGGCGTCTGTGTTGGCGGCGGGGAATGCGCTAAATGCTGGGACGCATAGAGGGGGTGCAGAGGGGATTAAATTGGAGTCCTTGTTGAAGTTGGGTGATGTTAAAGTTACTATAGGAGTGAATCCTCCTCCTCCTCCTAGTCCATCTGCTGGGAATGGGAGGGGTCATTTACAAAGAGGAAGAAAGAATAGTACTGCTGGTACCGGCGACGGTGGTGGTGCATCTAATGGTAAGAATACTCTTGATGATGAAGATGGTAAAGATGCAGTAGCTCCACCACCACCAGCTAAAACATTGTTGGAATTTGTTGCATGGGCAGTTTTGGTGAAGGAAAAGTCAAAGAGAATGAATAATAAAAATACAAAAAAGAGTGGAGATGTAGCTACCCACACCACCACAGATGATGATGTTGATTTGGCAGGTATAGTGAAGAAAGGGTACCTAGGAGGAGATTTATCTGCCCTGGGAGATGCAGTCAGAAGAATGCAGACTGATGTACAAGAAAGTTTAAGAGCCCTGGATGTTGGTATGAGAGGAGCCAAGAAAGAATTGGGGACCGAGTTGGAGGAGGTTAGGAGGAGGAGCAATATAGAAGAAGGAGGAGGATTGGAGGGAGGTGGGGTGATGCATGGAGCAGTGTCCATGACTGCTTCACAACGACAAGCAGCGTTTGCTAATAATTTGGAAGCTGCATCTGTAGTTGGTGATGATGAAACTAATGGTCCTGCTGCTAGTAGAAGTGATACTAACAAGGCACCATCGTTGTCGATGTTTGCTTCAGCACTGCAGTCGTTTATTGACTCAGCCTCTTTCAAACAAGAGACGCTGCAAAAGGAAGCAGACCAAACAGATGGAGCAGTAAGGTCAGCACTGACATGGTTGGGAGAAGGAGGAAATCAAGATGCACCTGCAGTGTTTGAAATGCTGCTTAGGTTTGTGAAAGAGTTTGATGTTGCCTTGGTTAGAATGTATAGAGTTGGTAGTATTTATTGATGTAAGGTGAATGTGTAATAAAAGTAGAGTGTTAAATTGCAGTGATATTATCATATTATTATTATTTATCAAACATAATGAGTATTGTAAACTACTTCTAAAGTTAGCAAAAAGACAATGTGCCCAAAAGAAAATACAAGATAAAGGAGAAATAGCATTAATGGCATTGATCTCTCCGTGTAAGGCCCCATCTATCACAGCTCCTTCAAAGGGCTTAGATAACCAAAAGGCAGAACCCTGAAATCGAAGGTTCCTTCATGTGGAAAGGCCACGAAGATGGTAATAACGTCTCTAATAGAGCAGACTAAAACCTGATACGGTGAGATTGCGATTTTTTTCCACAGGATAAAACAACAAATTTGATCCCCCCCAATGGTTGTATTCTAGAATACCACAGATACACCACTCCTGCCTGTTGCCACCATTGACCATTTCTTCAACCTCAATTTTCATCTCTGTGATGATGGTAGTGTAGCATACGCCTTATTCTTCCGCCTCCTCTTCCTCCAGGTCATACTCTACATGGATGACAATAGTTTTCAATAGGCAAGCTGCCGTTGCCACCAGCAGTGTTACTATATTAGCCCCTCGGGTGATAGTTGGTTGGAGGGGTAAGGAAAAGAGCTCTTCTTCAAGACTCTCCAGGATTTTTTAAAGTGATCAACACTTGCGTACTAATCGACTATTACTCAGGTTTTTCATTAATAAACCGAATTTAAAATTATGATCCACGTTATGGTGAAGGAGAGAGGCAAACACCCATCCAAGAGAGGAGAGGAGAGGAGAGCACACATCACCGCCTCCCTCTCCCCCCCCCCCCCCCCCATTAAACTCAAACAGACATGCTCCCTCCCCTCCTTTCATTCTTCTTCCATTCCTATTTTTACAAAACCGCACACATTATCGTTTATTCAAGTACCTGGTAACACTTCTCTACATGGTGATTCATCTGTGCCTTCATACTAATCGCGTATCTATACATCGCCTCATCAAAACTCCCCGCAGCAGTATCCCCACCTGTAGCCTGCTCCACAAACCACTGCGTATATTTTTCAACAAAAGGCTCACCAACATGCCAACTAGACTTGATAAATACAGTTTCAAAAGGGTGCATGGAGATACCGTCGTAGGAACCGTGACGGGAGGGATGGGCATTGTTGTTGCAGTGCCAGTCACGGTTTTGGTTGTGCCAGTCCAGGGAGCCGTATTTGGACATGAGGGTGTCGATGTTGTGGCCGTGTTTGAAAAGGGCTGTGGTGAGGCCGTACTCTCCTTTGACTACAATACCATCTCTATTGATATTATTATTATTAGAGGGGGAGGAAGAGAGAGGAGGGGAAGGGTGAGTAAGATTGGAAGCAAACGGAGAGAGAAGGACGATAGGGTAAGAACTAAGGGGGAAAAATAAAAATAAAAAATACTTTCTACTATCAAAAGTAATAGAGTGTAAACCACGCTAGATTTCTTATATATACACACAAAAACAAAAACAAAAACGTACTTGCACAATTTGCATGTTCTAAGCTCAAACACGCCTTCTGTAATCAACGTCTGCAAACCCACCACATCAGTGGCAAAAGCCCAACTTTCCAGCCTAGGCCCTGGTCCCCCCTCATCCACCTCGGGAAGACACACTATAGAGCTACTCACTGCATGTACATCTCCCTGCAACTTACTGATGTACGCCATAGGCCATAACCAGTTGGTGGGCATGTAACTGGGCATAAATGGGCCTCTAATACTGCTGTTCAAGAAGACAACATATTTGTATTTACTGAAGGTTCCTCTTGCCTTGTGAAATTCCATGGTAGTGTTATGTGCAGCAAAATCCATGCCTTCGTTTTGTATGCGTTTAAGGATGGATAATTGGCCTCCATTTGGGCTGGAGTAGACTTGAGAGACGGCAGGGAGTGGGGAGGAGGGTTGCTCGTCGACAAAAGAGGCTAGTCGGGCGCAGGGGGTGCAGACGTCGCCATTGATGACAATGGTAAAGTCCATGTCTTTAGAGAGGAATGCATTGTCTAGTTTGGTGTTGCCTATGCCCATGCCAAGGGTGATGAAGAAGTCAAAGTTGGCTGTTTGGATGGGGTCTTTTTCAAAGTAGGAGTAGGAGACGAGGATTGGGCCGTCGAATGGGGGGGATGTCATTGCAGAGGGGGACGAGAGGGATGGGCCACTGTAGGCTCTCTTAGGGAAGATGAAATATGAGCCTATGAGGAGATTAGCTGCTTGTACTATGAGGAGGGTAAGGGCGAATGTGGTGGCTGTGATGTAGTGGCTGCCTTGTCGGGAGGAGGAGCCTTTTTTGGAGGTGCCGAAGAAGGAAGCAGAAGCCATGGCAGAGCGGTGGTTGGGATTTTTGGTTGTTGTTGGGCGGGGTTTTCTTCCACGGTAGACTATGGTTATGTATTGAGCATGTCTTTACTGGTAGAATAGTTGGCCTATAGACTGACTGTCTCCGTGTTGTCTGTTTATATATGGTTTTGCAAATATATAAAACAGCAATCTTGGGTGGACAAATTGAAGCAATCTAAGCCAGAAACTGTGCTCTTGTTACCAATAATTATGATCAACGTGTCATACATTATCTGATAAGGATGGAGTTTTAGTTGGTAGCTTACGCAAATTTATGTAAAACCGGTTCCTCCCACCGACGCTGGCGTCGGTCCGAAAAAATTGAGAGAGGCAGGCCAGACTTCGTTTTGCGGATAAAATGCAGGGTATTCAGATGCATGGCACCAAATTTTGCTTGAAAATTAATTGGAAGAGACGAATTGCACATTGCTATCTTGGTATATATAGACCAGAACGAGCAATGTCTGCAATCATAGCTGGGCCATCAACCCGACCTGCAAGAGCTGCACGCACAGTCGAAAGGCAAAATGTTATGCCAAAGGCAATTATGAGTAGTAGCTTTCTCAAGGGAACTGGCAGAGAGTTTGTAGGACAAAGCCTGAGGAAAGATGCTCAAGCCAGCAAAATAAGCACCACAAGAAATGTTACTACTATGGCTACAAAGAGTGAGTTTGAAAGATGGCAGCATGGCACATTGGCGCGGATGATGATGTGTTCGAGATGCAAGAGTAATGATGTTTCTCAGCACAGAGACGCAAGTCATCCCTTGGCCATTGTCCTCTCTCACACTTATATACCCTCCCATTCTTTCTCTCTACCCCACTCTTCCACTCCTTCTCTCACCGTCATCGTTAACATCCTTCCCATCTTTGTTCATCGCAGTCACTGGATACATCAAACTCGCTTTACCAGCAGGCAAAGCCAATCCCGCTCCACCCATTGGCCCCGCTCTCGGTGCCAAGGGTGTCAACATCATGGAGTTTTGCAAACAATACAATGCTGCCACTCAAGACAAAGTAGGCACCATCATCCCAGTTGAAATTGCTGTTTATGAAGACCGCAGTTTCACCTTTATTTTGAAGACCCCTCCTGCTTCAGTTTTACTCAAAAAATATGCAGGCGTCCCATCTGGCTCTGGAGAATCTAAAACCAAAATTGTCGGCCAAGTCACCAAGGCACAAGTTAAGGAAATTGCAGAAATCAAGCTACCTGATCTTAACACCACTAGTGTTGAGTCTGCTATGAGAACTATTGAGGGTACTGCTCGCAATATGGGTATCGCTGTTGTCGAGGCATGATCAAGGTTATAAATTGTGTCAAATGTGATGTGTAAGAAAAACTAAACACATAGAGACAGCTATTTTTGCGCATTTACAAACATCAAATTGTAACACACATATATAAATAGACACAATATTAAATACAATGTTTCTACTAAACTATAAGAGAGCATACTATATACCTATCTATACACATCTCATCCATTTATTCTATTGCCGCTCCACTCCAACCATTCTCCGAATAACCCCCTTCCCCATCACCCCCTCCAGCCTCAGAAACACCTTCCTACACGCCTCCACCCCTACCACCTGACCATACATGAACACGCTCAACAACACCAAACCCACTCCAACCAAGAAGAACATAGAAGGCCACTGCCCAAACAATGGCACCGCCAGTAACACTGTTAATATAACGCTCACTGCCAGTGCAAAGTTTTTCAATATGTTATCACAGTATTTAACCACCATTCCTGTTACCAGGCCTCCAAATACTTGCAGTGCTACTGTTGACCATGTTATCAAGTCAAATCCTTGGAAAGGACCACTCACACTGGTAATACCTCCTCCAGCACCAGTATCCACAACTGTAGTACCGAAGATTCTGTTGCTGTCCTTAATCATGGCATATATAAAACTAGCAGGAACACCAAACATTCCCAGCTGAATATTCCTCACCCATAATGAAGCTGCATGTTTACCTTTGACATATTTTTCAAAATATACCCCAGCATAGGCTGAACTAAGACCTGACAGAGAGCATGCCAACATGCCTGCCATGTAGCCCAGGGGGCCACTGTGATGGGCGGCGGCTTGCGCCGCCGCTGATTTAATGGATGACGCCGCAGCTTTGTTGTTGATGGTGACCACAACTACTCCAAAAGCTAGTACTGGTATGGAACACCACTGAACTGCTTCTAGATGTTGGCCAAGTAGCCAGAATGCGAAGAGGGCGGTGGGAACGAGTTTGAATGACTGGCTGAATATTTGGAAAGCGACGGCGTCGAGGTAAGTTGCAGCAATGATGAGGAGGATTTGTTGGCATACAAACATGGCTGCTGGGAGGGCCATTGGGAGGGATTTCTTGATTATTTCTTTGAGTTGTTTTAGTAGAGCTTTCTGGGGCAATTCGCCATTGTCGAGTGCTTCCTGGGAGCACCGTCGATACTCTACAGTGCAACAAATTAGGAGTTTTATTAATTCGGTTGAAAAGACGGAAACTGAGGCCAAGTACTGGGTGCCTGTTTTTACTCTGGAGAATCTCAGGGTGATGGAGAGGGCTGTGCCTTGTAAGACGAGGAGGAGCATTGAGCCGACAGCATATCGATTGGTGAGGTTGAGGCGGGAGGGGCCGCCGGCGGGAGGAGGGAGGCTCGTTGTGTCTCCTGCTGCGATCTTTGATTGAGAGGGAAGGCGATTGAAGCTTGGGAGTAGTGGAATGGCTGAACCACCATTCTTTTTAGGAGATGTAGGACGGTGAGATATTCCAGCAGAGTCAATCAAAGACATTGATGGCTGATTTCTATTCTATAGGCCAAAGGTAAAAGTGGATTCTCTATTTTATATGATCTTGGAGTATATCTCAGTCTGTCGATATCACTCCTTAAAGGCCCGGTATTTACTTTGCATATTGATCTCTTTCAGTGATCGGTCTTTTTCCTCATATGCTTTCAACTGAGCAATTCATTGTCACTTGCAAAAGAGATCACCCAATCTTAGAGTACACTTGATATTCCGACTTTAAAATGCATTTGAATTGCTACCGTCCCTACCAAAAAGTCAAATGAAACTTAAACCTGATCGCCATCATCGTCATCACCATACCCTCCCAACAACTCTGCCAAAACAGCTCCTTTCTTCTCCTTATCCTCATCATTGATATCTTCCTCATCATAACCAACATCCTCCTCTTCTTCCTCCTCCTCTCCCTCTTCTTCTTCTTTCTCGCGATTACTAACATTATATTGTTCATCTGTGTCTGGGTACTGCGACACCAAAGCTCCAGGTTGATGTGCAGCCATCATCGTCAACTCATGCATTCTAGCTACCTTGGCATCAGGACCCAATGCATCAGCAGCAGTTGTATACGCAGCAACAAATGCTTCTTCATGTTGCCGTTTTACCTTTGCTACAGCTACTGGATTGGCATCATCCAGCGCCCATCTCACATCTAATTGTGCATCTGCTGGTACCTTGATCTTATTCTTCTTGTTGTTGTCTCCTCCTCCTCTTTTCTCTTCTCCTTCTTCTTCTATACTTTCTAATACTAATAAAGTCTGTTGATGCATAGCTACTTTGGCAAACTCAGCAGACGATCTCCATTTGTATTTGAAAAAGGCAATGTTCTTTTTATAAATAAGGTTGACGGTACCATCTAATGGTCCCCAAATTTGAAAATTATCAACTAATAGCTTCCTAAGTTGATTCTCTGGTAAAATGCCAGCTGTACCATAGTGGATGAAGAGAGTGGTGTTGAATTTAGATACATCTCCGGCTCCCTTGGTTGAAAAGTGAGTTTTCAATGGCAGCCTGTCTCGACCAAAAATATCAAACTGGAGGTTAGCAGCATGACGTTGTTCTATATCTACTGTGGGTATTCTATGCAGGTAAATGCAGCTAGCTCCCCTGTGACAAAGTCCCCGGGCAAAGTGGAGGCAGCAGTAGTTGGATTTGGCTGCTTCTCCTCGTGTCCAGCCTTGGTCGAGGTGTGGGTTGCAGCGGTAGGCGGAGATGTGTCGTCGACTGCCTCTCGGTTGGCCACTATCGCTAGAACTGGTTAGTGACCTGCCTGTCCATATGTTGATGTCGTTGGAAGTGACGTGGTCTTCAGTTCCAGTGACAGGGGTTTCTACCTGTAGATTATGGGTTATGGGGTTCTGTTCAGATTCAAATAACTGATCGACACTCAAGTTGGGCCTTAAACGCACCTGCTTTCTTGCTGGGTGTTGTCTTTGTGGACATGACATGTCTATCATATCATTTTGTCTGCACTACGTGCTTCCGGTTTTTCCATGTATGTCGCGTCCATCGTCCCCCGATCGGTCGTGAAGCTCCAGGGGCCCACGATCTGATGGCCATATGCTCGAGATCCCATACTCTCAGCAGAATAATATGCTCCCCTATAATAAAAAGTCCTGAGGTTGACAAAATTCCAGCACGTTATGAAGAATCAATGCTTTGACTTGTGACCCCGATTCACGATTATAAGACAAGATGTCAACCACGGGCACTCCTCCTCCCGGACTGGCGCTTAGAGATTCCATCTCTAAGGTCACTGAAATGTTCACACATCTAGGCTCCGTGGTCACCATGAATAGACGTAGTGAAGATGCTAGTTCTGCCGACGTCTCAACTTTCGACACTCACCCTTCTTCTTCCTCCACCACTCGACGACCAACCCCCCCTCCCCCACCTCCCTCTCTCATCGACGGCATCAAGCAACCATCAGCTCTACCAGCCACCTCTGTTTTTGACGAGCAACAACAAGTCGTCGTTGGCATACTTCACAAATGGATCAACATTGGCTCGGGTTGGCACCCCCGCTTATTCATCCTACACAGAGGTGTTCTCAAAACCTACAAAGTAGCAGGAGCTTCAGCTGTAGACATGCCTGACCTACTTTATCAACTCAGACAGCTAGGTGAGCTCTACTTCATAGGTGCAGAAGTCAGCGTGAGAGCCGCTTTACGCCGAAATAAACCTGGCCGGCAGCA